>Ga0210384_10008672_pt1 | contig 10570 bp, 12 predicted proteins | sample IncBWH2MmetaG_FD_160574 | JGI IMG/M metagenome (GOLD analysis project Ga0210384, IMG submission 160574) | Forest soil microbial communities from Barre Woods Harvard Forest LTER site, Petersham, Massachusetts, United States - Inc-BW-H-2-M | ecosystem: Environmental > Terrestrial > Soil >...
CTGTCTACACCGATTTCAGCCGGAAGTACAACGATCTGGGCGTCAAGCCAGTTGACGACAACAAAGCCAGCAAGTACAAGAACTCGGATCATGCCGGAACACCGGAAGACTTCAAAGCCTATGTAATCGGGGGTGGTACTGGAGGCGGGGGCTCTAACTTCACAGGGTCTTACAGCGGCACTGGTAGCTGTGCCCTAGTACGAAAGCCGAGCACTTCGCTTACGGTGGGCGGATCGCAGTAGCGAAATAGGCGGGACAGGCAACGCTTGCTCTCTAACCGTCGCTAAGGGACGATGCGATCTGCTCGGCTTGCAAGTCTACCTTTGGGACTGTGGAACTGTTCGGTACAGTGCGCACGGTATTGTCCGCACCCGAAGCGTGCGCTATTTTTACATTACGGTTCGCGGTGAACCTTGGCGGTCATGGGTTAGCGTCGAACGGGCGTTCGACATTCCGACCCTCACGACCGCCCTCTGTTTGCTCAGAATCGCTCTCCATGCCCTCTCAGGCCGGAAACTCTCACCGTTCCGGCCCTTTTCTTTTAGCGGTGGTTCGGAGGGGCAAGCAGGCTTAAGAGTCCAGCTCTTATTCAGTGTGGAAAGTCTGCAACAAAATCTGCAATTGTAGGAATCGCCGTTCGAGTTCCTTGGTCATCTCCGACCGCATGGGCTCAGTAATGTGAGGAAAGTCTAGCTTTACGTATTCGTCCTCGAAGTCTGCGAACGCCCACTTGAGAGCTGAAAATAATGTTCTTGGTGTATGCCTCGGTGAAGCAATCGAGATAGGGTCGGGTCCCCTCCGAAGTCGCAAGTTCGTGTGCCAGCGGATCGACTCTGATGCCTCTTAACGGAACATTGTTGCATTTCCATTGGACCCTCCCTTCAAGCGACGAACAGCAGACTCAGGTCTATCAGCATCGGCGAATATGATGCAACCTCAACTCGAGACACTTCCGGCAAGCACACCCGAAACTCTTGTCGCTGGGTATTGCCAAATGGCCGCATTTGTGACAGGCGAATCGCCCGTCTCCAACGGCTGCCATTGGCTTAAACTCATCGCCTGACACGCAGTAAGGGCAGCGAACAACGATTACTGCCTTGATGGTGTCTACCGCACAGCGCAGTTTTACGTTGAGGTTCTGCACCCGCGAATCCTATCCTTTGGAGATTACAGGAATGTGAAAATTCAGCCGGTTCTGGTAGCCCATTTGTGCTGCAACTTAACACACCCGTGCCATTTACGGCCTTTCCGTCGAGAATCTATTGTGTCGGTGAGCAGTTCTGGGGGAGGGCTGTTCAGGAGAGCGTTCCTGACTCAATCAGTCTGGGGGCGTTTTCCGTTTCTTGCACCACAGAGGAGCCGCCACCAGATTTAATCGTTTCTGCGGGAAACGCTGTATGGCGCAGCCGCGAAAGCCATGCCAGATTAGGTGATGGCATGGATGATTCGCGGATGGTTTTTCTTCAATACTTGGGCAAGACGCCTGCTATGGCGAGTTGTGCTAAGTGCCGCCTGAAATTCTTCACGCCCAGCGAACTGCTAAAGAAGCCCAGAGAGGCGACTGATTATCTACGGGGAAAGTTCGCAGCACATCCTTGTAAGTGGGAAGAGGCAAGCTCAAGCGATCACCCTCGTCACCTTCGGGTCGTGACATCAAACATCGGAATCTGCGAGGCTTGCGAAGCGCGATTTATGGCATCCGCCTATCTTCGTGACCATCCGAGACAGGCAGAGTCCGATGTACGCCGAAAGTTTGGACGGCACGCCTGTAGCCGCTCAAACGCCGCGTGAGAGTGGTGATGCGGAAGAGCGGAATGTGCGATCGCGGGTAAGATTGTCCGACTCCCTGTTCGCAGCACTCGCGTTTGCGCGGCTAGGCAGGTTGAGGACTAGAACCCATGAGTAGTATCGCGGGAAAGTTCAAGATGACTCTGGAGGCTGATGGCCTCTAGGCAGCGATGCGGTGGCTCAACGACCGCGTGCCGTACCGCTTCCTTTTTCTCGGCAGAATCGCTCGCTGGAATTGGTAGATAAGCCTCATGGACAGGTCCGGCTGACAGGTCGACACTTCGAACTATGTCGGGTTGATCGTGAGCGAGGACGTGAGCTGTTCCGGGCGTGGTTTCTCGAACAGGCAAAATTGCATATTTCCCCGCGAGTGACCACCTTGGCGAAGGCAATGGGAATCGGGTTCAAGCGTGTCTCAGTGCGTGAGTTGAAATACAGCTGGGGTTCGTGCACGCCAGGCGGCACCCTGACTTTCAACTGGCGCCTGGTTCAGGCGCCGGCGGTCGTCATGGACTACGTCATTGTGCACGAGCTAGCCCATATTCTGGAACCGAACCACTCTGGTGAGTTCTGGAATATCCTTGCCGTTCATGCACCTACAGGTTCTAGAGCCAGGCAATGGCTGCAACAGAACGGGTCACGGTTGGAGTGGTAAGACTTTGTGACGGATCTCGCAGTTGTGACCTGCTAGATAGCGTTGTTAGAAAACCTTCTGCAAATCAGCTTCTTGAAGTCCGCGTAAACAGTGGTGTCTCTCTTTCCACTTCCTAGCGTTAGAAAAGTGTAGTTTTCTAACCCCAGTCCCACCGGGACTTCTGGTCATTGTGAAATCGCGATTTTTCATAAACCATCTCAACGGAAGCCACAACCTCGGCATAAGGACACGAGATTGGAATTGGTCGCAAAGGTAAAAGGCGTCCGATTCGTCTAACGGAACTTCCTCCCGAACTCGTCCAGGTCCTCGGTAACCTGTACCTCGAATGCATTCCCGTAATTTGAAAGTGTGCCCGCGTGGTAGTCAAATCGATTCACTCGCCACTCTTCAGAGCAGATCACGCCACCGAGTCTGGCCCACGCGGAAGCGAACGACAGACATGAGATTCCTGCAGCGACTCTTCGGAGAATTTTGCTCCCATCGGTTTACTTGGCCACGACTCAGTGGAGATGGCCAGCACTATCAGATCTGTCTAATTTGCGGAACTGCCTACGAATATGACTGGATGAGGATGCGACGCACCGATCGCCTGCTGGTGACGAACGGGCAACACCCTCTCGCCTTGACGCGGACTCGATTGCCGGGAACTGTCAATTGACGAAAACGAAAACAGGCCTTTGCACTCTCGACCCCGATCAATCCATTATGAAAGAGCGCCCCGATTGGGAGGGTGGGATGGATGGCGCTCCGCTACGTTGTGCAGGGCTTCGCTCCGCTACGGCGGCGAGAGAGTAAGTATGTAGGTGGGAAGAAGTGCAGAAAGGCATAGGCAAATCGGCGGGAGCATGGCACTTTACCTTAGGGAAAGATAAGCGTTGGCACGAATGACCTTTCCCCCGAGGAGGCAACTGCAATGAGTCGCGACATCAAGTATATATCGGCATGGACGTGCACCGAGAAGCGATTGTATGTAGATTTCATTTCTGCTTTTTCCCGAGCAGGCCGCCGATTGCATTCGCCGGGTTTCCCTTTGTTGCGTCCTTCGCTCCCACTACGTCTCCCAATGCGCCTTGCGCGATGCCGCCCGCCACTCCTGTCATGTCAGGGATAAAGTGCGGATTCGACGTCGTTCCCTCGATGGCGAAGGGGATGCCACCCTTACCGCTGCCCGTCGAGGCCACCTGCGTCAGCCCGCCGGCGACGCCGCCTTTGAGGTCGGCCAGCATCTTGAAGTTCAGCGCGCCCGCGGGGCTCACCGTCCCCGCTCCAGTGATGACACCGACCGACGTAACGGTAAGGTTAATATTGTCCGCTTTCGTTCCCTCGGGGGCTACGCGCGCGTTGAGGCTCGCGTTCTGGATCGAAGTGTCCGGGTTGGAAGCGGCCTTCCCGGCAAATGCCGACAGCGCCCCCAGTTTCGACCCCAGGTCGAACCCGGCCAGCTTAGAGTTGGTTAGCCGCACCGGCCCGGTGATCACAAGCTTGTCCACAGGCCCTACGATGCCCAGTTCCGCCGACAGCGTCCCGCCCTTCAGCTGCGAACCCGACGGAAGCACTATGCCCAGCGATGGCAGCATCGGCTCCAGTGCATCTCCCGGCATGTCGCGCGCATCCAGCTTCATGTTCAATACCTTCGTGTCTCCCTGTGTTTGGAACGTTCCCGTCAGGTGCGCCACGGCCTTGCCGATCAAAATGTCCCCTTGCGTCAGCGTTCCCGATTGCTTATCGAGATCGACATCCACCGTGTGCTTGACGACCACCGTCGTCGGAGCGGGCGTGCCCTTCGGCGAAAACTTCAGTTTCATTCCAGTAAGTGTGCCGACGGCTTTCGCCTGGCTACCATTCGAGTTCAGTGTCCCATCAAGGTTCGCCAGCCCTTCAATCCCGCTGGCGGGATCGATAAATCCTGAGGCCGCAACATTCATGTTGTTCACCTTCACTGTGGTATCAAACGGGGTCTTGGCGGCGTTTCCGGCATTGATCGGGCCAGCCTTCCCCGAGATTTTCGCGTCCCCTCCCCCCGGCAACTGAGCCGTGAGTTTGAATGGGAACTGAGAGGTGAAGGAGAAATTCTCCACGTCAATGTTCACCTTGTCATAGATCTGAGGCTTGGCTGAAGAATTCGCTTTTCCGACAATCAACTTTCCATTGTTCACATTCAGCTTCGCCGCCGAGAAATTGGTCGGGGAGGTCCTTTCGGATTGGGGCTCTGCCGGAGCCGTCTTGGCGGCAACCGCGCCGATGCTGGAGAAATTCCATTTCCCACCGGCTGCTTTCAGCAGCGTGATCTGGGGCTGTTCTAACTTGAGTTCGGTCACATTCAGTTGTTTCGAGAAAATGAGCGGCATCAGTTCTACGCCAACCTTAAGCGACTTCGCTGTAATGAAAGGCGGCTTGCCGAAGGCGGGGTCGTCCGCTACGGCTATGTTATCGGCCACGACGCTGCTGGAAAGAATTGACAGGCTCAGATTGCCCACCGTCACCTGTCGTCCCAACGCGCTCGTCAACTCTGACTCGATCTTTGGACGGAAGCTGTTCACATTGATCAGCAAGGGTAGTGCGATCAGAATCACGAGGAGAATACCAACTGCGATTGCGCCAATTTTCAGGTTACGCTTCATGTCTTTACTCCTGCCTTTCCTGCAATTGGAAACGGATGGGTTTGAAAGAGGAACCTTGCTTCCGAGAAGATCGTTGTAAGACCTGAGTGGTTTATTAACCGGTCAAGTTTTCACCTGTACCAACGAGATTCCCGCAAACTGCGACACCCTTCCCATTAATTTGATGGTACGACCTGTACTCATGGCAAGACTGCTCACAATTGCTCATTCTTACGAATAATCCCAGGGAACAGAGACTTTCTGATGGTGACCGAGGCAGTGTTGTATCACCAGCAACCGCCGCAGCCTGCTTGCAATCAGGCTGTTCAGCGGAGCGGCTTATAGATCTTAGAATTATGCGGCAGAGGGCCCTCGCCCTAGCAATTGAACGCGATTTATTGAGCTGCAGTTTTTGTAGGTTTCCTCTGGGCTCGGAAAGCGTTTTCCCTTCGGGTCGGTTCCCACGATCTTGATAGCATCAACGCTGATCGGTTTCGCTCGCCTGGCAAATTCTTTGTGTCGCGTGCAGGAAAGGCGTACGAGGCGCGGGGAGAATTTCGTGCCTTGTCTCTTGCTGATTATCTTGCTCGCGTTTCCGCGGATCGCACTCGTGCTGTTGTTCCTCTTCTCGAATTACCTGCAACGAGCGTATCACGGGCTAATATTGCCTTTGCTCGGGTTTCTGTTCTTACCTCTAACAACGTTGGCGTATGCGTGAATGGCGAATGCACGACAGCCCATAGCGGGCATTAATTTGGTGATTCTGATTGTCGCAGTAGTGATTGATCTCGGCGACCTAAGCAGGCGCGAATATCATCGACGGACACGGTGGGAAGAGTAGCTCATAAGCCGCCAATGTTGAGGCCTGCCGTTTGTGCTTGTTTTCCGTCAAAGCTACACGGGGCTGCACCGGACTCTGCGGCACCTGATCTGCCAGGCGACGTATCCTAACAACAAGTTGCGCGGTTGGCGCAGAGGGCCACTCAAATGCAAAGATTCTAGTTGAGGTTGGTTACCACCTTCTCCTCATTTCAGGTTCTCTGAGCTAAGTCAGCCCATCTGAAGTTTTCTTTCTTAGCAACCCCAACCTAAGGAGGTTGCCATGTTTTCACGCCATGTCTCGATTCATCTGAAATCCAATACTCTTTCCGATTACACGCGAATGTTTGACAAAGACGTTCTTCCTTTACTTCGTAAACAAAAGGGCTTCAAGGACGAAATCACCTTCGCCGGTCCCAACGGAGTTGATGTGACGGCAATCAGTTTGTGGGAAAATAAGATCGATGCCGAAGCGTACAACACCAATGCTTACCCCGAAGTGTTGAAGACGCTGGCAAAATTTATCGAGGGAACGCCAAAAGTTCAGACCTCCGACGTTGTCACCTCGACCTTCCACAAGCTCGACCTCCGCGTAGCCGCGTAACTGCGGACTTCTCGCACGGGAGGGCGGTTCAATACCGCCTTCCCGGTCGGGTTCTAGCGTTTGAAGCTCTCGAGCCCGGCGACAGCCAGCCGAAGTTCATTACTAGAAACGGTGCTTATGACAAATCTATTTGTTGGAAATCTGGCCTCGAACCGGACACCGGACGAGCTCCGTACATTGTTTCAAACCTACGGATCAGTCGAAGGAGTGAAAATCATGACTGATCCCCAAACCCGCTATTCACTCGGGTTCGCGGTTGTGGGAATGACCAACGACCTCGAAGCCAAGAAGGCGATCGCAAACTTGAACGGGGCGGTTTTGTGGGGGAAGCCGATTCGAGTGGAAGAGTCTCGACGGTTGAGCGGGTTGAGTGAGTTGACTTAGTTCGCCGTTTACTAGAACACACTCCGGCAGCACGATTGAATTGGGCTCCAATCCACAATCGTAGAGTCGGTACCCTGATCGATTGCGGCGTTGATATTTGGCGAAGGAGCCCGAGCCATGAAGGATCCTTTTGAAGTTCTCCGATTGAAAGAGCAGGACATACTGAGAGTCAAACAGGAAATAGAGGCGCTTCGGATTACAGCCGAATTACTTGGAGAAGAACCTCCTTCTGCCGGCGACAGGACAATTGAGTTACGAAAAATCGTCAACATGCCCTATGGTGCTCGGCAACGACCGCTGGCTCCTACGTGAGCAATTTTGACCAGTCACCGGCTATCCATTCATTGTAGTTTTTGTGCAGGCTCGACCACCCACTTCGCCGCATTTACTCTATCCGGCCTGATGCGAGACCGAGGGCGCGTTTCTTCTTTTGAGCGTAGCCGCCCATTGCCCAGGTCGGGCGGTTCCCCGGTGTCGAAGACTGGAATGACCATGCAAGCTGACTAGTTTGAAGAGCGGGGATGGCTCAAGGGCCATTCACCGACAGGGTACAGCGTTCAAGCGATCGAGGAGATTCTTGGGCGCACGGGTGCACAGCCTGAGATTCGAAATCGGAGTTCTCACGAGTCCCCTTTTTAAGCAAGTGCACGAGACATCTGAATGAATGAGGCTCACACCATGAAAACGAAGATCGTTACATTTCTGATCGCCGCGGCAGTAATGGCGTCCGCCGAAACCTATGAGCAGCGCCTCTCCGACTCCACAACTGTTCTCCACGAGATGTCCCAGGCGTCGGACCAGGGTATTCCGCAGGATCTGCTTCGGAAAGCCCGGTGCGTGATTGTTGTGCCTGGCTTGAAGAAGGTGGCGTTTATCGGCGGCGGCAAGTATGGCCGTGGTTACGCGTCCTGCATGACCAGGAAAGGATGGAGCCCGCCAGCCGCCGTGAGAATCGAGGGCGGCAGCTTTGGCCTTCAACTTGGCGGGTCCTCCACCGATGTCATCATGCTGGTGCTCAACGAGGGCGGCATGAAAAAACTACTGTCTGATAAATTCACGCTTGGCGGCGAAGCCGCCGCTGCTGCTGGGCCTGTCGGACGCGACACGAGCGCGAATACCGACGTTTTGATGACGGCAGAAATCCTGTCTTGGTCGAGATCGCATGGTGTCTTCGCCGGTTTGTCCCTGGAGGGTGCCACACTCCGTCAGGATCTAGACGAGAACGCGATGCTTTACGGTAAGCCGCTGACCAACAAGGAAATCCTGACCGGTACGGTGAAACGGCCGGCTACCGCAGGGCCGTTCCTGGCACAACTGCAGCGTTTCTCGGGTAAAGGAGTTCCACCCACTGTTGTTCCCGCTAAGGGTCAGCAGCCGATGACACCACCGAATGGCCAGCCCACAGCAGCGACGTCCCAGAATAGTTCGAGAAACGCCGCGCCGGACAATACAGTGAACAATCAGCCCGACCATGCGGCGGCGTCTGCGACTAGGGCGGACCAGCACTAAGGGAATGGTAAGAGTGATTTTCAACTCACCGCCAGCATTCGGCGCGGCATCGTCGCCGACGACTCGCGGTCAACCTACGCTCGCAACGTCAAGATCGTTGTGGAGAACGGAGTGGCTACTCTCAAGGGACCGGTGCGAACAGCGGAAGAGAAGGCTGCAAACGGCGTGGCACTCCACCAGACGAGCACTTTTTGCGTCTGACCTAGAATAGCCCCACCAACGTGCTCCATGCTGCGTGATTTGCACGAGGTTAGGCGCTATTGGCGAAAAATCGCGTCTCTGACAATGTCGGCCCGTGTCAAGCACTTTTTCCACGTCACGCGAAAGGGGTGCGCTGCCGGTTTTTATCGAGGCGGTCAAACCATGGAAAGGAGAGGGAAGCGCATACGACAACCGGGAGCCTGAGCGATAACGTGCCTCTGCATAGGTCAAGGTTTCTTCCAGTCGGTCATGGACTTCAATTCGTCCATGATCTCCCGCAATCTCTGCTCGCGTCTTTCGTGATCCTGCATTGCCGTAAAGTCGGGTCTGGGCATTTGCAAAAACGCTTGTTTACCTTCTGAATTTCGGCCATTTCCCGCCTCAGTTCCTCCACCCGCTCTCGGATGCCAGCCATCACGCGAGATTATAGCAGCGGCCTATTGTGCAGAATGATTTCGGTGTTGTTTCGTTTCTCATGCGATGGATTTAGTTTCAAAAGTGGCGTAGGACAAACTTGCGAACCTGGATGCGCGAATGAGCGGACCTAATCATCATCCTTCGCTCAGAAAAGACGGTGAACGTCAGCGAAGGCGGCATGGCATTCAGCGGGTCGCCTTCGGATATAACAGCCGGATCGTCGAAGTTAATGGGGAAGCGATCTTCAAAGCGCACAAATGCGATAGCTGTCGCGGGACCGATGGTGTCGGTGGTGCAGCTCCTGCCGCCCAACCGTGCTCTTGAGTGCCCGCCTCGATAGCATCCCCCCCAACCCTGTTTCCCGGTGCCTATTGTCAAACTCAATGCTGGAGAGCGCGAATCGGAGCAACGGACAGGATGTCCAAAAATCTGAGGAAGTGAGCAACTTTGAACAGTCACACGATTGTGAGAACAGTACTCTGGCTTCTACTTTAGCGACGGCCGCCCCTAAGAAGGCGGACAACCCTTTAGGGCGGTCATGGGTTAGTGTCGGGTGGCGGACATTCGGACCCTCACGACCGCACCTTTTCAACGTGTAACGATTCTCCGCGATGCGTTTTGGTATGACGACATAACCCTCACAGGCAGCCCAATCACTGCCGTGTAACAAGGAGCGATATGAGTAACGAAACTGAAAAAAATTCACAGCAGCAGGACCCGCAAGACCCAACCGGATCGGTGAACACTTCGGATAAGAACAACCCTTCACACCGAAATCAGGGCCAGATCTTCCATCCGCAGGACGTTTCCAAGAAGAATCCATCGCAGGACAGCGACTCTGTGCACAAAAGTGAACAGAAACCACAAGATGAGAAGCGGCGTGCTTCCTGAGCAATTCTTTTGGGGACAAGCAGTGTACTACTCTGAAAGATTTCGAGGGATCCGGCGTGGTAAGCCTCAAGATCGAGGGTACTTGTGAAACATCCCATTTTCAAGATGGTTGCTCTCTTGAGTGTGTTTTGCTTCTTGCCTGACGCTTTTTCTCAGCGGGTGATCGCGACCATTGCCGTGGGGCAACGACCCATTTACGTCGCCGCCGATGAGAAAACAAATCACATCTACGTAAGCAACCAGGCCGAGGATACGGTCTCCGTGATCGACGGCGCCACGAATCGGGTGTTGGCCACCTTGAACGTAGGCCGCGACCCCAACGGCATCGCAGTCAACTCGGAGACAAATACGATCTACGTAGCGAATCTAACCAGCGGAACATTGTCAATCATCGATGGAACCAGTTTGAGAGTTTCCTCGCTGTGGGTGGGCTCCTCTCCGGCAAAGGTGGCGGTCGACTCTTTTACCAGCCGTGTCTTTGTCACGCTCGAGGACAGTAATGGTTTCCTGGATGTCATCGACGCGAAAGGGCTTGAGATCATCGCCGCGATTCCTCTTCCTCCCTACCCTCTTGGCGTCGCGGTTGATTCGGAGGCACATCGAAGTTATGTAGCGGATTTCCTGTGCGGATGTGGACAAATTTCTGTCGTGGACAACAAAACCAACAAGGTTGTGAACACCATCCATTTGCCCGGAGCGTCG
>Ga0210384_10008673_pt1 | contig 10570 bp, 8 predicted proteins | sample IncBWH2MmetaG_FD_160574 | JGI IMG/M metagenome (GOLD analysis project Ga0210384, IMG submission 160574) | Forest soil microbial communities from Barre Woods Harvard Forest LTER site, Petersham, Massachusetts, United States - Inc-BW-H-2-M | ecosystem: Environmental > Terrestrial > Soil >...
CAAAAAGCGGTGCGGCAGCGATCCCGTCAAGTGGTTCCGATGACAAGCCAAAAATGTCTTCGAACTTCTGAATCAGGTCATCATCGTGAAATCGCCATAGCACTCATTGACTCGGCGTGCGAGGATTTCTCTCAACTGATAAATGTCTTCACCGAGCCGTTGTCTCGGCTCCGGGCCTGCCCTTCATCTCGACCAGAATACCCTCAAGCGCCTTGTCGCCCGTGTTCTCGACCACATGCTGGCCAGCTTGCCTCCAGCGCGCCTGTCCGGCTTTCCCACTGCTCAAGTCGGTTTTGCAGCTGGGCGTGGTGACATTTGCCTCGCTGTCGGTCAGCATGACTTGCACGTTATCCGGATGTCCGTGCATAGGGGACTTCTCCCCTGGCTCGTAATGGTAGGGGATGACGCGCACCTGCTGGTTTTCAAACTCCACCTTGTTGTGTTTCGAATCTGCTGTCACGACATCTAGTGCGCCGGAGGGCAACGCCGAGGCGGCTTCTTGGGCACGACCATGATCCCTTCGATTGCCTTGTCTCCTGTGTTCTCCACCACGTGCGTCGTGGGGTTCCGCCAAGCAACTGCTCCGGCTTTCCCATGGAGCTCTGTGGTCTTGCCATCCGGCGTCGTGAATTTGGCATTCGCGTCTGTCAGGAAGAAGATCACATTGTTGGGGTTACCGTGGTTGGCGGTCTTATCGCCAGGCAGAACCGCGTAGCGCACGACACGCCCCTGGTCGTTCTCAAACTCTACCTTGTGATGGGCAGCATCAGCCTTGACGGAGTCCAGGTCCTGCGCCCACAGCGGGCAACGTACCCGGGCAAACCAATGCGAGCCCGAATATCAACGCGGTGATCCATGTCCGCAAACGCATGCAAACCTCCGCCGACTGATTTTGCACTGCAACTCCAATTCCGTGTCGAAGACGACATCCAAAATGCGCGCTTAAATGGAAAGATGGTATTTTCTGAACTTACTCATATCGCAGAGCTATGAGCGGATCGACACGCGTAGCGCGGCGCGCAGGAACATAGCAGGCCAGGAAAGCGACGATGGCCAAGAGAATCGTCACGCTGGCAAAGGACGCGGGATCGTACGCACTCACTCCGAAAAGCAAATGCACCAGGGCGCGTGACAGCGCGAAAGCCGCCGACAATCCAACCGCTGCGCCGATCAAGAACAGTTTGAAACCCTGCGAAAAAATCATTCGCAAAACGTCGCGCGGCTGCGCGCCCAGGGCGACGCGCACACCGATCTCCTGGGTGCGCTGCGTCACCGCGAATGAAAGTACAGCATAAATTCCCAGGGTGACGAGCAGCAACGCCAGGGCAGCGAAACCACTGAGCAACGACGCCTGCATTCGTCGCGAAGATAAATTTTCGTCCACGAGGTCCTCCAGAGGCATCACCCCCGCCACGGGCTGCTCTTTGTCCACCGACCAGATCTGCTGTCTCACGATTTCCGCAAGCGCCATGGGATCTCCGGAAGTACGCACAGCGAGATACTCTGGCTCGTATCCAAAATCTTGCTGCTGATACGGCAGATACATTTCCGCCCGGGCGGGGACGTCGAGACCAGCCTGGTGAACGTCTCCGACAATTCCGACAACGGTGATCCACGGGGATTTTTTGTGGTAGCCGCCGACTTTGAATTGTCTACCGATGGGGTTTTCTTCCAGCCAGTAGCTCTTCGCCATGGTTTGGTTGACTAGCGCCACGGGAAGTTTTCCGGCGGCGTCGCCTTCTTCGATGGCGCGGCCTTCGATGAGCTTCATTCGAAGCGTTTTCGTGTAGTTGGGGCTGACTATCCGCGTATTGGGAATGAGAATATTTCCCGGCGCGGGTTCTGGTTTGCCTTCGATAGTGATTCCGGTTGCGCCTCCCGTATTCGTCAGAGGAACCCACGTGGTGTAACCCGCGGCGACAACGCCGGGAAGAGATTCCACCCTGGCGAGCACTTGATCGTAGAAAGCCACCCTGGCAGCGAACGCCTCATACTTTTGACGCGGAAGAGGCGTGCGCATGATAAGAACGTGATCGGCTCGAAAGCCGGGATCGAGATGATAGAGATTCTCGAGACTTCGAATCAGCAGCGCGGCGCCGGCGAGCAGAACAATCGCGAGAGCAACTTCAGTAACGACGAGAACGTCGCGTAGCCGGTGGCCGCCCGAGCCGACACCGCTTTGACCGCCACCTTGTTTCAGCGAGAACGTCAGCTGGAATTGCGAAACGCGCGAAGCGGGAATGATGCCGAACAGAATTCCCGTCGAGACAGAAACCATGAGCGTGAAGAGAAGCACGCGGCCGTCCACGCCTGTTCCGGTCACAGGCGCCAGGCCTGCCGGAATCAGGGTAGTGAGGAATTTCGTTCCCCAGATGGAAAGAAGCAGGCCCGTCGCTCCAGCAAACAAGGACAGCAGGATGCTTTCCGTCAGCATCTGCTGCATCACGCGGCCACGAGTGGCGCCCAAGGCGAGACGCATAGCCAGCTCCCGGCGGCGGCCGGTGGCGCGAGAGAGTAGAAGATTTGCAACATTCGCGCATGCGATAAGCAGAACAAAACATACGGCTCCGACGAGCATCAGAATGGCGGGGCGAACATCTCCTGCCAACTCTTTGCGAAGAGGGACAGCGAAGGCGCCCACTTTGGCATTCGAGTCCGGATTTTCTTTTTCTAGCTGAGAAGCGATGGTGGCGAGATTGGCATTCGCAGTTTTGAGCGAGACGCCGGGCTTAAGCCTGGCGATGACCTGCAGAAAATGACTGCCATGGTTGGTTAATTGTTGGGTCGTAAAACGGGAAGGAGCCCACAGCTCGGTTTCGCGATCTGGAAATTGTATGCCGCGCTTCATCACGCCGATGACCATGTACTTCTCGTAGTTCAGCGAAATTTCTTTCCCGATGATTTGTGGATCGCCGCCGAATCTGCGCAACCAGAGGCCATGACTGAGAATCGCAACGTGTGGCGCGCCGGGAATATCGTCCTCTGGCCGAAAGTCTCGGCCGAGAGCGGGAATCACGCCAAGAATCGAGAATAGATTCGCGGTGGCCCATTTTCCCAGGAGATCCTCGGGGTTGCCGCTCCCGGTGAGATTGAGAGAAGCATTCGAAATCGCGGCCACGTCTTCGAAGACCTGGTTTCGTGATTTCCAATCGGCGAAATTACCGGGCGCGGGCGTGTTCTTAGGGAATCCGTAAGCCGAGGAGTCTTCCCAGACCATTACCAGGCGATTTGAATCACGGTAGGGGAGCGGGCGCACAAGGATGTTGTCGGCAATGCTGAAGATGGCGGAGTTCGCTGCGATACCTAAGGCCAGCACGGCGACGGCGAAAAAGGTAAAGCTGGGGCTCTTCTGAAGCATGCGAAGCCCGTAGCGAATGTCTTTCGCAAGGTTTTCCAGGTAATTCGCACGATAGGTGTCGCGGCACTCTTCCTTGACTTGCTCGACGCCGCCGAATTCGCCGAGTGCTCGGCGGCGCGCCTCTTCGGGACTCATTCCCGCGGCGAGATTTTCTTCCTCTTGACGCTCGATGTGAAAGCGCAGCTCCCAGCCAAGTTCCCGCTCGGCGGTATTTCTGCGGAACAAGGAGCGTAGCCAGTTAGAAAAGCTCTGCAACAGACGCATGGCAAAACCTCCCGTCGTGAGCGCCCTTCATTCGTAACGAAGTGCGATCACGGGATCGATTCGCAGGGCTCGACGCGCCGGAAAATATCCCGCGACGAGCGCGACGGCGATCAGCAAGAGCGTGAAACCCACCACAACGGTGAAATTCGCGTTTACGACGCCGAAAATAACGTTGGCCATGACGCGGCCGACCGCAAAGGAAACGGGCGCCGCGATGGCAAGTCCCGTGCCCGTCAGTTTCAGCGCGTGACCCAGAACCAGTTTCATCAAATCTCGAGGATCGGCGCCGAGAGCGAGCCGGATGCCGAGTTCGCGGGTTCGCTGCGCAACGCTCTCTGACAGAACGCCATAAACGCCGACGGAGGAAAGCATCAATGCGACCAGGCCGAACACCGCCATCAAGATGCCGAGGATGCGAATGATTCCAATGGAATCCACGACCTCCGTCTCGAGAGTGTTAATCCCAGTGAGTGCGAGGCCGCGGTCCATTTGGCGGACTGCGTCGCGCAACGGAGCGGCATAGCTTGCCGGATTCCGATCGACGCGCAGGACAATGGTCATGGCATGGCGAGGCGACTGCAGGAAAGCTGTGTAGATGGCCGGCCGCGCCGAGGGATTCCACCAGTTCTGGCGAATGTCACCGACGATCCCGACAATTTTTAGCCAGGGATCATTCGAATCCGGGGCACCCAATCTGATGCGCTTACCGATGGCCTCCTCGCCGGGCCAGAAACGATCCGCCATGCTGCGGCTGATGACCGCGACTCGTTCGACCGCCCGGTTGTCGGAGTCAGAGAACAGACGTCCGGCCATCAGCGGGATGCGCAACGCAGGGAAATAATCCGCACTGGCGGTGAGCAGATCGGCCGAGGGTGTCTCATTTGGCTTAGCTGGCGGGCGGCCTTCGATGTTGAAGAGAGTCATTTCATTGTCCACATTGCTCGCCGGAAGATTGGTGGCCAATGCGGCTTCCTTCACGCCGGGCATGGCGGCCGCGGAATGAAGGAGTTGCTGGTAGAAAGCGGTGATTCTCGTTGCGTCGGAATAAGAGCTTTCCGGAAGACTGAGTTCCGCTTTCAAGACGCGGTCGGGCTGAAAACCTTCGTACACCGCGGCGAGACGCACAAATCCTTCGATCGTCAGTCCGGCCGAGACGAGCAAGACCAGCGCGAAGACCACTTGTGCTACCACCAGCGTGCTGCGCAATCTTGCGCGGCTGCGCGTGAGCGATTCAGAGCCTGATTCCTTCAAGGTCTTGCCCAGGTTTACTTTGCCGGTATGCAGCACCGTGGCGAAGCCGAACAAGAATCCCACAGCGACAGCGAGCAGAATGGTGGTCAATATCACCACGGTATTCACTTGAATTCCATCCCAGCCCGGCACCCATTTCGTCCACTCCACGGAAATGCTGGTGCGGAGAAGGCGCACGCTCCAAAAAGACACGCTGACTGCCGCAATCCCTGCCAGAAGCGAAAGCAACAGCGTTTCGGAGATGAAGAGTTGCGCCAAGCGCCTGGGGCCCGCGCCTAAAGTGGTGCGCATGGCGATTTCTTTTTGCCGCCCGAGTATGCGAGTGAACATCAGGTTTAGGAGATTGGCGCTGGCGAGAAGCAGAACGAAGACCGCGGCGACCTGTAGCAACAGAAAAAGAGGCAGAGTGTAAAGATACAGTTCCTTGCGAAGCGGCAGGGCCGTGGCCGATCTGCCTCGATTGGTTTTCGGGTATTCCTGTGCCAGCCGGAGCGCATACGAAGCTAGAGCAGCATTCGCCTGATCGGGCGTCACACCAGGTTTCAAGCGCGCGAGCGCCATGGTTGTAAGTTGCGTGCGGTCTGACTTTTCCGCGGAAGTTAAGGCGAGGGGCACCCACAATTCCGAGGGCACGGGATAACTGAACTTCTCCGGCATGATTCCCACCACGGTGTAGCTGCGGCCGCTTAGCTGGATTGTTCTTCCAAGCAGCCCCGGGTTGCCGCCGAAGCGCCTTTGCCAGAGCCCGTGACCTAAAATCACAACGCGTTCGAACCCGGGCTGCTCTTCGTTGTGGACAAAACCTCGTCCGAGAGTGGGACCTTTGCCGAGCACATCGAAGAAACTCGCAGAAACGCTGCAGCCCAAGACGGGTTCGACGCTGCCTTCGGCGGCTAGGTTAAAGCTTTGATCCCGATAGGTCGTTAGACTCTCTAAGACGTCCGTACCGGAGAGAAAATCGGCGGCATCGGCAGGTGCGGCCCACCGCGCGTCGTAGCCCTCCTCCATGCCCCGGGTTTCCCAAACGCGGACCAGTGAATCCAGACCGTGGAAGTCGTAAGGATGTAGAAGAAGGGCGTTCACCATGCTGAAAATCGCTGTGTTGGCGCCGATTCCAAGCGCAAGTGTCAGTACGGCCACCGCCGTGAAGCCGGGATTTTTTCGCAGCATGCGCGCGCCATAGCGCAGATCCTCGAGTACGGTGTCGATCCAACGGACTCGGCGGGTGTCGCGGCATTCTTCCTTGACTTGCTCGACGCCGCCAAATTCGCGCCGGGCGGCGCGGCGCGCTTCTTTCTCGGTCATTCCTGCGGCGAGATTCTCTTCGATCTGGCGTTCGATATGAAAACCCAGCTCCGCTCGAAGTTCTTGATCGACGGTTTTTCTTCGAAACAACGAGCGGAGCCAGTTAGAAATACTCCGGACCCGGCGCATGGCGCATTCCTCCTCAGACTGTCTTCAAGACCAGCCCGATCGCTGACGAGAGGCGTTCCCAATTCGATTCTTCTGCCTGGAGATATTTCTGCCCGGCTTTTGTGAGGGAATAATACTTCGCGCGGCGATTATTTTCCGATTCGCCCCATTTGGATTGGATCCAGGCTTGCTGTTCCAGGCGGTGCAGGGCGGGATAGAGTGCGCCTTGATTCACCTGCAAGACGTTGTTGGAGACGCGGCGAATGCGCTGCGCAATAGCCCAGCCATGCATGGGCTCGAGGGCGATGGTTTTAAGGATTAAGAGGTCGAGAGTGCCCTGGACGAGGTCGGTGGGTTTGGTCATCGAGGCTTCCCCTTAGTTACTGACAGGGATTATGCAAGGACTCCTGTCAATAAGCAAGGGGAACGATGGGAGGCGGGCGAGCGCGGGAAGCCCTGGCCGGACCAGCGCAAGTGTGCGATTGTGGGACGATGGCGCGAAAACGGCCAGCATATCCTCCGGGGCGCCACGACTTACGGCAAATGCTTGCCGCAGAATGGCTTGCGTGGAACGCCAGCCGAGAAAGAAAAGTGCAAAACAAAGAGGGCAGTAGAACGTCTATAGGGTAGGATATAGCCTGTCTATAGCCTGGTCGCCGGAGGCGGCATGAACGAACGGTATCGAAACCGGATCGAGCGGCTGCAGGGCACGCTCGATCTCCTTATTTTGCAAACCCTTCTCTGGGGCGCGCAGCACGGCTACGGCGCCAGCCAGGCGATTCGCGCCAATTCCGGCGACTTGCTCCAGGTGGATGCCGGGTCCTTGTATCCAGCGCCGCACCGGCTCGCAAAAGTCTTCGAAGCGAAAGGGAGTTAGCCATGAAACTCTGGTGGCTGTGGAGAAAGCGGGAAAAAGAGCTGGAGAAGGAAATCCAGCACCATTTACAGATGGCGGCGTCGGAGCGCAAGGAACGGGGCACAACCTTCTCCGAAGCGCAAGCGGAAGCGCGGCGCGAATTCGGAAATGTGGCCCTGGTAAAAGCTGTGACGCGGGATACTTGGGGGTGGCGCTGGCTGGAAGATTTGTGCGACGACGTGCGGTTCGGCGTGAGGATGCTTCTGAAAAATCCGGGTTTTACGATCGTCGCCATTTTGTCGCTCGCGCTCGGCATCGGCGCGACAACCGCGGTGTTCAGCGTGATTTACGGCGTCCTGGTGAATCCCTATCCGTATGCCAATGCAGACCGCATGGTGCACCTGGCGGGCCGAGACGCCAATGGCAACCGCCGTTTCCCCAACCTGACCGCGGCGCAATTCGAACAGCTTCGCCAAGCGAGCTGCGTCGAGAGCTCTGCTGCCATGACAGCATGGCAACTCACCACGACCGAAGGCGACCTTCCGGAAAACGTCCAGGCTGTATATCTCACTTCCAACTCGTTTATCCATTTTGGCGTGCCGACGCTGCTGGGGCGTGGGCTGCAGCTATCGGATGCACCCGAGGGGCAGGATCCCGAGAGTGTGGCGGTGTTGGGTTATCAATTCTGGCAGAGGCACTACGGCGGCGATCCGGACATTGTCGGCAAGAAGATCCAGTTAGTTCACGAGAGCTACGAAATTGTGGGAGTGGTCCGGCCGCGGTTTACTTGGGGCGACGGTGAAGTGTATCTTCCACTCAAGCTCTCAGCCGATCCGGCGCGCACATACTTTCCCGTGATTCGGCTCAAGCCAGGAACTACGCGCGCTGCAGCAAATGCGGAGTTTCAGTCACTCCTCGAACAATTCGCGAAGCAAACTCCGACCCATTTCCCTGAGCATTTCCGCGTGGCAATCGAAGGATTAAACGACCATTTCGTAGCCGATATCGGCGGGACTCTATACCTTCTGCTCGCTGCCGTGGCTTTGTTGCTGATGATCGGCTGCGGAAACGTTTCGATTCTGCTGTTGGCCAGAGGCACGGCGCGCCAGCACGAGCTGGCAGTCCGGTCGGCGATCGGCGCGGAGAGCTCTCGCATCCTGCGGCAGTTGCTGACCGAATCGCTCATGCTGTCGTTCACGGGGGCCGTCGTTGGCGTGGCGCTGGCGAACAGCCTGGTGAAACTCATTGTGAATTGGCTTCCACAACTTTCATTCCCGCACGAAGCCGCTATAGACATCAATCTGCCGGTGCTGTTCTTCAGCATAGGTCTTGCGCTACTCACGGGCATCGTCTTCGGCATCTCGCCGGCTCTTCAATCCGTGCGGCCGGATATAGCTCAGGTGATGCAAGCGAATACCCGCAAAACTACGACAGGAGTTCATGGCCGGCGGACTCACCGCGTCCTGATCGCGGGCCAGATTGCGCTGACCCTTCTGCTGCTGGCTGGAGCCGGCGTTGCCATGCGAGCCTTTGTGCACATGATGCGCGTGAACCTCGGCTACGACCCGCACAACACCATGGCGGTCGGCATCCCGGTGCACGACAACTCCTACACCACGTGGGAGGCCAGGAGAGCGTACTTCCATCAGCTCCTAGAGAAGGTGGGTGAGATGCCGGACGTTGTTTCGGCTGGGATTTCGACGAATGCCACACCGCCAAACAACGGATGGGAGCAGCACTTCGAGATCTCCGGCAAACCAATGGCGGAGCAACAACTAGCGCGGATCAACCTCATCAGTCCGGAGTACTTCACCGTGCTCCGCATTCCGTTGCTGCAGGGAAGAATCTGGGATGAAAACCAGATGGCGCACGGCGCCAAACTCGCGCTGATCAATCAAACTATGGCGCACCAATACTTTCCGAATGGTGAAGCCCTTGGCAGCCAGATTCGCGTGCCGGAATTGAAGGACGAGCCTCCGTTTCAACTGGCGGTTGCGGGGAGCGACAGTTGGTTCGAAGTAATCGGCATCGTCGCCGACGCCCTCGATGACGGGCTGCAGGATCACATCAAGCCTGCCATGTTTTTACCGTACACCATCAGCATGCCTCAATACACGCAGATCCTCGTCCGAACCGGGGTTCCGCCGCTCACCATACTTCGCGCCGTCCGCGAGCAGATTCACTCCGTTGATCCCGACCAGCAGGCGGCTAGAAATGTTCGCGATCTCGATGCGTGGATTACTACGCAACCGGAATGGGAACAGGGACATCTGGTGGCAACTCTGTTTGCAGGATTTGCCATCCTGGCGCTGGCGCTGGCCGCCACCGGACTCTACAGCGTCATCTCCTACGCCGTTAGTCAACGCACCGGCGAGTTCGGCATACGCATGGCCCTCGGAGCAAGTCCCAAAGATGTCCTTCTGCTTGTGTTTCGTTCGGCGGTCGTGAGCGTGGCCGGCGGAGTTCTAGCGGGAGTGTTGTTGACGATTACGCTGAACCGCGTGCTCGCGCGCTGGATTCAGGGCAGTTCGCTCGATGCGCTGATCCTTGCAGGTGTGATCCTGTTGCTAGTCACCACTTCCGGCTTGTCGTGCTTCATACCTGCGCGAAGAGCATCGTCGGTAGATCCGACAGTCGCACTGAGATATGAGTGAAGATGAATAGCCCAGTAAAGACGTGAGCGCTACGTGACACGCATCTTGCAGGGGCGAGTGCCGGTGTGCTTCCTAAGTCTTCTTCCCGTTGAACTTCTGCTTCCTTTTCTCTTTTCCTTTCTTTGCTCCGAGACGAGGTCCCTTCCTCAAGTCGTCGAGCGAGAAACCTTGTTGTAATAATCGAGGGTGAGTTTGCCCTTCTTTCACAATCTCACACATTCTTAATTTTTGCCGACGGGAACTCTGCGCCGGAGCTCATCGAAGAAGTACAGCAGGACCGTAACACTGTCGATGGAGGTCTGTTGCTCTCCGGCCCCGCCCGCGTTCAGAACTACCGCGAAGCGCTTGCCGTCAGGCGCCCGGTCGTAAGGGTAAGTGCCGCCCAAGTATGGCAAGGTCTTATCGGACCACGCTTGGGGCTTTTCGACCGCGAAGGAATCGCCTTTGGCAAGGGTAGGCGGCCACCATAGACGAACCGGCACCCCGTTCACGATAAACCGCGCTCGAGCAGTCCAAAAACAAACTATTTGAAAGCGCACTGCGACAACGCACGCCGGAGTGCGATGATATTGCAGGACTTACGGATGGCTCCTGACCCGTGCCGTCTCGGCACGTGCGCGGTCTTGCCAACGCGCTCGCCTAACCGCCAGCCCTTTTTCCTGTCTAATGATTCGGATGAGCGAAAGCGCCGGTAGCACCCAAGACCGCGAAGCACTCCAGAGCGCGGCCCGAGAGAGCGATGCCCTCGCCGTGGAGCGCACGCTGGCGGGCGAA
>Ga0210384_10008675_pt1 | contig 10569 bp, 5 predicted proteins | sample IncBWH2MmetaG_FD_160574 | JGI IMG/M metagenome (GOLD analysis project Ga0210384, IMG submission 160574) | Forest soil microbial communities from Barre Woods Harvard Forest LTER site, Petersham, Massachusetts, United States - Inc-BW-H-2-M | ecosystem: Environmental > Terrestrial > Soil >...
GCCGGTCGCTGCCAAGCGGGCCGGCAAGCCGGTTGAGACGCAGGTCGACCCGGCCGGGTTCGAGCCCGGCTTCACCGGCGAACGCCACTGTCAACGGCTTGCCTTTGGCATCGCCTTGGAATGCGAAGCGGCCAGGTCGCGGGGCGTCGAGCGCCAATGTTGCGGTGGAGAGTTCACCTGTACCGAAATTCGCCGAGGTCAGTGAGAAACGCCCCGCTCCCGACGGCGCGCGCAGGATGTCCGCGAACCGTCCCGTCAGCTCGACGCGGCCGATCCCGATTCGGGAGGACGCGGCGCCGGCTGTGAGCCGCGTTCCGGTCAGCGAGAGATCGAGGAACTGACCGCCGCGTGCCTCGAGCCCGGCGCCTAACTCGAGCCTGCCGCCGAGCGGCGTTCCGGCGAGCTTGGACCATCGCCCGAGATCGGGTATCCGGCCGGTTATAGAGCCTCGCATCAGCCCCGTATCCAGAGCGACGCGCAGGCTACCCTCGATCGCGCTGTCCGCTGCGGTCAGGCGGAAACGCGGGAATACCAGCTCGGCGTTCCCTTTTTGCTCCGCCGACAGCGTCAATGACCCGTCGAGCCCATAGGCCCGATAAGTGCCGTCGAGCGCGGCCTTTGGCTCGGCGAGGTCGGCGACTTCGCCGGCGAGCCGCAGCCGCTCGATCCTTGCTCCGCCGGAGGCGATGTCGGCGCCTTCGACCTCGCCCTTCAACCGCAGATGATCGAGCGCTCCTTCGGCATTGAAATGGGCTGATAATTCGCCAGCCATTTCGCTGCCGAGCGCGGCGCCAAGTGCCTTCAACCGCGGCAGCTTTAGCGCCAGCGCCGCGGCGAGGCGGTTCGAGGCGGGATCGAACCGCGCATCGCCCGACAGGCTCGCCGCGGCGCCCGCGATGGCGAGCTGGTCCACGACCAGCGCCCCTGCGGAGTTCCGCTGGAAGGAGCCAGTCATCGTCACTGCATCGCCGAGTAGTGCGTCGCCGGCTGCGATCCCGGTCCGCAAGCCCTTCGCGGAACCGCGGACGCTTGTTTTGAACCCGGCCGCGCCCTCTCTGGCGGCATCGACCGCAAGCTCGACCGAGCCCGAGAGTGGGTGACCGGCGAGGCCGGAGAAAGGCCGGAGGTCGGCAATTGACAACTGCACCCCACCCTCAATTGCCTGCCCGCCCTCGGTGAGTTGGCCCGCGCCGGCAAGCGCGAGGCCGGCCCCTTTGGCGGAGAGGTGGGTCAAATCGACGGCGCTGCCGTCGCGGGCGGCAATCGCGGTGACCGACCAGTCGATGTCGCGGCCGAGCTCCGGCGGCACGGCCACTCCCTCGGGCGTGACGATCCCTTCGACCCGACCCTGTCCCGCGAATTCGATCCGCGTGTCCGGGCTGTCGAGGCCGCCGGTCGGCTTGGCCGAAACCTTCGCCGCGATATGGTCCGCTCCCGCGGAGCCGAGACGGATCCCGCTCCCCGACAAATCCAGCTCGATCGCGGGGCTGCTCTCCGTGCCGGTCACCGCGGCCGAGAGGGAAGCCGAGCCGTTGAGTTGCGACTCTAGCAAGCCCTCAAATGGCGCGAGCTCCGGCACATCTGCCCGGAAGTGCGCTGCAACCGCGTTCTCGGCGCCGCCAAAGGCGGCATCGCCCGCCAATTTCCCCGCCGCGATCTCGATTGACAGCGGATCAACCACGATCCGATCGGCGAATGTCGCGTGCAGCGAGAGCGCAATGCGGTCGCCAACGAGCGACGCGAACCCCGCCGGGAGGAGCGGAGCCAGTGCGGCCGTGCCGGACAGCCCGAGGACGGTCTGGGCGGTGACGGCGAGCGTTACATCCAAATCGAAATGAGCGAGCGTGCCGGCGGAGGCGGCGACCCGCCCGTGCCAATCGGCGAGCGGCCCGGTTCCGTCGACCGACAGCGCGAGCGCCGCACGGTCGGTGCGTCCGAGCAACCGGTCGAGCAGCATGCCGGTAGGCTCGCGCGCCGCGAGCCGAAGCTTCAAGACCGGGGGTTCTCCGGCAAGCTCCATCGCCAATACGATATTCCCGGCAGAGTCGTCGGTGCGGTGGATATCGAGCGCGACCTCTGCCCTCTCGCCCACGAGCCGGGCACTCCCTTCCACCGTTGCGACAAGACCCTCGCCCAGCACCGCCGGAGCGAGCGCGAGGCGGCCGATCGAAAGCCGGTCGAGAATGACGCCGACGGGGAGACGCGGAACCTTCAGGTATTCGGTAAAGGGCGTCGTCGACGGCGCGGTAGAGGATCGCGCCATATCGATCGCAGCAAAGCGCAGCGACCGGATATGCAACCGCCCCGCCAGCAACGCGGCGGCCGCGATGTCAAGCCCGAAATCGTGCAGGCTAAGATAGGGGCCGTCGCGGTCGGCGATGTCGATCCGCTCGACCTTCAGACGGAACGGCACGAACCCGTCGAGCCCTTGTATGGTGACGGCGAAATCCGGACTGCTCACGCTTTGGGCGACGGTCCTCTCCAGCCAAGACTTCGCCGGTTGAGTCTGCAGCAGGGCAAAAGCCGCGAGGAGGACCACGATCAGCAAGCCGAGCGTTATGCCCAACCAGCGAAACAGTCGTGATACCGCGCGCATCAGAAGGCCTGTCCGAGGCTGATGTAGACCTGGATCGGCGAGTCAGCGGTGCGCTTATGCAGCGGGGTCGCCAAGTCGAGCCGAAGCGGCCCGAACGCAGTATAGTAGCGCAGACCCAACCCCACCCCATAGAGAAGGGTGCGGCCGAGCTGCGGCACGGGGCTCTCGTAATAGCTGCCAGCATCGACGAAAGGGACGATGCCGATGGTGTCGGTGATCTTGATCCGGGCTTCCAGGTTAAGCGCCAGACTTGATCTCCCGCCGATTGGTACATTGCCGATATCCAGCGGTCCGGCCATCTGATAGCCATAGGGGCGGATCGATCCGCCGCCGCCGACATATATCCGTTGGTCGGCTGGAAGCGGCGCCAGCGGGGCGCCGGCGAGCGAGCCGAGTGCCAGCTTGCCGGCGAGGACAGCACGGTCTTCGGGCCCCAGCGCCCAATAGGCGCTGCCCGAGACCAGATTTGTTACGAAAGTCAAATTCGACCCGACGAAGGTGTGGGCCGGTCTGACGGAGAGCTGCGCGCGATAGCCGGTTGTCGGGTTAAGCAAATTATCGGTTCTGTCGAGTTTTACGTAGGCCGGCAAGCCGACCAGCGTGTAATGCTGGGTGCGCTGCGCGGCAGTGAACGGATTGACGTTGGCGAGCTGGACCACGTTCGCCTTGTCGGCTTCGAGCGCGACGCCACCGGTCAACAGGTGGTCGAAACGGCGCTCGAGCCCGCCCGTGGCGATCACGCGCCGGCTGTGATAGGCGACCGGCTCGTCATTGGCGATCTCGGCGGTCGCGAGGAAATCCTGGTCGATCGCGAGAAAATCGGGACGGCGGAAATTGGCCCTAAAGCCGGCGATTTGCTGGCCCGCCTCGGCGGAAAGCCGCAGATATTCGGCACCGCCGAACAGATTGCGGTTTTCCCAGAAAGCGCGGGCACCGATGCCCTGGCTGGTGTTGTAGGCAACCCCGGCGCCGATCGTGCGATGCAACCGCTCGGTGGGCTCGATCGTCATCCGCGCATCGTCGGGATTTTGGGGATCAACCGTCGGTGTGATCCGCACGGTGCTGAACAACCCGGTTTCGATCAGCGCGCGGCGCGTTTCCTCGACCTTGCTCGCGTCGTAGATCTCGCCGCGCTGCCAGCGCAGGCGGCCCTCGACATAGACCGGATCGAGCCGTTCGAGCCCCTCGATCGCGAGCGGGCCGAAGCGCATTACCGGCCCGGGATCGAGCATATAGGTCACGTCCATCGTCTGGGTGTCGCGGTCGATCTCGACCCGCCGGTTCTCCACCTTGGCAAAGGGATGGCCGCTATCCCCGAGCGCCGCCAGGAGCGTCGTCTCGGCTGCCACCACCGGAGCAGTGCGCGCCGGATCACCGGGCTTGAGCGGCAGCTTCTTTTCGTCCTGAGGGATCGATAGAGACTGCCCGTCCGAGCCCACTATCTTGACCGCGGCGACGTGGTAGAGCGGACCCGGCTTGACCGTTACCACTACCTTTGCCGGCTCGGCCTCGGTGTCGATGTCGTAAGAGAATTCCGCATCCCAATAGCCGAGGCTGTGCGCGGCATCGGCGAGCCGGCCGAGGTCGCGGTCGGCGCGGCGGCGCAGCGCCTCCTCGGAAGCCGGCACTTTGTCCTCGAGCGTCTTCAACTCAGAGACGCTGTCCAAGAGATCGGCGAGTTCGCTATCCTCGGCGCCGGTAATCTCGACACGGTAATTCAGATCCGCGTAGGCAGGTGGTCCGAGGACCAGCGCCATAGCCAACGCGATCGTCATCAAGAACCAGCGAAGCCGCATCCCGCCCCCAAACGGAAACGGCAATTAAAACATGTTATTCCTGCGGCCGCTCCGCTTATCCACTCTACAATCACGGGTACTATGAGACATTTGTTGCTGCCAACGCCCGGGTGTCGTCGTCGAAACAGCCCGCTCGGGCTGTCGAAAGAGAAGATACCGTCCGACGCCACCCGGGCGTTGCCGGTTAGACCTCCTCGAACTCAGCGGCGTCGATATGATCGACTGGTTGAACTATCTCTGCTTGCGATGACGCCTCTGCTCGCGATGAGGTCACACCGTTGATCTGCCCTATGCACGTTTTAACCAACTGTCCGTCGATCGGCAGAGTAACTATGTCTCCGACGTTCGGTGCGGACCGACCGTAAATGCGAAAATGCCTCGCAGAACCATCCTTACGCGTCAACACAAGGTCGTGTTCCATCCGGATCTCCCGGTCGAAAGCAAGCTTCGTCGGGTGACGAAGCTGTAAAGCTAACGCCCGACGCTTCACGAATGTTCCCGAATCTCGGGATAGTGTAAATCGACTTCACCAGTCGCGAAATCATCCGCGAGGCGATCAAATTCTTCCGCAACACGCCGCAAGACTTCCTCCACGTTCGGCTGGGCGGTTATGTCCGCCAGTCGCCGGGCGTGGTCGGCCTCTGCATGATAATAGGATGAGCCGCGCATACTGACGAAACAGCGCCATCCGAGGAAAGTTCACCAGTTCTCGGAAGCACGGGGCTCATCCTCGAGCGTCTTCGGCTCGAGAGTTTGTCGTGCGGACCGTTGGGCCCGCCCGCGCTTAGCCGCTCTTGCGGGCGGATGCCGCCGCTACCCGGCGCTTCAGTCGGCGGATCTCCGGCGACAGCTTCCGGTCGGGGGTGTCGCGCAGAAAGGCGTCGATGCCCCCCTTGTGCTCGATCGTGCGGATTGCCGCGGCGGTGATGCGCAGCCGTAGGGAGCCGAGGACATCCGAAAGGACCGAGGTCTGTTGCAGGTTCGGCAGGTAGCGCCGCTTCGTCTTGTTGTTGGCATGGCTGACATTGTGGCCGACCTGAACGCCCTTCCCGGTGACTGCGCATCTCCGTGCCATGGCACACCTCAACCCAACCCAAATTTGCAACGACTGACGCAGCCGGCTTTGCGGCCGCTTCTACCCAATTCGGCCGCTCCCGGTCAAGCGCGAGCGCCGCAGGCCCGCCATCGATCACCCTTGCGTGGACGGCTGGCAAAGGCTCGATTATGCCGCAATGACAGCGTCTAATGCCCTGAGAGATGGAAGCGATGGCAGCCGAGCGAAGCAAATTTAGAGCGTCCGTCAGAGCCGCTGCGCTATTGCTGATCTTCGGCGATTGGCTGGGCGGACCGGCCGGTGCCGATCAGCTCGTGGTGCCGCAGGCCGTCGAACGAAACCAGCCGATCGAGCTCGTCTATCGTTTTGAGCAGCCGGCTACCGGATCGGGGTTTCTCGATGTCGACTGGAACGATGTCGACGGGCGCCTCGTCGAGCGGCGGCGCATTTCGTTCGAGCTGGCGGATGCGCCGAAAGTGGGATTCTCGCTGGACGCCCGCCGAGCCGTGACGATGAAGAACCTGCTCACCGTCGATCTCTCCCTCGACGGCGTCGACCAACTCGGCAACAAATTCCGCCGCGAAAATAGAGAAACGGGATCGTTCGTCGCTTCGCCATCCGATATCCCATGGTGGGATTTTCAAATCATCATGTGGCAGGTGCAGGATCGGGCCGGGTACGCTGCCCTGAAGCGGCTGGGGGTTACGGCGGGGATGCTGCCGATCGACCATGCATCGCACAATTTTGTGCCGAAGTGGATCGAGCCTCTGCTCGACGCCGATTTGCGCTTCTACCTCGAAAACATCGCGACCGATTTCTATTCTTCCTATCACAGGTGGTCGGGCGACCGGCCGGTCAATTGGCGTTTCCTCGAAACTAAGAAACGCTATTGGGAAAATCCTCTCGACCCCACGGCCCTGATTCGCGAACCCAGCCTTTCCGACCGGGATTGGCTCGAAGCGGTGAGCGCGCGCCTGATCCGCAACGTCCGGGGCCTGCAGCCTTACCGGCCGCTCCTCTACAACCTGGGGGACGAACCCGGGATTGCCGATCTGGCGGCGTTCTGGGATTTCGACGTCTCCGAGGCTTCCCTGACCGGGATGCGCGACTGGTTGCAGGAGCGTTATGGCGGCCTAGATGCTCTCAACCAGGAGTGGGGCTCTGGTTTTAGCCGGTGGGAGGAGGTCATGCCGATGACCACCCGCGAAGCGCTGCAGCGGTCGGATGGGAATTTCGCCGCATGGGCGGATTTCAAGGAATGGATGGACGTGGCTTTCGCACGGGCGATCGAAAGGGGCACCACGGCCGTCCATGCCGCCGACCCCGAGGCGAAAGCGGCGATCGAAGGCGCCCAAATCCCTGGTTGGGGCGGCTATGACTATTCCCGCCTTGCGACCAGCGTCGACGCAATGGAAATTTATGATTTTGGCGACAATGTCGGGATGGTGCGCTCGTTCAACCCCAAGCTGATCATGCTCCTGACCTCGGGCGGACACGGCCCGTACGAGAACCACCGCCTCTGGCACGAAACATTGCGTGGCTTTCGCGGGCTAATCTTGTGGGACGAGAAAAATGAATTTGTCGACGAGAACGGCCAAGTCGGCGAATGGGGGCGTGAGGCCGGTCCCTTTTTTGCTGAACTGCGCGGCGGGCTCGGGGCGCTGCTGATAAACAGCCGCCGCCACATCGACCCAGTTGGAGTGCTCTACTCACCAGCGAGCATGCGGGTGCAATGGCTGCTCGATCGCAAGACCACAGGCGAGGATTGGAGCCAACGCGACGCAAGCGCCGAATATAAGGATAATGCGATTAGAACCGCTACGCGAGATTTCGCCCGCCTGGTCGAGCATCGGGGGCTGCAGCACCGATTTTTGTCCGGCGCAGATATCGGGCGCGGCGACCTGCGGAGCGGCGATTACCGGATCCTGATGCTGCCGCACACGATCGCGTTGTCGGCGGCCGAGGCCAAGGAGATCAGAGATTTCGTCGAGCGTGGCGGCATCGCCCTCGCCGCGGGCGAGCCGGGCCTTTTCGACGAGCACGGTCGAAGACTGGCCAGGCCGCTGCTTACGGAGGTTTTCCCCGACCCGGTCACCCACTCGACAACCAGCCTTGCCTTTGGCAAGGGCAAAGCGATCTATTTGCCTCTCGCCGATCATCGTGATCGGCAGAGCACGCCGCCTGCCGTGGAGATCCTCGAGGCCGCCGGCGTACGGCCGCGCTTCCCTCTCCTTCGCGCCGACGGCTCCGTCGCGGACCACATAGAAACCAAGATCTTCGAGAACGGCGCGGTTACGATCGTCGCGCTGCAGCGCGATTTTCCTGGAACTCCGGAGACCGATTCCCTGGCACTCCCGAGTGGCCTGGAGGAAGTCGTGCTCGCGCTGCCGCGGCCTTTGTTCGTCTATGATGTGCGCAAAGGCCGGCTGCTGGGGAACACTGACCGGCTTCCCGTTAAACTGGGCCCGGTCGAGCCGGTGATTCTGGCAGTGTCGGAAAAGCCGCTCGGGCCGCCATCCGTTTCCAGCCCTCAAGGCGCGCGTCTTGGCACCAATGCGGAAATTTCCGTTTCTTCGACTTTACAGGCCGCGCTCGACGTGATCCATCTCGATGTCATCGACCCAGACGGTAACACAATTGCCTATTACTCCGGAAATTTGCTGATGACTGATAGCCGCATTACGAGGCTGCTCCCGTTTGCCGTCAACGACAAGCCCGGTGTCTGGACGATCCGTGCAACGGATTTGCTCGGCGGCGCGACAGCCACGACCGATCTGGTCGTCGAACCCTGAGTTTCCGGCGGGCGGACCAACCGAAGTTCTTCGATGCGAATTTTCTTCGTATGCCAGCGGGTGCCGTTCCCGCCGGACCGGGGTGACAAAATCACCACCTTCAACGAGATCCGTCACCTCTCTGCACAGCACGAGGTCCACGTCTTCTGCCTCGGCGACGGTCGCCGTGATCTCGATAACATTCCCGGGCTCAGCGATTATGCGCGGAGCGTAACCGCTGTCCGGTTGAATCGGCGGGCGAGCAAGCTGCGTGCGCTCACAGCGCTTATCGCAGGGCGGCCGCTCTCTGTGGCGGCCTTTGCCGAGCCGGAGCTGCATGGCGCGATCAAGCGAAAATTCATCGAACTGAAACCTGACCTGATCATGGTCTACAGCTGCAATGTCGCGCAGTTTGCCGACCATTTTCCTCAGGTGCCGCGGATCATGCAATTCGCAGAGCTCGATTCATCGCGATGGGGCCAGTATGCCCGACGGTCGCCGATCCCGCTGCGGTGGATATATTCGATCGAACAGGGGCGGTTTTTTGCTTACGAGCGCCGCATAGCGCACAGTTTTTCCCACGCGCTGGTCTGTACGGCCTTCGAGCAGCGCGATTTCGAGCGACTGATACCCGGTGTGCCGGTCAGCCTTGTCGGCAACGGAGTGGATCTCGACTATTTTCGCCCAATGGGCGATGCGAAGCGGCCGGGATCGATCGTCTTCACCGGGGTGATGGATTATTTGCCGAATATCGATGCGGTGGTGTGGTTCTGCGATGAAGTGCTCCCGCTGATACATGCGCAAATGCCCGAGGCAAGCTTTGTCATTTGCGGAAGCCGGCCGGCCCGGGCCGTCCGGCGGCTGGCGAAGCGCCAAGGGGTCAGCGTTACCGGACGGGTCCCGGATACGCGGCCTTATCTCGACAGCGCCGAAGTGTTCGTGGCGCCCTTGCGAATGGCCCGCGGCATCCAGAACAAGCTCCTCGAAGCCATGGCCATGGGACTCCCATGCGTCGCCTCCGCCACCGCGGCGAGCGGTACGGTCGTTGCGGAGGGTGGGGGCATCCTAGCGGCAGACGAGCCAGAGGAATTTGCCGAGCATGTCCTGCACCTGCTGCGGGAGGAAAAATTTCGGTGCGATATGGCGCGCAAGGCACGAGCCGCCGCCGAAACAAACTACCGATGGGACGTACAGATGGCCTCACTTGACCGGGTGATTGCGGGCCTCGCGGCGCAACGTGCGGCATCGGCTTTTCTGGAACGCGCTTGACGAGGAAGCCAGCGCATGCGGATCTGGATCAGCGGCTGCGGCGGAATGATGGGATCGCACCTTTGCGGCGCGTTGGCGGTCGCCGGCCATGAGGTGTTGGCCAGCTATTACAAGCCGACGGTCGACCCCGCCGATCTGGCGGACCTCCCGCTCGAGGAAGTCGACATCCGCGACTGGTGTTCGGTGTACGATTCGCTGACGCGCTTCCGCCCCGACGCCGTGTTTCATCTGGCGGCACAGAGCTACCCGGCGGTGTCGTGGCAGCGGCCGATCGAGACCCTGGAAACCAATGTGATCGGTACCGCCAACGTTCTGGAAGCCGTGCGCCGGCTCGATTGGAAGGTTCGCGTCGTGGTCGCCGGATCGTCCGCCGAGTACGGCACGATCGATCCACAGCAGGGCCCGATTTCCGAGAACGCGCCGCTGCTTCCTCTACACCCTTACGGGGTCTCCAAGGTGGCGACGGACTTGCTGGCATACCAATATTGGGCCGGCTTCGCGCTCGACACGGTGCGGGTGCGCATCTTCAACTGCACCGGCCCGCGCAAAGTCGGCGACGCAATATCCGATTTCGTGCGCCGCACGGTGTGGCTGGAACGTCATCAGAACACAAATGTGATCCGTGTTGGCAACCTCGAGACCCGGCGATCGATCGTCGACGTTCGCGACCTCAACCAAGCCTTGATCCTCCTTCTCGACCGCGGTCAGAGCGGCGAGGTATATAACCTCGGCGGCGCCACAGCTTATTCAATGAGCGCGGTGCTCTCGCAGGTACTGCAGCGAGCGACACGCCACGACATCGTCGCCGAGATCGACCCGAGGCTGCTCCGGCCCACCGACGAATCGGTGATCTGGGCCGACTGCTCCAAGCTCAAAGCGGCGACAGGCTGGGAGCCGGTAATCCCGCTCGATCACACGATCGACGACATGCTGAGCTACTGGCGGCAAAAACCCGATCCCGCGTTGATCGTCTAGAGCGGTGGCCTCCCGGTCATTGCGATCCCCGGACGGACGGCCCCGGCGAGCCGCGCCTGCCCGGATCATGATCATGCTATAAAAGCATTTATCGTATTTGACAAATGG
>Ga0210384_10008676_pt1 | contig 10568 bp, 10 predicted proteins | sample IncBWH2MmetaG_FD_160574 | JGI IMG/M metagenome (GOLD analysis project Ga0210384, IMG submission 160574) | Forest soil microbial communities from Barre Woods Harvard Forest LTER site, Petersham, Massachusetts, United States - Inc-BW-H-2-M | ecosystem: Environmental > Terrestrial > Soil >...
TGCCGCGCTTGAGGTCGGAGAGCACGATCGCCTCGCTGCCGCCCTCACCCATGAAATCGCCGGCCGAAAACACAGCGACGCCGGACACCTTCAGATTGGTCGCAACCACGCTGCCCTGGTAGGCCGTATCGCGGCCGGCAAGATGCCGCGCCAGCACGCGCGCCTGTTCGTAGGCCGGTTCGACCAGCCCGTAACAGATGCCGCGATGCTCGGCGCACTCCCCGAGCGCGAACACATCAGGAGCGCTGGTCTCAAGATGATCGTCGACGACGACGCCGCGATTGACCGATATGCCCGCCTCCTGGGCGAGCGCGACATTTGGCCGGATGCCGGCGGCGAAAATCACGGCCTCTGCCTCGATCCGCCGTCCGTCCACCAACTGCACGCCTTCGACGCGGGTCTCACCATGGATCCGCGCGGTGTTGGCGTTGAGGAGGATCTCGATGCCCTTGCGCTCGACCAGCGATTTCAAGAGCGCGGCGGCGGGCGCGTCGAGCTGGCGCTCCATCAGGCGATCCATCAGATGGATCAGCGTTACCGGCGCGCCGGCCTTGGCAAGGCCGTAGGCTGCTTCCAGTCCCAAGAGGCCGCCGCCGACCACGACGACGCGCTTCTTTTGCGCGGCGAGCGTGAGCAAGAGATCGACATCGCGGGTATCGCGGAAGGTGTGGACGCCCAAAAGGTCGGCGCCCGGCACATTGAGCCGCAGTGGAGTCGAGCCGGTGGCAAGGATCAGTTTCGAGAACTCGATGCTCTCGTCGTTGGCGATCTTGAGCTCGCGGCGGCCGACGTCGATCTCGGTGGCAAGGCAGTTATATTTCACGGTGACGCCGCGATCGCGCCACCAGTCGGCCGGCTTCAACTCGATCTCGTGCGAGGCGGTCTCGCCCGCCAACACCGACGACAGCAGGACCCGGTTATAAGCCAAACGCGGCTCGGCGCCGATCACCGCGATGGCGTAACGGCCGAGTGCCACCTTCGCCAGTTCGTCGACCAGACGCGCGGCCGCCATGCCATTGCCGACGATCACCAGCGGTTCGCTCATGAGCCGACCTCACTCGGCGGCTTGAGGCCGGCCATAGGCCTCGGAAATCATATAGCCGGACAAGGTGCCGTAGGCCGCGGTCCAGGCCGCGGCGACCTCGGACGTCCAGGCCGCGCCCAGCCCCTTTTCCAGGGTCCATAGCAGCGCGGCGCCGACCACCGGATAATGCTCCGCCCTGGCGCCATAGCTGACATGGCGGATCGCGAGCGCGCTCGCGGCCGGCAGCACCGATTCAAGATTGGAAAGGCCGTTCACCACGACGGCCAAAGTTGCCATCAGCTTCTTGCGTTGTTCGGTCAGGTCGGATGGAAACATCGCCTTGACCTGCGGGGCGATCTCGAACAGGCGATCGTAGAAAATCACAGCCGCCTGATCCGAAATCGCCGCGACCTTGGCGAAGCTTTGCTGCACGAGTTTGACTTGGTCGGGTGTCATCTCTGCCTCCTTGGTTCGCGGCCATCTGGTTCATTTCGAACTCTCCCCGCATGCGGGGAGAGGCAGTAGTGTCAGGCGCTATTGATGCGGTTCAAATCCGCGCTTCGGCGAGGCTCGATACGCTGGCCTCCGCGCCTGCCTTGCGCAGGTAGAACCACCAGGTGAGCGCCAGGCAGATCGCGTAGAAGCCGAGATAGATGACGAGCGCGAGCTGCGGGCCGCCGGTGATGGCGATCGACTTGCCGAAGCCGCTCGGGATCAAATAACCGCCGCAGGCGCCGATCGCGCCGATGAAGCCGAGAGCGGCGCCGCTCTCGATGCTCGCGGTTTTCAGCGCGGCCGCGCGGCCGGCTTCGCCGAGGCCCTTCACCTTGCGCAGATTCTCCTCGCGGAAGATCGAGGGGATCATCCGGTAGGTCGAGCCGTTGCCGACCCCGGTGGTGACGAACAGGATCAGGAACATCGCCAGGAAGCCGGTGAAATCCTTGACGCCGACGAAATACAGCACGCCGATCGTCGCCGCCGCCATCGCGATGAAATTCCAGAACGTCACGATCGCGCCGCCGACCTTGTCGGCGAGCAGGCCGCCGAGCGGACGCGACAACGATCCCACCAGCGGTCCAAGGAACGCGATCGCGATCGTGACCGCCGGGAATTGCGTCTTGATCAGCAGCGGAAACGCCGCCGAGTAACCGATGAAGGAGCCGAACGTCCCGATGTAGATGAAGGACATGATCCAGGTGTGCTTTCGCTTGACGATCGCAAGCTGGTCCTTGAACGAGGATTTCGCCGAGGTCAGGTTGTTCATGAAGAAGATCGCGCCGAACAGCGCAATCACGAGCGGCAGCATCCACATCAAGCCTGCGTTCTGAAGATAGACGCCCGCGACCGGCGAAGCCTGATAGAGATTGATCAGGCCGATCCCCATCAGGATGGGCGTGAGCAACTGCACGCTTGAGACGCCGATGTTGCCGCCGGCGGCGTTGAGGCCGAGCGCCCAGCCCTTCATGCGGTCGGGATAGAAGAAGGAGATGTTGGCCATGCTGGAGGCAAAATTGCCGCCGCCGAGCCCGGCCGTTGAGGCAACCAGCAGCATCAGCCAGAACGGCGTCTCCGGGTGGCTCACGAAATAGGCGAGCGCGAGCGTCGGGATGAACAGCACCGCCGCGCTGAAGATCGTCCAGTTGCGGCCGCCGAAGGTGGTCACCGCAAAGGTATAGGGAAAGCGCATCAAGGAGCCGATCAGCCCGGGCAACGCCACCAGCTGGAACAGCTCATCGGTGGAAAAATGGAAGCCGGCCGCCGGCAGCTTGGTGGCGACGATGCTCCAGATCAGCCACACCGAAAATCCGATATGCTCGGCAACGATCGACCAGATCAGGTTACGACGGGCAACGAATTTGCCCTTGGAATTCCAAAATGTCTCATCCTCGGGATTCCAGTCTGAAATCCAAGTCGAGTTCTGACCCGGGTTCTGATCGCTCATTACAAAGTTCCTTTCTCCGCGGGCTGGTCGCGGTCGCCTGAAGGCACAGAAGCGCGCTCCCGGGGAGGCCCCGGTTCGCGGCGTCAAAATTTCGGATAGTCGGCTTCGAAGGACGGCATCGATGGCGTCAGCATTGAGCTATTCAAGCTTCATGCCAGCCCGTCGCAGCGAAAAATATGTATATTTTTCAATGTATTACGGCAATCGCCCAAATCTTTTGCAGGGGTTATTCCGCATGCAAAATTTGCGATTCGCTTATTTCTTGAATGCCGATTCGCTCATTTCTTGTGCGCCGCACAAGAAATGAGCAAGTGCCCAATAAATGAATTTCGGGCATGATCCGGAAAAGCATGCCCTCGGGCTACGACCCGATGGGTGGACACCGGTTTTCCCTCGCGACAAACGCGAAGCGTTTGCGCCGAGATCATGCTCAAGCAATAAACTTGATCCGCGATGGCGCTATCGCGGATTAGGCGTCTTCGGTGACCCGGGTCCCCAATGGCTTTGGTGCGGCCCCCTCGCCCGGCTTCATACGAAACTCGTAGGTCATCAGATGCCATGGACCGGCGGCCTTCTTGCCGTCCGGCATGGTCGGATCGGTGCGCCTTTCGACCTTGGCGACCAGTTCATCCTTGACGCCGAACACCACGTCGGAATCGAGATATTTGTCGCCGCCGATGAAGACATGCGTGATCAGCGGCTCGTGACCCGGTGCGTTGACGAGGAAATGCACGTGCGCTGGGCGGTTCGGGTGACGCCGCGTCTGTAGGATCATTTCGCCGACCGGGCCGTCGGTCGGGATCGGATAGCTGCACGGCAGGATGGTGCGGAAGAAGAACCGGCCATCTGAATCGGTGACGAACCGCGCCCGCGACGACGGACCGTCGGTCTCATAGGTCGGGCTTTGCGAATCGTAATAGCCGTCACCGTCGGCATGCCAGATGTCGATCGGGACACCGGCCAGCGGCTTCCCCTTGAGGTCCGTCACGCGGCTCTGCACGAACATCCGCTCGCCCGGCTGATTGGCCGAGATATCGGCGCCGTGCGGCATCTCCTTGTGTTCGCCGACATAGAACGGACCGAGCACGGTGGTCTCGGTCGCGCCGTCGCGCTGGCGATGGTTCACCGCATCGACCAGCATCGAAACCCCGAACACGTCCGACAGCAGGATGAACTCCTGCCTTGTATCGGTGCATTTCTGGCCGACGCGGGTCAAAAAATCGATGGCGTAGCCCCACTCGTCGAAGGTGAGGTCGGTCTTGCGCACATAGTCGTGCAGCGACTTCACGAGCTCTTCCATCAGGAATTTGACACGCTTGTCCGGCGTCTCCTCGAAACTACGGATGACGGCGGCGGTGAGTTCGGCATCGTTGAATTGGGGCATGTGGCTGTCCTGCGGGTTACGCGATCGTGGACCTAACCCTACACCAGCGACCCCGCCGGTGTAAGCGTGCCGCGGTTGGAACATGGCCCGGTTTTCGGCTATCAACGCATTCGCAAAAAAGTCCGGAGATGGTTCCGATGTTGGCCCCGACCCCCGCTTCTCCCGAATCCGCAGGAATGTCCCAGGCGGCGCTGGACCGTCTCGAACGACATCTGAAAAGCCGCTATATCGACGCCGGCCGCTTCCCGGGAACGCAGCTTTTGGTCTACCGCCGCGGGAAAATGGTGCACAGCACCGTGCAGGGTTTTGCCGATGTCGAGCGCAAGACGCCGGTCAAGGACGACACCATCTTCCGCATCTATTCGATGACCAAGCCGATCACGTCGGTGGCGTTCATGATGCTGTTCGAGGAAGGAAGCGTCGCGCTCGATGAGCCGGTCCACAAATACATCCCGGAATGGAAGAATCTCGGCGTTTTCGTCGCGGGCACCGCGCCCGCCTTCCTGACCCGGCCGGCCTCGCGGCCGATGCTGATCGTCGACCTCTTGCGCCACACCTCGGGGCTCACTTACGGCTTCCAGCAGCGCTCGAATGTGGACGCCGCCTACCGCGAAAAGAAGATCGCCGAGACCGGAACGCTGCAAAGCATGGTCGAGGAGCTAGCGAAGATTCCGCTGGAATTTTCGCCTGGAGATGCCTGGAATTATTCGGTTTCCACCGACGTGCTCGGCTATCTCATCGGCAAGATCGCCGACCGGCCGTTCGAGCAGTTTCTCAAAGAACGCATCTTCGATCCGCTCGGCATGGGCGATACCGGTTTCTACGTGCCCGCCGACAAGGCGCATCGCCTCGCGGCCTGTTATTCGGCCGATCCGCCGGGCCAGGTGACGTTCCACGCGACCGAGCGCAAGGGCACGCTGACGCTGCAGGACGACCCGGCCAAGAGTCCCTTCCTCTCGCCGCCGTCATTCGTGTCCGGCGGCGGCGGATTGTGCTCGACCGCGGCCGACTACCTCACCTTCTGCCGCGCGCTGATCAATGGCGGCGAACTGGGCGGCGTCAGGCTATTGGGCCCGAAGACGCTCAAACTGATGACCTCGAACCATCTGCCCGGCGGGGTCGACCTGCCGGCCCTGTCGCGCTCGCTGTTTTCCGAGGCGACCTATAACGGCATCGGCTTCGGTCTCGGCTTTGCCGTCACCATGGATCCGGCAAAAACCCTGATCCCGGGCAGCCCGGGTGAATATAATTGGGGCGGCGCGGCGACCACGTCGTTCTGGATCGACCCGGCGGAGGAGCTGATCACGATTTTCATGACCCAGGTGCTGCCATCGAGCGCCTATCCGGTACGGCGCGAGCTGCGCACCATGGTCTACGCCGCGATCACCGACAGCAATCTTTGAGACGCGAACGGCTTTACCGCACTGCAACGATTTGACGCCGCCCGCGGCCGGCGTCAGGGCGCAAAAGGCTTGGCGGGTTTCGCGGGCTTCTCCTATGTTTGCGATTGGCGCCCTCGCCGAAGTTATGCGGAACCCCGCGTGCGAAAACTTTCCCTGCCAGTCCGCCTTGCACTTCTGGTTGCGGGAACGATGCTGCCACTGATCATCTTCGCGGTCGGCACCGTCCTCAACCACTACGAGCACGACCGCAGAGACGCCTCGCGCCGGGTGCTGGATACCGTGCGCAGCATTCGGCTGGTGCTCGATACCGAGATGCAGCGCATGACCGGCGGCCTTCAGGTCCTGTCGCTGACGAATACGCTGCGGGACGGCGATTTCGAAAGTTTCCGCCGCATGGCTTCCGGCTTTCTCGAGCAGTACGGCAAGGACGGGGTCGTGCTGGTCGCCGACCGCGAAGGCCACCAATTGTTCTCCTCGGCCACACCCGATACGGCGAACCTGCCGGTGCGCAACAACCGCGAGATCGTGGAGAAGGTGTTTTCGACCGGCAAGCCGAACTACTCGAACCTCTTCGTCGGCGCGGTGAAGAAGCAGATGATCGTCACCGTCGAGGTCCCGGTCATGCGCGACGGCGAGGTGATCTTCGACATCTCCTTCAGTCCACCGATCGGGCTTTTCCAGAGCATCATCGAACAGCAGCGTCCGAGCAAGGACTGGACGATCTCGATCTTCGACGCCCAGGGCATCAATTTTGCGCGGGTGCCGAACCCGCAGGCGACGATCGGCAAAGAGGCCTCGCCATCGCTCGACGCCGCCATGTCCCGCACACAGGAGGCCACCTTGCCGACGGTATCGCTCGAAGGCGTGCCGCTGATCACGAGTTTTGCGCGGTCCTCGCTGACCGGCTGGACGGTTGCCGCCGGCATCGCGGAAGGCTCGCTGGTCGGGCCGTTGTGGCGCAACCTCGCCATCACCAGCACGATCGGCGGCGTGCTGCTGTTGATCGGGCTTGCCTTTGCCGTGCGGATGGCGGCGGCGATCGCCCGCGGCGAGATGCTGCACGACCTCTTGATCCAGGAGCTCAATCACCGCGTCAAGAACACGCTGGCGATCCTGCAATCGATCGCGGTGCAGACCTTTCGCAGCGCCAGCAAATCCGAGCGCGAAAAGTTCGAGGGCCGCCTGGGGGCGCTGGCGGAAACCCATAATCTGCTCAGCCAGGAGAAGTGGCGCGGCTCCGAGCTGCAAGACGTCGTCAACCGCGTCATGCAGCCCTACGTGCTCAGCAATCCGGGGCGGCTGCGCATGTTCGGGCCGAAGGTGCCGCTATCGCCGCGGCTTGCGGTGGTGCTGTCGATGATCGTGCACGAGATCGCGACTAATGCCGCGAAATACGGCGCGCTGTCGAACGACACCGGCACCGTGACGCTGGACTGGGAGGTCACCCGGGAGGAAGGAAAACCGAAATTGCGATTGATCTGGGGCGAGGCCGGCGGCCCTCATGTCGTGGCACCGGTCCAGCGCGGTTTCGGATCGCGCCTGATCGAGCGCAGCGCACGCGACCAGCTTGGTGGCGAGGCGACCGTCGATTTCCTACCGCATGGCGTGGTCTACACCGTGACCTGCACGCTTGAGGATGCGGGCTAGGGCAAGGATTGCCTTGTCGCGATTGCGCCGCCGATATTAAACTTAACAGGCGGGTTTCCTTGCGGCGTATCGTGGCCGCAATATCGTTGTCGCACCGGTCACTAATATTGGAGGTGATCCATGAGCGGCAAAATGAGTAAGGACCTCACATTCGCCCAGCGCGAGGCGGGAAAGGCTTTTCAGCGAGCTGGTAAGCGAAAGGCAGTGACCGAGCACGAGAAGGCGCAGGAAGCCTTTCAAAAAAACTACCAACGGCTGAGGGCTGAACGCTTGGCTAGGGAAGCCGCGAAGTCCGACGCGAAATAGCACGGCGATGCCGCGGAAAAGTGCAGTGCCGCCGGTGTTCATGCACGCAAACAGGCGTTTTTGCCGGCCCCTACACGGGCAGGATTGGCGCAGAGGCGCTAAAGAATAGGCGCATCAATACCGCCCACGACTCGAATACGACCCTAACCAAAACTCTGCAACGCCGGAAACGTCTCCAGCAGCCAGGTGCTGACGCCGGTGACCGCGCCGGTGAGGAAGCCGATGCCGGTTACGATCATCAACACGCCCATCGCCCGCTCGACGTTCGCCAGATGCCGCTTCATTTTTGCAAACAGCGAGGAAAATTGTTCGACCATGAAGGCCGCGATCAGGAAGGGAATGCCGAGCCCGGCCGAATAGACCGCGAGCAGGCCTGCGCCCTTGACGACGGTTGATTCGGCGGCCGCGATCGAGAGGATGGCGGCGAGGATCGGGCCGATGCACGGCGTCCAGCCGAACGCGAACGCCAGACCCATGACATAGGCGCCCCACAGGCCGACGGGTCTCGGGATCGGCAGCCGGCCTTCCCGCATCAACAATCCGATCCGCGTCAGCCCGAGGAAATGCAGGCCCATCACGATGATGACGATGCCGGCGACGATGGAGAGTTCGGCCGACCAGGCGCGGATCAGCCCCCCGATCAGCGAGGCTGAGGCACCCAGCGCCACGAACACGGTGGAAAAGCCGAGCACGAACAACGCCGCCGAGATCATCACGGCGCGCCTGGAGGAAGCGACCGTTTCCTCATTGGCGACGTGCTCGATGGTCGCACCGGTGAGGTAGACCAGATAAGGCGGCACCAGCGGCAGCACGCAGGGCGACAGAAAGCTCACCAGACCGGCAATCAACGCAGCCGGGATCGAAACATTTTGGATCATGCCGTCATCGCCGCCGCTCTCTCGCGGTCCGTTGCCTTTGGCTCAAGTCCAAGGGCTTACGGCCTCGGCTCACCCATACCGATGATGGGAGGATTTTCTCGTTCACAAATGCGGCATCGCGTAATGCTTGAACAGGCTTAACATTTGCCAAGCTTAGCGTTGACCAGGCTCAACGTTTAAGAAGCGACAGTTCGCGATTATTTGACCAGCCGGAGCAGCGGACGCCTTCGCTGCGGAGGTTTCAACTCGCCCGTCTCGTCGCCGGCCGTGTCCGGCGGCGTCATCTCGTCGCACAACGCCTTCAGTTCAGCATCCGTGATGCGGTTGAGCCTCATCCTGAGATCGAGAATGGCCACCGCTACCAAATGCGCCGTCTCGGGATTGCCGTTACGGGCAAGCCCAGCCCGACATTCCTCGAGGGTTGCAAGAACCGGAAGCAATCGTTCGTCCGAATCAAACACCAGGATTTTTCCGTTACCTAACTCGTCGGCCAATATCGTCTCGCCCGCGCCGTGAATGGTCGAGCACCTCAAGGCAATTGTCCAGCGCGCGATTAATCTTGCAATAAATCTTCGAGGTCGCGGCACGCGGCGACCAGGCCAAGGTATTTCGCCTGCGATCTTGCCGCACCCTGGGGAACTCCACGACCGAAACACCAGATGGTAGCAAATATTCCATGCTTACGCCGAAGGTCATCAAATACCTTTTCCCCACGGGCTTGGTAAAATTCCCCCTCCGTTGACGTTCCGGAATACCGTTGAAACGGTCAATCCAGGTGTCAAAGGGTGGAAAAGGCCCGCCGAGGTTGTGGTTACCCCAATATTCTGACAAGTTTAACCGACCGAAAGGTGTTGTATGCATCTAGCAGCGGAACGGGGCGTTCCTCAGGAGGAACGCATTAGAGTCGCTCTCGGCGGCCTTCCCGATTGGGACGCGGCCCGGATTTTCCTGGAAGTGGTGCGCTGCGGCAGCTTCCGCTCGGCGGCCGAGCGGCTCGATCTGTCGATCAATGCGGTGCGCCGCCGGATCGACGATTTCGAACGTCAGATCGGCGCAACGCTGCTCACCCGCGATGTTCACGGCACCCGTTTGACCGATGAAGGCGCGCTGGTTGTTTCCGCCGTCGAGCGCATGGAGGCCGCGTCGTTCGATCTCTTGCGCGCCGGCAATTCCGTCGCCAATGCGGTGTCGGGCGAAGTGCGGGTCGCCATTACCGAGGGGCTGGGAACATTCTGGCTCGCCCCTCGCCTCGTCGAATTTCAGCAATCCTTCCCGAACATCCAGATCGATCTGCAATGCGCGACGCGTTCGGCCGACGTGTCGCGGTATGAGGCCGACATCGCCATCCATTTGTCGCGGCCGGCGGCGCTCGAGGTCAAGCTCGTCCGGCTCGGCCGCATGCACATGATGTTCTTTGCCGGCCAAAAATACATTGATGCCCACGGCGCGCCCAAGACGGCCGCCGAGCTGATCAAGCATCGGCTGGTGATGCAGGTCGCCGACCAGGCCTCGTTCAAGGAAGCTTTCGAAAGTTTTTTCCCGGGGCTTGCCCCGCATGACGTGCTGGTGATGAAGACAAACGTCAGCAGCGCCAATTACTGGGCCGTCGCGAACGGTGCTGGGATCGGCGTATTTCCCTCCTATGCCTGTGCGCTAGGCGGCAAGATGATACCGCTTGAGGTTGAGCTCAACCGATCCTTTGATATTTGGCTATCCTATCATCCGGGCAGCGGCCGTATCCCCAGGATACGGCACATGATCGACTGGCTTGTGGAAGCCTTCAATCCCGCAAAATATCCGTGGTTCAAGGACGAGTTCGTCCATCCGCGCGATTTCAAAGCGGTGTATATGGGTGAACCCCTGACCCATCTGTTCGGGGGCTTCTCGACGGAAGGACGGTAGACCAGAATGAACAAATCAGCGGCAAAGAAAATGAAGCAGCGCAGTGCCGGCAAACCCGACATTGAACTTGGAAAACGCATTC
>Ga0210384_10008677_pt1 | contig 10568 bp, 8 predicted proteins | sample IncBWH2MmetaG_FD_160574 | JGI IMG/M metagenome (GOLD analysis project Ga0210384, IMG submission 160574) | Forest soil microbial communities from Barre Woods Harvard Forest LTER site, Petersham, Massachusetts, United States - Inc-BW-H-2-M | ecosystem: Environmental > Terrestrial > Soil >...
AGAAGTCCGTTTCTCTGGGCAAAAGCGCGTTTTCGTTTTTAACGAGTAGACGGACAATCTTCTTTGGGGTGCTCAAGCGCGAAGGGAGACTGCTGCTCGGTGGTCTCCCTTTTCGTCACTCGCTTGGAAATTTGTTTTGCCAAGCACGCAAGTTCTAGCGTCAAACCTTTATACCTCTAGCGAATCAGCATGCAATCGCCGTAACTGTAGAAGCGGTATCCGGCATCTACCGCATGCCGATAGGCTGCTAGTGTGCGCTCACGCCCGGCAAAAGCACTGACCAGAGCAAGCAGTGTTGACTTGGGCAGATGAAAATTCGTAAGCAGCGAGTTAACCACGCGAAATGAAAATCCAGGCGTAATGAAAAGGCGCGCTTCGGCTTTCCCGGAGAGCAACAGAGCATCCACCTTCCCCTCTGCCGCGCGCAAGGCGGAGTCCTCTAGTGCACGGACGACCGTAGTGCCCACGGCAACAATGGGCCGCAGAGCAGAGTGCGCTGCCTGGATTTGCTCCGCAGCATGCGGCGAAATCTCGTAGGACTCGGCGTGCATCACGTGACCCTCCAGCGTTTCGCTGTGAATCGGCTGAAATGTGCCAAGCCCCACGTGCAAGGTTAGCTCGCAGATTTTCACGCCCCGTGCGCGAATCGCCGACAAGATCTCTGCCGTAAAGTGTAGCCCTGCGGTGGGTGCGGCAACCGCACCGGGCCTGCTCGCAAAGACCGTCTGATATCGTTCGCGGTCAGCGGATTCGTCTTCGCGATCGATGTACGGCGGCAGGGGCACGTGGCCGAGCCGCTCTATCTGGGCTGTGATTCCGGCTGGATCGCTTGACGTAAAGCGCAACGTGCGTAGCCCAAATTTGCCGCGCGCGATAATTTCGCATTCCAGCTGGCCTTCGCCAAACACCACGCGTTCGCCCGTTTTCATTTTGCGCCCAGGACGCACCAGCGCCTCCCATTCGTCGGGAGCCTTTTGGCGGGCGAGGAACACCTCCACGGTACCGCTCAGATGCTCTCGTCGCGTTGCCCGCGACGGCGCATCCGAAAACACACCGAGGCGGCGCCCGAACAGCCGCGCCGGAATTACTCGCGTATTGTTGAGCACTAGGAGTTCGTCGCCACGAAGAAGGCTAGGAATTTCGGCGAACATGCGATCAGCGGTTTTGCCGCTAGCCCGATCCATCTCCAAAAGACGAGAGCTCTCGCGCTTCGGCAGAGGCCGTTGGGCGATTTGGGCAGGTGGAAGCACATAGTCGAGTTGATCTAGGCGCACGGCCAGACAGTTTAACAAACTCGCGTAAACAGATGAAAAGTCTCGGCTTGCGCCTGAATTGGCAGGATCGGTGTCAAAATCTCGATAACCTAACACGCGATTGACGCTACCGGGCAGGGGAGGAAGAGTCGTATTGTGAACAGGTTACGGAGGCCCACGGATATGCCCATTTTCACTTGACAATGTTGCACGCATATTTTATGATTCCTCTGCAGTCATCATATTGAGGGAGATTACACATGAGAACTCTAAGCCGTTTCGAGCCCTTCCGCGGGGCCTCCACTTTGCAGGACCAGATCAATCGCGTGTTCAACGATGTATTTGAACGGGCTGGCGAGGAATCCAATCTGACCACCTGGGCGCCGGCCGTTGATATTTACGAGACCGAGCACGAACTGGTCGTGAAGGCGGACGTTCCAGACATCGACCCGAAAGATTTGGACATCCGCGTGGAGAACAACGTTTTGACGATTCGCGGTGAACGCAAGTTCGAGAGCAAGGTGAGCGAAGACAAATACCTGCGCGTGGAGCGCGCGTATGGTTCGTTCAGCCGGAGCTTCTCGCTGGCCAACACTGTGAATTCGGAAGCGATCAAAGCCGACTATCAGAACGGTGTATTAACGCTAACGATTCCGAAGCGCGAAGAAGCCAAGCCGAAGCAGATCAAGGTCAACGTCGGGACACCGGCGATGGCCGCTGCAGCAGGCGCGAAGTAAGCGTTTCGCTTTGAAATAAAGCGGCACGTATTGTGGAGCGCAAAGGGGCTGGCGCCATACGCGGCCCCTTTTTTGTTGGAAGTGATTTTGCTAGAAGTAGATGTGAGGTGTTGTAATGTTGCGATTCGACAAGATGACCGTGAAGGCGCAGGAAGCGCTGCAGAGCGCGCAGGAAATCGCCGCGCGCCACGAGAATCAACAGATTGAGCCGGTTCATTTGCTTGCTGCCTTGGTGGCGCAGACGGATGGCGTGGTGCCGCCGCTGCTGGCGCGCCTAGGAATTCACGCGGAAGCTCTCTCACAGGACGTCGAGCGGGAGATCGGCCGCTTGCCGCGTGTGACAGGTTTTGCACAGCAGCATATGGGCATGCCTTTGAACGATGTGCTGGAGCGCGCGTTCGATGAGGCCCAGCAATTTAAAGACGAATACGTCTCGACCGAGCACATGTTCCTGGCTATCGCCGGGCGGGATCGCGATCCGGCCGGTCAGTTGCTGAAGAAGCACGGCGCCTCTCATGAGGCGATCCTGCAGGCGCTCACCAGCGTCCGCGGCACGCAGCGCGTGACCTCGCAAAACCCGGAAGCAACGTACGAAGCGCTGGAAAAATACGCGCGCGATCTTACGGAATTAGCGCGCCGGTCCAAGCTTGATCCGGTCATCGGCCGTGATGAAGAGATTCGGCGCGTAATGCAGATTCTAGCCCGCCGCACTAAGAATAATCCGGTGCTGATCGGGGAGCCTGGTGTGGGCAAGACCGCGATTGTGGAGGGCCTGGCGCAGAGAATTGTATCCGGCGACGTTCCGGACGTCCTGAAAACGAAGCGTTTGGTAGCGCTGGATCTGGCGGCCCTGGTGGCCGGCGCGAAATTCCGCGGCGAGTTTGAAGATCGCTTGAAAGCGGTTCTGAAAGAGATTACCGAAGCTGAAGGGCAAATCATTCTGTTTATCGACGAGCTGCACACGCTGGTGGGTGCGGGCGCGGCCGAAGGCGCGATGGACGCTTCCAACATGCTGAAGCCCGCATTGGCGCGCGGCGAGCTACGGGCCATTGGCGCGACCACGCTGAATGAATATAAAAAGTATATCGAGAAGGATCCCGCGCTGGAACGCCGCTTCCAGCCCGTCATGGTGGATGAGCCCAGCGTTGAAGATACGATCGCAATCCTCCGCGGATTGAAAGAGCGCTACGAGGTACACCACGGTGTGCGCATCAAAGACGCCGCAATCATTGCCGCCGCTACCCTTTCGCACCGCTACATTTCAGATCGTTTTCTGCCCGACAAGGCCATCGACTTGATCGATGAAGCGGCCGCCAGTTTGCGCATGCAAATCGATTCGCTGCCCGTCGAAATCGACGAGATTGAGCGCCGCATCATGCAACTTGAAATCGAGCGCCAGGCGCTGCTGAAGGAGAAGGATGCGCACTCCAAGGAGCGGCGCGAACAGATTGAGAAGGAACTGGCCAAGTTGCGCGAGGATTCCAGCGCGCGGAAGGCGCGTTGGCAGAACGAGAAGGAAGCTATAGGCAAGATTCGCAAGCTCAAGGAGCAGATTGAGCAGCTTAAAGCGGAAGAGCAGCGTTACGAGCGATCCGGCGAACTGGCCAAAGTGGCGGAAATCCGCTACGGCAAGATTGCAGTCGCTGAGCGCGAGCTGAAGGAAGCGGAGGAACGGTTCCGCTCCGTGCAAAAAGATGCGCCCATGCTGAAGGAAGAGGTCGACGAGGAGGACATCGCCAAGCTGGTCAGCAAGTGGACCGGCATTCCGGTGGGGCGGCTGCTGGAAGGCGAAGCGCAAAAACTGGTGCACATGGAAGAACGCTTGCGGCAGCGCGTGGTCGGCCAGGACGATGCCCTGGCTCGGGTGGCCAATGCGGTGCGCCGCAGCCGTGCGGGATTGTCTGATCCCAAGCGGCCCATCGGCTCGTTCATCTTTCTGGGGCCCACCGGTGTCGGCAAAACCGAACTCGCGCGCGCCCTCGCCGAGTTTCTCTTCGACGACGAAAAGCTGATGATCCGTATCGATATGTCCGAATACATGGAGAAGCACAGCGTTTCGCGCTTGATCGGCGCGCCTCCAGGTTATGTCGGCTACGAAGAGGGCGGCCAGCTCACCGAACAGGTTCGCCGTCATCCGTATTCAGTGATCTTGTTCGACGAAATCGAGAAGGCGCACCCCGACGTGTTCAACGTGCTGCTTCAAATCCTGGAGGACGGCAGGCTTACGGACGGCAAGGGCCGCACGGTGGACTTCCGCAACACCGTTCTGGTGATGACCAGCAACGTTGGCTCTACGGCGATTTTTGAGCTGGCCCATAAAGATCCCGAGCGCGCCAGAAAAGAAGCGATGGAAGCGTTGCGCACTTCATTCCGGCCGGAGTTCATCAACCGCATCGACGAAATTGTGACCTTCAATCCGCTGGACAAGGAGCAACTCGAGCGCATCGTGACCTTGCTGTTGCGCGGGGTGGAACAGTTGCTGGCCGAACGGAAAATCACGCTCGAACTCACGCCGGCAGCGAAGGAACTGCTGGTGCGTGAAGGCTACGACCCGGCATACGGCGCCAGGCCGCTGCGCCGCACCATTCAACGGCTGGTGCAGGATCCCCTGGCACTGCAGATCCTGGACGGCAAGGTGCTCCCCGGCGATCACATTCGTGTGGACCGCGACGGTAAGGGCGATTCTATGCGCTTCGAGCGCGTGCAAGCCAAGAAGCCGGCGGCGGCCTAAGAGTCGGCTAGTGTAAGAAGCGCGCCCCGGTTTACGTATATAGTGTTAGGGAAAAGCCTATGAGAGTTCTACGCACGACATTTTTATTGACCGCGCTAACGCTGGTGCTCATCACCATTGGCGCGTACTTTGGCGGCCGCAATGGCATGACCATGGCATTGATCATCGCCGCAGCCCTGAATGCGATCGCCTACTTCTTCTCGGATAAGATCGCGCTCATGTCGAGCGGCGCGCAACCAGTTACCCGCGAGCAGTTGCCCAGACTTTACGAGGTGATGGAGCGCCTAGCCGCGAAAGCTAATTTGCCGGTGCCCAAGCTATACGTTATCCCGGAGGCAGCCCCTAACGCGTTCGCCACCGGCCGCAATCCCAGCCACGCCTCCGTCGCCGTCACCGAAGGTCTCCTTCAACTCATGAGCGACGACGAACTGGAAGGCGTCATCGCTCATGAGCTTTCGCATGTGCGCAATTACGACATTTTGATCAGCTCGATTGCAGCCACCATCGCCGGCGCGATCTCCTACCTTGCGCACATAGGATGGTGGTTTGGTGGACGTGACGACGACCGCGAAGGCGGCGGTGTCGCTGGAATTCTAATGCTGATTCTGGCACCGCTCGCAGCCACTCTTTTGCAACTCGGCATATCCAGACAACGGGAATACTCCGCCGACGCTACCGGCGCTCGCATGGTCGGCCAGCCGTACGGCCTGATCAGCGCACTGCAAAAACTGGGCGCCTACAATAAGCGAATCCCCACTACTAGGGTTTCCCCGACGACCGCTGCTCTATGTATCGTCAAGCCTATGTTCGGCTCGGAAACATTATCCTCATTGTTTAGCACGCATCCTCCTTTGGAAGATCGGATTGCAGCGCTACGCGAGATGACAGTTGTGCCGCAGCGTTGATCCCGGCACTCTGTGAGCACCCTACCTCGTCCTGCATACATTCGCCCCCCGAATGTAAAGATTTCTGTATAAAACTGTCCGCACATCGTCCGCATTTCCATAAGTGATTCATTTATAGCGGCTTACCACCTGTCGAGAATCTGTATTCTTTGGTAAGGCAAGTGCACCTATTACGGGCCAAATCTGGTCAAGGGCGGGAGTATAGAGGGGCATCAGGGAACAGGATCATGAGCTGCCGTGACACTATACATTTGATTTGCTGGTACTTAGAAGGAAAGCTCTCGCCGTCGGTCGAGAGTGAGATTCGGAAACATCTGCAGGATTGCCCGGACTGTCATCTTGTTTTGGACGCTGCCAATACGACATTGGACCGCTATTTCGGGCCCAGCCGCACCGAAGACAGCCCCGCAACCATAAAAGCCGCCTAAGCTACCAAACAAGCTTTGCGCTCCCTATGACTTGAGAGCCTGCCTGAGGATTTCTGTTAGAAATCTTGAAATCCTGAGGGCGGCCAGAAATCGAAGCCGGTTAACTGCGTGCAAAAGGGGAACCGAGTAAATTCTACTGGTTCTAGTACTCTTAAAACGTGCCTGCCTGCCGACTAAATAGCCGTGTATGTCTTTTAAATTCATACGATTGGGGCGCATCTGGACACCTTAAGGTGTTTGGTGTAGCAGGTGCTCATTTCATGATTCGCAGGGTATTGCTGTACAAGGAGCGAAGTCAATGAGCGAGTATCAAGAACCGATTCAGGTAAACTCGGCTGCAACGCCACGCTGGGTTGGAATAGCCCTGGTGACGCTGGCAGCTGTTTCGCTGCTAGGTATTGGCATTGGATGGAGCGCCCTCAACCACGCCAACAGCGTGGAGCAGGCGACGCAAACCTCGGTGAAGCAGGCAAATGACGCATTGGCCCAAAAGCTCGCCAAGGAAGACGAGATTAATCAGCAACTCCAGAGCGACCTGAAAGTCGTGACGGACAAGCTGAATGTCACGCAATCGGACCTGGTGAAGGCCCGCAAGCAGAACCATCAATCGTCGATCACGATCGACAAGAAGATCGCTGGCCTGGAGAGCTCCGTAAACACGCAGCTCGCCGCCAAGGCTAGCTCCGATGATGTAAACAAGCTCAACACAGACGTAACCGGTGTGAAGAGCGATCTCGACGCCACCAAGAACAATTTGCAGATGGCGCGCAGTGAGATGGGCACACTGATCGCCCGCAACCATGATGAGATCGACCAACTCCGCCGTATGGGCACCCGTGACTATTTTGAATTTACGGTAACCCGCAAGGCTGGCGCGCAGAAGGTCGGCTCGGTGCAGGTTGAGCTGAAGAACGCCAATCCGAAGAAGAGTCAGTTCACGATCAATGTCTTAGCCGATGACAAGACCTTCGAGAAGAAGAACCGATCGGTCAATGAGCCGATATTCTTCTACACCGGCGGGAGCCACGCGGCGCTGGAGCTGGTCATCAACAAAGTTACAAAGTCGACCGCTTCCGGCTACCTGAGCGTACCTAAGTCTGCCGGCAGCACTTCGGCAAGCAGTTCCACTTCAGGCCTATAAGAGCACACAGCTGTAATTCGCGACGGGCGGGACTTTGCTCCCGCCCGTTTCGTTTTGTAGGCCGAGAAATTTCCGTTACGATGTTGACCTGCCTATGTCCACCATATTGCTGCGCGCTGGGCGCGCTCTAACTCCCACGACAGAAATAACGAACGTGGGCATTCTGATTCGCGACGGGGTGATCGAGGCTATTGGTTCTCGCGAGGATATGACCTTGCCTTCCGGAGCCGCAGAAATTTCCGCCGCGGGCCAGACAGCCATTCCTGGATTCATCGATGTGCATATTCACGGAGCCGGCGGCCACGACGTAATGGAAGGCACCGGCGAGGCCATGTCCACCGTGGCACGAATGCTGGCTCGACACGGCACCACTTCCTTTGTCGCCACCACGGTCACCGCCAGTCCTGACGACACTTGCCGCAGCGTCGAAGGAATTGCTCGGTACATCACCCAACAGTTCGAGACCCTTCAACCAAAAGCGGAAGTCCTAGGCGTTCACTATGAGGGTCCCTTCATCAATAAGGCGCGTCGCGGCGTGCATCCCGCCGAGTGGGTACAATTGCCGTCCGCCGAATTGTTGCAGCGATTCCTGCAGGCGGCGGCCGGCAAGGCCCGCATTCTCACCATCGCACCCGAGTTGCTTGGCGCTGCGCCATGCATTCACGCAGCGCGTGAAGCCGGGGTCGTTGTGGCCATGGGTCACACGGATGCCACCTACGAGCAGGCCCGCGCGGGCATTGCTCAGGGAGCACGCCACGCTGTGCATGTCTACAACGCCATGCGGCCGTTCTCGCATCGCGACAGCGGCGTCATAGGCGCCGTTCTCACTTCGCCGGAAGTGACTGCGGAACTGATCGCCGATGGCATACACGTCGAGGAAGCCGCCATGCGCCTCTTGCTGCAAGCCAAGGGCACAGGCTGCGTAATCCTGATAAGCGATGGGCTCTCCGCCACCGGCATGCCCGATGGAAAATACATGCTCGGCAACTTTGAAGTGACCGTAGCAGGCGGCGTGTGCCGCAATGCTGAGGGAAAACTGGCCGGCAGCACTCTGACGTTGGATCGCGCGCTGCGCAACGTGGTGGGGCTTGGAGTTTCGTTGCCCGACACGGTGCGCATGCTTACCGCGAATCCCGCAAAGCTGCTCGGAATTGAGTTCAAGAAGGGCGCACTGCGAGTGGGCGCCGACGCGGACATCGTGACGCTCGACGAAAATCTTCAGGTAACCAATGTTTGGACGCGCGGCGTGCCGCTGAACTGATTACGGATTTAGGGGCACATTCAACTCCAATGCCAGCTTCACCGCATTGAACGGACTGCACGCAAAATAGCGATCCCCCACTTTCAAAGTAGGAACCTTGCGTCTCCCGTGATTCGCTCGCAGCACGATGGCTTCCGCGGATGGATCTTCTTCAATGTTGATTTCGAGGTAGTTGACGCCGCGCTGTTTCAGGAAATATTTCGCGCGACGGCAGTCGGGGCACCAATGCGTGGTGTACATAGTGACTGTTTCGGTCATCGTCACTCGCTCGAAACGGGCGCCCCACGGCGCTTGCGCGCCACTTGGATGCGGATCAGCGAGCGCTGCAGCGCCACCGCGGCGCGTCCCCAATCCACGTTTGGATCATTGGCCGCTGATGCGAGGCGCTCCTCGGCGCGCTTCTTGGCTTCCTCCGCCCGCGCTACGTCGATCTCTTCCGGTCGTTCCGCCGTTTCCGCAAGAACGGTGACGCGGTCGCCCAGAACTTCGGCAAATCCGCTGATGATGGCCAGGTGCCCGGGTTCGCTCGCGCTCTTCGTACGATAGGTCAGTTCTCCGATGCCCAATTCCGTGATTAACGGTGCGTGCCCAGGCAAGATGCCCAAGCAACCGCCGGCGCCGGGTAACGTTACTTCCACAACCGTCTCGCGCAGCAACTGCCGCTCCGGCGTTACGATAGTCAGCTCGATGGACTCGGGAAGCATTGCTCTGCCTAGGCGCCTACCTTCATCTTTTCCGCTTTTTCCAACGCCTCGTCAATCGTGCCAACCATGTAGAAGGCCTGCTCCGGGACCTCATCGTACTTGCCTTCCACGATTTCCTTGAAGCTCCGCACGGTATCCTCGATTTTCACGTACTTGCCTTCCAGGCCGGTGAATTGCGCCGCCACGAACATTGGCTGCGACAGGAATTTCTCGATCTTGCGCGCGCGTGCCACGGTCCGCTTGTCTTCGTCCGACAATTCTTCGATGCCCAGAATGGCGATAATGTCCTGCAAATCTTTGTAGCGCTGCAGAATCGACTTCACTCCGCGTGCCACCGCGTAGTGTTCCGCGCCGACAATGCGTGGATCCAGGATGCGCGAGTAACTAGCCAGCGGATCAACCGCGGGATAAATGCCGCGTTCCACGATTTGCCGGCTCAGGTTCGTGGTTGCATCCAAGTGCGCAAAGGTGGCCGCTGGAGCCGGGTCCGTATAGTCGTCGGCAGGCACGTAGATCGCCTGCACGGAAGTAATTGATCCCGACTTCGTCGAAGTAATACGCTCCTGCAACTCGCCTATTTCGGTGTTGAGGTTCGGTTGATAGCCAACCGCCGAAGGCATTCGTCCCAGGAGTGCCGAAACTTCCGAGCCCGCCTGCACGAAGCGAAAAATATTGTCGATGAACAACAACACATCGAGATGTTCTTCATCGCGAAAATATTCCGCTACAGTCAAGCCGGTCAGTCCGACGCGAAGACGCGATCCGGGCGGCTCCGTCATCTGCCCATAAATCAGCGCCGCGCGCGATTTTTCTGAATTACCCGGAACGATCACGCCGCCTTCGGACATTTCCAGCCACAGGTCATTGCCCTCACGCGTGCGTTCGCCGACGCCGGCGAACACGGAAACCCCGCCGTGTTTCATGGCCACGTTGTGAATCAATTCCATGATCAGCACGGTCTTGCCGACGCCCGCGCCGCCAAACAGTCCAATCTTGCCACCCTTCAAGTACGGCTCGATCAAGTCAACCACTTTGATACCGGTCTCGAACATCTCCAGTGTCGTCGACTGGTCTTCCAGTTTCGGCGCCGGCCGGTGAATCGGATAATGCGTATCGCTCACCACCGGACCAAGCTGGTCCACTGGCTTGCCGAGCACGTTCATTACGCGGCCCAGCGTCGCCCGTCCCACCGGAACCGTGATGGGCATACCCAAATCTTGCGCCTTCATCCCGCGCACCATGCCTTCGGTAGGCTCCATAGCTACAGCGCGCACACGCCCTTCGCCCAAATGCTGTTGCACCTCAACGGTCACATCGAGCGGCTCCGGCAAGTTGTAACCGTCGCTGGTAATGCGCACCGCATTGTAAATTGCCGGCAAATGCCCAGCCTCGAACTGAATGTCCAGCA
>Ga0210384_10008678_pt1 | contig 10567 bp, 9 predicted proteins | sample IncBWH2MmetaG_FD_160574 | JGI IMG/M metagenome (GOLD analysis project Ga0210384, IMG submission 160574) | Forest soil microbial communities from Barre Woods Harvard Forest LTER site, Petersham, Massachusetts, United States - Inc-BW-H-2-M | ecosystem: Environmental > Terrestrial > Soil >...
GGCGCGCTCATTACCGACATGAACCAGCCTCTCGGCCGCACGGCCGGCCATTCGAATGAAATCGCCGAGTGCATCGACGTTCTCGGGGGCGGCGGCCCAGCCGATCTCGTCGAATTGAGCCTCCAACTCTCCGCCTGGATGTTTTTTCTTGGCGACCGCACAAAGTCCCTCGACGACGGCCGGCTTCTCGCCGAAGCCATGATCTCCACGGGCGAAGCCAAGGAGAAATTCAAGCAAGCGATAAGCCTGCAAGGGGGCAACCAACGAGTTGTCGATGATCCGCAACTTCTTCCGCAAGCGCGGTCCCGCGTCGATGTTCCCAGCCCTTCCGCGGGCTTTGTCACCGCAACGAATTGCGAGCAACTTGGCACGGCTCTCGCTACGCTCGGTGGCGGCCGTGAAAAAAAGGAAGACAGCATCGACCACGCCGTCGGGTTAGAATTTCACAAACGCATCGGCGACCGAGTAGAAAAAGGCGAGCCTCTCGCCACAATTCATTACAATAGCGACGCAAAGTTGGCCGAGGCACAGAGTCTCATCGCTGGCAGCTACAAAATCGGCGAAGTCGCGTCGGGCGAAAGACTCCCGCTCATTCGACGCATTATCGGGGCTTAGCGCTGGCGGCAGCGATTCCCAGGGAACGCGTTCGGCATGAATCTGTTCGGCAGAAGCAGAAAGAGGTCCAAGCATGGGACGTTTCACCGGGGTGCTCGGCCTGCTCACGATGCTCGGCCTGGCGTATCTCTTCTCAACCGATCGCAAGGCCATCAAGCTCAAAACCGTGCTCTGGGGTCTCGGATTGCAACTCTCCTTTGCCGTGTTTGTACTGCGTTTCCCCATCGGCCGTTACCTTTTTGAAGAGGCGGGCTACTACGTTAATCTGCTCCTCAGCTACGCCTTTTACGGCTCGCAATTTGTCTTTGGCGAGCTCGGCCTGCCTGCGGCTCCCACTCCCGGTTTCGCCGCTTCCCCTGAACACTTTCTTTTTGCCTTTCAGGTGTTGCCCACGATTATTTTCATCGCCGCTTTTTTTGCGCTTCTTTATCACGTCGGCGTCATGCAGCTCGTCATTCGCATTGCCGCATGGCTTATGACCCGCGTCATGGGCGCCAGCGGCGCGGAGTCTCTCAACGTCGCCGCCAGCATCTTCATGGGCCAAACCGAAGCCCCCCTCACCATCCGTCCCTTTTTAAATAAGCTTACAAAATCCGAACTCATGGTAGTGATGACCAGCGGCATGGCCCACGTTTCCGGCGGCATCATGGCCGCCTACATCGCCTTCGGCATAAAAGCCGAGCATCTTCTCACCGCGGTGATCATGACGGCCCCAGGCACGCTGCTCATGGCCAAGATGCTGGTGCCGGAAACCGAGCAGCCTCTCACCGCAGGACGCGTCGAAATGCCCGAAATGGAAAAAGAAACCAATTTTCTTGGCGCCATTTCGCGCGGCACGGTCGACGGCCTTCATCTCGCCTTGAATGTCGCCGCCATGCTGATCTCTTTCATCGCGCTGCTCTATCTCGTCAACGGCGTCATGGGCGGAATTCATAATTGGCTCGGTGGGCATCCCCGTCTGCACATGAGCTGGTTTCCCGCGAGCCTCTCGCAGGTTTTTGGCTGGATCTTCGCTCCCGTAGCGTGGCTCATCGGTATTCCCTGGGGGGATTGCTTAGAGATGGGCAATCTCCTCGGCATGCGCATGGTCATCAACGAGGTTGTCGCCTTCCAACACCTCGGCGAAATAAAAGACACACTCGACCCGCGGACCTTCACCATCGCCACATTCGCTCTCTGCGGCTTTGCCAATTTCAGCTCCATCGGCATTCAGATTGGCGGCATCGGCGCGCTGGCGCCAGAACAACGCGGCCAACTCGCCAAGTTCGGCATCCGCGCCATGCTAGCCGGCACGATGGCCAACCTAATGTCGGCCTCCATCGTCGGTATCCTTTCATGAGCTTCCCTGGGGCAAGGGCCTTCCTTGCCCGCTCTCCTCGACACCTGTCAGGTATTCACAGAGTGGCGGAGCCCATCTTGGTTGTGCTTTGTGATTGGTCCTTTAGCCTCGACTCACGGTAAAATCCCAACGACCGCATGAGCTCGCCACAAAAATCTGCAAGGAAAGTAAAGGCCGAATCCGAGTTCGACCGCGCGGAATCCGCCGCGAATTTTGTTTTTTCCAAAACCAGTCTCCGCCCGCAAATCGCCCTGGTCCTAGGCTCCGGTCTGGGCGCGTTCGCTGACGAATTCCGAACCCGCGCCAAAATCCCCTACACGGAGATCCCGCACTTCCCCCGCCCGACCGCCGTCGGCCACGCGGGCCAACTGGTTGTCGGCAAAGTCGGCGAAATCCCCGTAGTCGGCATGCAAGGCCGCGTCCATCTCTACGAAGGCTATTCCGCCAATGACGTAGCCTTCCCGATCCGCGTCTTCGCACGCATGGGTGCCAAAGTCGTAATCCTCACCAACGCCGCCGGTGGTATCAAACGAGAATTTGTCGCGGGCCAGCTCGTGGTGATCAAAGATCACATCAATCTCCAAGGCGTAAGTCCTCTCAGCGGTCCCAACGACGGGCGCTTCGGTCCGCGCTTTCCGGACATGACCGTGGCCTACGACCGAAGATTTCGCGAAATGGCCGTCGGCCAGGGAAATGGCAACCACATCGGCCTCCCTGAAGGGGTGTATGCCGCACTGCCAGGTCCCAGTTACGAAACTCCGGCGGAGATACGGTATTTACGCACGATTGGCGCCGATTTGGTCGGCATGTCCACCGTCCCGGAAGTGATCGCCGCGCGCCACTCCGGCATGCGCGTGCTTGGGATATCTTGCGTGACCAATGCAGCCGCGGGCATCCTCGATCAGCCGCTTGATCACAAAGAAGTTCTCGAGATCGCGGAACGCGTCAAAGGCCAGTTCATCGCGCTGCTGAAAACTGTGATTCCCCGGATCGCGGCGGAGCTTGACGGATAGGAGAGATTTTTTGGAGGGCCGCGGCGTGATAGAACATGAAGCACTTGTGGAAGCGGCGCGGCAAGCGCGCGAAAATGCGCACGCGCCGTACTCGAATTTTCGCGTTGGCGCGGCCTTGCGCGCCGCTTCCGGGAGAATCTTTGGCGGCTCGAACGTCGAAAACGCCACGTACGGTCTGACCGTGTGCGCCGAGCGCGTCGCGATTTTCAAGGCCATGAGCGAAGGGGAGCGCGGCTTTGACGCCATCGCCGTCGTCACGGATACCGACACGCTCACGCCGCCCTGCGGCGCATGCCGCCAGTTGATCTGGGAATTCTGCGGCGATGTCCCCGTGATTCTGGCAAATCTAAAAGGCAAAACCGAAACGCTCCCGATGCGCGAGCTGTTTCCGAGACCGTTCGATTCTCGCAACTTGTGACACCAGGGAAAGAAAATGAATCCACAGCGAACTGCCAAAAGGAAAGTGGCCGGTTTTCTTGTCTCGATGGCGCTCGTTCTTGTCGGCGCGCTGAAAATTTGTGCTCAGGAGCCGGGGTCGGCCAAGCCCGCTAATTTTGTCGATCTCCTCATCACCGGCGGCACGGTTGTCACCATGGACGCGGACCGGCGCATCCTCGAGAACGGATACGTGATCATCAAGGGCGACACCATTGTTGCTGTCGGTGAGGGTCTCGCTCGAATGCCAAATGGTCCGATCTTCACCAAGCAATCCATCGAAGCCAAAGGCGCGCTCGTTCTGCCGGGTTTCATCAACGCCCACACCCACGTTCCCATGACGCTTCTCCGCGGCCTCCACGACGACGTCACGCTCGACGACTGGCTGCGAAAATACATTTTTCCTGCCGAGGCGAAAAACGTGACGGAAGATTTCGTGCGCTGGGGCACGCGCCTCGCCGCCGCCGAGCAAATCCGCTCCGGCGTAACCACCTTCGCGGACATGTATTATTTCGAAGACGCCGTCGCCGAAGAGACCAAAGCCGCTGGAATGCGCGGCGTTCTCGGCGAAACGCTTCTCGACTTTCCCGCGCCCGACAACAAAACCAATGCTGCCATGCTCGAATATACCGAGAACTTTCTGAAGCGCTGGCAAAACGATCCTCTGATCCACGCTGCCGCGGCTCCGCATTCCATTTATACGTGCTCGCAAAAAACTCTCCAGGATTCGGCCGCTCTCGCGCGGAAATACGCCGCGCCGATTCTCATACACGTTGCAGAAATGAAAAAAGAATTGGACGACAGCCTGAAACAGAACGGACTGACGCCCGTCGAGTATCTCGAGAAGCTCGGCATCCTTGGTCCCGACGTTCTCGCGGCACATTGTATTTACGTCGGCGAAAAAGACCGGAAGATTCTTGCGCATCGCCAGGTCGGCTGCGTCTACAATCCTTCGAGCAACATGATGCTGGCAAGCGGCGTCGCTCCGGTGATCGAGGAGCGTGCCGCAGGCATCGCGGTCGGCCTCGGGACGGACGGCCCGGCCGGCAGCAACAACGACCTCGACTTGATGGAAGAGATGGACCTCGCCGCCAAGCTCCAAAAAATCACCAAAATGGACCCGCGAGCTCTCGGCGCAAAATCCGTCGTCGAAATGGCGACCATCGAGGGCGCGAAGGCGCTCCACCTGGAAAAGCAAATCGGTTCGCTCGAAGCTGGAAAAAAAGCCGATATCATTCTGATCGGCCTCGATGAGCCAAACGCTGTTCCCATGTTCGACATTTACGCGCAGCTTGCCTACGCGTTGAAAGGCAGCGACGTTGAAACGGTCGTGATCGGAGGCCGTGTCGTCATGCGCGACAAGAAGCTCCTGACGCTGAACGAGGCGGAAATTCTTGCCAAAGCCCGCGAATACGGCAAGAAAGTCGAAGCGTCTCTGAAGTAGAGCGGCGATGGACACCTCGTACAACCAGATTGCGGGCCAGAGCGTGGAGAGGCTTGCCGCTTTGAGCGACGGCATCTTCGGCGTGGCCATGACATTGCTCTTGCTGGAGCTTCATGTGCCCGCGAAGGAGCTGGTTCACAGCGAAGTCGATTTGCGGCACGCGCTGGCCGCGCTAGCTCCACAACTTCTCGTTTACTTGATGAGTTTTCTGACGCTCGGTATTTTTTGGGTGGGCCAGCAGACGCAACTCAACCACCTCGCGCGTTCCGAGCGCGACTTCACGTGGCTTCACCTGGCGTTTCTTTTCTCGGTCACCATCATGCCTTTCTCCACCAGGCTCTTGAACGAATTCATTACCTACCGCACCGCGCTGGTCGTTTACTGGGGCAACATATTGCTTCTTGGCGCGCTGCTCTATCTCAGCTGGGGCCGGGCGACGCACGCTTCGCTTATCAAGAGCGATACACCGCCGGAAGTTCCAGCTGCGATTTGCCGCCGCATTGTGATTGCCCAACTGCTCTATGCCTTCGGCGCGCTGCTCTCGATCTTCAGCACCTATTGGAGCATCGGGTTCATCGTTCTCGTGCAGCTTCACTATGCTGCCGCACCGCGATATGGCCGACGCGCACGCAGCCAGGATGCCTAGATGGACCGGGCGAACTGTTTGTCGATGCTCGAAACGGCCATCCAGGAAGCGCGGCGCGGACTCGCAGAGGGCGGAATTCCCATCGGTGCGGCGCTCTTTGATAGTGAAGGAAAATTGCTGGCGAGTGGACACAACCGCAGGGTGCAGGACGGCGATCCATCGGCGCACGGGGAAACGGATGCGTTTCGCAAAGCGGGGCGGCAGACAAGTTACCGCGACAAAGTAATGGTGACGACGCTTGCGCCATGTTGGTATTGCAGCGGACTGATTCGGCAATTCAATATCGGAGTCGTGGTGGTCGGAGAATCCGTAAATTTTCGCGGCGGAATTGACTGGCTGCAAGAAAACGGAATCAAAGTGATCGATCTTGCGTCTAAAGAATGTGAGCAGATGCTCGCGAAATTCATCGTGGAAAATCCCGTGCTCTGGCACGAAGATATCGGCGAGGGCTGAAGCGCGGTGGCGCGAACTGCGGCCCGGGTGCAGCGATAGTGTGAATTGTCCATGAACCGAAGAACCAAAACGAATAGATGGTTTCTGTTTGCGTTGAGCTGCGCGGCAACGGCGACTCTGGCATTCGCGTTGCATGCGAAGGCTTCCGCCGCTGATGAAATTCCAAAGCTTGCGGCGCTCATGGAATGGAAACCGGGGACGGTCGTGGCGGACATCGGAGCGGGAGATGGTAGCTATGCGTTCGCTGCCGTGGAGCGGGTTGGTGCAATGGGAAAGGTGTTTGCGACGGAAATCGATGCGGAGAAACTGCAGAAGCTGAGAGCGGAAGTTAAAAGACGGGATTTGCAAAACGTGGCCGTGGTCGAGAGTGGGGAGACGGAAACGAATTTGCCCGCGTCGTGTTGCGATGCGATCTTCTTGCGGCGCGTATACCATCATTTGACGAAGCCCTTGGAGTTCGATGCCAGCCTGATTCGTTCGCTGAGGCCGGGAGGGAAATTGGCGGTCATTGATTTTCCACCTCATCCGGAGTATGGCAAGGTGCAGGGAGTGCCGAAAGACCGCGAAGACCACGGTATCCAGCAGAAAATTCTGATCGATGAATTGACCGCTGCGGGTTTTCAGATGGAAAAGATAGTGGATGATTGGCCGGCGAATAATTATTGTGTTGTGCTCGTAAAAAAGTGATGGGGGCGCGGCATGTGGGAATCCTGCGCGCAAGGAAACGGTGCGGGTCTCTAGACCCGCCACTTCAAGACCGCAAAGAGCCTTGGCCCAAAGCGCTGCCGGTGCGCGCGACCAGGCTCGCGTAACCGAACCGAAATTTAGCTATCCCCATTGTAGGTGTCGTATTTGAGGGCGATGTCGCGGACTTCCTGGAGCGTCATGTCGCGGAGGACTTTGCCGTCTTCGAGGATGGTTTCTAGCGCGTTGCTGCCGAGCGCGGAACTGTCGGGATTGCGGGAATCGTTCAGGACTTCGACGGTGGCGAATTCTTTGCCATTGTGGATGAGGTTGAAGCGGCCGCCTTTGCTTGCTTTCGATGGATCGGTCTTGGGGTTTTTGTAGACGTTGTGCCATTTGCCGCCGCGGTCGATGGCTGAACATTTTAGGGCAAATTTCAGCGTGTCGCGATTCACCTGTTGGAGCAGCGCACCGCCCATGCCGTAGCTCCAGATATCCTGGGACCAGCCTTTGCGCGTGAGCTGTGCGGTGATGTTTTGAATGGTGTAGAAATTTACGCCGTCGCCCTGGATGAAACGGACATTGGGGACGGTGGTCTTCCAGCCCTTTTTATTGACCTCGTAGCCGAAGACTTCCGCGACGATTTTGAAGAGTTCTTCGAGGACGGCTACCGCATCGCCGGAGTCCGGGCGAATGACCAGAGTGCCCTTGCGCCGGAGAATTTTGTCGCGAAGCGCGCCGCCCCAGAGATTGCGGACAGCGTTGTAAATGTCATACGAGTCGCTGACGCACGCGACGACACCTTCGGGACAGTTTTCCAATATGTTCGCGTAGGCCTGATTCTCGTTGGCTTCGCCCCAAGCGGTGATCGTGGAGTGTTCCGAGGCGGGGATGCTGTAGCCGGCGCAGTTGAGCGGATCTTTTGCTGTGAGATCGGCGGAATAAAATTGATTGAGGAGCTGGATGGCGGCCAGCGTATCCGTGCCGAAGAAGTTCAAAAGATGGGCCGCGCCGCCGATGGCCGAAGATTCTTTGGAGGAAACGCCGCGGAAGCCGAAGTCATGGAGCTTGAACGGGAGAAGCGAGGGATCGCCCGTGCGAACCAGAGCTCGGCCGATCACTTGTTTGATGGCGCGGGAGAGCGTCGCAACCGTGATGGGGTACCAGACTTGCAGGAGAACGGTTTCGGCCCAGTTCGTAAGCCAGTAAAACTCCGGGTCGGTATTCTCGATGGTGATGAGAGCATTGAGACTCTTAACGACCGTGCCTTCCTTGACGGCGCGGATGCGCAGGGGAAGACGGCCACCGTGTTTCGCGTACAGCGATTTGAAACCTTCGTAATTGAAGGACTTGGGGTGACCGCCAAAGTGAGCGTGAGCGATGCGGCGGGCTTCTTCGATGTCATCTGATGTGAAAACCTGACCGGCGAAATTGGATTTGACGATGTACTGGAGCATGGCCAGCATGGTTTCGTCGAACATGCCGCCGCGGGATTCGACGTAGGAATAGATGTGGCGCGTATCCGGCGGGTATTGCCACCAGTGGGTGAGCTTGTAGGAGTCGGTGTTGAGAATCGGATTCAGCCGCAGCGACTGCATGGGGCTCCTTTGGAGGATCGGGGAAGGGTGTGGGATTGGTTGTTGTCCAGGGGAATAAGGATAGCAGAAGAAAAAAGTGAGTAGTGGATAGCGAGTAGGGAATCGTCTCGGAGGCCTAGGAGAGAAGGATTCACTGCGGCGGTTTTTTGTAAAAGAGCGGAGAAGGTTAGGACTTGAAAGGGTTTGGCGGAGCAGTCCCTTTTTTTTTGAGGAGTGCGCAAGGGTATGAAAATGAAGGGCTTATCTTTGCATTTTTCTTCTTTTGCAAACAGTGAAAAAAGGGATGGACAGTTTTTGGAGCCACCGAGAGCGTAGCGAGACTGGAGCGGGCGACCAGTTCGTGGGACGACCGGAACGGTTTGGACGGCGAACTTCAAGCGACATGGCAGCGGTCTATTTGCCAGATGTCGCTATATTTCATCGTGTGATTCGATCCGCGAGCGGAGATTGACAGGGGTGGCGTCGAAGTTGAAGGGATCGAAGGAGCTATTGCCGCGGCAGCTTGAGGAGGCACGCGAACCGGCGCACTTGCTGCGGATCGCGGTCCGTAGCACCCGCCACAGCTTTTTGTCCGTCCTCCTTCCAGTTCTCCTTGCTGGGAATCGGGATCCGGTTCAGCCCGATGACGAACGGTCTTTAGCTTGCCGAATCCGGCATCCCATTTGCGAAAGAGCGGAACTCTAGACTAGTTTCTGGAACCCGTGACGCGTCCAAGACGCAGGTGGGCCTAATCAGATGGGCTAGCGCGGGCGGGCCATACCTTGGAATCAATATTAATCGTGTGTTTAGGAGGGAGTTGGTATTTTCCGCGGTAGATCCGAATAGCCGTTTAGAGGAGCCCTCGTGCGGCGTGACCGTGCGCCGCGCTCAAGGTGCGACATAGACATGTCGATTGGGACTCTGTACGTCCAGGAACTCAGAGCCACGATGCGGGGCCGTTTCGCATTGCTCGGTGCCGGCTTCCTCCTGCTGGCCGTCGGGTGCGTGGCCACCGTGGGCACCCAGGACACCTGGCTCGACGGGTATGGCATCATCGCGTACTTCCTCGTGCCTCTGGCGTTTGTCCCGCTCGCGGCCGCGTTCCTCGCGAGCCCGCGCGCGAATCGCTTCGTGGAGAGCGTCTTCACGGCTCCGGTCGAACGTCGCGATTGGCTGACGGCCAAGATCTTGGTGCTGGGCACGATTGCCACCGCGTATTACGTGGCACTGGTCCCCATGGTGCTGGTCTATACGCATCACGTCGGCGTGCCACTGCTCCTCGAGAAGTTGCTGATCTGGGCTCCATGCCTGCTCGTGGCGAGCATCGCGATGGGCACGCTGATCGGCGTCCTGTTTATAGGCGAGAGCATCGCCGCTCCTGCTGCTACAGGCATGGGCGTCCTGCTTGCGTACGCGGGGTTCGTGCCACTTCAGGAACTCTTGGTGGCACAGGGCAACGGCGCGACGCGCACAGGCCACCTGACCCTGGCAAGTCCCGCCGTGCTGCTCAAGAACGCCTTCGGGTTCACGCTGGCCGTGGGAAGTATTCCCGCCACCACGACGCGGACGTGGATCAGTCTGGTGGTCGTTATCATCGTTGCGTTCGCGCTCGCCGTGTGGGTTTTTCTGCGGGCGCAGGGCGTGGAAACGTGGGAAGCCAGCCGCGGCCAAGGCTGGATTATCGCGCTCGTGATCGTTGCGATCATCGTGCTGCCCGTGATGTTGGCCGACACCGACTATGACAAGCCGGCGCCCCGCGCAACCAACGCCCCAGCGATCCAGAGGCTCTTCTCTCGGGCCGGCAGCAGCCTCGCCTTGACATGGCCCGGTGGCCAACCACCACCACGGTGCTGCAGCACGATCCTCAACAGAGATGAATGGCCCCCGTTAGGCACAGACGAGCTTGCGCGGCGGGATCTGCTGGTCTTGCTGCCGGTGGATACCACGCAACGCGTTACGGACGTGCATCTCCAGGTCGTGGGGGAAAACGGCCTGGAAGCAACCGCCTCTCCAGAAGGGGTTGCCCCCGCGCCGGAAGCGCTTGAGACGCGCACCTACGCAAATGACTTGGGCCCGGCGGCGGCTGATGGGCACCACGTTGTCACGGGCTGGGTTGTACGAATCCCTGTGACGCTGACTCCGACCAAGCCATGGGATATCGGCGGCGTCCGCTATCCGTTGCGCGTCACAGGGACGTATCGCGTCGCGGGGGAAAACGGGATGAGGATGTTCAGTGCGCGGGCGGCCATTGATGCGCAAGTTGCGAGCGCCATCTACCAAATGGGTATCGCCTCGGCAATTCTGCCGCTGGTGTGTTTTGGAGCGGCTTTCCGACGTTGGAGGCGGACGCGGTGAGCGGGG
>Ga0210384_10008679_pt1 | contig 10567 bp, 15 predicted proteins | sample IncBWH2MmetaG_FD_160574 | JGI IMG/M metagenome (GOLD analysis project Ga0210384, IMG submission 160574) | Forest soil microbial communities from Barre Woods Harvard Forest LTER site, Petersham, Massachusetts, United States - Inc-BW-H-2-M | ecosystem: Environmental > Terrestrial > Soil >...
GAGGTGTTGGATGTTATAAACATCAACCCTCTGGATTTGGTGGTCTATCAGAAATACGTCATCACTGATCGATGCGACCATCACGCAATCCAGCCGGGTGTATGGGCGAGAAAATTTCTCGTCATCGATCGACCCATAGTGAATCTGCCAGGCCGCATGGAGAATGGGGTAATAAAATTCAATCTGCCGCATGCAGAACACCTGATCGCTTTTCAGCCAGACGGAGCTTTCCGCATTCAGCAAGGTGACGGCTATGTTTCTGTAGTTGACTTAAACGGACGGCTGATACTGAAGGCTGGTTATCACCGCTCGCTTGCTCTAGCCGCAGCGGCCATAAATGAGCCGGACGCCAACGAAACACACGCGCTGGTTGCCTTAACTCGAAGTTTGCCGCCCGATCTTGCACCAAACTGCCCGAGCCAAGGACTTAGGGCAACCGTCTTAGGACCGCGAGCACCCGTGTTACGCGATTTCTTTGATCGAGACTTAGCCATGGAAGTCACACTCCGTAAAAAGCGCTGGGAAGCGCACCTGCAAATTACAGCTGTTGATGATCCCTAAAGTTTATGACGGAGCGGTTGGGCATCGGTAAGCCCGGCGAACTTAAAATAATTCGCGGTCTCCTGACAGGGATTTGTGGGTTCGACTCCCACCCCCTCCGCTCCATAAGTCATATCGGTCAATTGCACTTCAAGGCCCAGTTGCCAACAATAGTACATTCGTACTACGGCATTGAAAATAAAGAGGTTTGGGGTTTCCTAGCGATAACTACCCTTGCGATATTTCCTGATTTGGCTGGTAACAGCAGGTAATATCCCGAACTGACACCAGAAGGGTAAACGCGCCAGCTCGCCTCCCCAAGGGCAAAAGCATCGTATACATGCCCAAGAAGAAATGTCAAGTCAAGAGATATTTGCACTAGGGTTGCTTATCCGTTAACTCGTCGCGTACCAGGTCGCGCAGATGACGCCGAACTAGCGATAAGCGGATTTATTAACTATTTCCCTGATTTCCTTCGATTGTCGTCTTTGCACAACATCTGGCAGTTCGCTGCGTTGGTTTTTCCGCCTTCACGCCACGGCTTAATGTGATCGCCTTCCATTTCGTCCAATTCAAACTTCTTCTTGCACTTGACGCAGACTCCCTTTTGCCTCTCGTACGCTTCCCTCTTCATGTTGTCGGAGAACGAGCGGATGTTCAGGTGTCGTTCATCCTCATCCAGCACGTACGGGTAGATTCCCGATTTCCTCTCTACATCATCGTCCTGCATCAACTTTGCGACCTGCTTCTCTAACTTGTCCGTATCAAACTCCTTGTCCTTGAACTCATTGTAAAGAGGTCCCCAATCCACCCCCTTCATTTCCTTTCGATACTTCGGGAACGTGACCTTCACCCAACCGATCACACGCTGGAAGTATTGCCACAACGGCGTCGCGTTCTTGTCGTGTTGATGTTTCGACATGTACTCTTCGATCTTTCCATCCGAGCGCCAATCAATCGCCGTTTCCAAATATTCCTGCCGGATCGGGCTGCCCCGCAGGTAGTTGCTCGCGAGCCCGTAGGCGGCGCAACCCGTCTTGCTGAAATAGCGCTTAGCATCGGCCGTCCAGGGCCCGGCATACACCGCGTTGCGCAATTCCTGATCGGTGTGCTCTTCGCCAGCGATGTTAATCGTTCTGAACCAATCCAACTTTTCGCTGTCAGTCCCGGAGCAGAAATAAATCATCAATTTGTAATCAAGAATCTGCTGTTGCTCATCGTCTTGCAGGTTGTGGAAGGCCAGCCCGTTGATGGAGAAGTCCCCGTTGACGTACTGACAGATTGAAAGCGTACGCTGTTGTCCGTCGATCACTTCGTAATGACCGCCCTTGCGCAATTCTTCACGGCCTGCGCGAATGTAGCGGTTGAAGGCAAATTCATGCTTCGCGTCGAACGCGCCACGAGTGGCGTAGTCGAAGCGTCCCTTGCCCTGCATTTCGTTGATTCGATCACCAAGGGATTTCACGTCGGCCATTGCCTTCGTAAAGGTTCCCTTATCGTTCGAATTGATCGCAGTCACGGCCGCGGCGTGTGCCGTTGCGCGCTGTTCGATCAGTTGTTTTAGTTCTGAGTGATTAACTGCCATGTTCCACCTATATAAAACACTCGTGCGTCAATGTCTTGACTCTCACGGGCACAACTTTCCGGGACCGCCTCTTGCGATCACAGAACGGAAAAACTTTTTGGATTGAAATTCGACTACTGCAAAGCGGCGAGTTTTGCTTTCGCTTCTTTTTGCCAATCTTCCGCGTCTAGCGTCCGCGTTTCGATCTTCGGAGTGGAAGGCGCGAGTCCTACCACGGGTGCCGGTTTGGAGATTTCTTCGGATACTTTTAGCGCGCGGTTGATTCGATCTATGTCCGCTTCCAATTCCAGATTGTCTACGCCGGATTGACGCTGTGCTTTCAGGTGATACAAACGAATTTCCAAGTCATTGAATGCCATTAGTCACCATCCTGATCGTCGGCAGCGTCACCGTCCTGATCTTCGGCCAATTGATCGGCAATCGCGCGCATTGCATCCCGAAGCGTGCAAGCCTCGTGCAAGTTGTCCCAGGTGAAAGGCCCCAGGTCCTTCATTTGTTGCTGAAGGTCCTTGTACTGTTCCACCAAAGCGGTTTTCGTTTCGTTATCGAGTGCCACGTTTACACCTCGGCAAACGCGCCTAAACCCGATTCCCGAATCGCGGCCGTTTTCCAGTCGGCCATTTCCGCGCGCTGTTCGGCTGTGAAGATCGCGCCGGTTGGCACTTCTCGGCCGTCAAGGATTGCTTGCCGTACTTCGGTGATTCTGTTTTTCACCCATTCCGGCGCGTCCGCGGGTACTTCCTTCCAACCGCGGGAACGATTTTCGCCCAAAATTCCGAACGCGCGATTTTCTTCGCCTTGATTCGGTGTACTGCCAAAAATTTCAGTCATAGTTGCACCTCGAAATTCAATTTCGTTTTCATCGTCCGCATTCACGCGGCGAAATTCTTTGAAGTGATTTCGTTTTCGGTCCTTCCTAGCGTCCAGGAAGTTAGGTTCCGATTTCCGGTGCGCTTCCTCTTGTTCGGCCAGGATTTCGCGGCGAAACCTCAAAGGAAGAAACGTCACAACGAACATTTCCCCGGCTTGCGAAATGCCGACTACCACGCGGACGATCTGTTCCGGGTGCAACGAATTCCCCGGCGCGTTCACGTCGAAAATTCTTCGGCCGGGAACGATGGACGGAATTTCGGTTGCTCTACCGTCCCGAATCCATCGAAGGAAATCATTCAACGGATATTCCAGGCCGTACCGTCTTTTCAATTGCTCCGCGGCGTGAAAGGTTCCCGCGCGCGTACCGCGTTTTTCACATTCCAGCTTTTCGGCGTACATCGTTTCACCTCGAAACTGTTTTTAACCTCTCGATGAGTGCATCCTTGCTTTCCACGTCCGGGTTGAAGAATCCGCAAACCCATACTTCGGATTTTCTTACTACAACGTCGTAGGACTGGAAAAACCCTTTCCGGTCATGCAAAATAATCATGCGGTCTAAATAACCGAATCTGTTTTTCACTTTTTCCATTTCACACCTCGAAACCGTTTTCGCGGGAACAACGGCGCAGGGTTGTTTTATGCTGCCAGTCAGTCCCCGCGTTTCCTTTGGGGAAAATCGTGCGATATCGCGGAGTTTCATCCGTCACCGTTTTGGGAATTGCGCGTGCCTCAATGCAAGAATCCTGTTCGCTTCCAGCATTCCAGGCGTCGGCACGTTGTCCGTTAACGGCATCGGAAATTTGCCGGTTGGCGAATCGGCAACCATGCCGTCCCTTCTGGAAAGTGCATTGCAAAATCCCCGGCGATTGCTTCACGAGTGGGAAAATATCTGGCGTCCGTTGTGGCGTCCGTCACCGAAGAATCGCGCCAGGTTGCATCAATGCACTGTGCGATGTATTCCTCGATTTTGGCCGGGTCCTTCCCCTGATCGCTTCCCCAAAACCGGATTGCTTCAGCATTCATTCGTTGCTCTGTCATGCGTCACCTTGAAAGGAAAACGGCGCTTCCCGGCGCGCCTTGCCGCCGTGCCTTGCGCTTATACGTGCAATCGAATTTCGTACACCATTCGGTCAACGTCCTCTAGCCTTATGATCGCTTCATGGATTGCCGCTTTGTGCTTCGGGCGCTTCGTGACAAATTCAAGGATGGCAAGCTCGGCGAGCGCCTCTGAAATAAAGTGTTTCGCAGCGTCGGCAACTACGCGCTTGCCCTTTCTCCGCTGTAACTTTGCTTCGTAGTTCACTTTTTGCTTCGCATTCATCGTTGAAACTTTCATAGGGTTACACCTAGACACCAACCCGCGTGCGGCCGTCGTGCTGGCCGATCAGACGGTTTAATTCAGGTCCTAATTCTTCTTTCTCAGTTCAAGATGGAGGGAAACGAAGGGGAAGGAATTTTTAGGAGAAACCAGGTTGACCCGAACCTTTGGACGGAAAAATGTAGACGGATACCGGGACGTTTTGGAAAGTTTCTGGACAACCAACCCCAGGACATTTTCACGGTTGAACGATTGAACCCGGACTTTTGTTTTGAGGACTTTCCCCTTGTGGGACCGGATGGCGACGGCAAAAGTAAGTTTTACTCTAGTGACACAACCCGTGATCTTCGATTCGGACACAAATCCTAGATCGTCCATGTCACGACGTATTTCGGGATTGAACGAAACTTTTTCCAACCCTAGTGGGGTGTCCTTTCGCGGGGTGTTTTTTGGGTGTTTACCAAACTGCCGATTGTGAAGCGTGGCTAGACCCGGAGTGTTTCTCGGAAGCCGGATAACCGATTCCGGTACTTCGATATTTTTCAAAATTACACCCTCCCCGGACACACCTTCGGTTTTTGATGATTGTGACCCGGTTTGATTTGACGTGACCATTAAGAGATCGATTCTTGGGTAGTGTACACCTGTAGGGTTAAGGTGTCAATGTTAACTTTACGGTGCCATACCTAGTACTTTCGATCTATTCCGTGGGGCTAATGGCCGCTGATTGAGGATGAGGTGTAAGCCCAGGCGCTTCGAATGCGTTCGTCCCTGGGCTTCCTGTCGCGATATTCTTACTGTGTTTTAGGGGTTGTGCCGCGGGGTTAGGCTCTGCCCTTTTTCTGGCAAAATTCCTCGACGGCCTGCCGGACCAAAGCAGAGATCGGGGTTCCGTAGCCTGCGGCTGAAATTTTCTTGAGGGTAGCCATTTGCTTGTCGGTAAGGAATGCGATCACGCGATTAGGATGGACCTTTGGCTTCGACATGCCCACACGTTACACGCCTTGGACACCTTTTATCAAGCATGAGCACGTGAGTACCGACGTACCATTGCGCTAGATTCATGGTGGGAGCACGCTTGTTGTAGGAGAGACAGCGATGCCGAAGCGACGAGACACGCGGCAAGGTGGACTGTTCATCGAATACAAGAAGGACTCAGACGGCAAGAGCGTCCCGAAGTCCGAATCATGGGTTGCACAGTTCTATGTTGACGGCAAGCGCATCCGTAAATCGACTGGCACTAGCGTCAAGGCGGAAGCGGAAGGCATCCTGCGCGGATGGATGGCTGACTCCGAAAAGGGACTCAAGCCAGCGCCAATGACGCAAGGGTTGACTTACGAAAAACTTCGTGATGATCTCCTGGCCTACTACGCCGAAAAGCAACACAAAAGCCTACGGCATCGCAAGAACGGAACGCCGTATCTGTATCCTCAGACGGCACTCGACAATTTCTTCCGCGGTCGCAAGGCGAACGGCATTGATCGCGACGCGGCATCGGCTTTCGTCAAGAATCGCCGTCAGGCAGGCATTTCGAACGACGCGATCAATAACTCGCTCCGGTTGCTCCGTCGTATGTTCAACCTGGCGCGTGACACCAGCAAACTGACGAATGTGCCGAAGTTTGAGTTACTGCGCGGGAAATCGCGTTCTGGATTCTTGCCGCCTGAAAGTTTCCAGGCTCTTGTTAATGCTATCCCCGTGCGGTTCGTCCCGATGCTCGTATTACTCTATCAATCTGGCGTGCGCGTAGGCGAAGCCGAGAAAATTGAATGGTCCGCCGTCGATCTGGAAGCCGCGAAGATCACGCTACTTGAAGGCCAAACGAAGAACGACGAATCACGCATCCTGCCATTGTCTGACGAGCTAGTGAAACTTCTGTCGGCGGTGAAGCAACGTAAGGGCCGCGTGTTCCCCACGAAGCGCGCAATCCAGGCCGCATTCCCGGACGCCTGCAAGGCCGCTGGAATCGAGGGCCTATTGATTCACGATCTACGCCGGTCTGCGGTCCGTAATCTGCGCAAGGCAGGCGTCGCTGAAGGCGTTGCGATGAAAATTTCGGGTCACAAAGACCGAACCGTTTTCGAGAGATACAATGTCGTGAGTCACGAAGACGTGCTGGACGCAGGTAGGCAGTTGCAACGGTCGCTCGCGCCTGTTAAATTGACTCGTGCGCTCCTACCGGCACGTCGCGGTCGTGGTGGGAGAATGGTGGGAGTTTCAAAAGTAGCCTCGTAAGTTCCTGCAAACACAGTGCCCAAGTGGCGGAATTGGCAGACGCGCTAGCTTCAGGAGCTAGTTCTCGCAAGGGAGTGGAGGTTCGAGTCCTCTCTTGGGCACCATTCAAAGAAAGCATTGGCTGCGATGATGATTTCCTATTTGTCTTCCTTCAACTTCTTCAATGTCGCTTCGTAGGTTGGAACGTCTGACTTGGCGTTCGCCGGGACGTTACGAAGCGCGATCTCCCAGTTCTTGATGGCGTTTTCCTTGTCGCCGACAGCCGTATAGCCTTGCGCGAGGCCGAGGTATGGCCAGAAATTTTCCTCGGATGGTGTTGCTGATTGGTTTTGAAGATTTCGAGAGCTTTATCGTTTCTACCGTAGGACATCAGAGTTGCGGCATAGACGTAAATACGAACCACATCTGTTTCCTGCAAACGGAGCGCTTTGTCGATGACTGCATCGGCCTCGTCATTTCGGCCCATGGCCTGTAGCACCGAGGCTTTGGTTGCCAACGTGGAAGAGTCCTCGCGCCCTCGAGCCGGGCCCTTGAAAGGCTCTGAGATGGCTTTATCCGCCCAGATCAAACCTTCGTCTAGTTTGACTTTGTGGTTTGCGCAAAACTGTGCGGCGATTTGCCAATTCTGGTATTTGAATCCCGGCCAACCCTGAAGCTCTCTCGCCATTTCGTCAACGTAAAGCTCATTTACGTTGGGAACATCGATTTTGAAGGCGATGCGCTTGTTCTCCCATTGGAGAAACGCCATCGCTGAATCCGGACGACGATCGTCAAATCCATAGGTGAGGAATTCAATATATGGAGCTGATTGGGGATTCACCGGAACTCGGAGCGCATCATCTTTTGGATCGTATTGAAAACTGCCCCAGCCGGTTGAGTTGTGGGAAAAAATCCACATCCAGGGTGCGTCTTTTTCGAGCTCCAGGAACAGCCCGTAGGTGCCCGCTTTGAGTTCTTTGCCTTCGATCTTCACATCATGCGAGAAGCTGATCGTGGTGGTTTCATTGGCGCCGGCTCGCCATGGGGTCGCCCTCGAAGGGCCCAAGCCCTGGTCAAAAAAACCGTAGGGCACAAGGTCACCCCAAATATGACCGGTGCGGTCCGCTCCCGTGCCACCGTGAACATTGGGGCTGTGATAGTCGATGGTGATTTTTACGAGTCCAATCCATTGCGACACTTCCGCTCGCTCATTGGCTCCGTTGGGAGGGAGTGAGAGTTCGGAGAGCACTTGACCATGAGCAGATTGGACGGGCGCCAAGAGACACAAGAGAAGTGCCAGGATATACGTCTTCGTCATCGGAAACCTCCCATGGACGCTGAGCCGTCAGCCTTGGATCACTCGAGACTTGGACCGTTTGTTCCAGCCTCGAAGTAAGCGGTTAGACGCATGCACGGAGGCGAGGTTAACGCGTGAGAGAGGATTGCGGCTTCAGATGGCGGCTTGACGGCAACCGGTGAATCCTAAATACTTCGTGCGCTCGCATTTTCCAACCTTGTGACACGATGACGGATTCCGTTTGCCGCCGGATCCGCTTTGACCGAGGAGAAGCATGGCTGAGGGTGAGCGTGCGATCACGTATCGCGGAGTGGTGAAGGCCGAGCATTGCGATCATATGGGACATATGAACGTGATGTGGTACGTGGGGAAATTTGACGAGGCAAGCTGGCACATGTTTGCCGCGATGGGGCTGACCCGTTCGCGGATGCAGAAGGAAAAACGCGGGGTTGCAGGTGTCGAGCAGCGCATCGAATACAAACGCGAGTTGCGCGCTGGGGATGTAATCACGGTGCGATCTGCCGTGGATGAAGTGAAAGAGAAAGTGGTGCGGCTGACGCACGTGATGACGAACGATGACACGGGCGAAGTGGCGGCCATCATGCATCTTGTCGCCGTCTACTTTGATACAGAAGCTCGAAAATCATTGCCGCTGCCAGCGGAGTTGCGCGAACGCGCGAGCCGGATGATTGTGACGGCTGAGTCGAAATAGCTGGCGCAAATCGTAGGATTGCAGGGATAGAGCCTCACCTCTAAAGAGATGAGCTACATTTGCGGCCCGCAGTAATTCGCCGGCAGCAAGCGGGCACAAACGCCAATTCAAGAGCCACGCAGGGCCGTGAGCAATGCGGCGCCGTTTGGACTGCCGAGGCCGGTGCAGGCGTCCCAGCCGCGGCCGGCGGAGTAGGTGCCGTTGTTTCCGGCGGTGATGTCGTGAAATGTGGCTTCGGCTTTCGCGGAATATAGAATCGGGTTCACGTAGCCTACGTTTGCTCCCAGTGATTGATTGATGAGCGCGAAGAGGCCGGCCCAGAGCGGGGCGACGGCACTTGTTCCGCCGATCACGGACTGCTGTCCATCTACCACCACGTTGTAACCCGTTGCGGGGTCGGCGTCGCCTGCGACATCGGGAACACCGCGGCCTGCGAATCCGTTTGGAGCTTTCGGAACGTTTGCGCTTTGCTGGAAACTTGGAAGCGCAAACGCCTCACTTACACCGCCGCCGGTAGCGCCTTCGTTCGACGATAGCTCGTTCCAGGTTTGCTCGCTGCTGATTGAAGTACCTGAGAGGGCTAGTTTTGTTCCGCCGCAACCGACCAGGAACGGACTCGATGCGGGGAAATCCACGGTGGGATTTCCGCTGGTGCTGCCGTCGGTCGAGCCGTTGTCGCCTGACGCTGCGAGGACTGTGACGCCCATTGTTGACGCGTCCTGGCAGGCGGAATTGAGAGCGTCGCGCGATTGGGCGGTCCAGGAATCTTCCGGGCCGCCCCAGCTGATGGAGATGATGGATGGCTTCAGCGTCGCGTCGTGGACGGCGGTGGTGATGGCGTCGATGAAGCCTTGATCTGTGTTTGGCGCGAAATACACGGCGATTTGTGCGGCGGGCGCGATGGAGCCAGCGACTTCGATGTCGAGTTCCACCTCGCCGTCGGGGCCGCTGGCATCACCTGTGGGCGAATTTGTCGCGCCGTCGACGGAAACGGCGGTGACTTTTGGCGCGGAGATTCCGAGATTGCTGAAAAATTGCGTGAGATCGGACGCGTTGTATCCGCCGCCTAGTTCGATCAGGGCGATGCATTGGCCGGAGCCGGTTGCGCCCGAAGGGAAAGCGTACGCTTTCGCGACTTGCGGTGGCGAGTAAGAAACGTCTGTGGCGCGAGCCTGGGCGCTGGGATTTTTCTTGCGCAGACGGAAATGCGGCTTGGCCTGGGGGCGATTGTCGAGGCCGAGAACACCTTCGATGACGCCGTCGAGGTCGGCGGGAATCGTGAGGGCGCCGGTACGGCAGCGATATGAGCCGGAAGCGTGTTCGTAACGGCGTAGGTTTGCTCCGAATGCGTCATTGAAGGCTTGAACTGTGCCAGTGAGTTTTACGGTGCGGCTGGCGCGATCTTCGCTCGTGACTTTCAAGCCGTACTGCGTGGCGAACGCTCGAACCTTCTCTATGTCTGCTGGTGACGCGCCGTATTGCTTAGCGAATTCTTCGCGGGTGAGGTATTTGCGGTCGCGAGGGAGGCGGGAGCCCATTTGATCGGCGGCGGGAAAATCGCCGGGCTTCGATCCGCGGCGCAGCAGGACACTCACTTCGATTTGTTGGTTTGGATCCGCGGGGCCGACATCTTGTCCGCTTGGAAATGCGGCTCGCGCGCTGCCTTTTAGTTCTACCCGATCCTGTCGTGATGCCATGGCGCCTCCATGGGAATTGACCGGGGAGGAAATTATAGCGCGACCTGAGGACGCGGCGGGGTGAACGCCAAGAAATTAGGCGGAGATTCTTTGCCCCGTGAGAATCCGGGACGCAGAACCCGCGCTGCGCTCAGAATGACAGGCGAAGGGAAAAAGGCGAAAAAGCAAAATTCAAAAGAACCGGCAGGATGCCCTTCGCGGATCAGGACAAGCTGGCGCTACGACTGACGAGGCGACGGCCCGAGCCACGTTGACGGCCGAATGTTTCTAATGAGATGAGTCTGAATATTTTACCGAGCAACCGTAGGGACGCGTTGCGGGCGTGACTACC
>Ga0210384_10008680_pt1 | contig 10566 bp, 8 predicted proteins | sample IncBWH2MmetaG_FD_160574 | JGI IMG/M metagenome (GOLD analysis project Ga0210384, IMG submission 160574) | Forest soil microbial communities from Barre Woods Harvard Forest LTER site, Petersham, Massachusetts, United States - Inc-BW-H-2-M | ecosystem: Environmental > Terrestrial > Soil >...
CTCGGGCAGCATGCTTCAGCTCCCTGCGGCCGATGGTGCCGCGGCCGCGTGCGTGGGTGCGCCCTGAGGCGCGCCCGCCGCGCCTTCCGTGGAGCCCGCGGTGGCGGGGCCGACCGGCTCGGCGCGAGAATCACCGTGCCGGCGCTTCAGTGAGCGGGCTACCTCCGGCGGCATGTACTTCTCGTCGTGCTTGGCGAGCACCTCATCGGCTACGAAAGTGCCATCGCCGCCGAGGCGCCCGTGCGCCACGACACCGGCTCCCTCGCGAAAGAGGTCGGGCAAAACGCCCGTGTAGCTCACCGGGACCTCATGACTGAAGTCGGTCACGATGAAGCGTACCTCGAGACTGCCTGCTGCACGGTGCAGGCTCCCCTGCGTGACCATGCCGCCGAGACGGAAGCGCTCGCCCGTCGGGACCTGGCCGGCAGCCACCTGGGTTGGATCGAAGAAGAAGGTGACGTTCCGGCGGAACGCACTGAGCGCCAGCGCCCCGGCGATGCTCACTCCCACGACGATGCCGAGCACGAGTATCAGGCGGCGGCGGCGCGGAGTCATCGGCGTTCTCCCTGTATCTGCAGGCGCCGGCGCGCCTCGTTGCGCGAGCGCTCGAGCGCACGGTGCGCCCAGAGGATGTTAAGGAGCACGACGGCGAGTGTGACCGCGTAAGCGGGCCATACGAATGCCGCATATCCACCCATGTCGAAGAACGCTCTCATGTACTCACTACCTCGCGTATCCAGCTCGCCGCGCGTTCCCGCGCGAGTACCTCGCCGCGCAGCCGTACGAGCAGCAGCGCGATGAAGAACAGCGTAAACCCCAGCAGCATCAGCAGCAGCGGCAGCAGCATGGCGACCGGCATGGCGGGCCTCGCCAGGCGCATCACCGAAGGTGCCTGGTGCAGTGAGTTCCACCAAGTCACCGAATAGTGAATGATGGGAACGTTCACCACACCGACCACTGCAAGTACCGCGCTCGCGCGGTCGGCACGCTGGGTATCCTCGATCCCGGCGCGCAGCCCCATGTATCCCAGGTAGAGAAACAGCAGCACCAGCTCCGATGTCAGGCGCGGATCCCACTCCCAGTACGTGCCCCACATCGGCTGGCCCCAGAGCGCGCCCGTCACCAGCGCCGCGAAGGTGAAGGAGGCGCCGATCGGCGCACAGCTTGCCGCCACTGCGTGCGCCACCTTGATGCGCCAGATGAGCCCGATCGCCGCGGCGACCGCCATGGTCACATAGACCATGAGCGACATCCAGGCACTCGGGGCGTGTACGTAGAGGATGCGAAACCCATCCCCCTGCTGGTAGTCGGGCGGGGCAAGCACCAGGCCGCCCCACAGGCCAGCCAGGATGAGCAGCGCCGCCGGCCAGGCAAACCAGGGCGTGAGGCGGGCTGCAAGCGCATACACGTGCGGTGGCGAGGCGAATCGATGAAACCAGGTCCAGTTCATGAGATTCGTGCGCTCCCCTACTCCAGGCTGATGCGCACCGCGGCCGCGGCCGCGAGTGGCGCGAGCGTGATCCCGAGCACCGCGAGCGCTCCGAGCAGCTCGAGGGGTGCGAGGAGCGAGGCGCCGTGGATCGCGAGCTGCGTGGCGCGCGCTCCGAAGATCAGCACCGGCAGCGACAGTGGCAGTGTGAGCAGGGACAGGAGCGCACCGCTGCGTTTGATCCCGAGAGTCAAGGCCGCGCCAATCGAACCGATGAGGCTGAGCGCCACACTTCCGACCGCCACGGAGAGGAGGATTCCCGGGATCGCCGTGGCGGCCACTCCGAGCGACAGTGCTGCGAGCGGCGCCATGAGCGCGAGCGGAAGTCCCGTGAGCAGCCAGTGCGCGAAGGTCTTGGCGAACATCAGGGCCGTGAGCGACTGGCCCGAGAGCGCGTACTGCTCGAGCGTCCCGTCATGAGCATCATCCCGGAACAGGAACTCGAGCGCGAGCAGTGACCCGAGCAACGCGCCGACCCACACGACCCCCGGTGCAAGCTCGCGCAGCCGGGACAGCTCCGGTGATATGGCGAGCGGGAACAGCAGGGTCACCATGGCGAAGAAAGCCAACGGCTGCACCAGTTGGCCGCGCTTGCGGAAGGCGAGTTGCAGGTCACGCAGCAACGCGAGGCGTGCCGCCTCGAGCGCCCCCGCGCGCCGGATCCCAGCCGCGGTGCTCGCAGCGACCGCCGCCGATGACGCATCGATGGGCGGAAAAGCCTGGGCCACCGTACCCTCGCGGCGGCTCATGCGGCGAGATCCAGGCGCGTCACGTTGCGCACTGACTGCGGTAATCCCTGATGAACCGCCGCCACCACCATGCCACCGCGCTCGAGCTGCTCACGGATCAGATCTCCGACCAGCTCGCGACCTTCGGCGTCGAGACTGGTCGTCGGTTCATCGAGCAGCCACAAGGGCACCGGCAGCAGGGCGAGAGACGCGAGCGCCACGCGCCGGCGTTGCCCGGCCGAGAGCGTGCGCACGAGCCGCTCGCACCAGCCCTGCGCGCCGACGCGCGCGAGCGCTGCGCCGAGTTCCTCTTCACCAACATGCCTGCGGACACCGATCCAGTAATGCAGGTTCTCGCGCGCTGTCAGATCGGACTTGAGCGGCGGCTCGTGACCCAGATAGACGAGCGCTGCATGGAATGCCGGCAGATCGCGCCTCACATTCGCGCCGTTCCACAGCACCCGTCCCTCCTCCGGGTAGACGAGCCCGCAGAGTGTCCGCAGGAGTGTGGTCTTGCCCGAGCCGTTGGCCCCCCACACTTCGAGACAAGCGCCGCACGCGAGGGTGAAATGCACCCCCCGCAGCACATGACGCTCGCCCCGCCACAGGTGCAGATTCTCGACTTCGAGCCGTTCAGGCGGCATTACGCGTGTCGCCTCCTCCAGGAACCGCACACCTTAGCTTCTCGGCCCGACGCGCGCTCTGTTACACGGCGCGCAGCCGTAACCGCCAGGAAGGCGAGTCGCCGTAATCGTGAATTCTAAGTCCAGAAAATTCATATACTTACCGCCGCGACTGCATGTGCCGCTGCGCCCAGCGCAGCAAGGGAGCTGCCGTTGAGCGCGCAGCTCTCGCATTGAGCTCCCGATGTCCCTCCGTCTGCGGTGAGACGCAACAATGTCGGCATCGCTGAGTGGCACGTACGCCCCGCGGACTGAAAATCACCGCGTAAGGTATTGAGGCGCGGGAGGATGTCAACCTGTCTCCGATCGCGCCAACCCCCCGGCGTTATCCCGGCGCGCGCGGCAATCCGAGCAGCCCCACCGGACAACCGAGTCGGCTCCGGCGGGAGGCAGATCAGAATACGGCCTGGAAGGCTCTGACAGTGCCTGGGGCCGGACTCGAACCGGCACGGGGTCTCCCCCAAGGGATTTTCGTACCCCTACAGCTTTCGCTGCTGCATGCACGGATCACATGCATTTGTGGTCTGGACTTTACCTTTGCCATCCCGCGCGCCCCTTTACGCGCACGCGGATTAGGCAGGGGCCGTCAAGTCTCTACACTTTCTCCGGCGAGGCGCAGCCTGAGGGGCCACGCCGACCAGTGCTTAGCTCGGTATTGCAGCCACCCTAACGTGCTGCTGTTCCACCGACTTTGACCCCATTCACGCCGGCCGTTTCCGAGCCGGGTGCTCAAGCTCCTCTCAAGTCCCTTGCGTCTACCAGTTTCGCCACCCAGGCACGGGTTGGGGGGCGATTCTAGCTAAAGCAAGCGCGCACGCCACTGTGCCAATTTCATGCGCGAGCCCGGAGTGCGCTCGGCGGCCGGCGTGGTCGCCTGCGACATCACGCACGGATACATCTGCTCAGGCGAGCCCGGTGATTTCTGCGCGGTCGTTGATATCGCCGCGTCGCATGCAGCGCACGCCCTGGCGCGCCGCGCGATTCAAACCCGATAACCGGCAGTAGCATCCAAGCTTGCAGGGATGGGTCCTGGGACGCGCGTCGGGCTTGAACCATGGAAGTTTTGAACCATGGAAAGTCTCAACTGGTCGAGCCGTAGCCCCATCGGGGTGATCGTCATTGCGGTCTTCATCGGCCTCATCGGGCTGCTGAGCCTCACCCGGCTGCCGCTCCAGCTGTTCCCCGACGTCAACCGCCCGCAGCTCTCGATCCGCATGGGCTGGCGCACGGCCTCGCCCGAGGAGGTGGAGTCAGAGCTCCTCGAGCCGCTCGAGAACGTCATGCAGGGTATGGCCGGCGTCGAGGAGATCGAGGGCAATGCCTCCGCCGAATCCGCACAGCTCAACCTGCGCTTTGCCATCGGCACGGACATGAAGAATGCGCTGGTCGAGGTGATCGGGCGCCTCAACCGGCTGCCGCCGCTGCCGCGCGATGCCGATCGGCCTGCGGTCTCGCTCGGCGGAGATGGCAACACCAACGAGACGCTCTCGTGGTTCTTCGTGCAGCTGCTCCCCGGCACCCCCGGAACGATCGAGGGGCAACGGCGCTTCATCGAGGACACCGTGCGGCCGCGGCTCGAATCGATCCCCGGCGTCGCCGCGGTCGAGGTGAACGCCGGCCCGCCAGACAACGTGCGCATCACGCTCGACCTGCCGCGCGCCGCCGCGCTCGGCATCGGCGTTCCCGACATCGCGAACCGCGCCGCGAGCGCCAACAACGTTTCCGGCGGCCTGCTCGATGTCGGCCGGCGCCAGTACACCCTGCGCTTCACCGGGCGATTCTCGCCCGAGCAGCTCGGCGCTCTGGTACTGACGTGGCGCGATGGACGTCCGGTGCACCTTTCGGACGTGGCCGCGATCGATGTTGCACCGCCCCCGCGCCAGTTCTTCGCCTACCAGAACGGCAACCCGGCATTCGGCATCCAGGTGCTCCGGGCTAATGGAGCAAACGTGCTCGCGACGCTCGACCAGGTGAAGTCCGGGGTCGCTGAGCTGCGCGAGGGTCCGCTGAAGGCTCATGGGCTCGGCATCGAGCAGTCCTTCGACGCCTCGCTCTTCATCCGCCGGGCGGTGCACCTGCTCACCGAGAACCTCATCGTGGGCGCGCTGCTTGCGCTCGTGGTGGTCTGGTGGTTCATGCGCGAGTGGCGCGTGACGCTGCTCATCGCGGCCACCATCCCCGTGTGTCTTTGCGCGACCTTCGTGGTGCTCGATCTGTTCGGACGCAGTCTCAATGTCATCTCGCTCGCCGGTCTCGCCTTTGCCGTCGGCATGGTGGTCGAGGGGGCGATCGTCGTCTCCGGAAACGTGGTGCGCCTGCGCGAAGAGGGCATGCCGCTCGAGGAGGCCTGCCGCAGGGGTGCGCGCCAGGTCGCCGGCGCACTCCTCGCCTCGACCGCGACCACGGTGGCGGTGTTCGTGCCCGTGCTGTTCCTCAAGGACGTCGAGGGAGAGCTGTTCGGTGATCTCGCGCTCACGATCTCGATCGCGGTGGCGATCTCCATCGTCGCCGCGCTGACCCTGCTGCCTGCGGCCCTCGGCTTTGTGCTCAGGGGCCCGATGCGGCCAAGCGGCTACGGCCAGGGGTGGCCGGCGCTCACCGAGTGGATCCTGCGGGTGACCAATACGCGCGGAAGGCAATTTGGCTGGGTGGTGGGACTGCTGCTCGTGCCGCTGCTGCTTGCCTGGTGGCTGCTGCCGCCGCTCGATTACCTGCCGCCGGTCAAGCGTGCCGCCATCGACTCGTTCTTCGATTTTCCACCGGGCATGAGCCCCGAGTCGGTCAATCGCGAGCTGCTGCCGGGCATGCTCGAACGGATGAGGCCCTACATGGAGGGACGGCGGGAGCCGCGTCTGAAGAACTGGTACATCCTCACCTGGCCAGGTGGCGGGACCATCGGGGCGCGCGTCATCGATGAGAAGCGCATCGGTGAGCTCGAGCAGCTGGTGCGCGAGAAGATCACCGTGGGGTTGCCCGATACGCGCGTGTTCACGGTCGAGGGAGATCTCTTCGGCGGCATCGGCGGCTCGGTGCGCTCGGTCGGCATTCACCTGCAGAGTGAAGATACCGCGGCGCTCACCCGCGTGGCGGTCGAAGGCCGTGCCCTGCTCGAGAAGGTATTTCCGGGCGGCGCGGTGCAGAGCTTCCCGAACCCCGAGGACGTCGCGCTCGAGCTGCATGCGGTGCCCGATGATCGCCGCATTGCCGAGGTCGGCTGGGATCGCGCCACCCTTGGCACCGTGGTGCGCGCCGTCGGTCAAGGTGCATGGCTCGGTGAGTATTTCGATGGCAAGTCCCGTCTGCCGATCGTGCTGCGGTCGAACGGCGGCACCACACCCGAGGACTTGTCCGACGCGCCGCTGATGACCCCGTCGGGACTCATCGTGCGGCTCGGGGACCTGGTGAAGCTGTCAACCGAGCTCGGTCCGCCGGCGATACGCCGACTCAATCACCGCCGCGCGGTGACACTCACCGTCGACCCGCCGCCCACCCTCTCGCTGGAGAAGGTCCTGAAGACCATCGACACCGAAGTGCTGCCGAAGCTGCGCGAACACATGCCTCCCGATGGCTCGATGCGCCTCGCCGGAAGCGCCGACAGCCTGAGCCGCACACTCACGGCCATGAGCCGGGTGTTCGTCATGGCGCTGATCGTGCTACTGCTTCTGATGACGGTGCTGTTCCGCTCGCTGCGCGACAGCGTCATCGTGCTGCTCACCGTGCCGCTCGCCCTGGTCGGCGGGGTGCTGGGGCTACGCATTCTCCATCTGGTTAAATTCCAGGCGCTCGACCTGCTGTCGATGATCGGCTTCGTGATGATGATCGGCGTGATCATCAATCACGCCATCCTGCTCGTCGCCGCGGTGCGCAGTGTGGAGAGCGAGGGCGCGACGCTCGAGGAAGGCATACGCGCGGGCCTGCAGCAGCGCCTGCGTGCCATCCTCGCCAGCACGCTCACCGGCGCGCTGGGTGCGCTACCGATGGCCGTGAACCCAGGGCCCGGCAGCGTCATCTACCGGGGGCTCGCGGCGGTCAACATCGGCGGCGTCGTGCTGAGTCTTGCTTTCAGCCTGGTGCTGATCCCTGCGCTGATGCGGCTACTCGCCGCTCGATCAGAGACTTCCGCAGTGCCAGCGGAGCCTTCACTGGTGGCGCCTCCGGCATGAGAGCCACTGACTCCACCGTCGCTCCCCGGACGTGCGCACGCCGTCGCGCCCCCGTGCCGGCGCTTGCCGCCGCTGCCGCCTGGGCCGCAGCCACCGCAGCCGGCGCCGCCGATCCCCCGGGCGCCGAGCGCCCGGTCGTCGAGGTCGGCACGGTGAGCGTGCATCCGGTGACCGTGGAGAGCTGGATTCCGGGCTCGATCGTCAGCCGCTCCGATGCGCGCATCGCGAGCGTCGTTGCCGGCCGCGTGGTCTGGATCGCCGAGGTGGGCACCCGGGTCGGTGAGGGCCAGTCCATCGCGCGACTCGATGACACGGTCCTGCGGCTGCGACTCGAGGACCTGCGTGCGCAGGTGGCGCGGGCACGCGCCCAGCAGCAGTTCAACAACTCCCAGCTCGAGCGCTTCAACCGCCTCGCGGCGACCCAGGTATTGAGCGCGAGCCAGCTGGAGGACGCACGCGCACAGCGCGAGATGTCAACCGACGACCTGACCCGGGTCGAGGCACAGCTGCGCGAGGTGCAGTACGACATTGGGCAATCGGTGATCCGGGCGCCGTTTCCCGGAGTCGTCACCGAGCGCTTCATCCAGCGGGGTGAATACCTGCAGACGGGCGCCGCGACCGTGCGCCTCGTGAATACCGGCGACATCGAGGCGCGCGCCACCGCGGCACTGAGCCTCGCGACCAACGTCCATCCCGGCCAGACCGTAACGGTGCGCGACCATGGCATCGAGAAGAGTGGCCGCGTGCGCACGGTCGTGCCGGTGGGCGATGACCGCTCGCGCCAGTTCGAGGTGCGCGTGACCCTCGCCAGTCCCGAGTGGCTGGTCGGGACCCCCGTCGAAGTCAGCCTGCCCTCCGCGCAGGTGCGCACTGCCTTCACCGTGCCGCGGGATGCTCTGGTGATACGCCAGAATCATTCGTACGTGCTGCGCGTGACACGCGCCGACACCGTCGAGGAGCTCGATGTCACCCCCGGGGCGGGAATCGCCGATGTGGTGGAGGTGCAGGGACCGCTGGCGGCGGGCGACCGGCTCGTCATTCGGGGTGGCGAGCGCCTGGCCGCCGGACAGGCGGTGCGGGTCATTGACCACGCGCGCCAGGCCGCGACCCAGATGCATCCCGGCTGAAGTCGCGGACGCGACGGCCTCTTCAACCGGTCCGCGATCGCCCAGCTCTCCACAGTCCTGGACGCCGAGGTCTGGCCGGCCTCCGCCTCAGGCATTCCATGCCAAAACTCGTAGCGCTCGCCGATCCGCGTTGGTCTCGCGAGCGTCCCTAACACCAACAAGTTAGCCCTGCTGCGCTGCGAGTCGCCACGCGCCCCACGTCTGATGTTGGTGTCGGCGATGAGTGAACTCGGGCTCGCGGGCCGCGCGCGCGGTGCTCAGAAAAACGCGTGTAAATACCTGTTTTTACCTAGTTTTTTCGTCGGCACGTGGAGACAGCTCGTCGGCACATGGAGACAAGCGGGTCGGTACATGGAGACACGTTGTTGCGTTGCGAAAAGCCGGCAATATGTTGCCCCCGTCGGTGTTGTCGGTTTGACCGATGGCTATATTTGCTTTCATTGCGGGACTGCTGGTCGGTGTAGCGGCAAGGCGTGTCGCCTTGCCGCTATTCCGCACCGCATCAACGCTCGCGCGCAGCAGGATGCACTACCTGCTCGCGGCGGGTTTTGTCGCGAGCGTTGCGCTCGCGGCCGGGATTCTTTACGTCGCGATCGGCTCCCGTCACTCGCCCGAGCGGCCGGGGATGAGCGTCACTGCGCCGGCGGGCGCTGCTGCCAGCGCGCCAACGGCTGCGGCCGGTACCAGAAACTCCATGGATGCCGAAGTCGCTGGGCTCGAGGCACGCCTGGCACGCGACGGCGGGACGCCGGCGGACTGGTCCCTGCTGGCACAGGCGTACGACTTCCTCGGGCGTCCCGAGGATGCCAAACGTGCGCGAGCCAAGGCCGGTAATCCAGCCTCCGGGCCTCCCGTTTGGCAGACGGGGGCCGGTGCACTGACTGCCGCGGCCTCCGCGGCCGCCAGCGCTGCGACCACAGGTCCCTCCGCGACCGGTCGTGCAGGCGGCACGGCACCCCCCGCGGTGTCAGCGGCGGACCTCGAACGCCGGGTTGCTACGAACCCGCGCGATGCACAGAGCTGGCTGGCGCTCGCCGAGCTGTATCGCGGCCAGCACGACTGGGCGGGTGCCCGCGCCGCTTATATGAGACTGGTGGACCTGCAGGGCATGTCCGCGCAGTCGTGGGCGGATTATGCCGACGTTCTAGGCTCGCTCGCCGGTGGCTCGCTCGGCGGCGAGGCCGGTCGCGCGATCGACAGCGCGCTGGCTGTGGATGGCGCTAACCCCAAGGCGCTGTGGCTCAAGGCAAGTCAGGCGAACGAGCAGCGCCGCTACGCCGAGGCGCTCGTGTGGTGGAAAAAGCTGCGTGCCGTCCTGCCGCCCGCTTCTGCGGACGCGCGCATGGTCGACGCCAACATCGCCGAGGCCGGCTCACTCGCGACGCAGGCCACCGCTGTCCCGGCGCGGCCGGTTACCGCACCCGCAGACAGCGCCCTGAGCACTGCGGTATCCGGAACCGTGAGCCTCGATACGCGCTTCGCAAACCGCGTGCAGCCCGCGGCCACACTCTTCATCTACGCGAAGGCGGCCGACTCACCCGGCCCGCCGCTGGCGGTCCTGCGTGCCAGCGTGGGCGCCTGGCCGGTGAGTTTCCGGCTCGATGACTCGATGGCGATGATTCCCTCGCGCCGTCTGTCGCAGTTCGACCGAGTCGTGATCGAAGCGCGAATCTCGCGTAGCGGACAGGCAACGCCGGCTGCGGGCGATCTGTACGTCACGAGTCAGGTTCTGCGTCCAGCAGCGGGCACCCGCCTCGCCCTCGTGATCAACCGGGAAATCGGCTGAGCGCTCGCCGAGTCGACACCCATGCAGCCCACCCCGCATCCAACCACACCGCAACCTCCGCTGACGCCGAAGCGTCGACTGACGGTTGGGCATCTTGAGGACGTCACTATCCGGGTGGTGCGCGTCGCTGAGTTCGCGCCGGCGGTGCGGGAACCTGCGCCCGAGTTGCCCACGCCGTGCCCCGATGCGCCGCGCGTCACGGCGGCGCCCTCCTCCGAGACGCCAGTTGCGCGAACTCTCGCACCGGTGCGGACGGCGGCCGCTCCGGCAACAGCAGACCTGTTTCCAGCGCCCGCCGCACCAGCGGTGGCGCGAGCTCCCGCGCCCGCCGCCACGCCCCGTGCCGCACGTCCCGCCGCGCGCGCGGAACCCGCGTCGCGCAAACGGCTCACCTGGAATCGTGTGGGTTTCAGCGCACTGGTCGTGGTGCTGTATCTCGGCTGGAGCATGCCGACCGAGCGCTACGTCACCCCGACACGTGGCTTCGGCTATGCGCTCGGCATCGTCGGCGGCAGCCTCATGCTGGTGCTCCTCCTCTACTCGGCGCGCAAGCACTTCAGGTGGCTGCGCTTCCTTGGCCCCACCCCGGC
>Ga0210384_10008681_pt1 | contig 10565 bp, 8 predicted proteins | sample IncBWH2MmetaG_FD_160574 | JGI IMG/M metagenome (GOLD analysis project Ga0210384, IMG submission 160574) | Forest soil microbial communities from Barre Woods Harvard Forest LTER site, Petersham, Massachusetts, United States - Inc-BW-H-2-M | ecosystem: Environmental > Terrestrial > Soil >...
CTGGGTGGCAAGAATAATAAGTCTCTCCCCTTCCGAGGCCTTGTCCGCCAAAGCCACCGCCTTGTTCAAATGGTCGAAGAATTCCTTCGCGGTCGCGCCGGCATTGGCCCGCGCCAGTTCCGCCGAGGCGAATTCGGGATCGAGGGCGATGGCCTTGTCAAAGTGCTGGACGGAGTCTTGTGCCTGAAGTTTTTCGGAGAAGTCGCGTCCCGACAGGAATTCCTTTCTCGCGTCTTCGGACTTGGTCGTGATGGGAATCTTGCCGCCAGCCGAAGTCGCCAACGCTCCCGCAGTGTTCGTTTTGTCGCAAGCGCTCCACATTGCCGTGCTCAACACGAGCAGAGCCAGCACCAGGCGGTTGAAAGTGTTTCGGCGCATCGGGCTACTCCTTCGAATTTTGTGATGAGGTGGACGGACTCGCTTAGGTCGCGGCTTCGACCCTCTGGATCTTAACTGATCCCTGTGTTGCTAGACGCTGTCTGAGTGCGTTTGGGTAGCAATAAGAATGGATGTTTGTTGAGTCGGCCAAATCACTCTGAGCTACATAACAGCAGACAATTGCTGCATTGGTGAATGGAGGACGGGCGTCGCGCCCGTCGGACACGGGCCTGTCCCAGACGGGCGAAGAGGCCCGTCCTCCATTTCAATTGATATAGTCAAGAGCAACTGATGCCGGTCGAATCTCAATCCGCCTCTCACGCCCCGTTGCGCGCAGACTTTATGCTGACGCTGCGCCTCGCTTTGCCCCTCATCATCGCCGAAGTCGGCTGGATGAGCATGGGCATCGTGGATACCATCATGGTGGGTCGGCTACCCGACAGCGCCGTAGCGATCGGGGCCACTGGCCTGGGCCAGAGCCTTTACCACAGCATCGCGATCTTCGGCGGCGGCCTGCTGCTCGGGCTGGATACTTTCGTCTCACAAGCCTACGGTCGCAAAGATTTGAACGACGCGCGCCTCTCACTGGTAAACGGACTGTTTCTCGCAGGCGCGCTGACCCCCATCCTCATGCTCATCGTGTTGTGCTGGCCTCCCCTGATGCAGCACTTCGGTATCAGCGCCGAGCTGGTCGATCCGATGCGTCCCTTCCTGCGCGCACTCAATTGGGGCACCTTGCCGCTGCTCGCGTACTTCGCCCTGCGCCGCTATCTGCAGGCGGTGAACGTGGTGATTCCGATCATGTTCGCTCTCATCTCCGCCAACATTGTGAATTTGGTTGGCGATTGGGCGCTGATCTACGGACATCTCGGGCTTCCCGCCATGGGCATTACCGGCTCCGGCTGGGCGACCTGTGTAGCCCGTATCTACATGGCTGGTATGCTCGTCGTCACTTTGCTCTGGGTGGAGTCGAAACGCACTCTACCCAGGTGGACAGGCGAGGTTCGTATTGATCTCCGGAGGGTTGCAGCCTTGCTGAGGTTGGGAACACCTGCCGCAACCCAGATCTTTCTCGAAATCGGAGCCTTCTCGGCGGCCACCGCGCTGATCGCCAGGCTTGGGCCCGTCCCTCTCTCCGGTCACGAGATCGCTTTGAACTGTGCCGCCTTAAGTTTCATGGTGCCATTAGGTATCAGCTCCGCCGCAGCGGTTCGAGTAGGACAACAATTGGGAAGGAAAGACCCTGAAGGAGCGCGGCGCGCGGGATGGTCCGCCATCATCCTGGGGGCCGGATTCATGACGTGTTCGGGCCTGGTGTTCGTGTCTATTCCCTTGTGGATTTCCCGCCTGTTCTCTCCCGACCCGGTTGTGATTCGCACTGGCGCCCGACTACTGTTGGTCGCTGCCGCATTCCAGTTGTTCGACGGCTTGCAGACGGTCGCGACCGGCGCACTCCGCGGCTCCGGCGACACCAAAACGCCGATGTTAGCCAACTTCGTCGCCTACTGGTTGATCGGGCTGCCGGTCGGCTATTTCCTATGCTTCAAACTAGGATGGGGCGCGGTCGGAATATGGATCGGTCTGTGCGGCGGCCTGATGATGATCGGGTCAGCGCTAATGCTTACATGGCACAGGAGAACGCTTCCCGCGTAGTTCGTCTTGTGGAAGGGCACACTCTAAGAGGTTCGCAAAAAACTAGACGTGTCATCCGGAGCGCTGCCAGTCCATTCGCTTGCGAATCGACTGGCGGAGTCGAAGGACCCCTACCATCTTGACGGCCTTAGACACAGAAGGCATTGTTTCGACAGAGATTCTGGCGGCGACAGCGTGGAGCGGGTAGGGGTCCTTCGACTTTGTAGCTGCTTCGCGTCGCGAAGCAGGCACTCCGCTCAGGATGACAGCTCTCTAGTTTTTGTGCAGCCTATTCAGTCCTTCCGTCAGGCGCGCAAACGAGGTCGGCATCAGCTGCTGCCGTTAGCTTTGATACCGGAGCCTAAGTCTTGGTCTTTCCGGCCAAGGACTCGCGAATCTTTGCATATCCAGGCTTGATCACCGAGTAAATGAAATCGCAACGCTGGCGGTAGGGCAGAAATGCGCTCTTCATTGCATTGATGGTAATTTTCTCGAAGTCATCCAGGGACAGGCCAAAGGTTTCTGCAGCGGCCTCGAATTCACGGCTCATCGTGGTATCACTCATCAGCCGGTTATCGGTGTTGAGGGTGACGCGAAATTTTTCCTGATAAAGAATCTTGAACGGATGTTGCGCCAGGCTCGGGGTCGCGCCGGTGTGGACATTGCTGATGAGACAAATCTCCAGGGGAATCCGCTTGTCCAGAACGTACTGCGCAAGGTCGCCCAGCTTCACTACTTTGCCATCTGCGACCGCGATGTCGTCAATCAGCCTGGTCCCGTGTCCGATGCGGTGCGCCCCGCAATACTGGATGGCTTGCCAGATCGATTCCTTGCCGTAGCCCTCCCCGGCGTGAATCGTGATGTTGAAGTTCTGGCGCTGAATGTAATGAAAGGCATCCACATGTTTTTTGGGCGGATATCCGCCTTCCTCGCCCGCGAGGTCGAAACCGACCACGCCGCGTTCACGAAAATCCACCGCCAGCTCCGCCATTTCGAGCGATACATCCATATTACGCATGGCGCAAATGATCAATCCTGAGACCGTTCCAAAGTCTTTCCGCCCCCGTTCAAGTCCTTTCAACACGGCTGAGATCACCTGCTGGTGCGTCAATCCGTTGCGGGTGTGAAAGACCGGCGCGAAGCGAGTTTCAAAGTAGACCACGCCATCCTGGCTCAGATCTTCGGCCTGCTCGTACGCGACCCGCTCCAGCGCGTCTTCGGTCTGCATCACCGCAATGGTGTGGGCAAAGCCTTCCAGGTACTTGGCGAGACTCCCCTTGTTCGCGCCCTGATGAAACCACTGGGCCAGTGCCACCGGATCGCTGGTAGGAAGATCCGCGTATTTTGTCTCCTTGGCCAGGTCGATTACGGTTTGCGGCCGCAGCACTCCGTCCAGGTGCTCGTGCAAAAGCACTTTGGGTAAGCTGGCCAACCGCGATTTATCAAGCTTCATAGAAGACCCCACATCGGGTGTTTTGGCAGCGCCGGCCTCCGGCCGGCCCGATGGGCGGGCGGGACGCCCGCCAGACAGCCGGCGGGACGCCGGCGTTACATTTCTTCCACTGCCGGGTGCCCCATCCTCGTCGCTCCGTCCTTGGAGAGACAGGGCGGGGCTTTTCAGTAAGCTACAACGCGCGGTCCACTACTGGACCCCGCCAGCCCAATAACTGTTTCGGAACAGCACCGTCTCGCTTCGCGCCGGGTCTTTCAACCGCACGTGAATCTGATGCAGCCCGGGATGCGGACCTTTGGGTTCGAAGCTCAACAGATAGCGATTATGGACGTGATTGGCAAAGCTGTTCATCTTGGTCTCAAAACTCTTGCGCGAGGCGAACAGTTCGTACTCGCCGCCGCTCATCGACGCAATCGCCTCGGGCACGTTCTTTTTCATCGCCGCCAGCGCCATCAGAAAAGCACCTTGCAGGTCGGGTGGCGCACCCCAGAAAGTCTCGTCCCGATTGCTGCCCCGTTCGGTATCGAGCACTTGTGAAAGCGACGGAGAAAACGGCAGCGCATAGACCGCGACGTTCGCCACTCCGATCAGCTTAACCACGTCGTCGAGCTTCGCAAAGTGACTGCCATGATCGCGATTTTCGCTGATCAGCAGCAGCACGCGCTGGCGTCCTTCCGGTTGCTGGTTGAGCAATTTTACCGAGTACGCCACAGCATCGAGAATCGCAGCGCCACTATCGCCCGACTCCAGCGTTTTCAGATCGGCCTGGATGAGGTCTGAGTTGTTTGTGAAATCGCGCACCAGATTCAGTTTGCTGTCGAAGAAAAGCAGGGCAGTCTGGGTATCCGCTTGGCTCAACACCGGCTCCAGCATGGAAGGCAGACCACGCATGCGATCAAACTCACGCCGCGCCCGGCGACCACATTGGACGGCGATAATCAGCGAGACCGGTTCAGTCTCAGCCGCTTCGTCCAGGTAAGGTTTCTGTTCGACGCCATCGTCTTCGATCACGAAATCCGTCGCTTGCAGCCCGTAAACCACGTTGCCATTTGCGTCCCGGACCAGAGTGGGCACCAACACTACATTGGATTGTGCGTTGAAAGTGGGCTCCTGAGGCGCGGCCGCGACTCCACAAACCACGATGAACATCGCAATAGGCAAGCTGGCTTTGAAGAGGCTCATGGTTCCTGCAATTACTCTTCCCCGATGTCCTCATTCCAAACTTCGGGATTCGCCCGAATGTACTCGGCCAGCAGCGAAACGCACTCCTCGGAATCAAGATCAACGACGTTCACGCCGAGCGAGCGTAGCCATTCCACTCCACCCTGAAAATTGCGGCTTTCGCCAACCACTAGCGTGCCGAAACCGAACTGCCGCACCAGTCCGCTGCAATACCAGCACGGAGCGAGAGTCGTAACCATGATTAGGTCGCGATAGCTGCGCTGCCGCCCGGCGTTTCGAAAGGCATCGGTCTCGCCGTGCATTGAGGGATCGCCATGCTGCACCCGGCGATTGTGTCCTGCGCCCACCAGTTGGCCGTGCGCGTCGAAGATCGCAGCGCCAATCGGAATGCCGCCTTCCGCCAATCCCTCGCGGGCTTCAGCGAGCGCTACGGCGAGCATGGCTGCATAGTCGAGGCTCAGCTTCGTATCCTCCGCGGCATCATTATGACATCGAGACTTGACCGCCGGCAGGCGTGAAGGCCTCAAGTTCCTGAAGCGCTGCATTTCCTTTTTCTGTAGTGGCTCAATTGTTGACGGATCCCAACGCTAGCGTCATCCTCAGAGACTTCAGTCGCGAAGGATTTAGCGTGTGCTATCACCGTTGCCGAGCCAACTGTAAATTCGCTTCACGCCAGATGCTTCGCAGCTCAGCACGACGCCTTGCATCAGAGGCAAACTTTTCAAAATGAGCCACTACCAGTTTTATGTTAATTTGGATGGCGCAATTTGGAAACGTTTACATCCCAAGGCAGGCCCGCCGCCATGTCTCGATCGCGGAGCTCCACGAGGAGAATGTCCGATGAGATTTTCCTGGAAGAACGCGGCTTTCATCCTAATCCCCCTGCTAAGCCTGGCCTCGACCGCCTTCGCGCAAGCCAGCTATAGCCTGCTCTCTCCTGACAAGCGGATCGAGGTCAGGATCCGGACGGCGGACCGCTTCAGCTACGACGTCCTGTTCAAGGGGACAGTGCTGCTGCAGAATTCCACTTTTTCCATCGACATTGATCACAACACGCTTGGCCTGCAACCCAAGGTGAAGGCGACCAAGGAACGCAGCTACGACGGCACGCTCGAACCTCCGGTCCGCCAGAAATTTGCCAGGGTTCGCGAGAACTACAACGAACTGCGCCTGAACATGGACGGCAACTACGCGGTCATCTTCCGCGCCTTCGACGAAGGCGTGGCTTATCGCCTGGAGACGTCGCTGCCGCAAACCGAAGTGAAGGTCTACAACGAGGAATCCAGCTTCAACTTTCCCGACGATAACCGGGTTTACTATCCTCAGGAGGAGAGCTTCTTTTCGCACAACGAAAGACACTACCTGCCCGTGAATTTGAAGACGATCGCGCCCGCCGCCATCGCCAGCCTGCCGGCGGTAGTCGAAGCCGCGAACGGCGTGAAAGTGGCAATTGCGGAATCGGACATTGAAGACTATCCCGGGCTCTGGCTGCACGGCACCAGCGGCAACGGACTGGCGGCAACCTTTCCTCCATATCCCCTCAAAGAGACGCTGGAGAAAGACCGCAATTTCAAAGTCACCCAGGCTGCCGACTACATCGCCGTGACCCGCGGCACTCGCAGCTATCCCTGGCGACTGTTGGGGATCGCCGAAAAAGACGGCGACCTTATCACTAATCAACTGGTTTGGCTGCTCGCTAAACCGTCGCAGGTCGATGATACCTCGTGGATCAAACCCGGCAAGGTCGCCTGGGACTGGTGGAATGCGCTCAACATCGATGGCGTGGATTTCAAATCCGGAGTCAACACCCAGACCTACAAGTACTACGTGGATTTCGCCGCCAAGTATGGCCTGCAGTACATCATCCTCGATGAGGGCTGGTACAAGCTCGGCAACGTGCTCGAAGTCGTCCCCGAAGTCAACATGGAAGAGCTGACGGCATACGCCAAGCAGAAAAACGTCGGCATCATCTTATGGATGGTCTGGAAGACATTAGACGACCAGTTCGACCCGGCATTTGATGAGTTCACAAAATGGGGAGTCAAGGGCCTGAAGATTGATTTCATGCAGCGCGACGATCAGAAGCTGATCAACTTTTATTACAAAACTTCCCGCGAGGCGGCCAAGCGCCACATGCTGGTCGATTTTCATGGCGGACAGAGCCAGATCACCATGACCCGGACCTGGCCCAACATGATCAGCGGCGAAGGCGTGCGCGGCCTGGAATGGAGCAAGTGGAGCGCCGAAACCGAACCCCAGCACAACATCACTCTGCCCTTCACCCGTATGTTTCTGGGACCGATGGATTTCACTCCCGGCGCTATGTTGAACGCCACGAAGAAGGATTTTGCTCCCGTCTTCGATCGTCCCATGGGCCTGGGCACGCGCTGCCACCAGTTGGGCATGTACGTGGTTTTTGAAAGCCCGCTGCAAATGTTGTCCGATAGCCCGTCGAACTATTTGCGCGAGCCGGAAATGATGGAGTTCCTTGCGCCTGTCCCCTCGGTCTGGGACGACACGAAAGTGCTCGACGCCCGCATCGCCGAGTACGCTTTAGTCGCCCGAAGAAGCGGCGAGGACTGGTACGTCGGCGCCATGACCAACTGGACCGCACGCGACCTGCAGGTGGACTTCTCTTTCCTGCCCCCAGGAACGTTCTGGCTGGAATCTTACCAGGACGGGATCAACGCCGACCGCGTAGCCAGCGACTACAAGAAAACGAAGACCCAGATCACGCGGGACACCAAGCTGAAAATATCTCTCGCGCCCGGTGGAGGCTGGGCGGCAAGAATTCACCCGTAACTCTCACTTTGAGCGGAGAGGACTCCTCTTCGATCACGAGTCCGTTCCGTTCTTAAATCCGCAAACCTCTGCCTACATCGAGATGCTCGGCCAACTACAGTCCTGTCCTGATTGCGGTGAACTTGCCCCGCCGGTAGCCTTTTGCAGCATTCAATTTGAAGAATACGAGGAGGACTCCATGGGAACAATTTTGATCGTGCTCCTGGTGCTTCTTCTGCTGGGCGCGCTTCCAACGTGGCCCTACAGCGGTAGCTGGGGGTACTACCCGAGCGGTGGTCTGGGGCTGCTCTTGCTGATTGTGCTGATCCTGGCGCTCACCGGCAGAGTCTGACGGGCGAGGTTATTTCTCGCTCTCCTTGGAGTGGGTTTCAATCAGGCGCTTGGTCAGAATGACCAGCGCAAGAATCTGGGTCCACTCCGAGACTATGTTTCCGGCCACTTGTCCCCACTTCGAATCTGGGTCGGCGTGCTTGTAGACGGCGACCCAACAGGCGCCGGTGAGCAGCAGAAACAGCGTCAGAGAGTGGTTAGTGATCGTCTCCCAAACCGGCCCACGAAAATTCAGCGGTGGCTTTCGACTCTCCGATGAACCGCGTTCATAGAGAAACTTGGTGGCTAAGACCGTCACCACTACGCCTGACCAGTCAGCAATAGCGTTTCCGAAGAATGAGCCCCAGTGCGTCCTGGGATCGGAGACGGTGTAAAGGACGATCCAGAGAATCAGGACGCCGACACACGCAATGCTCAGAGAGTGGTGCGCCAGAAAGCCCCTTCTCTTTCCAGGTTTCGTCTTCTTAGCCCTCTGCCCGAGATCGCGATTTTCTGGCGGCACGGAAACCAGTTTAAACCCTGTTCGCGTGTGATCATTCGCGGCCATCATTCAGGTGTCACTGTTTCAGGTGTCATCCTGAGCGAAGTAGCTGCTTCGCGCAGCGAAACAGCTGCGCAGTCGAAGGATCCCTACGAGTTGAGATGACTATGCGCCGGGGATTCTGCCTACCTGCCCCACGGCGGTCTCGCTTACTTACTCGACAGTTTATTGCTGCGGCTGAACCGTTGCCCAACATAAACAGAAAACGCAATCGGAGCGAAAACGAACACAAAATGCGGGCGATTTTTCGACGAATGGGACGGCCATTTCGGCAGCGTAGCTTTTGGCGGGACGATCAAGTACTCGGAGTTAAGGGTGGTGGTCACACGATTGCTGGCAGAATTGCCGAAGCAGCCCCAGATCCGCTTCGCGCCAGATCCTTCGCAAAGCTCAGGATGGCCCGACAGAGGAAGGATAGTGAAACCACTACTTCTCTCCAGCTAACAAAGGCAACGGCATCCCATCGGGATGCCGCTGTTCATCAGCCAGAGATAGAAAGAGCCGCCTTAGTGCCGGCCAGACCCGCCGTGCGGCCCGCCGCCACCGTGGCTGCCGCCACCGCCCGAACCGCCCCGATTCCCCCCTCCACCGCCACCGCCACCGCCACCGCCACCGCCGCTGCTTCGCGATGGAGCTGATTCTCGTGGCGCGCTTCCCCGTACATCAGAGCCGCGCGGTGTCACAATCGGCTGCCTCATTTCCAACGGCGGCCGGGAGTATCCTCGCGGCGAGTCCTGAACCATACTGCGGCCACCGCCAGCGGTTCCTATCTGAGGACGCGACATCTCGTTGCGCTGGAACTCTGGCCCTGAACCGCGCCCGGAATACATGCCGCCTCCGCTGTTGCTCCCACGATCGGCAGCGCCACCGCCCGGCTGCGGCGTGAAGTGCCGCCAGCTATTATCGTTAGTCGAAGCATCTGGACGGGACGTATTTCCCGGTCGCTGCACGTTGTTGGACGCCGCCCCCGGCCCCGCCCCCGCCGACCGATTCATCGAGCCGCCACGCTGCGCCGGAGTCGAGTCGGAGAATCGCCGCCATCCCGAACTGTCGGAATTTGTCGGCCGTGCCATCCCGCCGTTACTTGCCGGCGAGGACAGCGTTCCCCGCGTCGGAGCCTGACTTTGAATCTGGCTCTGCCCCTGAGATCGGTTTTGTCCCGCGCCGGAACCAAAGCGCTGCCAACTCTGGCCGTCCCTGGAGTTGGCGCCTCGGTCAGAGGACTGTGTGACGGAAGCGCTGTTCTGCCCTACGCCAGCCGGAGTACGAACGCCGGGCGTGGGCCTGGCGATCCCGGAATTCTGGTTAGGCGTAACCCCTCTCGAGAAGGATTGACCCGTGCCGGCGCCGTTGCGTTGCATCGACTGCCGCATCTGCGAGACCTGCCGGTCGAACGATTGGGGCGCAGGTGCCGGCCGTGTTTTTGAGAAGAAGCGCTGTGACTCGCCTCCACGCGGCAGGGTGGACGCCGCTGCCGGCCGGTTGCTCACTGACAAAGCCGCCCGCGTTGGAACCACGGGAAGATTTCCCGCGATCATATGTCCGCCGCGAAAGGTTTCGCTGTTGACTCCGACAGGAGTGGAACGTCCCGTACCAAACTGACCGGTCGGAACTGTTGAGATGCCGCCCCGCACTCGCTCATTCACCGAAGCCAGACGTAAGTTGGAATACGCACCACCCGCACGCAGCGGCGCGAAGCCTCCGAATCCTCGTCCCCGGCCGTTATAGATGTTGATATTGGTGACGTTTACGACGTTGTAGCGCGAACCGTAACGCCCATACCACGGATAGAATCTGTCACACGGCCCAATCGGCAACCATCCGACAGAACCAAATCCGAAACCGACGCTGACGCCAACGCCGCCGCCGAATCCGAAGAAGGAAACATACGCGGGTGCCCACACTGGGCGATACCGCGGATATCCATAGGCCGGCCCGGGCCACCAAACCCACGAGCTGTTGTAAACGAACCAGCGCCCGTAGTGATAAGGAGCCCAACCCCAGGGTTCATACGAAACCCACGTCCAGCCCCATCCCGGCTCCCACACCCAGCGTCCGCTGCGATAGGGCGCCCAACCCGGGCCTGCCACAGGCGACCACACCGGACCGTAGTCCGGCACCGTCACCCAGCGGCCGTAAGCATCAAGATCCTCTGAACCGGTGTAGTACCGGTTGGTTTTTCCCCAGGACTGTGCGTCGTAAATCAATCGGTCACGCTCGCTGTTCCAGGAGTCCCAAGTGTCTCTC
>Ga0210384_10008682_pt1 | contig 10564 bp, 4 predicted proteins | sample IncBWH2MmetaG_FD_160574 | JGI IMG/M metagenome (GOLD analysis project Ga0210384, IMG submission 160574) | Forest soil microbial communities from Barre Woods Harvard Forest LTER site, Petersham, Massachusetts, United States - Inc-BW-H-2-M | ecosystem: Environmental > Terrestrial > Soil >...
CGCATGACGTGAAGGCTATGCTTGCCGCCGCACCGGATGCGGGAGTGTTCTATATTTGCACACCGAACAACCCGACCGGGACGCTGACCTCCCACGCCGACATCGAATATCTGGTCGAACACAAGCCCAAGGGATCGGTGGTGGTCGTCGACGAAGCATACATACATTTTGCGGATACGCCTTCGGCGATCGATCTGGTGAAGGCGGAGAAAGATGTCATTGTTCTGCGCACGTTTTCAAAACTCTATGGACTGGCGGGCTTGCGTTGCGGAGTTGCCATCGCACGGCCCGATCTGCTGTCGAAGATTCAGAACATGATCGGATGGAATGCCATGCCGATTACTGCCGTGGCGGCTGCTTCCGCGAGCCTGGCGGTGCCCGGACTCGTTGCCGAACGCAGGCAGATCAACGCGGAAATCCGTGGAGAAATCTTTCAGTGGCTCGACCAGCATGGATATTCCTACATCCCGTCCGTGTCGAATTTCTTCATGCTGGACACGAAGCGTCCGGCTCGGGGTGTAATCGATGCCATGGCCAAGCGAGGCGTCAGGATCGGGCGCATCTGGCCAGCGATGCCGACCTATAGCCGTATCACCGTTGGAACACGGGAGGAGATGGCGATGTTTCACGAGGCTTGGCAGGAAGTGATGAAAGGCGCAGTCAGCGCACAAGTCGGCAGGCTAGCGGAGCCGACGCAGTGGCGCTCATTGGATGGTATTCGGGTCCGGGCTTAGAGGGCTGCTGAAGAATTCATTCACAAGCCCAACCCCTTACCTCGGGGGCTGAAGCCCCATACATTCCAAGACCGTGATCGCAGGGCTGAAGCCTTGCGCCGCCCAAAAGCAAGTGCGGAAGCTGCTTCTTCGGCGTCTGCCAGGGGTATGCGACTCGTTGATTTAGCGCAGATAAAAGCAGGCGGCCCGAGTTGGGTTCCCGCAGTGATGATGCAGTTATGATCTTTCTTGTATAAGCACCTTGCCGCAAAACAGAACCCTGCCGCGACGCGGTATGTCTTTAGTGCTGTGCTGCATTGTTGCGAAATCGTGGTCCAGTTCCATCGATTGGCTACGGTTTACTGGTCCTCGACTTCTTCGTGCTGCCAGTTTGCGCCGTTCGGTAAGTCCAGCGTCTTCATGGACATGCGGAACAAGTGGCGCGCCTGACCCTTCGTTTCCATACCGTTTCGCGGCAAGGAGTTCACCAGCGTGACGCATGCGCATGCCATCACCTGTAATAATTCTCAGTGTGGAACGTTCTTATGTCAAAGGATTTGTGCAAAATTTTGGATCGAGTCGGGATTGTCGGTTGCAGGGCAACCGCCGGGCTTCGCCCGGCTGGACAGCCGGGGCGGCTGTCCCCACATGATTTGTGGCTCGGCGAAGCCGCTATGCTTTGGCTGGATCGCCTTTCTCCGTGTTCACGCCTAGCTCCCCGAGTGCTTTTTGGGCTTTCTTGGCGTCGAACTTTCCGAGGCGCGCCAGTTGCGAAAGCGTGCTTCCGGCAATCGCTTCCGCGTTCACCTCGAAGTGCCGTCGCAAGTGCTGACGGTTATCGCTACGCCCAAAGCCGTCCGTGCCTAGACTGAACAAACGTCCGCTGAGCCAGGGTGCGAGCTGGTCGGGCACTGCCTTCATGTAGTCGGTGGCTGCGATGATCGGTCCCTCGGCTCCATCCAGAACTTTCAAAATCTCCGGACGTTTCACTGCCTCAGCCGGATGCAGGCGGTTCCAGCGTTCCGTCGCTAGAGCCTCGCGGCGAAGCTGGTTGTAGCTGGTGACGCTCCACACATCCGCGTGCACGCCGTATTTTTCCGCAAGAATATCCTGGGCTCTTACAGCTTCGTTCAGAATCGCACCGCTGCCGAAGAGTTGCACCGTCGCTTTGCCGCTGCTTGCCGCCTTGAACTTGTAGATGCCGCGCAGAATGCCCTCGCGGCTGCCCTCCGGCATTTCGGGCATGACATAGTCTTCGTTGTAGAGAGTCAGGTAGTAAAAAAGATTCTCGCCGTTTTCGTACATGCGCCGCATGCCATCTTGAATGATGACGGCAGCTTCGTACACATACGCAGGATCGTAAGAGGCGCAGGTCGGAACTGTGCTCGACAGCAGCAGACTGTGCCCATCTTGATGTTGCAATCCTTCGCCGGAAAGTGTGGTCCTGCCGGCAGTTCCGCCGAGCAAGAAGCCTTTTCCGCGCGCATCGGCGAAGGCCCAGATGGCATCTCCCACACGCTGGAACCCGAACATCGAGTAGTACGTGAAGAAGGGAATCATGGGAATGCCGTAATTCGCGTAGGCCGTTCCCGCCGCCGTGACCGAAGCCATCGACCCAGCTTCGGTGATTCCTTCTTCCAGAATTTGTCCGTCTTTTTCCTCGCGATAATAGAGGAGCATGTCCTGATCATGCGGCTTGTAGAGCTGTCCCTGACTGGCGTAAATACCAACCTGCCGGATAATCGATTCCATACCGAAGGTTCTGCCTTCGTCTGGAATAATGGGCACGACCAGTTTTCCGATGGACGGCTCTTTCATCAAGTGACGCAGCAAGCTGACAAAGCCCATGGTCGTGGAAACGCCACGGCCTTTCGAGCCAGCAAGTGATTCCGCAAAAAACTCCAACGGAGGCGTCTTGAATTCTGTTTTAGAAACATGGCGCGTGGGCATGTAGCCGCCCAGTTGCTTCCTGCGTTCGTGCATGTAACGGATTTCCGGGCTGTCGTCCGCGGGACGGTACGGCATGCCCTTCTTCGCGGCCTCTTCGGGAATGGGGATGTCGAAGCGTTCCCGGAAAGCGGCGATCGACTCGTCGCTGAGTTTCTTCTCCTGGTGGGTGGCGTTGCGTGCCTCGGCAGAGCCAAGGCCGTATCCTTTGACCGTTTTGGCCAGGATCACCGTGGGCCGTCCGCTCGGCTCCATGGCGCGCAGATAGGCGTTGTAGATTTTCTGCGGATCGTGGCCACCGCGACGCAACCGGGAAAGTTGATCGTCGCTCATATGCTCGACCAGGGCCAGCGTTTCAGGGTACTTGCCAAAGAAAGTCTCGCGCACGTTCGCGCCGCCCTTGGCTTTGAAGCTCTGGTACTCCCCATCCACGCACTCTTCCATGCGCTGCTGGAGCAGTCCCGACGTGTCGCGCGCCAGCAACGGATCCCAGTCCGAACTCCAAATCACCTTGATGACGTTCCAACCGGCGCCGCTGAATGCTGCTTCGAGCTCGTTGATGATCTTTCCGTTGCCGCGAACCGGACCATCCAGGCGTTGCAGATTGCAGTTCACCACAAAAACGAGGTTGTCGAGCTTCTCCCGCGATGCGAGAGTGAGAGAACCCATGGACTCTGGCTCATCGGTTTCTCCGTCTCCGACGAAGGCCCAAACCTTGCGGGGAGTTTTGGCGATGAGGCCGCGATTCTCCAGGTAGCGCATGAAGCGCGCCTGATAGATGGCGTTGATCGGGCCCAGACCCATCGACACAGTTGGGAAGCTCCAGAAATCCGGCATGAGCCAGGGGTGAGGATAAGAGGACAGGCCGGGAGTGTCGCGAAGCTCGTGGCGGAAATTCCGCAGGTGGTCTTCGGTAAGCCGGCCTTCCAGAAACGCTCGCGAATAGACGCCCGGCGAGGCGTGTCCCTGGAAATACACGAAATCTCCGGGCTGGTCGCCGTAGGTGGCGTGGAAAAAGTGGTTGAACCCAACTTCGAGCAATGCCGCCAGAGAAGAGTAGGTAGAAATGTGGCCGCCGATTCCTGCGTCTTCCTTATTCTGGCGATGTACCATGGCCATCGCGTTCCAACGAATCAGGCTCTTGACGCGGCGTTCGATTTCGCGGTCGCCTGGATACGGGACTTCATCTTCGACGGGAATGGTATTTCGGTAGGGTGTGTTCAGCTTAGTGGGGACTTCCACGCCGGATTCGCGCGCGCGCTGCGCCAGGGCGTCGAGCAGTACGGTACCCTGGCTGGACCCCTCCTGCCTTACCAGCTGGTCAAAAGCTTCAAGCCACTCTGCGATTTCGTCGAAATCGGGTTTCACCGGAGCTGTACGTGTTGCATTCATAGCATAAGTATGCCCCGAAGCGGGGCTGGATGCCAGCCCATGAACGATCGGCTGAACCCCTGTTCAGGTCTGATCCGCCGGAAAGGTCCTGCACACAAAAAAAGCCCGCTCCGGTGGGAGCGGGCTGAGAGACGACTACAAAAGGCTGCTACTGGCCTGGACAGACGGTTTTCTTGTCATTTTGGAAACTCAACCAACTGTGAACCGACGTGCTGCGCGCATCACCGAAGTAGGGGATAAACACCAGAGACTGCAGGTTGTAGGTAAACCCATTCAGAGTGTAAGGGAAACCTCCGAAGTTCGGGTTATTTTCGAGAGGATCCCCGTTTTCCATGATGCCGTTGTCCTGGCAATTCACGAGGTTGTCGATGAACGGATCCATCAGCCATTCGCCGATTTCATGGGAAAGCGCCGAAACGTCCTGCGAGAAAGAGCCGACCTGGTCGACGTAAGTGGCGTTGGAGTAAGTTTGTCCTCCAGGCTGCGAGCCGTTAGCGTTATGGTAGCCGCCGATGCAGCAGCCTCCCTGCGTCAGAAACGTGTCATAGGTAATGAAGATGGGCAGGGTCCCGGGGTTGATCTGGGTGAATTTCTTGATGTACTTCTGCACATTGGCGTCGTACGCATTGATGTCATAGGTTCCGACTTTGCCCGAGGCAAACGGGTTGGCGATGACACTGCCCAGCGAGGCAGGCACAGTGATGGTTTGTTCCGCCAGAACGGTTGGGGTTCCCAGCAGAACGTGGTACTTCGTGTTTTTCTTGACGGAAATCCAGAAATCACCGCGCTGATATGCGTCGATATACTGCGTTGTTCCAAGGTTCGTGCCGCCTTGCGTGAAGTTCAGGCTGGGATCGAAGATGGGCGAAGCAATCGTGTTTTGAATGACGGTCTTCCCGTTCGGAAGCACCTTCTTCGCGGGATCAAAGGTCATGTTGCCATTGGTCTTCCCAAATACCAGCTTGATGGGGATGATGAACACAGGCACCGTGGTGGTGACATTGGTCTTGGAAGGGTCCGTACCAACCATGGTGAACGTGATGTGCTGGTGCGTGATGTCGGTGAAGCTGCCGTTCCATTGGGTTAACTGAGCTCCGGCGGCGTTACGTGGAATAATGTTCCGGTGAGCGGGGCCGGCTACGAACATTGGCTTGGCGTCGGGGTATTTGTTTTCCTGGGCTGAAGAGGGAACCACTATGCAGGCAACCATAAGGAGTGCCGCAAACAAATTTAGGGACGTAACGCGTGTTTTCATTCTTGAATACCTTCCTGGGAGTGATGAAGTGCGCCAGTGCGGCAGGGGGAGGCCCAAGCGCGAAGGGAAAATTAACACAGAGGAATGCGTTCTTCCAGACCGAAAATGCTAACAACAGATTGAAAATATTTTGTGCAGATAATGTCTGCAGGAACTGGCAGCCGAAGGGATCAGGTAAAAGAAGCGGCCCGCTCCAAGGAGCGGGCCGCAGCGAGCCCAAACGGCGAGTTCTTACTTGCCCTTGCCGGATAGTGTAATTGTCTGTGTAGTCGGACTAGCGTTATCGGTAATCGTGACTGCTCCGGTTCGGACTCCGATCGCGGTCGGAGTGAACTTGATCTTGATTGTGCACGTTGCTCCCGCCGCTACGCTGGACCCGCAAGTGTTAGTTTGTGAAAAGTCGCCGCTGGCAACAATGCTGCTGATGTTGAGTGTGGCAGTCCCCGAGTTCGTCAGGGTTACAGCCTTCGCGCTGCTCGTCGTGCCTACCGGTCGCCCTGAAAATTTCCAGGTTGTCAGCGAGAGGGTGACTGCCGGAGCCCCACCACCGCCACCACCGCAGTTGGTGAAGACGAAAGACCCAATGAAAGTGCTCCAGTTGAACGAGCCACTGACTTTTTCGTACTGGTTCGTATACCAGAAGGTGCAGTCGTCGCTGGGGTCTACTCGCATGGCCGTGTAGTCACCCCATCGGCTCAGGCCGCCATTCTGTGATCCGGTGCCAACCAGGAGGCTGTCTTCCGCCTCCATCGTGCCCGACGGGTCGCTCGGTACACGGCCAGTAAAGCGAATGGCTGGGTTGAGGGTGCTGCTGGAGGCGCTATAACCGATCGCAATATCTCCCGCTTGATCCATCGCCGTGCTGCCCATCCAGCGAAACGTGGCGTCCGGAGCGAAGGTCCCTTGCTGGTTCAGGGTAACGGCTCCACTCGGATCCCAGATCTCGTACCAGCGGACAGCTACGCTGCTGCCGCTTCCAACGGAGTGATCGACCACCATCTTTTCGTGATCGGAGAACTTGCGATACGCCAGACGGTACATAAGCCGGTCGCCCAAGGTGTCCAGAGTTTGCGTCGTTCCTTTTTGCTGAACGCACGTTCCGCCATTGCCGCAAGCGAGCGCGGAGTTCGCCACGGAAATTGTTGTTGCCGCGGACAGCGTAGCCGTCCCCGCGCCGAAATTCAGAGTCAGTTTGCGGAGGAACAACTGGCCCGGGTTGTTGTTCTGCCAGGTCAAGAAGAAACCAGGCGTACCATCCGTGGGCGGGGTTGCGCCATCGAGGTCGGAGGGCAGGTAGCTTCCTTCGCTATTAGGAGTGGTTACGCAGAGTTGAGCTGCGGTCGGGTCGCCCGCCAGCATCTTGGTACGATCCATACCGCACAGGTCCGCGCCAGTGAAAGACGGGGCAAAAATATTGTAGGTGGCAAGATAAGCGCCGTTGCTGGCGGTGGACCACACGCCCAGCTTGGGATAGTCAGGTAGTTTCGTGCCGAAAGAGTACTTGTACAGAGTGTAGGTTTTGGTGGGATCGTTGGTCGTCGATACGCCGACGCATTCTGAGAACGTAGAGCTGCCAATTCCGATGATGCTGAGGAGCCACCGATCCGCCAGCTTGTCGTAGAGCACGATGGGGTCGCTTCCGCCAGCGGCGCAATCGCCGCCAAGCTTGGCAAAGAAACTGGTGAAGTTGGTGGGGCCGGTAAGAAGCGTTCCGCCCTTGGTGTAAATCGCGAATTGGGTATTTACCGTCTGCACAATGTCATTAGGTCCGATTGCGAGATTGACATCCGACGGCGCGCCACCATTGGCACCCACTCCGTCGAAGGAAACACCTTTGGTGGTGGCCACCAAGGGGCCAATTTGGGTCCGCAGCAGGGAATCTGGCTGCGTAGGATTGGCGCCATGATGGCTGATCAAAGGACTCGGCTGAACGGGGAGCGCTTCTACTTCGGTGGTTTGCACCTTATCGGTGGGCAATTCCGTCAAGGGCTGCGAAATCGCATACGCGGACGGATATTTCACGTGGGATTGAGTTGTGGAATTCTGGGCAGTTCCAATTGCGTTCGTGAGCAGGATGAATGCCGCAAGCGGAGTTACTGTCGCAAATCGTATTTTCATTTTTCGAAAACCTTCGGAGTTGGGATGAGAGGTGGTTTACAGAGAAGCTCAACGCATAGAGAAAATAGCATGCAAAGAGCACATTTTCGAGAAGAAAAATGCTAACAACAAACGGTAAATTGTTTGCACAACATTTGCGCAACAATGATGCAGTAGTTTGCACACATGTCTCGCCACTCCGCTATTCTGGAAACGCCTCGCTACTATTCACCTGAGAAATCAGGGTAGGGGGTTCTTCCCTCACGTGGTAAACTTTGGCAATCCTCGAGCCATGAGGGAAGGCCGACAGCCTTCGAGGCATCCCCCCTGCTACTAAAATATCTGGAACGGTCGAGGAAGACTTGGATCTCTCTCGCATTGTTCGGTTTCGGGAGCAAGAGTAGTGATTTTGAGGCAGCCATCCAACCAACGACTAACCCTTGGACCTAGGACCGCCTTTGTGGCGGCTCTGCGGAATCTTTTTGTTTTTTGTGTTGCATTGTGCGTGGCGAGCCCAGCTCAAATTCTTACTGGCGCCATCAGCGGACAGGTAGTGGATACGCAAGGCGCCGTGATCCGGCAAGCCAAAGTTACCGTGAAGAATTTGGGGACCGACATCAGTCGCACGCTGGAAACCGGCTCGGATGGCTCGTTCCGGGTGGACGGGCTAGAATCGGGCGCCTATGAGATTGCTGTCTCTGCTGCTGGATTCGCCGAGACGCACAGTCGGATCGCCGTGCGCGTGGGGCAGGTGAGCAGCGTTCGCTCCCAGCTCACGGTTGGAGGCACGCGCGAGACCGTCGAAGTGCAAGAGAATGCTCTCGACCTCACCTCTTCTGTCCTTGGGAACCCGGTCACCGAGCACCAGATACTGGAATCTCCGCTGGCTAATCGCAGCTTCGCCAATATCGCTTACATCGCTCCCATGACCGCGCCGGTGGAGCCTTCCGATCCCACCAAAGCTCGCATTACGGCAGTTTCGTTCGCCGGAAGCTCGGGGCTGAATGTCGATCTCTCGGTAGATGGCGGCGACAACAACGACGACTACATTGGCGGCTTCCTGCAGAATATTTCTCCCGAAGCCATCCGCGAGTTCAACGTGCGCACGGCGCAGTTCGATGCCGACACGTCGCGTACCAACGGCGGCTCGATTATCCTGAGCACGCAGTCCGGAACGAATCAGTGGCACGGCAGTGGCACCGGATTCTTTCGCGCCAGTGCCCTCAACGCTCGCAATACGCTCGATAACCCGGCGCCCAATCCCAAGCAACCCTATGCCAGCCAGAACTACGTGGGGACCATCGGCGGCCCGTTGAAGAAAGACAACTTGTGGCTCTTTACTTCCTACGAGTACAACCATGAGGATCCGAGCGTCGCGTATAGCGCGAATAGCCAGAGCGAATTCAGCGCGCTGGCACAACTTGCCGCGGTGGGGTTAGTTCCTGGAGGGAATTCCATCAATGTCCCAAGTTCCGTGACGGTGCCTTTCCGGGACAGCCTGTTCAATTCGCGCGCGGATTGGCGGCAGTCGCAACACTCGGACTGGTTCCTGCGCTTTTCTCTGGATCGGAACCTCACCAACAACGACCTCGTGCAGCAGGGAAGTTTGCCAAATACTGGTTTCGCTACACATTCGAATTACTACAACGTGCTTCTGAGCAACCACTTCACGATGGGATCGGAGTGGTTGGGTGCGCTAGTGGTTGAGTCTTCCCTCTTCAATCATCATAAGCTGCGGAATTCCAACCTCGGGTTCGCACTGGCGTTTCCTTTTACGACCACGGCGATCACGACGAGCGGGTTTGAGACCTTCGGCGACAACCAGTTCATCTCACCCCTTGCGGCATTTCCTATTGAGCGCGACCAGGAGAAGTATCAGTTTCGCTACGACATCAGCCACTCCGGCGCTGGGCATGCCACGAAATTTGGCATCAACTTTATTCATGAGCCGGTTCTGCGGGGCAGGTTTGCCGACAGTGCAGAGCAACTGTTCCAGTATGCTCATGACCCAACTTATTACATTGCCAACAATGTAGATCCCAGCACTGACGTGACTCCGACGCCAGTGGGCGCCACGATTGGCACCTTCAGCCAGAACGTCCAACGTTTGGGTTTATACACGGAAGACAGTTGGCACGTCGTCCCGCACTTCACTCTGAACTACGGCCTGCGCTATGACACGACGTTTGGACTTTTCACCGCGAGTGGCAGAGATCAGAATCAGAACCTGACGCTCCAAGCCTTGCGTGCCGCTGGTGTGCCGTTTGCCTCGGGCGTGCCGCACGACTACCGCAAAGCTTTTAGTCCGCGCCTGGGCATGGCCTACTCGCCCGGAAACGGCAATACGGTCCTGCGTGCCGGTTTCGGCCTTTACTACAACGACCTGGGGCAGAACGGCTGGGCGCAAGCGTTCCAGGCAGTGAACAACGCAGTTGTCGATCCTTCGTTACAAAGCACCCTTCCCGCCGCCGTAATCGATCCGCGCTATCGCACCCCGTACGCGATTCAAGCCAGCGCCGCGTTGGAGCATGCTTTCGCCAACAATTGGCGTGTGACCGTGCAAGCGGAGCATCAGGGTGGCGTCCACCAGTACCGCCGCTATGAGTACGTGAGCGGGATTTCCCTGCCCATGACGGCGCCCAGCGCCTCGGTATTCCGCACCGACAACCGCTCCAGCTACAACGGGGCGTCGTTTATTTTGCAACACCGTGGCGGACGCTACGACGTCACCGCGCATTACACCTTTGCCCGCGCCACTACCTGGGGAGCGACTGTAGGTGAGCTCTTCGATTACGTGAATGGCGTGACCAATGCCCTAAACCCCTTCGGGCCGGGCGATCTCGGCCCTTCCGGCGAAGACATGCGGCATCGTTTTGTGGTGAGCGGAATTTTCGAGCTGCCCTGCAAGTTCCAGATCTCGACGTTGGCGCAATTTGAGAGCGCGCGTCCTTACACCATGTTCACGCCCTTCGACGTCAACGGCGATGGCAACGTCAACGACCGTGCTGTCGTGAACGGTGTGCAAACCTCGCTCGACGAATTCCGCGGATCGCCCTACTCGCAAATTGATGTGCGAGTGAGCCGGGACTTTCGCATCACGGAACGTGTGTCCGTGCGCCCGTTCGCCGAAATGTTTAACTTATTGAACCGGACGAACGCG
>Ga0210384_10008683_pt1 | contig 10564 bp, 9 predicted proteins | sample IncBWH2MmetaG_FD_160574 | JGI IMG/M metagenome (GOLD analysis project Ga0210384, IMG submission 160574) | Forest soil microbial communities from Barre Woods Harvard Forest LTER site, Petersham, Massachusetts, United States - Inc-BW-H-2-M | ecosystem: Environmental > Terrestrial > Soil >...
ATCCCGGCGCGAACTCCCATGGGCGCAGCATCCAGCAGCGCGTCGATGGTGCGGCGGGCAAGCCGCCAACTCACCCAGACCACCACGCCAGCTACACACAGAGCGGCAATCGGATCGGCGGCCTGCAGCCACTCAATCCTCAAATGCCTTCCAATCACCACCAACGCCAGACCGAGGATCACGACCGAGCTCGACCAGATATCCGTGCTGAAGTGCAGCGCGTCGGCCTCCAGCGCCTGACTGTCGTATTTCACAGCGATGCGCCCGAGCGCTCGCGACCGCCAGAAATCGATGGCAATCGACAGGAACATCACGGCAAACGCCGTCCACCTCGGCTCAATCTCCACCTTGTGCACGAAGAGCCTGTGCTGTGCTTCGTAGATAATCCACACGCAGGTTAGGAGCAGCAGAAAGGTTTCAATGAACGCGGAGAAGTTTTCGACTTTGCCGTGACCGTACTGGTGGTCCGCGTCCGCCGGTTTATCGGAAACTCGCACGGAAAAATACGTCACCGTCGCGGCAATCAGATCCAGCCCGGAGTGCGCCGCTTCCGAGAGAATGCCTAACGACCCCGTCGCGATCCCCACCAGCACTTTCAAGAACGTGATCGCCAACGCTGCCAGAACGGAGCTGCCGGCAACGGAACGTTTCTCCGCGCGCATCTCCTTTTGGAGTGTGCTGGGGTTTAGCTTCTGGGTCATCTGGGAGTCGGCAACAACCATCGCCTCGATTATCGCCCCTCTCCGCCCCCGCGCCAAGCAGCACAGCGCGAAACATTCACGAAACTCCCTCATCCCGCCGCATATGCTAGGATGAATGCCGATTACTTCTTTAAGGATCTCTAGTTTCCGATTTCTTCTCTGGAGGATGCATTTCCTGTGACTTTCCGTCATTTTTTTGCCGCACTCTTATGCTGCTCGATGGCGTTCGGACAAGCCGCTGCTCCTGCGGCGCCGGCCCAGTCCGCGCCGGCCACTGCTCCGACCCAACCAGCTACGCAACCTGCTCCGCAATTGGCTCCGGATTCTGCCATCATCACCATCAAGGGCCTCTGCACTCCGCCGACCGCGGCTGACTGCTCCACCGTTGTGACAAAGGCGGATTTCGACGCCCTCGTGCAGGCTATCCAGCCCCAGATGCCTCTCCCGAGGCAACGGCAATTCGCGGCGTTCTACGCGCAACTGCTGACCACCTCCTCCGAAGCTCGTAAACGAGGACTCGACAACACCTCGCGATTCCAGGTATTGAGCAAGATTGCCGCGATGCAAACGCTGCAACGTGAGCTCGCGGTGTCTGCACAGGAAGAAGCGGGCAAAATCTCCGACGCGGATATCGAAAAATACTACGCCGACCACAAGGCCAACTACGAGCAAGCCGAGATGGAGCGCATGACCATTCCGCGCATACCTCAGCCCGCTGGTCCTGCTGACAAAAAGGTAACCGCTCTCGGAACTGCCAAAGCAACCGCAAAGACGGCCGGAGCCAAGACGGGCACGACGGCAAAACCCGCCACCACCAAGCCTGCATCGGCAAAACCTGCCCCGGTCGCTGACGAAGCCAGCATGAAGGTTCTTGCTGCGAAACTCCGCGCCCGCGCCGCTGCCGGCGAGGCCCTCAGCAAGTTGCAAGCCGAAGCATTTGCCACCGCCAACATCAAGGTCGCCGGTCCTGATACCAAGGTTCCAAAGGGACCGCGCAGCAGTCTGCCGCCAACCCACCGTGCTGTTTTCGATCTCGCGCCGGGCGCCGTCTCGGAGCTGATCACGGAAGGTAACGCATACTACGTGTACAAGATGGGCGCGAAGACAACACTCTCTCTGGATGAAGCAAAAAACGACATTCGCACCGCCATCAAGAATGAGCGCTTGCAGCAGGCCATGGAGACCCTGTCCAAACAGACCACCACTACCTACAACGACGCCTATTTCGGACCAGCGGAACAGCCCACGCCGCAAGGAATGGCTGCTCCTGGCGGCCGCCCACCTGCCAACTAAGGAATGACGGATACCAAACCGCCCATCGTCGTAACCGGAGCAGCCGGCAATCTCGGTCGCCGGCTGCTCCCGCTACTCTCCGGGTTTCAGGTCACCGCCGTAGACATCCAGCCTCCCGAAGGTGTGGCGGACCGCTTTGTCCGCCTGGACCTGGGCAAGGAAGAATCTTGCCGCGAGCTATTTCATCTCTTCCACCAAGTAGGGCCCGTCGCCGTCATCCATCTTGCTTTCGTGATTGATCCGGTTCGCGCCGGAGTTCTCGACGTGGATCGAATGTGGCAGATCAACGTGGCGGGCACGGCCCGCGTGCTCGAGGCCGTTTCCGAAACCAACCGCAACGGCGTCAACACGATCCGCAAGCTAATCCACTTGAGCAGCGTCTCCTCGTACGGCTCGGACCTGCCGCGACCCGCCACTGAGGAATCGCGCCTTGCCGCGCACACTTTGCCCTACGCAATTCACAAGAAAGAATCCGATGAAGTAGTTCAGACTTGGGCGCCCTCGCTCCCGCAGTCCAGCATTTACCTGTTGCGCCCTCACATTTTTGCCGGGGCCACCATGGAGAACTACATGGTCGGCGCGTTTCGCGGGAGTGCCAACGGCACGGGCCGATGGGCGGAGAAACTTCGCGCCAAAGGCAAGCGCCTTCCCTGCATCCTGCCGCGCCAGCAGCGCTACCTGGACAACAAGATTCAATTCGTCCATGTGGACGATATGGCGCGCTTGATCGCGCACATCGCCAGCCTGGACGAACCCGAAACCCAGCGCCTGAACATCTTGAACGTGGCCGGACGGGGCGAGCCTCTCACCTTCGCGCGTTGTATCGAGCTGGCGCAAGCCAAGCTCATTCGCCTGCCCGGAAAATGGTCCTGTCAGATGGCGTTAGAAGCTTTGTGGCGCACGGGAATCTCATCCATTCCGCCGGAAGCCCTTCCTTACATGACGGGCGAGTACATCATGGACACGAGCCGCCTACAAACGTGGCTCGGCGCCAAGTACCAGGATGTGATCCGCTACACCATCGAAGACGCCTTCCGCGACACCTTCCACACCGCAGGATAGAGCGACTCAGGCTAACATTGCTTCGCGTAGCACTTTGAAAAACCAACTTTCGAAGGAGTAGCGTCGTGAAACGGCGGGTTTGAAGGGGCACGGCTTCAGCCGTGCTATTCGAGCCTTATTAAGTCAGGGGCTTTAGCCCCTAAGGGAAATAGCTCCTTACTTCTTCCCCCAATAGAGCCCCGCAACCCCAAAGGTATATGGTGTCCATGTCGCTTCGCGAAACCCCGCCGCCAACATGCGCTCCAGCATTTCAGCCGGCTTGGGAAAGCGCTCCACCGATGCCGGCAAATAAGCGTACGGCCCACTGACGCCGGAGATCGCGGTTCCAATCTTCGGCAAGACATGGCGGAAATACACTCGATACATCGAACCCAGTAGGCCCTCGGGCTCACTACACTCCAGAATTCCGCATTCTCCACCGGGCCTCAACATGCGGAGAATCTCGCGCAAACCAGCATCGTAGTCGGCAAGATTCCGAAAGCCAAACGCAGAAGTCACCAGGCTGAAAGCCTCGCTTGCAAAAGGCATCTGCAGAGCATCGGCCTCGATCCAGCCCAGATTCTTCTCTCTCTTCAAAGACTTATCTGCCGCCCGGCGCAACATGGGGTGAGCAAAGTCCGCGCCAATAATTCTGGCGCCACCACGTGCCCTACGCTCCAGCGCAAACGTCATATCTCCGGTGCCGCAACATAAATCGAGAACGCGCGCTTCCGGATTCACCAGAATGGAATCAAACCGCCGAGCCGCTCGCCACCACCACAGGCGGTCGACGTTCATAGAAAGCACGTGATTCAGCAGGTCATATCGTGGAGCAATCGAGCTGAACATCTCCTGCACGGCCCGCGACACCGCTTGCGGATCGTTAGCGCCCGCTGGGGACGCGCCAATGGTTGAAGCCACTTGGCTACTCGTATCGGGCGCTTCTCGCAGACTGGGATTCATTGGCTCGCCGACATCCGCCGCAAATTTTCCACTGCTTCCAGCACAACGTTGTTCGCAACTCCCGTCACTATTTCGACCACGCCAATCTTTTTCGGGAGGATGAAACGCACACTCCCCCCGCGCGCTTTCTTGTCGGATCCCAGGCGCGCCACCACCCTTTTCGCTGAAGTGTTCACGCGCGGCAAATGTCCCAGGGCGAGAACAGCCTGAGTCACCTGCTCCGCTTCAGTGGCTTTCATCGTTCCCAGTACTTTCGCGATGTGGGCCGCCGCAATCATTCCCCAAGCCACGGCTTCTCCATGCAGAAACTGATGGTAGCCAGATTCTGCTTCCAGCGCGTGCCCAATGGTGTGCCCGAAGTTCAGAACTTGCCGCAACCCGCTTTCCCGCTCGTCCGCCGCCACGACCTTGGCTTTGAGCTTCACCGAAGCCGCAATCACCCGATCAAGCGCCGCCCCGTTGCGGCGCAGGATGGCAGCTTTGTTCGCTTCCATGAAACGGAACAAGCCCGGATCGCCGATCACTCCGCACTTAAGAGACTCATAGAGACCGGCGCGAAATTCGCGTTCCGGCAACGTAGCTAGGAACTCGGAGTCGAGGAGAACGGCTCTCGGCTGATGAAATGCTCCTACCAGATTCTTCCCTGCCCGCAGGTTGACTCCCGTCTTTCCACCCACGGAAGCGTCCACTTGCGCCAGCAGCGTGGTCGGAATCTGCACGAAGTCGATACCGCGCATATAGGACGCAGCAAGAAATCCCGCTACATCCCCAGCGACACCACCGCCCAACGCGATCACTGCACCGTCCCGGTCTGCGCCTAGCGCAACCATACGCTCCGCCAAAACCTGCACTGTATGTAAATTCTTATTCCGCTCGCCATCGCTCATTTCCAGGAATTCCGGCCGCAATCCGGCTTTGGTTAGAGAAGCCTGCAGCTTCTCTCCCCACAACCTGCGGACCGGCGGCACAGTTACTACAAAGCAGCGCCGCCCTTTGCCCAGCACCTTCGTCAAAACACTGCCCGCCTGCCGGAGCAACCCTCGCTCCATCAGCACATCGTAGGCCCGGGGCTCAACTCGGACTTTGATTCGTTGCATACCACTTCATCATAGCTGAGCCATGCGGCCACCAGGCAGCGGTAACCTGCGTGATACCATTTTCCAAGAAATGAAGCCCCCCTCGAAAGAAGCAGACTTTCTCGTCATCGGAGCTGGAATTGCCGGCCTGCGCGCCGCGATTGAGTTAGCGCAGGCAGGACGCGTGCGCGTTCTCGCCAAACGCCAGATCACCGAATCCAACACGCAGTACGCGCAAGGAGGCATTGCAGCCGCCCTCAGCGACGAAGACGAAATCAGTCTGCACCTTCAGGACACGCTCAACGCAGGCGACGGCCTGGTCAACCCCGAAGCCGCTCGTGTTTTGGTTGAAGAGGGCCCGGAACGGATTGAGGAACTGATTCGCTGGGGTACGGAATTCGACCGAGAAGGCACCAAGCTTGTTTTCGCGCGCGAAGGCGCCCACAGCCGCAATCGCGTTCTCCACGCTCACGGCGATTCCACAGGCCGCGAAATCCAGCGCGCCCTGTATGCAAAAGCAAAAGCCCTGAAGAATATTTCCGTGGAAGAATTTGAATTCAGCATCGACTTGCTGAAGGAAGGCGAGCGTGTCTGCGGCGTCACGCTGCTCAACGAGGCGGGTCATACCGAGGAGGTTCGCGTTTCCGCCGTTTGCCTCGCCACTGGGGGCCTTGGCCAGTTGTATCGCGATACCACGAATCCACGCGTGGCAACCGGCGACGGCGTTGCCATGGCATTTCGCGCCGGCGCCGAAATCGCCGACATGGAATTCATTCAATTCCACCCCACGGCCCTCTACCTCGAGAAAGCACCCCGCTTTCTTTTGACCGAAGCCTTGCGCGGCGAGGGCGCTCACCTGCTCAACGATCAGTTGCACCGCTTCATGTCCAAGTACCATCCTCTCGCCGAACTCGCGCCTCGTGATGTAGTGGCCCGCGCCATTGTTCACGAACTCGAAATCAGCCCCGCCAAAACTCCGGTCGTGTATCTGGACCTCACACATCTCGACGCCGAAGCAATCCGAAAACGCTTTCCGCGCGTTCACGCCACTTGCCTCCTCTACAACGTCGACATCACCACCGACATGATCCCGATTCGCCCCGCCGCGCACTACGCCATGGGCGGCGTCCGCACCGGACTCGACGGACGCTCGACCGTGGCTGGCCTCTACGCGGCCGGAGAAGTCGCTTCTACGGGAGTGCACGGAGCCAACCGCTTAGCCAGCAATTCCCTGCTCGAAGGCCTGGTCTTCGGCGCTCGCGCTGGCCGCGCCGCCTGCGGCGAACTGCAAACTCATGCAGCCAAATCTTCCGTTGTTACAGTCTCGAGTTCGTCCAGCAAGTCCGCACCAGATTCCAATGCTGACACCATTCGCCAGATTCAAGAAACGATGACGCGGCACGTCGGAATTGTGCGGGACGGCAAAGGCCTGCGTCAGGCTCTGCAACACCTGGAAGAAATCGGCGCGCATCTCACGAACTCAGACACCAGCACCGCTTACGAAGCGCGCAATCTCCACCAAGTCGGGACGCTGGTGGCCCGATCGGCGCTAGCTCGCGAAGAGAGCCGTGGAGGCCACTACCGACTCGACTTCCCGGTTCACGACGACGTTCATTTCCTCAAGCACACCATCATTCACGGGGACCAAATCAGCTTCGTATAAACCCTCTCTGTCAAGGGTACGATCGGCCCCGCAGTCCAGTGACCGACGGAGCTTGGGCACTCCTCGTGTCAGGCCTCCCTGTCGCCGATAGCCCACATAAGGCCGTCGTAGGCGTCTTCGGAAATCTCGGGCTTGGCACTCAGAGTCGATACCTCGAATTTGCCAGGAACAAGCACTGACGAGGAAGACGAAGTACCCGCGATCGGTCCAGCGCAGACTGCGTGAAGACGCACAGGAGTGCGAAAGGAAACCATCCCATGAGCAAAGCGAAGATTTTGATCGTAGACGACGACACAGATATGCGCCGTGCCTTGCACGTCAGGCTCAGAGCTTACGGCTATGAAACTGCCTTCGCGTCCGACGGTCTCACCGCCACCAGCGTAGCGCTGAAGGAAGCTCCAGACCTGGTTCTTCTTGACCTCGGGTTGCCGGCTGGAGACGGTTTTGCCGTGATGGATATGTTCCACAGTAATTCAGAACTTTCGTCCATTCCGATGATCGTCCTAACCGCGCGTGACCCAAGCGGAAATGAGGAGGCTGCCTTTTCCGCAGGCTGTTTCGCCTTCTTCCAAAAACCTGCGGACAACAACGAACTGATGAGCACCATCGGCCGCGCTTTGGGGGAATCTGGTCTATCGATGTCCTGACCTGCCGATATCGTGCAGTCCGGTCGGATTCCTTACCGCCATCGTTAGATACAAAGTCACAGTCCTAGACATTTCGGCGAATGCGCCTCGTCACTCCCATACGCTCCCGGTCGGCGCTAATCTACTCTGAGCAAACGAGCGCTCATCATGACCCAACCACCCACCATCGTAGGCCTGGGCGAAGTTCTGTGGGATCTGCTTCCTTCCGGAAAGCAGCTCGGCGGAGCTCCCGCCAATTTCGCTTACATGGCCAATTTGCTCGGAGACCGGGGCATCGTCGCCAGCCGGCTCGGCGTAGACGACTTGGGGCGTGAAGCGCGCGGATCTATGGACAAGCTCGGCATTACCACGCGCCATGTGCAGGAAGACGCGAGCCATCCCACAGGCACAGTACACGTCCACGTCGATGCCGCCGGCCAGCCCGAATTCACTTTCTCAGATGCCGTCGCCTGGGACTATCTCGAGTGGACACCCCAGTGGAACGAACTTGCCCGCACAACAGACGCTGTCTGCTTCGGAACGCTTGCCCAGCGATCACCCGCATCGCAAGCCACAATTCGCCGCTTCCTGCAAGCTGTTCCAGCTTCTGCCTTACGCGTGTATGACGTCAACCTGCGCCAGATGTTCTATACGAAAACGGTAGTTCACGAGTCTCTGCATCTATCGCACGTCGCCAAACTGAATGACCACGAATTGCCCTTCATCGCCGAGCTGCTATCCCTTGGCGGCTCTGGAGACGAGGAGCAAGCGCGCCGCTTGTTGGATGCTTACAGCTTGCGTCTGGTTTGCGTGACCCGCGGTGTCCGCGGAAGCCTGCTGGTAACTGGGGGGCAAATCGCAGTGCACAAAGGCTTTCGTGTTCAGATAGCCGACACGGTCGGTGCTGGAGATGCCTTCACCGCCTGCCTGGTACATCACTACTTGCGCGGCGCTTCCCTAAATGAGATCAACGAGTTGGCAAACCGCTTGGCAGCATGGGTGGCGGCACAGGTCGGAGCAACGCCTTCCACTCAGGGGCGCAACCTCAGCGAGATTCTCGCGGAAATCGGAACCACCTGATCACACGAAGCATGAACTGACGATTCCTTTTAGCCGTCACCGGCGAGGTGGTTTAACATCTCGCATCCCCACCGGTTCGGCGTCACACGGTTTCCCGGAAACTTTGACCCGTGAGAAATTACTGGGGAGTAGTCTTGTCTTCGACTTTTTCCGCCCCTTTACGCGTTTCTTTCGCGACCTTGTGAGTCGCCTTCTTGGTCGTTTTCTTCACCGCATGTCCGGTCTTCTTAGCAGCCTTCCCCGTAGCTTTCCCGGTATCTTTGGCCGCTTCTTTGACTTCAGAACCGGCCTTTTTGACGTCCTGTGTGGCATCGGACTGCGAGAACGCCGCGAGTGGCGTGATCAGAAGCAGGGTTATACAGAGTTTGTGGACAAATGTGCGCATGGTGAGTTGATCTCCCTCAAGTTTTTGGATGTTAAACATCTGGCGTTCAGACTTAAACGTTCAAGGCCGAACGCCTATCGAATAAGAAATACCACAGTCAGGGGTCCAAGGCACAAAATTGCCTTAGAATCGTTGGCGTGCTTCCGTGCCCTTCCGCTGGTGTTTATAGCGGAATTCAAAGTGCTCGCCCGTAATTTGCACCCATATCTGCGGGCTGTTCGCCTCGGATGCCATTAGGTCCCACAACTCGCCGGGTCCGGATGTGGAAAATTATCAGCCTCGTCTTCTTCCGGCCGCGGCTGCAGGCAGCGAAAATCTTTCTCAACCACGATCCGAAGTTCGATCCCATCCGCCGCCTGCGTATGCTCAATTCCAACCTGATCGGAATCTGCCCATTCCACTACCCGCGCAGCAGGAAGCGTAACCAAAAGTTCTCCGTGGGTGTAACTGGCTAAAGGTAGCGCTGCACTGTGGGAGACCTGCACAGAATAAGTAAGTCGGTCTGCAGGCGCAGCCGAGAACTGCACCGCCTCGCAGATCACTCCGTCGGCGATCAGTCCTGAAACTTCTCCTTGCGTCAACCGCAGTCGAATCGAATTCCCGCGAATACGAAGTTTCATTCTTCCAGTTTACGAGACGCGAACGTAGCCACGCCATCCCGGCGCATTCCCCATAAGGTAGCCGGCCATCCGCGGTGGTATCCTAGTCAAGATTCCTCCTACGAAAAGACTGTAACCTTTCATGACTAATCCAATGACGTCCAACTCAAGCGCTCCCGAATCTCAACCTGCGACCGAACCCAATGAGTCGTTCCGCGACATTCTTTCCGAGTACGAGAAGAGTCATTCGCGAAAGCCTGAAGACGGTGGCAAACAACTCGAAGGCACTGTAATTGTCGTCACCGGCGATTCGGTTTTCCTTGATATCGGCCGTAAGAGCGAAGGCATCCTGCCACTCTCGGTGTTTCAAACCGCCGGCGAAACGGTCAACCCCGGCGACAAGATACTTGTCTCGGTTAAGGGCCGCGATCCGGAAGGCTATTACCAGCTTTCCCGCTTCCGGGTCGAACGCCCCACGGACTGGTCATCGCTGGAGCAGGCCTTCGCCACTCAGGCGTCCATCATGGGCACGGTCACCGGCGTCATCAAAGGCGGCTTCAGTGTGGATGTGGGAGTCCGCGCCTTCATGCCCGCCTCGCGCAGTGGAGTTCGCGACGCCGCTGACATGGAGAAGTTCGTTGGGCAGGAGATCCGCTGCCGCATCATCAAACTCGATGTAACCGAGGAAGACGTAGTTGTGGACCGTCGGGCCGTTGCCGAAGAAGAAGAGCGTTCCGTCAAGGAACACCGTCTCTCTCAAATCAAAGAAGGCGAGACTCTGAACGGCGCCGTCCGCAGCCTCACCGACTACGGCGCTTTCGTAGATCTTGGAGGAGTTGACGCCTTACTGCATGTCGGCGACATCGCCTTGGGCCGTATCAATAAGCCCGCCGATGTGCTGTCGGTCGGGGAGCAAGTCGAAGTCAGAGTGTTGAAGGTTTCCACAGATTCCGGCAAACAGCGCATCTCCGTCGGCATGAAGCAGCTTCTGCCGCATCCCTGGGACTCCATCGCCAACAAGTACACGGCAGGCGAGCGCGTGCGCGGGACCGTGACCCGCGTCATGGACTTCGGTGCGTTTATCGAATTGGAACCCGGCATCGAAGGCCTGATTCATCTTTCCGAGATGTCGTGGGC
>Ga0210384_10008684_pt1 | contig 10563 bp, 7 predicted proteins | sample IncBWH2MmetaG_FD_160574 | JGI IMG/M metagenome (GOLD analysis project Ga0210384, IMG submission 160574) | Forest soil microbial communities from Barre Woods Harvard Forest LTER site, Petersham, Massachusetts, United States - Inc-BW-H-2-M | ecosystem: Environmental > Terrestrial > Soil >...
AAGGGTTGGCAGCAGGAAGCCGCGTTGCGCATGCTGATGAATAATCTCGATCCGGAGGTCGCTGAAAAACCTGACGATCTGGTGGTATACGGCGGCACCGGAAAAGCGGCGCGGAATTGGGATTGTTTTCATGCCATCGTTCGCTCTCTGAGGGACCTGGCCGCGGATGAAACACTGCTGGTACAGTCCGGAAAACCCGTAGCCGTTTTTCGCACCCACGAACACGCGCCTCGCGTATTGCTCTGCAATTCGAATCTTGTAGGTCACTGGAACAATTGGGAGCGCTTCAACGCGTTAGACCGCGCCGGCCTGATGATGTACGGCCAGATGACCGCCGGTAGTTGGATTTACATCGGTACCCAGGGAATCTTGCAAGGCACTTATGAAACATTCGCGTCCGTAGCCAAAAAACATTTCGCCGGAGATCTGGCTGGCAAGCTCGTCGTAACCGGTGGCCTGGGCGGAATGGGCGGCGCGCAACCGCTGGCGGCCACCATGAATGGCGCGTCGTTTTTGGGCATCGACGTCGATCCCGAGCGCATCAAGCGGCGCGTCAAGACCGGTTATTGCGACCTGATGGTCACCAACCTGGACGAAGCCCTACGCATTTTAAAAAATGCCGTCCGCAAGCGTGAGGCTGTTTCTGTTGGCCTGGTTGGCAATTGCGCCGAGGTGATCCCCGAGCTGGCCCGCCGTGGCGTGGTACCCGATGTGCTCACCGATCAGACCAGCGCGCATGATCCGCTTAATGGCTACGTACCAAACGGCATGAGTCTCGATGCCGCCATCGAGCTGCGCAAGAAAAATCCTGCTGAATACAAAAAACGATCCATGGCAGCCATGGCGGAGCATGTCCAAGGCATGCTCGATCTGCAAAACCTTGGTGCGATAACTTTCGACTATGGAAATAATATCCGCACGTTTGCCTATGAACAGGGGCTACAAAACGCTTACGACTTTCCCGGTTTTGTGCCCGCGTATATTCGTCCCTTGTTTTGCGAAGGCAAGGGTCCGTTCCGGTGGGCAGCGTTGTCAGGCGAAGCCTCCGACATTGCGCGTACCGATCAGCTGGTACTCGAAATGTTTCCGCATCACGAACATCTCAACCGTTGGATAAAGCTCGCGCAAAAACGCGTAAGGTTTCAGGGCTTGCCGGCGCGCATTTGTTGGCTGGGATACGGGGAGCGAGACAAGTTTGGGTTGGCGCTAAACGATCTGGTCGCTCGCGGCGAGCTTAAAGCTCCCATTGTGATTGGCCGCGATCACCTCGACTGTGGCTCCGTGGCGTCTCCCTATCGCGAAACCGAGTCCATGCTCGACGGCTCAGATGCCGTCGCCGATTGGCCGCTACTGAATGCCTTGCTCAACACCGCCAGCGGCGCCTCGTGGGTGTCGATTCACAATGGTGGCGGCGTGGGCATCGGTTACTCGCAACATTCCGGCCAGGTCACGGTAGCTGATGGCACCAAAGAAATGGCCCAGCGTATCGAACGAGTGCTCACCAATGATCCTGGCATCGGCGTGGCTCGGCACATCGATGCCGGATATCCTGAAGCAAAAGCTTTCGCTAAAAACACCGATCTAAAAATTCCCATGCGGTAAATCGAATGCCCTGTCACAGATTTCCGCCCTCCGGCATACTATCGAGCGGCATACTATTGAGGCCTTGAGCGTCGCCACACTCATCAGCGGAGCTTCTCAACTTTTAACTTTGCGTGGCCGCGGACCCCGCCGCGGCAATGCACTTGCCAATGTCGGAATCGTAAAAAATGGCGCGGTACTCATCGCTGACGATCTCTTCGTCGCGGTCGGTACTAGCGCGCAGGTTGAGGCTCATCCTTTGGCGGCCAGTGCGCAACGACTCGACGCCGCGGGTGGCGTGGTGTTGCCAGGCTTCGTGGACTCACATACGCATTTGATTCACGCGGCAGGTCGCGCCGACGAATACGAACTCAGAATTACCGGGGCGAGTTACGAAGAAATCGCTAAGCGCGGCGGCGGCATCCTAAATTCTGTCAACAAACTTCGCGCCGCGACGTCGGACGCATTGAAGCAACGCGCCTTTTCGGTCCTCAAGCAGTTCGCCGCCTTCGGCACCACCACTATTGAAGCGAAAAGCGGATACGGCCTCGATCTGACAAGCGAGCTGAAGATCTTAAGATTGCATCAGCAACTGTCCGCCGAGCAACCCTTGGATATTGTTTCCACCTTCCTGGGCGCTCACATAATCCCTGGCGAATTTCGCAAACTTTCGTCGGGCGCGAAAGATTACGTTTCACTGCTGATCGATAAACTTCTCCCAGAAATCGCCGCACAGAAGTTGGCCCAGTTCTGCGATGTTTTCTGCGAGCGTGGCGCATTTACGCTCGAGCAATCAAAACAGATCCTCGAAGCGGGTAAGCGTCACGGCCTGCGGCCACGAATCCACGCTGAACAACTTTCGCGCACCGGCGCGACGCAGCTCGCAGTGAAGCTTGGAGCGGCTAGCTGCGACCATCTCGAGAAAATAAATCGCGCGGACGTTCGTGTCCTAGCAAAATCCAAAACCGTAGCGACGCTGCTACCGGGCTGTGATTTTCATCTAGGGCTGAACCAATACGCCCCGGCACGCGACCTGATCGACGCCGGAGCCATCGTCGCTCTCGCCACGGACTATAATCCCGGCACCAGTCCAACCGTAAGCATGCCCATGATTCTGTCCCTGGCGTGCTCCCAGTTGCGCATGACCCCAGCCGAAGCTATTACCGCCGCGACCATCAATTCCGCCTATTCTTTGGGTCGCGACAAACAGATCGGCTCCCTCGAAGTTGGTAAGCTTGCTGACGTTTCCATCTTCGATGTGGATGACTACCGTGAAATTCCCTATTATTTTGGAATGAACACTTGTCACACCACCATCAAGCGGGGCCAAATCGTTTATTCCAAATCGTCGCTTAGTGTAGCCTGAGGTCGCCGCCATCGTGATGCGGACAATTCAAATATGACCCGATTGATTGAGTGCGTTCCCAATTTTTCCGAAGGACGCGATCCCGCAAAGGTTGACGCTATCGTTGCCGCCATGAGCAGCGTACCCGGCGTATACGTCCTCGATCGCGAAATGGACGCCGATCACAACCGTTGCGTCGTGACCCTCGCCGGCGAACCCGATGCCGTTGCCGAAGCCGCGCTACTTGGTGTAGGAAAGGCCGCTCAACTGATTGACTTGACCGTCCATCAGGGCGCGCATCCTCGAGTTGGCGCGACCGATGTCGTTCCTTTCATCCCTATCGAAGGCGTGACGCTCGATGATTGCGTCGCACTCGCCAGGAGAGTCGGCAACGAAATCTGGAGACGCTACCGCATCCCGGTATTTTTCTATGAGGCTGCGGCCACGCGACCGGACCGTGTGAATCTTGAAAATGTTCGTCGCGGACAATTCGAAGGCCTGCGCGAAGACCTGAAGCGCAATCACGACCGTCAACCAGACGTTGGCGAACCAAAGCTGCATCCCACCGCCGGAACTACGGTCGTCGGCGCGCGCAAATTCCTGATTGCGTATAACGTGAACCTCACCACTTCAGATATCGGGGTAGCCAACAAAATTGCCAAAGCGATCCGCTTCTCGTCCGGCGGTTTGCGCCATGTGAAATCCATGGGCGTGGCCCTGAAAGCACGCAATCTCGCGCAAGTTTCGATCAATCTCACTGATTTTGAATCTACCCCCATGCATCGCGTCTATGAAATGGTCAAGCGCGAGGCTGAACGCTATGGGGCAACACCGGTGGGTAGTGAGATTGTAGGCTTGGTTCCCAAGAAAGCTCTAGAGATGGCCGCGGATTATTTTCTGCAACTGGAGGATTTTTCGCCATCGCAAGTCCTGGAGAACCGCTTGCAATCGGCTCTTTCGGGCGCGCCGCGCGAAACCCCGACCGGCGATAGCAAATTCGTCCACTTGGCGAAGCCATTCCTGGATGCCGTCGCGGCTCCCACGGCTACTCCCGGCGGAGGTAGCGTTTCCGCCTTCGCTGGCGCCCTGGCGGGCGCGTTAGGACAGATGGTCGCGGGCTTATCGCGCAAGAAAAAATCACAAGCTCTGTATGTCGTCCAATTGTCAGAAATGCTCGACCGCTTGCGTCGCACCACAGCCGATCTCACCAAGGCAATCGACCGCGATGCGGAAGCCTTCGATGCAGTGATGGAGGCTTTCAAACTACCCCAGGGCGAGACCCAAGAAGACGAGGCGCGAAACAAAGCCATTCAAGCCGCTACCCGCAGCGCCACCGAAGCTCCGCTGCAGGTGGCCGAAGAGACCGTTGCGCTTTTCGAACAACTTGTGCAACTGGAAGCTATCTCTGCCGCATCCATGCGTTCAGACTTACAAGTAGCCCGTTTCATGGCGGTTGCCGCCGCGCGCGGCTCTTTGGCTAACGTGGAAATAAATCTGGATAGCCTGCATGACGCCGCTTACGTATCCAAGGTCAGCAGTAAGGTCGCCTCGTTGCGCGAGCGCCTGGAAAAGAACCGTGCCGTCTAAAAGAAATTCGCAGCAGGCGTCGAGTTTGAAAGGAACACAAAATGAATTCGCGGATAAATTCACATAGTCCGGCAAATACTGGCGCGGCAACCATCGTGGGGCGCGCTTTGGCCTTCGTCATACTCGTCGCGCTGTCTTTTGCCATGGCCAAGCCCGCTCGCGCCGGGCGTCTAGCTGCAGACACCATTGCTCTATTCCCGAAAGAAATCGGCGAATTTGCGTACGCCGACCTGAAAAAAGCGCGTTCACTCAGTTGGTTCCCACAATTACAGGAACAACTCTTGCCTGACCGCTTTAAGCAGTTCGAGCGTTTCCTGGCCTCCGCGGGCGTAGATCCAAATTCTCAAGTCGAAGAGTTAGCTTGGGGCCTGGTTCCCGAAGGGGTAACCGCGAAGACGGCTGCTACCGGCTCTGATGCGGTGCCCACCGGAGAAGAAATTGTCGGCGTGGCTCTTGGCAATTTCAACCCCGGCAGCGCCGAATCCTATTTTAAGCAGCAAAAACTGCCGACTTTCAAAGCCCGCGGTTACACTTTGTACGCTTTCGGCTCGGGTGCCGGCCCCACTGATCTGTTCTTTTTATTTATTGATTCCAACACCGCGGCATTCGGCCATCGCAAGCTGCTAGAGAAAATGATCGAGATACGATTCGGCGGCGAAGAAGGCCTGCTTCGTAATGACCAGTTCTATCCGCTCATCAACGATGCCAACGGTACCGGCACGGTGTGGGCCGTGCTCAACCCCGCTTACACGCGGCTAGCCATGCAACAGCTCGCCCCAGAAATTCAACAATTTCCTGAAGCCGCCAAGCTCGTCACTCGCATGCGCAATATGATCATCAGCGTAGACGCCAGCGGCGCACTGGACGGAAAGTTCCAAGCCATCTGTGGTTCCACGGAAGATGCCAACACTCTCGGACAATTGCTTCAAGCCGGATTTTTGTACAAGCACTACCAGGCTCAACAGGACAATCCCGAGATGGCCCAGCTTCTCGATTCGGTGCGGGTCACTCCGGCGGGCGACCGCGTGGTTTTGCGCATGACGCTAAGCGACGATCAAATTACTTCGCTAATCCGCAAGAATACCTTTGCGTTCAAAATGTAACCGTTTTTAAGAGGCACGAAGCCTTGCCAAATCGCTAGCCCGCGGATACCTGTTCATCTACATATTTCGTCAAGCGCGTAATTGCCATTTCCGCTTGAGTTTCGTGCTGCACTTGGTCCACGCCGGTTATCATTCCCTGCTCTTCCGAATCTCTGCCGGAGCCCTCTGTCGCACGCCTTCTCATGACCACTTCAATACGGTCGGGAGTTCTGGTTACCGTGACATCCAAACGTTGTCTTGAATCTCCCATGCGCTCAAGTTCCCGGTTGCACACTGCAACGATCGCGGATTGCAATCCTGACACAGCGTTATTCGCCAGTCCCGCGGCATCCGCAAAGTAGCGTCCAGCCCCGCCTGCGGCGGCACAGAATCGCCTGTCAGCGTCCAGTTGCATGGCAATCTTTTGGGTTTCAGCGGGCACGGTTGTCAGCTAACGATACATCACAAGCTTCCCGGCAATCCGGGCAGTAGTACAGCCCATCCATGCAGAGTCGCACGCCAAGTTGGCCTTGGCAAATGGTGCAGTACTTTTCGCACGCGCAATGCTCTTCCGTTTTATCACACTGGACACACACGACCTGTGCGGGCATGGGACCCTCCGGAAAAACTCTACCTGAGGACTAACTACCCGGCAAGGCATCTGCGGGCGCCGATGCGCGAACTAAGTAGCTGTACCACCAGACTTTTCGCTGTGCTTTTGACCCACTGGAGGGTGCATGCTAGTATCAATTTCCGCTGAATTTTGTGGAGTCTACCGTCGAGCCGTCCGTCATAACCGAGCTTCGTAAAACGCCTCTAAATGCCATGCACCGCCGTTTGGGCGCAAAAATGGTGAATTTCGGCGGCTGGGATATGCCTGTCGAATATCCGTCCAGGGGCGGGTTGGTCGCCGAACACAAGGCCGTTCGCGGCGGCGTTGGCGTTTTTGATGTTAGCCATATGGGCGACATTCGCATCGTCACCGCGCATGCTCACGGCGGCGCCTTGGCCGCTGTGCAGCACATCACCATGAATGATGCCGCCAAGTTGGCTATCGGCCAGGCGCAATATTCGGCCATGCTTTACCCTTCGGGCACGTTCGTGGATGACGTCATCGTTCACCGGCTGGGAGACGACGATTTTCTCCTGGTGATTAATGCCGGAACTCGCGAAAAGGACATCAACTGGGTGCGCGAAAATACGGCGTCGCACGACTGCAAGGTCGAAGAATTAAGTGACACTTACACGCAACTTGCCATCCAGGGACCGCGCGCTATCGAGGTGCTGCAAAAGCTTACCGACATAAATTTGCATCCGATCAAAAATTACTGGTTCACGCACGGCAGCGTTTGCGGATTGAAAAATATATTGATCGCTCGAACTGGCTACACCGGCGAGGATGGTTTTGAGATTTATGTTCCATCGGATGTGGCCACCAGCGAAGCGCTTTGGGCCAAAGTCCTGGAGGCTGGCCGCGAATTTGGAATCATCCCGTGCGGTCTTGGATGTCGCAATACCTTGCGGCTGGAAGCGAAAATGGCGCTTTATGGCCACGAGATCAGCGAGAACATCAACGTTTGGGAAGCAGGTCTTGACCGCTACTGCAAAATGGAAAAAGGGGATTTCATTGGTCGTTCCGAACTCCAGCGCGCCAAAGACGCGGGATTAAACCGGACTCTGGTCGGCCTTGAAATGATCGAACGAGGAATCGCGCGCGATGAATATCGTTGTGTGGATGAACAGGGCGAACCCGTAGGGGTCATCACCAGCGGTTCCCCCTCTCCGACGCTATGCAAAAATATTGCTTTGGCGTATTTACCGCCTTCCATGTCGGCAATGGGAACCACCACTTATGTACAAATTCGTAACCAGAAGGCTAAAGCCCAAGTTGTGCCCACGCCCTTTTACAAGCGGGCAAAAAAATCAACCACCCAGCAATTGGCAAGCAACGTTTAAGTGACGGAAAGGAACCGATGACTTATCCCCCGTCGTATCGCTACACCCAACAACACGAATGGATTGATGTCAAAGACGGCCTCGGCACCATTGGAATCACCGACTACGCGCAACACGAACTTGGCGACGTCGTTTTTGTGGAACTTCCTAAACCCGGCACCAAAATACAGGTCGGAAAATCGTTTGGTACCGTGGAATCTGTAAAAGCGGTCAGCGAAATCTACGCCCCCGTTTCGGGCGAAGTAGTAGAAGCCAACGCTGAACTCGAAGCCACCCCCGAGAAGCTGAACTCAGACCCGCACAATTCTGCCTGGTTGATTCGCGTAAAGCTTGCCGATCCAGCAGAACTCGCCAAGCTGATGGATGCGAAGGCCTACGAAGCCTACATCTCGGAAAAGAATAAGGAAGCCTCCGCCTGATGCGCTATCTCCCCAAAAGCCCCGCCGAGCGTAAGCAAATGCTCGCCGTAGTCGGTGGCAAATCCATTGACGAACTGTTTTCCAGCGTTCCGGAACAATACCGACTAAATAAAGCACTGAATCTTCCGGGCCCGCTTTCCGAAGCGGAGATTATTCAATATTTCAAGGCTCGCGCTGCTGAAAATTCTCTCGGCTACACAAGTTTCCTCGGAGCGGGCGTATACAACCACCTGCGCTCCGTAATCACGGACACAATTATTCAGCGCGGCGAATTTCTAACCTCCTATACTCCCTATCAAGCGGAAATCACACAGGGTACGCTGCAATCCATCTTTGAATTCCAGACGCTGATGTGCCAGTTGACCGCACAAGAAGTCGCCAACGCTTCCATGTACGATGGCTCAACTGCCGCGACCGAAGCGGTCTTGATGGCGGAAAGATTGACATCGCGCCGGCGCGTGCTGGTGGCGCGCTCCGTGCATCCCGAATATCGCGCGGTGCTGAAGACCTACGCTAAAAATTCCGGTCTGTCCGTGGAAGAAGTCCCCATGAGTGCCGACGGCACAGTGGACACCAAAGCTTTGCAATCCAGCTTGAAAGAGGATGTCGCCGCAGTCCTGGTGCAATCGCCTAATTTCCTGGGCGTCATCGAACCAATCCCGGATGTCGCTAACATCGCCCACAAAGTCGGAGCATTACTTGTCGCTACCATCACCGAAGCCGTTTCGCTCGGGCTCGTTAATGCTCCGGCTGAGGCGGATATCGTAGCCATGGAGGGACAAAGCTTTGGACTGGCGCCGAGTTACGGTGGCCCTTACGTAGGGGTCATCGCCTCCCGAGAAAAGTTCGTAAGACAAATGCCCGGCCGCCTGGTAGGGCAAACCACCGATTCGAATGGCCGCCGCGGTTTCGTTCTGACCCTCGCCACTCGCGAGCAACACATCCGCCGCGAGAAGGCCACATCCAATATCTGCACCAATCAGGCGCTATGCGCTCTTGCCGCCACCGTGCATCTTTGTTTGCTTGGTAAAGAGGGCCTCCGCGAGATGGCGCACCAGAATTTGTCCAAAGCGCGCTTTGCCCTCGCGGAACTCGAGAAAATCCCGGGAGTGCGACGCGCTTTCGATGCTCCATTTTTTAACGAATTCACGGTAGAACTACCCAGATCGGTGAAACTCGTAAACGCACAACTTCTGCGGGAAAAAATAATCGGTCCTTTTGTACTTGGCACTGCTTATCCCGAATTGACCAAGCACGCGTTAGTCTGCGTTACGGAAACCATCACGCGGGTGGAAATTGAACATTTTGCAAGTGCTCTGCGTTCTGCGCTGGAACAGCCGGTCTAAGAATCACGTTTTACAGCTACGTTTCAGTTGCGCGATAGGAATGACAAATTGAGTGAGCATTTCAAAAAAGCATCCCAGCACGTCAGCCAGAATGAGCGCCTCATCTTTGAGATTTCGTCGCCCGGGAAACGTGCCTTTGAATTGCCGCCGCTAGACGTCCCGGCCGCCGACGCTGCGAGGGTGTTGGGCCGTTATCATCGCCACGAGGGCGTGTCCGATTTTCCCGAAGTAAGCGAGATCGAAGTTTTGCGTCACTTCACGCGTCTTTCCACCTGGAATTACGCCATCGATCTCGGCATGTATCCACTCGGCTCCTGCACCATGAAATATAATCCGCGCGTAAACGAACTTGTCGCGCGACTCGACGGCATCGCCACCGAGCATCCTTATCAGCCCCAGGAACTCTCGCAAGGCTGCCTGAAAATCATAAAGCTGCTCGAAGATTGCCTTCTCGAAATAACCGGTATGGACTCCATCACCTTGCAACCCGCAGCAGGCGCGCAAGGTGAACTCACCGGTCTGCTTTTAATCCGCGCCTATCTGCAAAAACAGGGTAATCCACGCAAAAAAGTCTTAATTCCCGATTCTGCTCACGGAACAAATCCGGCTACCGCCGTGATTGCCGGCTACCAGGTCGAAAATATTAAATCCGAATCCCACGGTCAGATCGACGTCGAAAAACTTCGCGACTTGGTGACCGAAGATGTTGCGGCACTGATGATCACAAATCCTTCCACGCTGGGCATCTTCGAGCCTCGCATTGCGGAAATTGCCGACATCCTCCATCGCAAGGGCGCCCTTCTCTACATGGACGGCGCGAACATGAACGCCCTGACTGGCATCACGCGCCCGGGGGTCATGGGCGTTGACGTAATGCACCTCAATCTCCACAAAACATTTTCTACTCCGCATGGCGGTGGGGGCCCGGGCGCCGGCCCAGTAGCCATGAAGAGAATTCTTGAACCTTTTCGGCCGACACCGGTGCTTATTGAAAAAGACGGCGGGCGGCTCTTACTCGACGCCAACCGCCGCGAATCCATCGGCCGCGTAAAAGCTTTTGCTGGAAATTTCGGTGTGCTCGTCCGCGCACTGGCCTACATACTTGCCTACGGTCCTGGAATCCGCCAGGCTACCGAGGACGCCGTCCTCAACGCCACTTACATCCGCAAGAATCTCGAAGGTGTTTTCGAATTGCCTTATTCCCTGCCATCCATGCATGAAGTGGTTTTCAGCGACGCTCGTCAAAA
>Ga0210384_10008687_pt1 | contig 10559 bp, 5 predicted proteins | sample IncBWH2MmetaG_FD_160574 | JGI IMG/M metagenome (GOLD analysis project Ga0210384, IMG submission 160574) | Forest soil microbial communities from Barre Woods Harvard Forest LTER site, Petersham, Massachusetts, United States - Inc-BW-H-2-M | ecosystem: Environmental > Terrestrial > Soil >...
CTACGTAGTAAAGTTCGCCGTTCTTCTTGTACAGCGCATAGAGACCCTGGCGTTCGTGGTCTTTCAGGAATGCCGCGAACTTTTCTTTGTTCTCACCTTCCAGAAGGGCACGGCTTACCTCGGGCAAGTGTTTTGTCACAAGTTGAGAGGCGTGCTTGCGTCTTTTTTTCATCAAAGACATATTACCCTGCTGCCATTTCTATATGGTGGTTTCGTCTGCAATTAGTAAACAAACGCGCCATAGAACTGGGAGGCCACGCAACGCCGGCGCGCGCCACCTTGGCCACCGTCGTCTCTATGGTTCTCGCTTAGCAACTGCTCGCTCTGAAGTGTCCATCTATTCCCCAAGTGGATACTCTCGCAAGTGTCCACTTCTGGCCATCTTCCACACCAACACACACTTCGTCCAGATGTGCTGACCGAACGTTTACGTTGTTTCAGCCTAGAGCCAGAAAAAGCGCAGCCAAGGAATAATGTAACACCCGCAAGAAGGAAGCCCAGGCTCAGTCAGCCTGATCGTAGGTCCGAACGTTCTTCGACGCCCTCACGATGTATTTGGAGTCGGACGAGAACACGGTAAGCGCAGCGGTCGAAGCTGCTGGCTTCGGTTTCAATCTAGCGAAGGATGGCAGGCCTACATCACCTTCGCGAATCCATTTGGCGTCGAGGTGATCTCAAAAGTGCTCCGTAATGCTGTCATAAACTTCGACATGACGCGGTTCCAGATGCTCGGGGTGATTAACAGTATTGTGTAGTACTGGGACGATTTTGCGGCGAAAGGGTAAGGGGAACTGAGACCAATAGTCAAATGCCAAAAACCTGAAGAGTTAGGAGTAACGTTTTGTATGTCCCTAGTTTACCTCCAAATAATTCTCTAGGGCACTACGTTCGTCACGAATTTCTCAATGTCTGAAACAGGAACGATCCACTCCGATAGAGGAGTTCCCTTGTCGTTACGAGAGCGCCGTTCTCGTATGAAACCGTAGAGTAATTCAAGGTCGACGCGCGTGCCTTGCACCTTGTGTTTAGCAAAAAAGAACAACTGGTTATGAAATACCACCCCCTCATTGATCCTCCACATTGGCCACCAAACCAAATGGCTTGATTGAGCTGGGGTCTGCATGTCGGTGATAAGTGCCGCCGGCTTCCCATCCAAGGCGCGGTTCAAGGCACTTCTCCAGTGGTTCATATATTGCTGCTCAGACCATGTCCCGAAATGGGTGGCAAATCGCTCTTCGTGCTCCCCAAGCACTAACAGTCCAACACAACCGTCCTCGTTAGGGTCCATTTTTGCTAATGGTTCAGAAGTGAATCCTATACGGAACATTATTAGTCCCCAATTCTAACTAGGTTCGCATCGTACGTCCCTAGGCGATTTCCTGCGGAATCGAACATTTTCCAGACACCTCCGCTGTGCATATCCCGATCTGCCGTAATGAAATTTTCGCCATTCGTAAATACCTTATTCCCGTGCGAGTTAAACCCGGGATCTTTAACTTCTTGATTATAACCCAGTCTGCTAGCTGCTTCTTTTGCTTGGGCGTTAGTCATTCTTTGGGTCGAGCCCGCGGGACTATTATTCCCCCCTCCCCCGCCCCCGCCACCACTGCCTGTGCGGCAGGCAACTTGGCCAAAGGCGTACCCACCTATGCCTCCGATAGTTCCACCTACGAGCGCCCCCAGCCCAGCCCCACCAGAAACGGTAAATTCAGCCGCCGGCCCTCCCGCTAAACCAAGGACACCACCGACTACTGGCCCCTTGGTGGCTCCGAAAGCTGCCCCCGCTAACGTCGAGGCCGCCAGGCAAGTCGGATCAGGTCGGGTTGTCGTCCAGGCTTTCCAAGCCGCGTTGAGGTAATCATTTGCCCTGTTAGCCGCGGCACCGACATCCGGCCACCTGGTTACCCAAGTGAAAAATACCAGTGGTGGAACAGACGCCGGGCCGCCAATCACCACGATGCAGTTCTCGGGCGGCTTTCCGTTGCAAGGATCTGTGTCTGGACCTAACCCACCTGGGTCGGTTCTGTTTAATGGGTTATTACTCACGTACGAATAGCCGTTCCAACTCTGGGGGCTTTCGGAATCAGCGCCGGCGTTGTCGGGGTCAGGGGACATGAAGCGGCCAAGGCTTGAGGAATTGTATCTAGCCCCAAAGTTATCAAGGCCGGATTCGGAGTCGCGTTCTTTGCCGGTGAATTTGTAAACGTTGTAGGGATCGTTTGGGGGATTCCAAGCGATAGGCACTACGTTGCCGAAGGGATAGTATTCGTAGTAGTCCCATTTTCCCACTCCATTGCCATAAGTGATGTCACGCACCGTTCCCAGATGGTCAGTGTGGATGAATCTTGCTCCACCATTGGAAGCTCTCCACCCGTGCCTGGTCCCGTTGAAAAAGATGTACTCGTCGGGATTGTTTCCGGATAAATCTGTCACCGTGGTCGCATCGCTGCCGTTGCCATACCAGAACATTTTGCCCATGGAAGAGGTGACGCGCTTTCCATCACCATCATAGGTATACGTAGCGGTCGTAGAACCATAAACGCACTTGATGAGGTGATTTTCGGCATCGTAGGTATAATTGCCGCCAAACACACTCGGGTTGAACATGACATTGCCTGCAGCGTCGTAAGTTAAAAAGGCCAGTTGATTCTTGCTGGTGGCAGTGGTGGCCAGACCGGTTTCATTGGGGCAGCCGACGTAGGCGGATTGCGTTGTGTTGTTCACGCCGAGAGTAGTGAGATTGCCCCAAGCATCGTAGCCGTAGGTTTCCGCCCAGCACTCGCTGGGTCGCGTGGCGTACGTCGCGTTTGTATGTGCCGTGGCAATTCGGTTCAGGGAGTCGTAAGTGAAATTTTGTGTAAGATAGGTATCATTCCCATTCGCTATGGAATTTACATTCCCATTATTTGTGCTTCCGTAGGTATACCAGAGATCTAAAGCTGGATTCGACGGAGTAGAGGTGCAGGTTGACGGTGGCGTGCTGCTAACTGATATCCGGCAAGGCTGCAAGCGCGCGTTATAAAGATGTGTGGTGATCAAAGGTGGTTGTCCGTTGCTGTTCTGCAACGACGCCAGCGAGCCAAAGGGAGTGTAGTGAGCGTTTAGTACCCAGTCGACAGAATTAGCAAGATCGATGGCAGAAATCGGCCGACCGGCAGTGCTATAGGAATAGGTGATAGTGCGGCCACTGGGATAGGTGAAGGAAGCCATCGAACCCGCGAGATTGCTTTGCACGATCGAGGTTTCTGCAATGCCGTTCGTGATGCGACGATCGGTCGTTTTCCACCCTACACCGGGTGTGATGTCATAGGACCAGGCCTCAGCACCGGCCTGATCGGACATGCCAGTGCGGCGGCCGATGCCGTTGGCAATGGTGAGGCCGTTGTAGCTCGCTTGGTCGTAAAAGTATGTGGCGATAGGCGAGCCCATGGGACAGGATTGCAAGGTGTAAGCTTTGCTAGTGAGTCGGTTCAGGGCGTCGTAGCAATAGGACAGCGTGACAGTTGTGGTTCCGGTTTGATTGGGAGCGGGAGAGGTCTTAGAGGTGAGATTGCCATTAGGGTCGTAGGTGTAAGAGGCGGTGCCGGATTCTGGATTCGTGGCGCTCGTAAGGCGAGCAAGCGAGTCGTAAACAAAACTGCGATTCCGGGAGCCGTTTTGAACAACTGTCAGCAGATTGCCAAGGGCGTCGTAGGTGTAAACGGTGTGGTAATTGAGTCCTGCGGGATCTTCCCAGACATCTGTCAGGCGACTCAGTCCGTCAGAGGCGGATTTGCGCGATTTGCCAGCCTGATCGCTGGTTGTCGTAGCGCTGCCGGAGTAAGTGGTGAAAACATCGTTGGAGGGTGAGGTAGCAGGGCACGCGCTTCCTGAAGGGAGGGCGGTGCCGTCGGGAGGGGCCACGACACAAGTGCGGCCAAGCGGATCATAGGTGTACGAAGTTACGCCGTAAGTAGATTCCGATTTGCTGCGGTATGGATTAGATGTGGAGTATACGCGACCGAGGGCGTCGTAAACTGTGTCCGTAAACGTAGGGCCGTCCGGATCTGAGGTTAATTGTGTTTGAGAAACGCGATAGAAACCGTCGAAAATGGTCGTAGAAACGCTCGTCGAGGAAGAGATGACTGGCCTGGTCGTAGTTTCCGAAAAAGGGACACTGGTTTCGTGGCGCGAGATTTGGACAGAGCTTCCATCGGGATAGCTGATTGAGGCGATTCGCCACATGCTGTCGTATGAATAGCTGCTTCCTGGACCACCTGTGGCGATGTCGTTTGGATCTTTGGTGTTCGTGATGCGGCCGATATTAAGATCGTAAGTGTTCGTGGTCGTCTGGTTCAGGGCGTTGGTGACAGTCGTTGGATAGGCTGCGACGTAGGAAAGGGAGTAATTGTAGGTTGTCGTCCCGCCACACGGTTCGGCGGAAGTATTGAGCATCCCTGAGTCAAAATAGGTCATTTTCGAGATTATGTTAGAGCCGGAGCCGCCGGAGGTCCCGTTGGGACAGGTGAGCGACCCGCTGCTCAGCCAGCGAAGGACAGAGGTGACGTTCCCCCGGTAGTTTCCTGTTGGGGGAGCTGACGTCCAGTTATTGCTGGTAGTCAATCCGGAGGTGGATCGTGCTGTCTCATCGTAATTGTACTGGGTGAGCGAACGCTGGGTTCCGGAACCGTCCTGGACTTGATTGGTGTATGGAAGGTCAAGAAAATTGTTAGTTTTATACTGAGTGGAATTTAAACCGCTGAATGCCTGATAGGCAATGATTGTCGTTCGGAGAGGCGGGCCGGCGGTGCTGCTTCCAAAATCAGTTTCGGTTGCGCTGAAGGGGTTGGAGGTATAGCCGAGGGGGGTCGGAATAAATTGAAGGCCACCTTGTTGCTCGTACCAACCAGTAGCGGCATTGAACGTCAACCCGTGGTTCTTGTCGTAAGTGTAAGAGACTTGTTGAGTCTGTCCATTTGCCCACGTTGTAGTTTCAGAGGTCTTGGTAACGTCATAAAACACATTTGCCATTAGCCCAGGGACTGACGAATATGCGTACTGGACAGTTTTCAGAATGTGCCCCGCGTTGTCCTGATACTGAGTCGTAGACTCGTATGGAAAGCATGGATTGGAGAATGTGTGAATCGTCTTGTTGCCGAGTGGATCCGTTTCAGTGGTTACACTGGGCGAGCTGTAATAAGGGGAATAGGAATAGGTCCAAGTGTGTGGGCCAGTGCCATCATTCGCGTCAATTGTCCGTGACGTGACCTGTGCGCTTATGTATCCTGCGCAGGGTGTATAAACACCATTCGGGGCGTAACCATAGCTAACGCTACCTCCAGTGGGGAGAGTAATCTTCTGGAGCACGGTCATGGTTTGCGCGGTAGTCTGACGAAATTCGAGGGGCAGAGTCACGGTCGTGTATTGGAAGGAATAGGCGGAGTTGTTGGGTAGGGTGATCGAACTAACTTGATTCCCTCCTGTAGCGGAAAGGGACTGAAATTGTGAGGTCCCGCCATTCGGACCCGGTAAGGTTAAGGCTATCCCACTAGTTGTCCCACTAACAGCACTAACAGTAACCTGTCGTCCGACAGTGTCGGTGAATGGGTTGGGGTAAGTCGTATAAGTGAGTTGATTTCCGTTTGGATCGGTGGCAACGCAAGGAGCTGCGGTGTGAGTATTGCAGTAATAACTGATACCGGCCCTGTCGATAACTGTTGAGCTTACGCCGTTCACCCAATTTGCGAGATAGCCGCTTCCGTCAAGCGTACGAAAGACACCACTAACATTATCTCCACTAAGCCATCCCGCGGGATGAGAGCGTCCCTCTTGGTCAACCAAGGTTGGGTTCGTCGCTGATACGCAATTTGTGCCTGTGCCGCAATTCGTGATGGTTACAGACAGCTGCGGAGCCCTGATGTTATTCATGATGACGACGGTGCCATAAAATGCGGCGTAACCGCCGGAGCCATCAGACCATCCACAGCCTCCGTTATAAGGTGCGCACCAGTGGGCGCCAACCATGGAATCGTAAGCTATCCACCAGTTAGCAGAAAGCTTTCCCCCACGCTGGGGCAATGAAGCCAGCGGAACGCGAACAGTCAGTTGTCCTGTAAGTAGGTTTACACTGCCCACGTCCGCACCGGAATACGATTGCAGTGGCATGATACCAACACCAAATGCGGGGTCGTAGCCGGTCTGAGCTGAAGCACTTGGTGCATTCAGGGAAATCGAGACGGCGCTGAGGAGGAAAATGAGGAAGAATTGAATTTTGGAACAAGAATTGGAAGTTGGGGGCATTACAACTCCGGATTCAGGGGGAGTGGATCGCTCAAGTGCGGGCTGATCCTATTCAGACCACCTCTGCCCCTGATAAATTTAAAATTGGCCGTCCGGAAGCAGGATGGCTTGCAGTTTATAAATGACTCGGTATGAGAGAGTCAAGTTAAATTCGAGGGACTTAAGAGTTTTAACCTGACGAGGGCGGAAGAAGAAATTCGGGCCGTTCTTGGACTACGGGAGGGAGAGGTCGAGGGAGTAGAGAGAAATGCACCTTCCCACCCACGACGACCGCTACATACTTCCCCGCATTCTAGTATTTTCTCGTGCCCGACCGCCGCTTTTATTCTCTTCGCTCGAAAAAACCTTGTCGCTGTCAGCATGGTATCGGCGCTCATCATAAGAAAATCACATCGGGAGCGGTGACGCATCCGTGCTGGTATCCCGGCTGCGATTGCAAAGATTATCGACCGGAAAAGCAGAAGTAGATTTGTCCACGATTGCTGGACATCCCCTAGGTTCACCTTGTTACCGGATTATCTTTGAATTGACGTATTGGCCTGTCCGGTAATAAGGACAACCTGTCTACGGAAGGACTATCGTTACGAGCTGACTCCCGCCGAATCAACAAATCTAAGGGCCTTTTGTGCCTCCAGAACAATCGGTAGTCCTGAATTACGGACAAGTCTAAGAAAGCGCAGCCCGCGACACCATCTTCAGAGAAACTGTGATGGTTTGGAACAGCAATGATGTTCGAGAAACTTTTCAACCTTCCGTCTGCAGTGCGTGAACACCAAACTGCGCCCTTGGCTCAGGAGCGCGAAGAGTTTTTGTCGTACCTCAATCATCTAGGGGTTTGTCGAGACAGCCTCAGAGGCTTCGCTGCATTGCTCAACCAGATAGTTCGGTTCCTCCAACTGGAGAAGCTTCGCAGTGTAAAAGAGTCGGAGATCGAAAGTGCGGCGCGAAAGTGGTTTAGACGCCGCCGTACAATGCAAGGGCGCAAGGCGGGCCCGCACTCGGAGCCGCATTTCAAATGGTTTGCCAAGAGATGGTTACGATTCCACGGAAGGTTTATACCTACTCCGCCGCCAAGGCATCCATTTGCCCTCGAACTGCGCGAGTACGAGGAATTCATGAAATCGGAGCGGGGTTATTTGCAATCAACAATAGCGGGCCGGATTTGTCAGACCGCAATGTTTCTCAGATGGTATTCGGGGCGCCGAAAAAGCCTACGCAAGATCTCCCTGGGAGACGTGGACAAATACTTTGGTGTGAAGGCAAAGTGCTGGGTGAAATTGTCGCTGGCAAGCTGTGCAGCCGTACTGCGGGCTTTCTTCCGTTATGCCGAGAGCCGCAGATGGTGTGAATCAGGTATCGCGAACGGGATAAAGAGTCCTCCGATTCGGCACGATTATTTCACTCCAACAGGACCTAAATGGAATGAAGTTCTTCGACTTCTGGACAGTACCAATGGACCGAGCCTGGTAGAAGTGCGCGCTAAAGCTATTTTGATGCTGCTCTCAATCTATGGACTGCGCAGAAGCGAAGTTGTTCGATTACTGCTATGTGATTTTGATTGGACAAACCAAGTCCTCACTGTGCGCCGAGCAAAACGAGGGCGAGTGCAACAATTTCCGATTACACCTGAGGTAAAGGATGCTCTCTTGCAATACATCCGGTACGCTAGACCCGAGTGCTCCTGTCAACATCTTTTCGTCACTCTTCGTCCCCCTTACGCACCCATGAACCTCGCATCTGTCTCTTTGATTGTGAATCGACGAATGAAACGCTCGAGAATCTGCTCAACGAAGAAGGGTCCACATTCGCTCCGCCATGCTTGCGCTACGCGTCTCCTTCAGCAGGGTGCCTCACTCCAGGAAATCGCAGACTTTCTCGGACATCGTGACTCCAAGTCCGTCGGCATTTACGCGAAATTCGACCCGAAGGCTCTTTGCGAAGTGTCTGCACTTGATCCTTGCCGAGAGTTATGAAGCTGTTTGCTGCAATTGAAAAATACATAGAGATGAAGCGCTCCCTTGGGGTCTCGAACAAATGGGGCGCGGGAATGTTACGCGCGTTTTCGCGACAAATAGGAGACGTATCCATTCGTTCCGTGAGTAGGGCGAATGTGCTCCGCTTCCTTGATCTCGGCCGAACCTCCGACGTGACATGGATGGTAAAATACCGAATGCTGAAGGCATTCTTCGACTACTGGATAGCACGTCGCGAAGTCGGAGAGTCGCCAATGCCGCGTCCAAAAGCAGCTGCTGGCCGTCCTGCGGTTGCTCCGTACATTTATTCAGTTTCTGATATGCGACGATTGCTCTGGGGAACCTGCTCAATGCACCACCTGGCTTCCCGCGCAGTCGACCCTCCCACTCTTCGCGCAGTCCTTATGTTCCTCTATGGGACTGGCGCACGTATCGAGGAGACACTGGCGCTGGCGAAGGGTGATGTTGATCTGAGAAATCAGACAGCGACGTTCCGTCGTTCCAGTCGGAGCACCAGGACAATTCCCATCGGGCCGACTCTTGCCCAGTGGCTCAGGATGTATTCGGTCTCAAGCAGCTTCGACGCTGAAAATTTCTTTGCACGGAAAAATGGCAATGCTATTGAGCCAAGGCTACTACTCAGAACCTTCGAGAGTGTTCGTCGCCGTATGGGAGTCTTGCGGATTGACGGAATGGGCCGTCAGCCACGGTTGCGAGACCTAAGGCGGACATTCGCAGTTCACTGCTTGAAAGCATGGACTGACCAGAAGAAGGACCTGCGGAAAATGCTTCCGATCTTGGCCGCTTATTTGGGGCATGTGAACCTGTCCTCAACGGAAGAATACTTGCTATTAGCTCCAAATCGTTTTCGGAAACAGCTGTCGACTCTGAGCCCCACTTTCGTACAGGAGTGCTAACTGAATCAGGCACTAAGGATGTTTGTTGGTGCCGAGCAGCGAAGATGCTTTCCCCGAAGCATCAGTCCATCGAATGTCCCCAATCTTCTCCATGTAAGGTGTTCCGACCCAAACAGTGGAACCATCAGTCAAATGCCACACAAAAATGTAGACGCCGCTACCCAGTTCTTCGTCCGGTCTCCCGCATTTCTCGACAACCGCGTACATGGACATTTCTGGCTTGAGTGCGCGAAAACAGGAAACGGTTTGCGACTTTTCTGGGGCGCTAGGAAACAACGCCATAGCGATCCTTTGAGGCTCAGAGGTGTACCGCGAGCCGTCCCATGTGTAGAGCGTTTGTGTTTTGCGGTCATGCCACGTTTTTTGAATGTCGTAATGGCTTTTTGTAATGGTCTTCAGAACCTTGATGCTGGATAGGGTCCCGACTTCGCCACCTGCGCCCAGGACTTGAATGAAATTGCCGTCTGGCTGTTCGACAAATACGCTAAGGGCGCATCCAGCTGTGCCACATGATTCTCCATTTTTGACAAGAATTGCCGTCTGCCCTGACGGGGATATCATCAATTCACGCCAAGAGAGGTTCGCCCGGAAAGTCTGACGACAACCCTTTTTGTATGCGCCCAGGAATTGGTCACAGTACGCTTTTTCGTCTGAAGAAAGGGCCTTAATGACACCGGAAGGAATGTTCTTGGATTCTGGGCTGTCACCTCGTAACGGTGCACAAATACAGGCTCCCAGCCAAAGCGCGCCGCCTATAGCTCTCAATTTCATAACGAGATTATCGTTGCCCAGAAGTGTTTGAGCAATAGGACGGCGGCTTAGCTGAATGGAAACAGACTGAAAGAAAGAAGAAAGAAAAGTGTGCCTTGACATCAACCGGCCTTCTCATGGAAGGAGTTGACGTTAGAATTGGTAGCATGAATCCGCTTTCGATACTGCAAAATGCAGAGCACAATTCCACCGAAAAATCCGCTCGCGTAGGACACAGTATGGGCGCACCAATCGGCAACGAACGCGCGATATGAACAGGAACCAGAAGCTGGAGTTATCCACTCGGGTTCGGCAAGAAAATCTCGACTGACCAAGACAAAACCGACCAAACCCGCACACAACGCGCAGAAGGCCATCACCAGAAGTAACTTCGCGATTGGTCGAAGTTGCTCCGCTGCAGTTTGCTTGGGACGCGAGCCTGCCCTGGCTGCCAGAGCGAGCAGCAACCCCAGAAATAGACCGACCCACCAAGTAGCGATTACCCCCCAACCAAACGCCAATGCAGTTGGAGATTGAGTCGCAAAAACAGGAGGGTGAAAAACAGTGAAATATTCAAGGCAAACACGAGCCGTGACTTGGTCGTGGGCTACTCCGTACGCAATCGCCGCCGCAACGCACA
>Ga0210384_10008688_pt1 | contig 10558 bp, 8 predicted proteins | sample IncBWH2MmetaG_FD_160574 | JGI IMG/M metagenome (GOLD analysis project Ga0210384, IMG submission 160574) | Forest soil microbial communities from Barre Woods Harvard Forest LTER site, Petersham, Massachusetts, United States - Inc-BW-H-2-M | ecosystem: Environmental > Terrestrial > Soil >...
GACCCGCGGAGCAAGAAGACTTCGCTCTGCACTGCGCGCGATTCATAGAGGAACGATTATTTCGATCCACGGTTGCGCCCGAGGAAGTCGCCGCCATTGTCCTCGAGCCTATCCAGGGCGAGGGGGGCTACATCGTCGCACCGGCCAACTTTCTTGAGGAAATCCGGCGCATTTGCGACCGGCATGGGATCCTGATGATCGTGGATGAGGTGCAGTCCGGCCTCGGGCGCACCGGAAAATGGTGGGCTATCCAGCACGCCGGTGTCGAACCTGACGTGGTGGCGCTGGCTAAGGGAATCGCCTCGGGCATGCCGCTGAGCGTTTGCATGACCCGAGCCCACATCATGGATTGGCCGCCGGGCTCGCACGCCTCGACGTTCGGCGGCAATCCGGTCTCGATCGCGGCGGCGCTGGCCACCCTGGATATTCTCGAACGGGAGGCGATCGACAACGCCGCTCGCGTCGGCGATCTGATGATGCGGCGGATGCAGACGTGGATCGCCAAGTACCCCATGGTGGGTGACGTGCGCGGGCGCGGATTGATGATCGGAGTCGAAATCGTCCGCGATCAGGAATCGAGAACCCCCGCGGGTTACGAGAGGGACGCGATCATCAAGCGCGCCTTTGAACGCGGCGTATTGTGCCTCGGGGCTGGACCGAACACCATCCGGCTATCGCCGCCGCTGATCGTCTCGCAGGAACAAGCCGGCATGGCCTTGAATATTCTCGAAGAGTGTATGGGGCATGTATCACGTGGAGGCACGGAGGGAATCGAACTCCCGAATTGAGAACGTGAGGATTAAAACGACAAAGTGAGACTGCGATAACTCACGCCTTGTCCGAGATCTCCGGACCACCCCATCCGCTATAATGGCCCCGTGAAAGACTTAATGAGTACTCCTATCGGTTCGGTAACTCCTGGCGCGGAGGACCCGCGTGTCGCTTCGCCCAACGGCGAAGAGGAAAGCGGCCTGAAGCCCAACTTCGCCTACAACGATCTACGGGAGTGGGTGGCGCAAGCCGAAAAGCTGGGCGAGGTTCGCATCGTATCCGGCGCATCGTGGGAGGAAGAAATCGGCATGGCGGCCGAAGTCATCCTGCACAGCGACACCGCGCCCTGCGTGATTTTCGATAACGTGCCCGGCTGCCCCAAGGGCTTCCGCGTGCTGGTTAACTTTTTCGGCGGCAAGCGCAGGAATATGACGCTGGGCTTCCCGACGGGTCTGAACCGCCTCGAGCTGAGCGAAGCTTTTCTCCAAACGTATTTGAAGGACCTGAAGACGCTTCCTTATCAGGAGGTCGAGGATGGACCCATTTTCGAAAACATCCTGACCGGCGATGACGTCGACGTGACCAAGTTTCCGGTGCCGGTCTGGCATCCGCGCGACGGCGGCCGTTACATCGGAACCGGAAGCTTCAACGTCACGCGCGACCCGGAAGAAAACTGGGTCAACGTGGGAACCTACCGCGTGATGATCCAGGATAAGAAGACCGTCGGTTTCTATATCTCGCCGGGGAAGCACGGCCGCATCCATCGCGACAAATATCAAGCGCGCGGCGAGTTGATGCCCACCGTGGTCGTGGTCGGCGGCGATCCCCTGACGTTCCTGATGGCGTGCAGCGAGACTCCCTACGGCACCTGCGAGTACGATCTGGTGGGCGCGATGCGCGGCTCGCCGCTCAAAGTCGTGCGCGGCAAAGTGACGGGCCTGCCGATTCCGGCCGACGCGGAAATCGCGCTCGAAGGGTTTGTCGATCCCAGCAAGCGCTTGCCGGAGGGTCCTTTTGGCGAATGGACCGGCTACTACGCCAGCGACACGCGCCCGGAGCCGGTGCTGGACATCCAGGCCATCTATCATCGCAACGACCCCATTCTGCTGGGTTGCCCCCCGCAGCGTCCTCCGGATGAGCTGGCGCGTTATCGTGCAGTCACCCGCTCCGCGCTGCTGCGCCAGAGCGTCCAGAAAGCCGGCGTGCCCGACGTGCACGCCGTGTGGGCCCACGAAGTGGGCACCGCGCGCCTGCTGATCGGCATCTCAATCAAGCAGCGCTACCCGGGCCACACCAAGCAAGCCGGCCACGTGGCTTGCCAGTGCCATGTGGGCGCGTATTGCGGCAAGTACGTGATCGTCGTCGATGAGGACATCGACGTATCGAACCTCGATGAGCTGATCTGGGCCATGCTGACGCGTTCGGACCCGGCCACCTCGATCGACATTATCACGGGGGCGTGGAGCACGCCTCTCGATCCGCGCATCAGTCCGGAGCAGAGAGCTACCGGGAACTTCACGAATTCCCGCGCCATCATTGACGCGTGCCGGCCGTTCCATTGGCGCGACAAGTTCCCTCCGGTGAACATGCCCAGCCCCGAAGTGTTGAAGAAAGCCAGGGAGAAATTTTCCTACCTGCTGGAATAGAGTTTCATGGCTGAGGAAGGCGCGGTTCAAATCGGCGAGCAAGCCCCCGCCAGTTGGCGGGGCGCCGCCAGCATGTCGGGCGCCGCTGAACCCCCGCTTCACGAAGCTTCCGCCGGTTGGCCCCAGCGCATCGGCTGGGTGCTGTCGATCGCGCTACCGGTGGCGATCTGGTTCGTGCCGCTTCAACTGAACCCGACCCCGAAACACACCATCGCAATCACTCTGTTCATGATCCTCGCGTGGGCCTTCGAGACCATGGAGCACGGGCTCACGGGCTTGATCGGATGCTACCTGTTCTGGACCCTCGGAGTGGTGAAATTCGACGTCGCCTTCAGCGGATTCGCCGACGATACGCCGTGGTTCGTCATCGGCGCGATTCTGTTTGGCACCATGGCGGCGAAATCCGGCTTGGCGCGCAGAATCGCTTACACCGTGATGGCGCGGGTGGGGACCACCTATTCGCGGCTCCTGCTGGGCTTGATCCTTTCCGATTTTCTGATCACGTTCCTGGTCCCGTCCGGCCCACCCCGAGTGATCATCATGTCGACCGTCGCACTGGGATTGGTGGAGGCGTTCGGTCTGGGCAAGGGCAGCAACGTCGGGCGCGGCATGTTCCTGATCCTGACCTACACGGCGTCGGTGTTCGACAAGACGATCATCGCGGGCGCCGCGTCCATCATCGCCCGCGGAGCGATCGAAAAATTCGGCCACGTGCACGTGCTCTATAGCCAGTGGTTGGTGGCTTATTTACCCTCCGATATCGTGATGATCCTGGTGGCGTGGCGACTGATGCTGTGGTTTTATCCGCCGGAGATTGCTTCGCTGCCGGGCGGCGCGGGCTACCTGCGTGACGAGCTGGAAAAGATGGGTTCGTGGACTCCCATGCAGAAAAAATCGCTCGCGCTGATGTTGCTGGCGATCGGGCTGTGGATGACGGACTTCCTGCACCACACCTCGGCCTCGGTCATCGGGCTGGGGATCGGATTACTCGCGGTGCTGCCCTGGACCGGGGTGCTCGGCATCGACGACCTGAAGCGGGTGAACTATCTGCTGTTCATTTTTATCGGGTCCGCGATCAGCATGGGCAAGGTTCTGACCGCCACCAACAGCCTGGACGTGCTGACGCGCGTGCTGTTCGGATGGGTGACGCCGCTGCTGGGCCATCCCTTTCTTTCCACTTTTGTGGTGTACTGGACCGCGTTCACCTATCATCTGTTTCTGGCGAGCGAGTTATCGATGCTGGGCACCTCCGTGCCCGTGCTGATGAACTACGCCACCGCGCATCATCTGGATCCGCTCAAGCTCGGCATGATCTGGACGTTTGCATGCAGCGGCAAGATTTTCATGTATCAGTCGGCCGTTCTGGTGGTGGGATATTCGTTCGGCTATTTCAAGTCGAAGGACTTATTCCGCCTGGGTCTGTGCATGAGCGTCGTGGACTCGGTTCTGCTCCTGCTGGTGGTGCCCTTCTACTGGCCGCTGGTCGGTATCGGGTAAAAGGGGTGCGGGGGTTACCCTCTGAATGACAACGGCCGCGTGGAGCGTTGGTCCAGAACAATTTTGCGTCATAATGTATTATGCTTTGGATGCCTCCTTGTAGCGCATGAGTCAGCATTCCAAGATTGAGTGGACGGAGGCGACCTGGAACCCTGTTCGAGGATGCCTCAAGATCAGCCCGGGTTGCAAGCACTGCTACGCCGAAACTTTCGCCGAGCGGTTCCGAGACGTTCCCCGTCACCCGTACGAGTACGGGTTTGACCCCCGTCTTGTCCCAACGAAACTGCTTGAGCCGCTCCTTTGGGCGTCACCGAGAACGGTTTTTGTGAACAGCATGAGTGACCTGTTCCAGGACGCCGTGCCGGACGAATATGTAGCCGCAGTTGCAGAGGTCATGGTCTGTACGCCGTGGCATACGTATCAAGTTCTTACTAAACGCGCAGATCGCCTCGCGCAACTCCTGAGAGGTAAGCTCCGAGCCGCCGCCGAAGCACACCACATTTGGTGGGGCGTCAGCGTAGAAGACAGGAGATACGGACTGCCGCGCATCGATCGTCTGCGCCACTCCCCTGCCAGCGTTCGATTTCTGAGCATCGAACCCCTCCTAGAGGATATTGGTGCGATCAGTCTTTCGGGCATCCATTGGGTCATCGTCGGTGGGGAAAGCGGCGCGGGCGCCCGACCTATGCGGAGGGAATGGGTGGAATCGATCAAAGATCGATGCGAGGCGGCGAACGCATTCTTCTTCTTCAAACAATGGGGTGGAGTCAGGAAGGGCAAGCACGGACGAACCCTTAATGGTCGAACTTACGACGAGATGCCGCCCCAGGCATCTACGCCAGTTCCTCCGCTCACAGTTCGCCAGCAATTGGCATCCTCACTCGCGCCCGTCGCCCAGCAATGGACAGCTTCTCCGCTCGTCCACGTCAAGCGACAGCAGGTTGCGAGACCCGTGTGAAGGGTTAGGTTCTTCGCGGGCCAGCACCCGCATAGACAAGGAGCAGCATTGCGGTTCCTGCTCTATTCATCAAGGATATCCTGCGCAATCTTCACCGCGGTTGGTGCGCCGCGTTTATTGGCGGCAGCAAAGCAGAGAAGATAGAGAGGACTTGATCGAGTGTTCCTGAGTACCAATCCTTTTGCAACCGCCTCGAAGCACGAAGCGAGGCGCTTGTGAATAAAGGCCTCAATACTCGCTGGAGTAGCGGTCCTCTGTATATTCTCGCGAGTTTCGCCGAATAGATCCAAGGTCGTGTTCGATTGGTAGAATTCTTCTCGCCACTGACCTGTACCTAGGACCGAATCGAGACGAGCCTGCCAGGACTCCTCGATGTTCCCGCGGTACGTCAAGAGCCGCGAGACACCGATCCCAAGCGGAAAGAGATACCAGAGGTCAATGGCTTTAGTCGCGGCTATGACTTCTATCGTGCTCCATTCAACTTGCATACCATAGGGATCCAGGAAAACAACCGCCCGCTCCTTCTTCCAGTTCCGTTCGTGACACCATGCTTTCAGAACATTGTTGGCGTCCCCGTGTCGGAAGGAACAAAGCCCCAGGCGGTCCGGATATTCTCGTTCGAGGTCTTTTTTTAGCGCCTCCAGCCGAAGATGGGACTTCTCGATGAAGAGGTAATGATCGAATGGCGCCGGTAGGCCCAGAGCAATTTTCGCGCTACCGGCACGGTAACTTGCTGTGTCTTCGTCGCGGTAGACGTCGTCAAATAGCGTCGATTCGGTGACCGAAGTTGGATCAGTTCGTGAACCCGTACCCGCGAAGGCATCAACAAACCATGTCTTGAAGAAGCGGGCGCGTTCGTTGCGGACGAAGACTTGCCGGTAAGCCTGCAGGTACTTGTGCAAGCGTTCGAGTTTGACCTCGGTCCAGTTGCCACCAAATCTGTGGTCGGTCACCAGATACTCCCGGATGTGTGGTGAAACAAGTCCCTGCGACAATGTTGTCACAATGCGTGCATCACCGTGACGGCCGACGCCATGAGATGAACAGTATTCAAGTGATCAGCCTTGGCAGGTCGGCTCCTCGTCCAGGATCTTACGGACCGCGCGAGTACAGAGTGTCCGCGAAGACCAGCTTCACTTCTTTTTTGGTGCGCCGTGGAGGTAATGGTCGAGATTGGCAAAGTAGTCAGCCAGAACTCTCGCCCACCCTCGGGCAGGCACTGCCATCCCTATCGCCGACAGCTCAGTCTCCAGCGAGCCGGCAGGGAATTCCGGGACGACCCGCGGATTCGAACCGTTCTTCCCTTTCGCCATCGCAGCGGTGCGCCGCCGTTGTTTGTTCGGAGTAGCCAATGATTCCCCTCAAGCCAGCATAACGCCGGCGGATGCACCCCCAAACCGGGAAATTACCTGCCCAATGATGCCAAACTATAGACATGGAGCGGCCCATGCCTGACCCCCAGTTTTCGAGGCTGATTGTCGGCATCAGCGGGGCCACCGGCTCACTCTACGGCATCCGCCTCCTGCAAGCATTGCAGGGCTCCGACGTTGAAACGCACCTGATCGTGAGCCGCTGGGGCGCGCGCACGCTGATCCACGAAACGCCGTACACGCTCGATGAAGTGCAGCGGATGGCGGCCTGCCACTATTCTCCCGGCGATCAAGGAGCCCCGGTGTCGAGCGGTTCGTTCCTGACCAAGGGAATGGTGGTGGCTCCGTGCAGCATGCGAACGCTGGCGGCCATTGCCCACGGCCAGGGCGAGCATCTGATCCATCGCGCCGCGGACGTGATCCTGAAAGAACGCCGCAGGCTGGTGCTGGTGGTCCGCGAAACGCCCCTCAACGACATCCATCTCGAGAACATGCTGAAGCTCTCGCGCATGGGTGTGGTGATCCTGCCGCCGGTGCCGGCGTTCTACAATCGTCCGCAGTCCATCGACGAGGTGGTCGATCAAACGGTCATGCGAATACTCGATCAGTTTGACATCCATCTGGATCTGACACGGCGCTGGGACGGCGAGATGTTGCCCACCACCAGCAAGGCTTCCGACTGACATGGCGACCACACAACAACCGGCAGCCCACATCGAACGCTTGTGGCCCAAAGAAGGGATCAGCCGCATTCCGTATTGGATTTACACCGACCCGGCGGTGTACGACCTCGAACAGCAAAAGATCTTCCAGGGGCCGGCCTGGAACTACGTCGGCCTCGAAGCGGAGATTCCCAAGCCCGGCGATTTCAAGGCCACTTTCATTGGCGACATTCCGGTGGTGGTGACACGCACGCTCGACGGGTCGCTGAAGGCCTTTGTGAACAAGTGCGCGCATCGCGGCGCGCTCGTGTGCCGAGAGCACTTCGGCAATGCCAAGGATTTCACCTGCATCTATCATCAGTGGCGCTACGACCTGAGCGGCAAGCTGCTGGCGGTTCCGTTCCGCAGAGGCGTGCCCGAAGGCGACATCCGCGTCGGCGGCATGCCTGACGACTTTCAGATGGCCGAGCACCGCATGCAAGCCCTGAAAGTGGAGGCGGTCAACGGCGTGGTGTTCGCGTCCTTCGATCACGGCATGACGCCGTTCCGCGAATATCTGGGCGAGCTGATGATGTACTACTTCGAGCGGGTGTTCGATGGGCGGCCCCTGCGGTCGCTGGGGCGGATGAGCCAGAAGATCGCCGGCAACTGGAAGCTGATGGCCGAAAACATCAAGGACCCCTACCACGCGAGCCTGCTGCACGTGTTTCTAGTGACCTTCGGATTGTTTCGCGCCGATCAGAAGTCCAAGGTCGAGATGGATGAAACCGGCCGGCACGCGGTGCTGGTTTCGCGCAAGGGCGAGCAGAAGGCTTCCGAAGGCACCAGCGACATAGCGCGCCTCAAGAGCGATTACGTGCTGCATGATCCGTCGCTGCTCAATCGCCGGAAGGAATTTAAGGACGAAAACACAGTGGTGATGCAGACGCTGTTTCCGGGCCTCATTATTCAGCAGCAAACCAACACGCTGGCCATGCGGCAGATCCTGCCCAAGGGACCGCACCACTTCGATCTGGTGTGGGATTTTTTCGGCTATGCCGACGACGACGAGGAAATGGCCGGTTTCCGCCTGAAACAGGCGAATTTGATGGGACCCGCCGGCCTGGTGTCGATCGACGACGTGGAAGCGCTCGAGATGTGCCACAAAGGTTTCAGGGAGCACCCGGAGGAGGCCGCGGTCCTCGAAATGGGTGGGCGGGATAGCCGCAACGAGAATCACATGGTTACCGAGAGTGCCATCCGCGGGTTCTACAAATACTACCGGGAGATCATGGGTTGGGCGTAGCCGAGGCGTTGTCCATCAAGTCCGAAGCCGATGAACTCATCAGCTCCTACGTTCATTGCCTGGATGACGACCGCATCGAGGAATGGCCCGAGTTTTTCACAGAGGACGGCGTTTACAAAATCGTGGGCCGCGATAACGTGGACCGCAACCTTCCCATCGCGACCATGTCCTGCCACGGCAAGGGCATGATGAAAGACCGCGTGAACGCGATTCGCAATGCCAGCGTGTACTCGCCGCGCTATCTGCGGCATTTGGTCGGCAGCGTCCAAGTCGTCGGGCAGGAAGGCGAGAGCCACCTGGTGCAAGCCAACTTCGTCGTGTTCCAGACTCTTCAGGACGAGGAGACCAAAGTTTTCATGGCGGGCAAGTATCGAAGCAAGATCGTGTTCGTCGACGGGAGCCCGAAATTTCAGGAAAAGATTGTGATCTACGATAGCCTCCAGATACCCGGCCTACTGGTAATTCCCCTCTAGCCTATGCCTGAATCGCCGCTGTGGATCTCGGAAGCCGATGTCGTGTCAATGATGGACTTCCCGAGCGCCATCGACGCGCTCGAGCGCGGGCTGCTGGCGGAAGCCAAGGGACACGCCGCCAACATGGTGAAGACCCACGTCGAATGGGACGGCCACGCCACCCTGCATGCGATCGGAGCGGCGTTCCCCCAAGAGGGATTCGTGGGCACCAAAACCTGGGCGCACACCGAAGGCGGAGCCACTCCGCTGCTGATCCTGTTCGACAGCCACACCGGCGCGCTCAAGGCCATCATTGAAGCGTTCGCGCTGGGTCAGATGCGCACCGGCAGCGCCTCGGGAGTCGCCACCAAGTGGATGGCGGCGCCGAGCGCCGATGAGTTCGCGATCATCGGCACCGGCAAGCAGGCGATGACGCAGGTGGCGGCGGTGGTCGCGGTGCGGCCGATACGGCGAATCCGCATTTTCGGACCGAATCAAGAACGGCGCGAAGCCTTTGCCGAGCGCGTGAGAAAAGCGTTCGACCTTCCCGTGGTGGCCGCGGGCAGCATCGCCGAAGCCGTGGATGGCGCGACGGTGGTCACTGTTGTGACCAGGGCAACCGAGCCCATCATCACCGCCGGGATGCTGACGCGCGGGGCGCATATCAACACCGTGGGTGCCATTGTGCCCAGCCGCGCCGAGCTGGCGGGCGATGTTCTGGCGCGTGCCAGCCTGATCGTGGCCGACAGTGTTCCGCAGGCCCGCAAGCTCTCGCGCGAGCTGATGGATTTTTTCCGCGACGATGCCAACGGTTGGGAGCGTGTCCGTTCGCTGTCGAGCGTCGTTGAGGCGCGCGCGCCGCGTGCAGCATCCGACGATCTAACGGTCTTCAAAGCGCTCGGCATGGGCATCTCCGACCTGGCCCTTGGAGTCGAGCTGTATCGCACGGCCCTCGCCTCCCGTCTGGGCCGCGCCTTCGAGCATCCCCAAAAAATGTCTCCGCGCTTGCATAATAAGAAGCAGAGCCTTACAGGAGCTTAAAATGCAACACCCCGATTTTCAATTCGTCGACCGCACCGGATTGTCCGCGGAACCCCTCAAGCTGATTGCTCCCGTCGTGATCCCCAAGGAGGCCATTGAGGCGGAGGTCGAGCGGCTCGCCTCGCTGCCCGCTCCGGCGAACGGCCGGCGCGTTTCGATGGTCGTGAATCCCCACACCGGCGTGGGCAACGGTTTTACTCCGGGAACGGCCGTTTCGCTGTGTGTGCTGAAGCCTGGCGAGCAGACCAAGCCCATCCGGCATAATTCCGCCGTGGTGAATTTCTGCATCCGCGGCGCCGGTCAGACGCGCATCGACGGCAAGTGCATCCGGTACGAACAGTACGACGTCTGGAACACACCGGCGTGGGCTGTCTATGAGCACCTGAACGACACCGATGACTTGCATGTTCGTCTCGCTTACAGCAACTCCGCGCTGCTCGAGAAAATGCAGGTTCACATCGTGGATGAAAATCCGCCCGTGAACGGCGCGGCGAAAGAGGAAGGCGGCGCGCACGCTCACGCCGTGAATCCCTTCGGCACATTCCAACTCACCGACGACGGCGCGTTTCTGATGCCGTATGAGAAACTCATCAACCCGGACATCGTTCCGCACAAGCCCCTGCACTTCCCCTGGAAGAAGGTTAAGGCGGAGTTGGACAAGCTCAGCGCTCTCGGCCAGGCCTATGCCGGCCGCCGGTTGTACCTGCTCTACAATCCCGCGACGGGCCACACCAACGGCACCACCAGCAACTTTTTCGCGACGATGACCGTTCGGCCCGGCAACATCGTGGACCGCCCGCATCGCCACACCGCCTCCGCCATCAACTACTATTTCTCCGGCAGTGGTTACAGCACAGTCGAGGGCAAGCGATATAC
>Ga0210384_10008691_pt1 | contig 10558 bp, 5 predicted proteins | sample IncBWH2MmetaG_FD_160574 | JGI IMG/M metagenome (GOLD analysis project Ga0210384, IMG submission 160574) | Forest soil microbial communities from Barre Woods Harvard Forest LTER site, Petersham, Massachusetts, United States - Inc-BW-H-2-M | ecosystem: Environmental > Terrestrial > Soil >...
CGGGACTGGGATCCCAGAGGCTTCTTTGAGTGTGTGGATTTTGTCTGTGGCGAGAGCTTCGAATTTCTCGGTGAGGCCGCCGGGCCAACGGACTTCGACGGAATCGAGCTTGGTGACGGAGCCGAGGCCGAAGTGGACGCGCATGTCGTTATTGGAATCGTAGCTCGAGCCGCTGCGGACTTCGTCGACGAAGACGCGCGAGCCGGCCTTCATAGTGATTCTAGCGCCGATGGCGTCGCGATTGGTGCGGAGTTTCCGCGATGAGGAATTGAAGGAGGTGCCCATAAGATGGAACGTAATCCAGTGATTGGGCGTGCGCACGTCGTTGACGAGGAGGCTGGGCGGAGCGTTCATGTTGCTGATAACGGCGGAGAGTCGGCCGTCGTTCCACAAATCGCCGATGGCCAAGCCGCGCGAGGAATTTAGCGCGGTGATGCCGGGACCGGCATCGGCGGAGATGTCGGTGAACGTGCCGTTGCCATTGTTGTGATAGAGGATGCGCGGTTCCTGGAAGGCGCTGCCGAGATGCTGGCTGTCGACTTCGGGGTAGACGTGGCCATTGACGAGAACAAGGTCGGGCCAGCCATCGTTGTCGAAATCGAGGAACATGGCGCCCCAGCCGAGGTATTTGGTGTTGAGGCCGAGGCCAGCGGGATAGGTGACGTCGTCGAAGGTTCCATTGCCATTGTTGCGATAGAGCGTGGCGGTGTCGTCGGAGAAATTGGTTTTGAAGATGTCGAGTTTGCCGTCGCCGTTGTAGTCGGCGATCGTTGAGCCCATGCCGGCTTGCGCACGGCCGTCTTCATTGAAGGCGGCGCCGGCGGTGATGGCGACGTCGGTGAAGGTGGCGTCGCGGTTGTTGTGGTAGAGGATGCTGGCGGTACTGTCGCAGGCGACGAAAATATCGGGCCAGCCATCGTCGTCATAGTCGAGCGTGGAGACGCTCAAGGAGTAGTGGCCGTCGGCTTTGTCGATGTGAGATTTTGCGCTGGCGTTTTCAAAGGTGCCGTCGCCGTTGTTGTGGTAGAGAATATTCTTTGCAGCAGGCAGTCCTTGCGGGCCGCACATCACGGGGGCGCCTTTCCAGATGCACGTCGAGCGATCGCCTGGAGCGGGCGTCGTGGCGAGATCGAAATCCACGTAGTTGGCGACCATTAGATCGAGATGGCCGTCGCGGTCATAGTCGACGAACGCGCAGCCGTTGCCCCAGGCTTTTCCAGAGCCAGCAACGCCAGCTTTTTCGCTCATGTCGGTGAAGGTGCCGTCGCCGTTGTTGTGATAGAGGACGTTTTTTCCGTAGTAGGTGACGTAGAGATCTTCCCAACCATCGTTGTCGTAGTCGCCGACGCAAACGCCCTGGCCCCACCCGGAGTGCGTGAGGCCGGCTATTTCAGTGACATCCTTGAAGGTTCCGTCGTGATTATTGTGGTACAGATGGTTCGTCGGGGCTTTCCCATGGAGCGGCGCCTCCAGGCTTGAGCCGTTGACGATGAAAATGTCTGGCCAGCCGTCGTTGTCGTAGTCGAAAATGGCAACGCCGGTCCCCGTGGTTTCAATGATGTATTTTTTCCTGTCCACGCCGCCGAATACCACCGAGTCGGTGAGACCTGCTTTCTTGGCGATATCGGTGAAATGGGCGAGAGGTTTGGGATTGCTCTTTAGGAGCTGCGCGGCGCTGAAGAAAAAAGAAAAAGGCAAAAGAAGAGCAAGCGAAGTCCAGGAGAGTTTGAAATGAAACCGCGAACGATGAGTCGGACCAGGAATCATGAACTCTTGGCATACTAAGGTGCCGGTACAGAAGGGTCAAGGCGGAGCGACTATGCCATGCTGAGCCGGGCGGAATCGAGCTTCTTGTAGTTGAGTTAGGCGAACCAGCAACACACTGGTTCATCGAGGACTACGGAGGGAGCGTCATGATTGCTGGCCGCGCATTCATTCCCGCAGATCAAGTTGTGGATCTCTCTGAGCGTCTGGAATTTGTGTCTAGGGCCGATGCAGATTAAATCAAATCCATGCTGGTTGAGGGCTGGGTTGAGAACTGCCGTGCTCGCCCTCCTGTCGCTGGTGATTTGCGCCTGCGGACACGCGCAAACCAAGAACTCCAAGAGGAGCGCCGACGCATCGGCGGCCAATGCGATTTACAGTCAGGGAATTGCCGCTTTGCAGGGGCGGGATTTGGCCGGTGCGCGGGAGGCTTTTGAAAAGACCGTGAGATTGCTTCCACAGAGCCCGGAACCGCACAATTCGCTCGGATGGGTTTTGCTGGTGCAGGGAGAGACCGATGCGGCCATTGCCGAGTTCAAATCAGCAGTGAAATTGAAGCGGGGTTTTGCGCAAGCGCACATGAATCTTTCCAGCGCGCTGATACAAAAAGGGGATGTGCAGGGCGCAGTCCATGAGGCGCGCGAGGCCGTGCGGCTGGCTCCAAAGGACTCGGAGACGCGCCACATCCTGGGGAAGGCGCTTTCTTATTCAGGCGATGCAGCCGGAGCCGCTGCGGAATTGCAGAGCGCGATCGAGATCGATCCGAACCGGCCGGAGCTGCATGATGATCTTGGTTCGGTTCTGGTCCAGCAATCGAAGGTGGAGGAAGCGGCTGCTGAGTTTTCTGAAGCGTTGAAACTGCAGCCGCAATTCGCAGAGGCTCATTTGCATCTTGGCGTCGTGCGCTTCGAGCAAAAGGAACTCGAGGGGGCGGAGTCTGAGTTGCGCTTGGCCACAAACCTGGAGCCGGGAAATTCCCTGTCGCATTACTACCTGGCACAGACGCTCGAATCGAAGGGAGCGGCTGCGGACGCCGCGCTCGAGGAATATCAGGCGGCGGCAAAACTGGATCCCCAGAATGCGGACGCGCAAAAACATCTGGGAATTTTGCAGCAGCGTTCGGGAAACGGAGAAGATGCGTTGGCCGCATTCCAGCAAGCGGTGAAGATTCGGCCGGAGAGTGCGGATGCCCACAATGATCTTGGGCTTGCTTTGTTGCAGACCGGCGATGCGGAGGGGAGTATTCGGGAATTTGGTGCGGCGCTGAAACGGAAGCCGAACGACGCTGGGTATGAAGGCAATTTGGGGGCCGCGTATTTGCAGAAGACGGACTTTGACGCTGCGGTTGCGCATTTCGAGGCCGCGCTGAAGTTTGCGCCCCAGGACGCCACCCTTCATTACGATTTAGGTTTGGCGCTAAAGATGAAAGACCGCTTGCCGGAGGCGATTGCGGAATTCAGGAAGTCTGAGGAACTGGACCCCAAACTGGCGGATGCGCACTACACGCTGGGGGTGACCTTGTGGCAGCAGGGTGAATTAGCGGCAGCGGCAGAGGAACTGCGCGTGGCGGTCCAGGCGAAACCCGACTATGCGGAGGCTTACTACACGTTGGGTTCGGTCCTGAAGCAGAAGGGGGACTTGCAGCCGGCGGCCGATGCGCTGCGGGAAGCGATTCGTTTGCAGCCGGATTTTGCGGGAGCGCACACGAATCTGGGTGCCGTGCTGCGGCAACTGGGGGACGCTGACGGGGCCGCTGCCGAGAGCCGCGCGGGCATGGAGCTCTTGAAAGAAAAGTCGAGCGAGCAGGCGGCGGCGTTCGCGACAAACTCCGGGCGCAGGCTTTTGAACGCAGGGGATCTCGATGGGGCGATTTCACAGTTCCGCGCGGCGATACAGTCGTTGCCCGGCTATGCCCCGGCGCATTACCAGCTAGGATTGGCGCTGCAGAGGAAGGGCGCCAAGCGAGAGGCGTCGAAGGAATTTCAAGAGGCGGCCGAATTGGATCCCCATTTGAAAGTACCGGTCCAGTAGACGCGCGAGAACGTGCGTGGCCGTACCGCGCTAGAACGCGGTCTTGCGGATGGCCACTAACTCGGTTTCGACCGGTACGCCGCGAGCGACTTTCGCACGAATGACGGCTTCAAACGGTTTGAGGTCGCCATTTTGTGAAACGGAAAGCCGCAAAAGCAGCTCTTCCAGAGAACTTTGCCTGCAGACGTACTCAACAGCTGCTTGCGTGCCGATCGTCGTGTTTCCCGCAAGGATTAGCACCGATTGCCCCTGATTCATTCCTTTTACGAGGCCGAGGAGAGCGTAGTCCTCGGTGAGCGGCACACCAGAAGGAGTTGCGAAGAATTCCTTCCCTTCGTCGGGCAGCGGATGCTTGTTAATAATGGCGTGGTCGCCTTTACGAGGGCCGGAGGTAAGCCGCTCGAAGATGAATTCCTGAGTGCCGGGAATCTCGAGCAGTGAAAGGTTTTCCACTGGCGAACCGATGAAAATCAAATTGTTGTTCTTGGCGTCGTCGAGCGAAAAGAGACTGCCGCGCTTGACGCGGATGCGGCGGTGGAGGAGACCGAACACGCGATCGAGTTCGTGAACTGCCAAGACCTCACCGACGCCCGTGTAGTGGTCGAGAATGGGCGCCCCTGCGTCACGCGTTGCATCGCGGTAACGCATGCCCGTCTCAGGACGACCGATAAAGGCGGCGTTGCTAAAGACCACCCAGGGCTCTTCCGACCCGGAGGTAAAGCCTTTCCAGAAGACGCGAAACGCGGCCGGCACAGGCTCGCCTTCGCTCGCGGCGCCGACAGGACTCGAAGTGCGAGTCGCCATCAGCCACACAATCACGAGGATGGCTGCCGCGAGGAAGATAGAGAGGGAAATTACCTCGGTGCCCCATCTGCGCTCGGTACTCATTTCGAGGGCATCCTTGCTGACCACCCCGTTTACGCTGCTGGAGGGAGACTTTGCCGCTGAAGCGTTTCGAGAGTGAAAAGAGAGCACATACGTGCCCTTGGGGAGTTCCACCACGATGGGGTCTTCCGGCCCATCCGAGCTGTAGTACTCGGTGAGCTTGGACCGCAGCCGTCCGGCCTGCACGCGGACCATGGAATCAAGTTGCGGATCGAAATCCGGGGATCGTCCGAAAACCTCGGTAGCAATTTGGAATTCCTTGATAGGGGTACCTGGATGATCTACGGCATGCTTAGCCAAATAGCGGAGCAATTTGCAAAGGGACTCCGAACCGTGCAGGGCTTGGCTGCTGACGAGCCGGTTGATTTGCTCCAGGAAATGCTCCCGTTCCGTCACGTGAATCCTTGATACGTCGGAGTAACAGGAGTGTAACAAGTCGCGCATCTCTATGCAATACGAAGAGTTATTAGATGTAACCGTATCAGACGCATTGAGACTTCTATCAGGAAGCCAAAAAACGAATAGTACGCATCAATATTGCCGCATCATCTGCCCTTGTCTCGGTGCCGACGCGTGAATTGCGTCTGAGGTGGAATTGCGGAGGCCTTGTTTAGGCCCAGTGCTTAACGCGAAGCGCAGGTCGCGGGCGCTTCGAGTGCGTTGTGGGGGTGCCTTTAGCGGTTGAGCCTGGCTCGTTCTTTGCGAGTTTCGGTTCGGCCTTCCTTTTGTTAAGTAACTTTCAACCAAATCGTGATGTACGCGAAGCTTGGCAAGCTTGTCGTTGAGGCAGTTGAGGCCCAAGCTTTTCGACCATTGGACTCGGAACGCTTTTGAAAGATACGGGAAACGGATTCGCTAGGAGGCGTGGGATGGCAAAGCGACTGGTTGTTCTAGGTTTGGCGGTTCTGTTCTGCGCATTTTTGCTGTATGCGCCGAGATCATCAGGGCAGGCGGTTTTTGGAAGCATCATCGGCACGGTGACAGACCCGCAGGGTAATGCTGTCGCTGGAGCCAAAGTAACTGTCACTTCGGTCACCAAGAGCACGGCGTTCCAGACGATAACCAACGAAAGTGGCAATTATTCTGTCACGCACTTAATTCCGGATACCTACAAGGTTCACGTAGAGGCCGCCGGGTTCAAAGCCTACGATGTTCCGAACGTTTCCGTTTCCGCGGACTCTTCCGCGAGCATTGATGCGTCCATGCAGGTTGGAGCTGTCACGCAAACCGTCGAAGTTACGGGCGACGTTCCTCAACTCCAGACGGACCGCGCCGACGTCGACATGGAGTTCAGCGAGAAGTATGTTGAAGATTTGCCGGTCCTCAACCGTAACTTCACGAATTTCGAGCTTCTCTCGCCAGGAACGCAAAAGCTGGTTGGCTGGAGCCACGCGGCTACCGAGAATCCTCAGGGCGGTGGGCAAATCTTCGTCAACGGGCAGCATTTCAGCGGCACCAATTTTGAGTTGGATGGGACCGATAACCAAGACCCCATCCTTGGCATTATTGTGGTAAATCCGAATCTCGACGCGGTTGGCGAAGCGAAGATCGCACTGCAGGACTATGACGCGGAATCCGGCAAGGCCACGGCGGGCGTCGTCAAGGTTCAGACCAAATCCGGTTCGAACGACTTCCATGGCACCGGCTTCTACTATTACCGCAATAGCGAGCAGGAAGCGCGCGATCCGTTCACGAACAAGCCTGGAGTTCCTCTCGCGGCGGCAACCTGGAAGCAGTTTGGCGGATCTGTCGGCGGCCCCATCTTTAAGAACAAACTATTCTTCTTTGGCGATTATCAAGGAACTAAGCAGCAGCAGGGCATCACGAACCAGTACACGATTCCGACTGCCAAGGTCCTCAGCAGCTGCGGATTCGGAAAACCGGGCAACTGCGACCTCAGCGAATACCTGGTAGCAGGTGGTCCTGTCAATGGCCAAATCTACGACCCGTCAACCGGCAACCTACAGACGGGAACCGGCCGGACGCCGTTCGTGAACAATCAGATTCCGAACACAAGGATTTCGCCACAGGCTACGGCCATGCTTGCCTTGTTCCCGACACCTACGGCCGGAGGCGTGACAAATAACCTGGTCACGACAGGTGCGGGCCCCTTTAAACAGAACTCGTTTGACACGCGCATTGATTACAGCGCTCCTCATAACTATCAGGTCTTCGGCCGCTTCAGTCTAGATTACTTCTCGCTATCTGGCACCGGAGGCTTGGGCGCACTCGGTGGCCTTGGCTTTGGACCTGGGGGCTTGAACGGATCTTCCACGGTGCACAATTACAGTTTGGCAACCGGATTTACAAAGCCCATCGGAGCGCGTTGGCTGACGGACTTCCGCTTCGGGTACTTCAAGTACAACCCGCAGACGGCTTACTCCGATGCCAGCGCTTCGCCGATGGACGGATTCAAGGTACCCGGCTTGAACAGCGGGCCCGGTGTTGTGGGCCCCCCGACGACAGGAGGCTTGGCTGGCATCGATTTTGGCGGTACCGGCGGGTTTACGCCTTTCGGCGACGGCTTGAATATCGGCCGCTGCAACTGCCCGCTAACCGAAAGCGAACAGCAATTCCAATTCGTAAACAACTGGACGAAGACACAAGGCAACCACACGTTCAAGTTCGGCGCAGACATCCGCTATGCCATGAATTTGCGAGTGCCGAGCGATGCCAGCCGCACAGGATTGTTGCACATTAATGCGGGAGACACCGCCAACGCTGGAGTAGGCGGCCTCAGCTTCGCAACTTTTCTTCTAGGTGACGTAACTTCTTTTGAGCGCTTTGTTAGCAGCAGTTTGACCGCTGCCGAACGCCAGAAACGTTGGTTTTTCTACGGCCAGGATTCGTGGCGCCTCTCGCCGAAATTCACCATGACCTATGGTCTGCGGTGGGAGATTTACTTCCCGGAGTCCGTAAATGGCAAGAATAACGGTGGATTTGCAAATCTGGATCAGGGCGTGATTCGCGTTGCCGGCAACGGCCCCATCGGTCTAAACGGCAATATAAACAACACACTGAAGGCATTTGCGCCGCGTCTGAGTTTCGCCTATCAGTTGGATTCGAAAACCGTGGTTCGGATCGGCTACGGCCGGGGTTTTGATATCGGCGTGTTCGGTTCCAACTTCGGCCACGTGGTCACACAAAACTTGCCGGTTCTCGCGAACCAGAGTCTTACGGACACAAACTGTACGCAACAGCCAACTTGTGGCGCTGGCGCAACGAACGACCGAAGTGCCGTATTTACCCTCGCGCAAGGCCCGCTGCCCTTCACTTTTTCCACGCTCCTCAGTCAGATTGGCTCGGACGGGACATTGCCACTCAGGGGGCCCCAAGGTAACGTGAGCCCCAGAATCCGGCCCACGACTCAGCGGCTTCCCACTATTGACCAGTGGAATGCCACGGTCCAGCGCCAGATCACCCCAACGCTCAACATTTCAGTGGGCTACGTGGGCAACAAAGGCACGCATGTGTTTGCCGGTAACGGACCGTCCTACAATACGAATGAGGCGGCGATTGGCCAGGGTACCTTCGCCTATGCCTGTACTCCGAACCCACCACCAGCAGCAACCACGTTTGATTGCAAACAGAGCTTCAAGCCGTTTACCCCGCAGTCATTCCGCCGGCGGCTTTTCCTGAACGGCGTACCAGCTTTCACCTATCCGAATTTCCCGGGTGTGACGTGTTGCTCGGATAGCCCGGGCGATTACTTCGGCAACGATGCAGACAACAAATACAACGCTTTGCAGATAAAGGCCGAAAAGCGTGTCAGCAGTGGACTGCAATTCCTGGCGCACTATACCTACTCGAAGGCTTATTTCTATGACGCTGGCTATTTCTCCGTCAACAAGACATTTGCGTGGGGTCCAGACGACTTCAACCGCGACCACGTCTTCGTGATCAACACGGTGTACGAATTACCTATCGGCAAGGGCAAGAAGTTCATGAGTGACTCGGGTCGCGTCAAAGATCTGCTAATTGGAGGCTGGCAGGTAACCAACACTTTGAATTATAGCGGCGGTCTACCCTGGACGCCAAGCCTTGGGGAGTGCGGCCAGATTTCCGATGCCGGGCCGTGCCGTCCCAACGCGACTGGCAAGCTTAAGACCGGAACATCCCGCGATTCCGCCGGCAACCTGCTTTGGTTCACGCCGCTGGCGAGTGGAGCCCTGAGCCAGTCGCTTCCAGAAATCAAAAATTCCGCGACGGACATCACCGGTCAAAATGACCAATGCTTGGTTGCTCGGCCGGCCTCCCTAGGGTTTTCGCTGCCTGCCTGCGGCCAGATCGGCAACGTCGGACGGAATACGTACCGCGGTCCGCGAGGGTTCTACTCGGATATGGCACTTTCGAAGACCTTCAACATAACGGAAAGATACAAAGCACAGTTCCGCTTTGACGCTTACAACGTATTCAATCATCCCGTGCTTGCCTTCAGCAGCACCCAAGGCAACACATGCATAGATTGCGGCAGCGACTCTGGCCGGATTACCGACATCGAAAACAACAATTCGCCGGGTTCACCGTCTGGCATGCGCCAGTTGCAGTTCGGCGTAAGATTCACATTCTAACAAAGAGAAAAAACAACACCCCAAACCGACGGGGAGCCCTAACGGGCTCCCCGTTTTTTATGCTCTAATTTGTTTTCATTGATTGGAATGGATCACATGAGCTCGGTTCATTGGTTTTGCGTCGCCCTGGCAGGTCGCGTCATGGTTGGGGGACTGTTCCTCAACGCTGGAATCACGCAAGCATCACAGACTTCCGCGGCTACCGATGCTCCTCGCGCCGCTCAGTCTCAGCCGCCTGCAGGTGAATTCGATGAGGCGAGGAGGCTGTTGCAGCAAGGCAAGTTTGACGATGCACTCGGAGCGCTGCATCAACTGGAGTCAACGCATCCGGGCATGAATGGTCTTTCCCATGAGCTGGGATCTGCGTACTACAAAAAAGGCGATTATGTGAGCGCGATCGCATCTTTGAAAAAAGCGCAGGAAGAGAACCCCGGGGACAGCGAGGCCGTGCAACTGCTCGGCCTTTCATATTATCTGGCTGGGAGGCCTGCGGAAGCGATTCCAGAGCTCGAAAAGGTGCAGACGTGGTTTGCCAGCGCGAATGTCGATGCGGCGTATATTCTTGGGATTTGCTATATACAAACGAAGGACTATCCGAACGCACGCAAGGCTTTTGCGAAGATGTTCGATGTGCCGGCGGATTCCGCCGCCAGCTATTTGTTCACGGCGCGAATGCTGCTACGGCAGGATTTTGGACCGGTAGCTGAAGAGTACGCGCACAAGGCCGTAGCACTCGATCCTAGGCTTCCCTTGGCGCACCAGCTTCTTGGGGAACTGTATCTCTATCATTCACAAATAGAGGAGGCCATCGGGGAGTTCCGGAAAGAGCTGGAACTCAATCCCGGCAATGCCACAGCGTATTACAAACTTGCGGATGGCTACTCGCGCGTGCAGAAATACGACGAAGCAGAGCGGCTTCTGCAACGCTCGATTTGGCTGGATTCCACTTCGACGGGTCCGTACATCCTACTCGGCAAAGTACTGGAGAAGAAAGGAGAAACGGAGCTGGCGGTGCGCGCCTTGCAGCGGGCGCTCGCAATGGATCCCAACAATCCCATTCCACACCACCTCTTGGGGCAGGCCTACCGCGATCTGGGCAAGAACGAAGAAGCGGAACGAGAGCTGAAGGTGGCCGGTCAATTGGAGCAAGGCAAAAATACGAGGCCCTGACGGGGATGCCCTGGTCCATGAAGATTTCCGGTCTGTTATTTCGTGGGCGCAGGATGTTCGCGGTGTCCGCTTTTCTTGCATGCGCCTGCGTGGCGCTCGGGCAGGAAACCTACAACGAACCGTGGCGGCCGCAATTT
>Ga0210384_10008692_pt1 | contig 10558 bp, 11 predicted proteins | sample IncBWH2MmetaG_FD_160574 | JGI IMG/M metagenome (GOLD analysis project Ga0210384, IMG submission 160574) | Forest soil microbial communities from Barre Woods Harvard Forest LTER site, Petersham, Massachusetts, United States - Inc-BW-H-2-M | ecosystem: Environmental > Terrestrial > Soil >...
CACCGTGCGCAGCAGAGCCGCAATCGCCAGCATTGCCGTCACGCCCGCGCCATTGTCGGAAACTCCCGGACCGTATAGCCGGCTTCCTTGCTGACGGATATTCAACGGCGTGCTGGCCGGAAACACGGTATCAATATGCGCGCTTAGAGCCACATAACGCGGCCCAAATCCTGGATGAATTCCAAATACGTTCCCCACATCGTCGATGCGGACATCGTCGAGCCCGACTTCGCGAAAGCGCTCCGCCAGCCACGCCCCGCGTGCCGACTCGCCAAACGGAGGCGCTGGAATCCGCGCCATCTCCATTTGCCATTGCGTCAGTTGCGGCTCCTGCGTGCGCAGCCAGTTGAACGCCGAGCGCACCTCGGGCGACGCCGCCAGCCGGGCCACGTCTTGCTGCACGGTAGGCGTAATTTCCGGCATGTCCGCTCGTGGGGGAGTGGGGCTCATGGGAAGTATTTTGCAAGTCTACAACGCGGGGAAAAGAAAGGGGATTACCTTCGGCGGGACTGACCACACAACAGACGAAATGGAGTTTATCCCCTGGATTCGATGGCAGGTGAACGTTCGTAACCTTCGCGACTTACCTCCAGAACCAGACCAGCGACATCTCACCCTCGTCGCGCTTCCGCCTCCGCCAGCCAGCCTCGGCGCAACTTCTCCGCCGGAATGCTCGACAGCAAAGGTTTGATATCGAGAACAGGCGTCCCCTCCAGCATATCGACACCGCGCACGTGCAGTTTGCCGCCATCGCGGCGCAGCAACTCAACAATCGTCAGCCCAATCGGATTGGGACGCCGCGGTGAGCGTGTCGCAAAAACTCCATGCGCTCGGTTGTCCGAAGGTGGCATGCCCATCAGTTCGAACCCTTGCGCCCGATCAAACTCCCAGAGCACCACGAGATGCGAGAAGCCCTCAATATCCGTGAGTCCCGCCTCAAACTCCGGCAGGATCGTAATAACGCCGTCCGCGTCGTGCCGAGCCCCAAGCCCTTTGGGAACCTGCCCCGCGTCCTTGTAAGGACTGCTCACAAATCCAATCGGCCGCGAGGTGAACATTCACCAAGTCTCCTGAGCTTTTAGTCGCGCTCTCTGTTCCACAGCAGCGACTAACTTCTTCGTCACGGGCACTTCAATTCCATGGCGTCGAGCCCCGCGCAGAATCGGCCCTGCGATCGCTTCCAGTTCCGGAGCCTTATGCTGTTCCACATCCTTCTGCATCGAGCTGCGCATGCCGACGGGCATCCCCTTCACTCCGGTCAACACCTTTTCAACGTCAACCTTCGCTCCCTCGGCTACGGCAACTGCGCACGCTTCCCGCACGCATGCCTCTCCCTGCGCCCGCCAGTGCGGATCGGACATGATCTCGCCCACCGCCTTGTCGGCCGCGGTTGTGGTTAGCGCAAAAGGCGCCAGAAACACCAGCTTGCCCCACATCAGCGTCGGCTCATCCTCGATAAAGCGGCAAGTGAAGCCGATCTTCTGCAACTGGTCGAGTGAGCTCCCCAACAGCGCTTGCCCGGCGGACAACACATTCAGCCTAGCGAAAGGAGATCGATGGACAATGTGTCCCGGCCTCACGCGTTCCGTCTCCACCGCAATCGTCGCCGGAATCACGCGCTTGGCTCCGTATTTTCCACGCAGCACAGCAACATGATCAATGCCGTTCAGTAGCGGGACCATCGCCCGAACCGCATCTGGATTCTTAATTGAGCTGAGTGCCGTCTCAAACTGCGTAGCCTTCACCGTGATCCACAGCACGTCGCAGGCCGGAACTTCCGCAGTGACAGAAACGTCGACATCGAAATTGCCGTAGGGACTTTCCAGATGAAGTTTTCTTGGATGTTGCTGAACTGTCTCGGGTCGTACCACGAGTGTGACCCCAGCTCCAGCATGCGCCAGGCAAGCGCCAATCAGCCCACCGACGCCGCCGGCTCCGAGGATCGCGTGCCGCATTGGTCGAGAGTTGTTTTCCGACATGCAACCTTAGATTCGAGCGAGGTCAGTTTTGCTTCAATGCCGCCGGCAGGCACTCCGCAACTTCGGCGTCGGTCAGCGTGTGGTCGCTCGTCTTGGCGCGTTGGTAGATGCGGTCGACCAAATCGTCGGTCGCCGGAATGCCGCGCCGCTCCAGCCAGAACAACACATTCGACTTTCCGCTCATGGGTCCGATGTCGATGATCTGCTCCATCCCGAATTCATGCGACGGCACACCCGAGTAAACCGTATTGGCCAGCATCACGTCATTCTTGCGATACGCCTTGATGATCGCGGCCGCATGCACGCCAGTAGCAGTGCGGAAGGCATCTTCGCCAACCACCGGATAGTTCGCTGGAATAGGCACGCCCGTGGCCCGCGATACGGCCTGGCAATACTGCTTGAGCTTGGTGAGGTCTTGCTGGTCCCAGGGCGCGACGCTCATCAACTTCAAGTTCACCAGCATCTGATCCATCTGCGTGTTGCCCACGCGCTCGCCAATGCCGATAGCGCAACCATGAACGCAGTTTGCTCCGGCGATCAGCGCGGCCATCGAGTTGGCAATGGCCAAGCCGCGGTCGCTGTGTCCATGCCAGTCCACGCGAATCTTCTCTCCCGAAGGCTTGACCACTTCCTCGATCACGAACTTCACCAGCGCCAGCGCGCCCATGGGCGTGGCGTGCCCAGCGGTGTCGCAGATCACGATGGCCCGCGCGCCGCAACTAATCGCCGTCGAATACAGCCGTTTCACCGTCTCCGGATCGCAGCGCGATGTGTCTTCGGTGACGTACATTACGTCGAGCCCGAGCGAGACGGCATACTTCACGGCTTTCTCGGTGGTCTGCAACAGGAAGTCGTCGGACCATCCTTCGGTAAATCGGCGAATCGGGCTGGACCCGATGAAGGTCGCTGCCTCGATCGGCAGGCCGGTCTTCTGCACGATCTCGGCGATGGGACGAATGTCGTTCTCATGCGTGCGCGCCGCGCAGTTGGCGCGTATCTTCATCTTGTTCGAGGCGATCTCCTGCGCCAGAGCTGTTACGTGCTCGACTGCTCGCGCACCCGCTCCGGGCAATCCCAGATCGAGCGAGTCGATGCCGAGCGCTTCCATCAAATGAAGGATTTCCAGTTTTTCCGGAATCGAAGGATCGCGCACAGACGGCGATTGCAGCCCGTCGCGCAGGCTCTCGTCATTCAGCAGCACGGGCCCAGCCGGCTTAAGTCCCGGCGCATGGTTTTTGTTCCAGTCGTAGATGAGGTCGGAGGTATTCATGAAGTGCTAGTACCCAGTACCTAGTGCCAAGTGAACCTCTGCTTTCTCTGTAGCTTCATACTGGGTACTAGGTACTGGGTACTTTTTCCTTGGGAGGCAACGTCAGCCCGAACACCGACTTCATTCCCTGCCCAGCGACATTCACCTTCGCTTCCGCCGGATTCGGCAAATACAGCGTCTGGCAATGCTCGCAGCGGTAGACTTCGGCGTCGCTTCCCCAGGCTTTTTCCGCATCGCCGCAGGCCTGCTCGACCACATCTTCCGAATAAAACCAGCGCTTCAAATGGCCGCCGCAGAATTTGCCCTTCTCGTTCTTCTCGTTGCAGGCGCGCTGTCCCGCCTTCTTGATCTTTACTTTGTGATGGGGAAGCTGCGGAGGAGTCTGCGTGCTCGGAGTGATTTCGCCAGTCGCCAAAGGACCTACCCTCGTTCGTGCGGCGCAAGCACCGCTGGATTCGGCATTACGAGGCTCATTGTACTCGAAGGCTAAAGCGAAAGGCCAAGTCGCCCGATGACATATGCTAGCGTAGTTTCGTTCGCGGCGATTCACTGCCAGAGTGAGCAACTATGAATCATGATTCGTTTTCCATCAGCAAGACGATCTTCGAGAGCGCAGCCACTCTCGTCATATTCGGACTTCTGTTGGGCGCAACCTCCGCCCAGACGAATAAGAAGTCGACTCCTTCAGTTGGTGGAGTTCCCCAGGCTCATGCGCAGCAAGGCAATGTGGAACAGGAACTGGTGCGCATCGAAACTGGCTTCTTCGAAGCATGGAAGACAAAAGACCCGGCCTACTTTCGCGAACACATCCCGGAGAACGGAATCTTCTGGGGCGAGTACGGAATTGCCTCCCGCGACCAGCAACTCGCGGCGCAGGAAGGCTCGGCAAAGGTCTGCACTGTGGAGGGTTACGGCCTCTCCGATTTCGGAGCGCTCCCGCTTGCGGCTGGCGTCTACTTGCTCACTTACAAGGCCGAGCAGTACGCCACTTGCAATGGAGAAAAAGTTCCCGTCCACATGAATGGTAGCTCGATCTATGTTCTCAAGGCCGGCCGCTGGCAAGCCATTTACCGGGCAGAAGTGCCGGCGAAGAACTGACCCGAACTAGAATTCGCGCTTCGGCTTGGACTGCTCTGCGCCAACGCGCCCTAGCGAAATGTCAGCCTCGTAGTAGCTCTCACTCTTCATCGGCTCGCCTCCAATGCGGCGCAGCATGGCGATCTGTCCCACATGAGTGAGCGCGTCGGCCACCGGACCTTGCAGCAGTTTTTCCGGCGTAGTGTGCACAGGTTCTGCTGATGCCAGATAGTCGTCGAACTTTTTGAGCTCCGCGAAGAAGCGCTCCACTTCTTTTTCCCACGCCAGCGGCTTGGAGTCATGCCATTCTCGCTTGCCCACTGCTATCGACAATGCCCAATCCATCAGATCGCCAATGTGGGCCAGAATTTGCCCCGGCGCTCGCACACCCTCATCCACATGAAATACGGCAAAACCCTCGGGCGCGTTGCGGATCGCTTTGCCTCCGCGATAGGCCAGCGTCGCCAGCGCGTGGCGCAACATTTCACGTTTTGGATCGGAAGATGAAACAGGATTTGCCGGAGTGCTCATAGCAAACTAAGATTACACCGGTCCACCGGGAGTCGAAAAGCATGCCACGAGATACCGCCCATCCATCTTCAGTAAGCCGCGCCAACGCCGAGCACTATCGTTGGGGAAACGACTGCGACGGCTGGCACCTGGTAAAGGACGAACGCCTCAGCGTGATTGAAGAGTTCATGCCTTCCGGCGGACACGAGGTTCGCCACTATCATCAGAAAGCGCAGCAATTTTTCTATATTCTTTCCGGCGAAGTGATCATGGAAGTGGAAGGACGAAACACACTGCTTGCGGCTGGAACCGGCATGCGCATCCTTCCAGGAATGCGTCACCAGATCAGTAACCCGTCATCCGGTCCCGCGCGTTTTCTGGTGATCTCGCAACCGCCCAGCCACGGCGACCGGATCGCAGAGTAATGGGATGCTTTTCGGCTCCCCATTATTAGCTTATAGATAATTTTTCGATTAGAGGCGATCTGAGCGACGAGGCGGGTCGGAATGACCTCTGGGCTGCCTCCGGGGGCGATCGTCGCTGTACGGGCTTCCTAGGCTCGGCAAATGGCATTCTACGCGGCAATGGAACCCGCAAAACCACCGTCCCAGGTTAACCCTTCCCTTGCGTAATCAATAACTTAGAGATAACCTATTGATTCCATGCGTGTTACATAATGGAATACACGACTAGCATTATCAATAACTTACAGGCAAGCCGTTGATTCGATTGAGGCACTATAATTTCTTATGGCGAAGCACTCCGACCGCACGCAGCGCCCCGCGCAACCTCTCCACAAATCGCATCGCAAACTGAAAGTCGATGAAGCCTTCCATCTGCTGCGCAAAACTCATGCCGTATCCATACCACCAGAGTTTCTTCATGCCCGGCATGAGGTCTGAATCCACATACTTCAGGCGCACCATTTCTTCCAGTCCGAAGCGTCCGTGAGCGCGGCCAATGCCGCTGGATTTTACGCCGCCGTGCGGCGCCTCGCTGATGCCGAAGCAGGAAACCACATCGTTCACCATCACCGTTCCCGCGCGAATGCGCCGGGCCAGCCGTTCGCCACGGGCGTTGTCGCGGGTAAAGACACTTGCCGCCAGCCCAAAATCCGAGTCATCGGCCAGACGAACCGCCTCGTCGTCGCTATCGAACGCCATCACTGGAAGCACTGGGCCGAAGGTTTCCTCGCGCATGATGCGCATCGCGTGGGTCACGTCGGCAAGGACGGTTGGATGGTAGAAGTTCGCACCCAATTCTGGAAGCCGCGACCCTCCGATTAGAACTCGCGCTCCGCAGGCTATGGCATCGTCCACATGCGATTCGACAATCCGCAACTGGCGTTCGTGAATCATCGGCCCCACATCGGTGTTGGAGTCCAGCCCAGGGCCGACGCGCAGCTTTTTCGTTTTGTCCACGCAGGCTTTTAGAAACGGCTCATACAAACTGCGATGCACGTAGCAGCGCTCCACCGAGAGGCAAGTCTGGCCGGCGTTCACAAACGCTCCCCACACGGCGGCGCTTGAGGCCACGTCGATATCTGCGTCGTCGAGCACCAACATGGCATCTTTGCCGCCCAACTCGAGCATTACGGGCAGTAATCGTTCCGCTGCCGCGCCGGCAATTCGCTTCCCTGTCGCCACGCTGCCGGTGAAGACTAGCTTGTCGATTGGCGAATGGATTAGTGCAGTCCCGGTTGCGCCATCGCCGACGACGATTTGAAAGATGTCTGGAGGCACGCCGGCTTCGTGAAGCAGCGATGCCAACTCCAGAGCGACCAACGAAGTAAACTCCGACGGCTTCAGCACCACAGCATTTCCCGCAACTAAAGCCGCCAGCGTCTCGGTCGCAGGAATGGAAAATGGATAATTCCAGGGCGAGATAATTCCGACCACGCCGTAAGGCTCACGCGCCAAGCGTCCGCGCTTAAGCTTAGTTGCAAGATTGCCATGCGGCACCGGCTCATCGCGAAGCACGCGGTATGCGTTATCGATCAGGAAGCGCGCTGCATCGAGGACGACCAAAACCTCCGTGGTTAGAGCTTCAGCCACGGGTTTGCCGGCTTCACGGGTGATGGCTTCGGCGATTTCTGATTTTCTTTCGTGCAACCTGCTTTGAAATTGACGAAGCACTCGGGTCCGCTGGCGCACGCCGAGCGCAGCCCATGCACCTTGCGCTGCATGCGCCCGCGCTACTGCAGCTTGAACTTCGGCGGCGCTGGAGGATTCGAATTCGCGAAGAATTTCGCCGGTCGCCGGATTTACCGAGACAACCTTGTGCGCCGCGACTGGTAAATCAATCCCCATAGCTCAAGCCCGGAATACTAATATTCCACACCTACCAGATACAGGCCGCTCGCTGGCGCGGTTGCGCCAGCCGCCGACCGGTTGCGCGCTGCCAGGATGCGCGAAACCTCTTCGGCCTTCAGCGTTCCTTTGCCCACCAGAATAAACGTCCCCACAAGATTTCGAACCATGTGATGGAGAAAGCCCGATCCAGTCACGGTGTAGACCAACTCATTTCCCTGCCGTTCCCAGTTCGAAGAGAAAATCGTTCTAACATTCGACACCGGAAAACCTTCCTGTCCCCGCTCCGGATCTACGGCCGCAAAGGACGTGAAATCGTGCTCCCCCTCAACTTCGCGCGCCGCTTGCATCATCGCGGCCTCGTCCAAAGGAAAGGGATAGTGCCAAACATATCTGGCCAGAAATGGCGGGCAGATGCCTGCTCGATAAACCCTGTACCGGTAAGTCTTCCTCCGCGCGGAGTGACGGGCATGGAAATCCGGCGAAACCTCCGCCACTTCCAGCACCCGGACGGATGGCGGCAAAATATCGTTGAGCGCCTTCACAAAATTCGCTGTAGGTACGGAAGACTCCGTGACAAATGTCACAACTTGCGCGAGGGCATGCACTCCCGCGTCGGTCCTTCCAGAGGCCTGTGGCAATACCTTTTCGGCGGTGATTCGTCCAATGGCTGAGGCGAGCGTGCCCTGTACGGTCAGCGCATCGGGCTGCACCTGCCAACCAGCGAAATCGGTCCCGTCATAAGCGAGAATCAGTTTGAGATTGCGCATGCGATGTTTCGAGTCCGAAGGAGCCGCAGGTTCATCCAAGTTATTTCATTGGGCGGAATATTGGGAAATATTTGAATCGACGCCAGAACTGTATCAGTTTCGTCGACACGCAAGCTCTGAAAGAGAGGTCTTTGGCGTCGGATATACTGGTTTGTTTCTCCAGGTTTTTACCAGGCTGCCGTTTTTTCGGAGCTTTTCAGGAACTCTAGCGCCTCGGGTTGCGTATCCATGACTGGGTAACTTTCATTGGGAGCGGTTTCCCGGGTAGCGGTGTTTCGCCACAGAGTCTTGATCACCGGTCGCAGTGAGCTATTTTCGCACCAGCATTTATTGAACGGAGATGAGTAGATGCCATTCGCACGCTTAAACTCGAACACCCGGCGGATTTCCGCCGTCGTCGCTTTATTCGCAACCTTGAGCATCACCGCTTGGGGACAAGACCCGCCCGCCGCGCCCACACCGCAGAATACGCCAGAGACCCAGCGGCTGCCGGTCCTGAACTATACCAAGCCGGCTTCGCATTTTCCCAATCTAATCGCCCCGTATACGGCACGGCACCTGGCGGCGCCGAACCTGGCCAATACGGCTCGTATTGACGGACTGATGCGCGACGGGAAACTTTATCTCTCGCTCAACGACGCGATCGCGCTGGCGCTGGAAAACAACCTGGACATCGCAATTGCGCGCTTCAACCTGAACATCGCCGACACAGACGTGCTGCGGTCGAAGGCGGGAGCTTCCATTCTTGGAACTCCGGTGGGGCTGGTGCTGAACACGCCCGGCGGAGGAGTTGGCGGAATCGGCGCGAATTCGGGGGCATCGACTGGCGGAACCAGCCTGGGAGCAGGCGGCATCGGCGCTGGCACCAACGGCTTGGTCAGTTCTACTCTTGGCTTTGGGCCGAACATCACCAGTTTTGATCCGGTTCTAACCGGCACGCTGCAGGAGGATCGTTTTCACATTCTCCCTAGCAGCCCCTTCAGTCCGGCTTCTCCGCAGAACACCACTACTGGAAATTTCTCCTACCAACAAGGATTTCAGTCGGGCACAAACCTCTTAGTAGGCTTTAACAACAGCCGGGTCGCGTCGGGAAACCAACCGTTCACAACCTTAAGCCCGTCTCTTAGTTCGAGTTTCAAATTCCAATTGACGCAGCACTTGCTGCAGGGTTTTGGGTTTGCTGCCAACACTCGCTTCATCCATATCGCCAAGAATAATCGCGAACTTTCTGACGTAGCCTTCCGGCTGCAGATCATCGATAGCATCGACCAGATAGAAAACATTTACTGGGATCTGGTTTATGCCTACGAAAATGCGCGCGTGCAGAACGAGTCACTGGCCTTCGCTCAAAAGACGCTCTCCGACACGAAGAAGCAAGTCGAGATCGGAAGCCTGGCTCCCATCGAAGTGGTTCGCGCACAAAGTACCGTGGCCACCAACCAACAGGCTGTAACGGCAGCACAGACGAATCTTCAACTGCAACAGCTGCTGACGAAAAACGCTCTGACGCGCACCCTGAAAGATCCCGCGCTTGCGAACGCCGATGTGATCCCAACTTCAACCATGGACGTTCCGGCGCAAGAGCCGGTTGTGCCCACCGAGGACTTAATCAACGAAGCGCTGCGCCATCGAGCCGAGTTGGTCGAGTCGCGGATTGATTTGAACAGTCGCGAACTCAGCAACAAAGCGGTGCGCAGCGCTCTGTTACCTACGCTTGATCTGTTCGCCTACTATGGGGGTTCGGGCTTGGGAGGTGCGCAGAATCCGGCCAATGTCTGTCAGAGCCCCGCCCAAACATTTTGCGCATCTGCCACTCCTGACGCTAACCTAGGCCAATTCCCACTGGCGCAGACTACCAGTTATGCCGGAACCCTGAACCAGTTGATCAACTCCACAGCTCCTGACAAGGGTGTTGGTTTGCAATTGAACATTCCGCTGCGCAACCGGGCGGCGCAAGCGGTGCAGATCCGCTCTGAACTGGAGTACCGGCAAGCCCAAATGCGCTTGCAGCAGATTGAAAACCAGGTGGGAATCGAAATCCGCAACGCGCAGTACACGGTGCAACAGAACCGCGCCAGTGTGGATTCCGCCAAAGCCGCCGTAGAGTTGGCGAAACAGTCGCTCGATGCCGAGCAAAAAAAATACCAATTCGGTACGTCGACCACAACCCTGGTCCTGCAATATGAGAGCGGCTTGGCAACGTCTGAGTCGGCTCTCGTAAATTCCATGGTCGCTTACGAAAAGGCGCGGGTTGAACTGGATCGCGCTACCGGACTGCTGCTCGACCATAACGGCATCAGTATCGACGATGCAGCGCGCGGTCAGGTTACACGCGTACCCAACGTACCGTACATAGCGCCCCGCAAGGATATTCCCTCGGTGGCCCAACCTCCGGTACAGCCAAGCACTCCACAATAGGCTCAAGAGCAGGCTGTCAAACCCGAAGGCGGCGCGGCTCACCAGCTGCGCCGTTTTCTTTTCCAACAATTCTTTACAATCCGCACCCGCGTCTCACGCCAGCTCCCGCTAAGATGAAGTGACCCTTTCATGTTTTTCGCATCCAACCTTCGATATCGACAATGACTTCACGACGATGCACGACCCTTCTCACTCAAGGAGACGAACCATGTCTTTGCCCTTGCC
>Ga0210384_10008693_pt1 | contig 10558 bp, 10 predicted proteins | sample IncBWH2MmetaG_FD_160574 | JGI IMG/M metagenome (GOLD analysis project Ga0210384, IMG submission 160574) | Forest soil microbial communities from Barre Woods Harvard Forest LTER site, Petersham, Massachusetts, United States - Inc-BW-H-2-M | ecosystem: Environmental > Terrestrial > Soil >...
GGAAGAAATGACTCCAGTCCCGGAGGGACGCTCGATCACTTCCGGATATCGCCTTGAAAAGGATTCTGCTGCATCTCGCCCAGTGCAGTCAGGACTCGAGTGCGGTCGCCGGTCGGGACGCGCTTAAGAGCTTTTTTTGCTGGCCCGGCGAGGACGACGGCCCATTCCATCGACGTATCCCTCGAGCGTTACGTAGTTACCCCGCTTGTAAGCGGCCATTCCCCGACGATAGGCGCGCACCTCAGCGGCGGTGGGCGACTCAACAGGAACGAATCGCGCAGACAGATAAACTCGCAGCGCCTCTCGCACCAGTTCCGAACGTGTCCGGTTCTCCGCTTTCCTGGCGCGCTCGACTTGCTCTGCCATGGCAGGCGGCAATGAGACAGTAAAGGTTGTCGTTTCTCTCATTTCGGTTGTTACTTTGTCATACTTAGTATGACACTGTCAAACCCAAGAAATATTTGGCAGTGGGCTATTTTGATTTATCCGCTTCTCTGATTGTGACTCCCAGCGCAGCCAGAGATGCCAATGCCCACAAACCGTTCCACATATTCGGCTGATGATAGAACTTAGCCGCAAAGGCTGAAGCGATGATTGCCATGAGGATGAGTTTAGCCCAAGTCACGCTACCGATCTTTCCGCCCTCCGTTGTTCGTAGGCTTCCCGGTGAGCTCTCCCTAATCCGCGCGATCAATCTGCGCCTTCTGCAGCCGATCGGAATAATCCACATAAATGGATTTCCACTCGCTGAAGAAGTCGATTGCGCCCAGTCCGCCCTCGCGATGACCATTCCCTGTAGCCTTCACCCCGCCGAAAGGCAGATGCACCTCCGCGCCAATGGTCGGCGCGTTGATGTAGGTAATTCCAGCGTGAAGGTCGCGCATCGCCACGAAAGCTTTGTTCACGTCTTTGGTATAGAGCGCGGAAGACAATCCGTAGTCGATGCCGTTCGCGATCTCGATCGCGTCTTCAAGGTCGTCGCAAGCGATGATCGAAACCACCGGCCCGAAAATTTCCTCCTGCGCGATGCGCATCTTGCGATCGACGTCGACGAACACAGTAGGCTCCATGAAATATCCATTCTGATATTCGCCTTTGTCGAGCCGATTGCCGCCGCACTTCAGGCGAGCCCCTTCAGCCTTACCAATGTCCACATAGCTGAGGTCAGTCTTGAGTTGATTCTCGTTGATCGCCGGACCCATCTCCACGCTTTCGTCCAACCCATTGCCAACCTTCAGCGCCTTCGCGCGCTCGACGTAGTGTTCCACGAACTCCGCGTAGATACCTTTCTGCACGATGATGCGGCTCGTCGCGGTGCAGCGCTGGCCGGTCGTTCCAAAGCCTCCCCACAGCCCGCCTTCGATTGCGAGATCAAGGTTAGCGTCGTCGAGCACGATCATGGGATTCTTGCCGCCGAGTTCGAGCGAACAATGCTTGAAACTCTTGGCCGCAGTCGTGCCCACGATCCTCCCCACCGCACTCGAACCTGTCAGCGAAATCGCTTTCACGTCAGCGTGTTCGGTAATCGGCGTGCCGACCTCAGACCCGAAGCCAGTCACGATGTTCACCACGCCCCTAGGCAGGCCCGCGTCGTAAAGCACACGCACCAGATTGAAAGTTGAAAGTGGAGTGTCCTGCGCAGGCTTGATCACGCAAGTATTCCCGCACACCAGCGCGGGCAAAAGCTTCCACGAAGGAATCGCCATCGGAAAATTCCAAGGAGTAATCATTCCACAAACCCCGATGGGTTGGCGCACCGCCATGGCAAACTTGTTGGGCAGTTCCGAAGGCGTGGTCGGACCGAACATGCGGCGGCCTTCGCCGGCCATGTAGTAGGCAGTGTCGACGGCCTCCTGCACATCGCCGCGAGTTTCTTTCAGGATCTTTCCCATCTCGCGCGTCATGTCGCGGGCGAAATCCTCCTTGCGCTCGAACAGCATTTCGGCAGCGCGATAAATAATTTCGGCGCGACGGGGAGCAGGAATCAGACGCCACTTAACGAACGCCCGCTTCGCGGCCGCGATCGCAGCCTCGACGTCCGCCTTGCCCGACCTCTGAAAGATTCCAACGACGTCGCGCGTGTCAGCGGGGTTGCGGTTCTCGAAAGTCTGCCCGGTTGAAGCCTCGACCCATTCGCCATCGATAAAGTTTTTGTAGACCTTGGTCCGCGTGCCCGTGCCCATGATCGTCGGCCCGGTTAAGACATCGGTTGCCATAAAAGCCTCCTGGGATGCAGTGCTGGAGAAGAATGACTGTCTCTATGCTACAGACCAGGGTCAGACGCGGCAAGCGAAGCAGGCACAAGGTCAGAAGTGTTCCACGTGGAACATAGCGACGACGGGCGCGCAATACAACACACATGATTGAAAGCAGTTGTCGTTTGTTAGAGTTAGGGAGAATAGGGCACCATTTCGGCCAGCCGATGGGACTGGACAGCGATGACTTGCTTTTCTTTATCCAGGCTGCCGCCCCACAGGACATATCCCAAAGTAATCTCGTCCCGGCACCTCCGTATTTCTACACTTGAAGTCTCCCCACAAGTATCCGATCTCTTGCAGTGACAGTCGTTAATTCAAAGAGGTTTCAGCCCTTCCAACGGTAGGCCTTGGACTGGGGCAGGCCGATGTGGGCGAGGACGCGGAAAGCGAATTCGCGGGCCATGGCATCCAAACTGGGCGGGCGGTTGTAGAAGGTGGGGATCAGGGGGAAGACGGTAGCGCCGGCGTCGGCGGCGCGATACATGTTGCGGATGTGGATTTTGTTGAGCGGGGTCTCGCGCACGCAAAGAATTAGTGGACGCTTCTCTTTGAGGCAGACGTCGGCGGCGCGCTCGATCAGGTGCGAGGCGATGCCGTTGGCGATGCGGGCGAGCGTGCCCACGCTGCACGGGATGACGACCATAGCGTCGGCGGGATAGGAACCGCTGGCGATGTTGGCTCCGATGTCGGCGTTCGATTGCTGGTGAATTTTGCGGGAGGCTTTGCCGAGAAGCTGAGTGACCAAGCCGCTGCGTCCGCGGAGTCCGAGTTCTTCAGCCATGACGCGCAGGGCGCTGTCAGAAGCGATGAAGTTCACGGTATGGATTCGCGGATCGCGTTCGACAGTTGCCAGCAGGTGTTTACAAAATAAAGCCCCGCTGGCTCCGGTCGTAGCGACGGTCAGGTTCTCGGGTGGAAGGTTGGGCAAAGGCTCCTCTGATCTTTTGTAGAGCAACAGGCAGCTTGCGTCCTGAGGATAGGGAGCGGGTGGCGGGCAAGTCAAGGAGCAGGCGGCAGCGAGATTGATGTTCGGTCAGGCGGGCGACGGCGCCCGCCCCACACAAATACTTCATGGCAACGTCAACCAATCTGGGATCGCGGCGCAACGCCGCGCAGATGCACGCGCTGGCTTCGGTCGAGCGCGAGGTTCGGGCCAACGACTCCAGCGGACGGCGTAAGTATCTGCGCGACTTCAGCGACGCTTTTCGGGCTTACGAGTCCGTCATTGACGTCCAACAGTTGACGACCATGGTCAGAGCGGCCGACGTGGTACTGATTGGCGATTATCATGCGCTGCCCTCGGCGCAGCGTTTTGCGGCGACACTCGTGGAGCAGCGGGCGCAGCCGGGAGACCGGCCGGTGGTGCTGGGAGTCGAAACGGTTTTTTCCCGCCATCAACACATCCTCGAGGAATGGTGGCGGCGTGAGATTGATGAACAAGAGTTCCGCCAGCGCATCCGTTTTGACCTGGACTGGAGCTATGAGTGGCCCCCCTTTTACGAATTACTGGTCACCGCCCGCGAACACGCGGAAGCCGTCTATGGTTTGGATTGCATGCCCAGGGAGGACTTGCGCAAGATCGGAGCTCGCGACAGACATGCGGGGGACAAGATCGCGGAAATTCATCAGCGTCATCCCAACGCGGTGATTCTGGCGCTGTTCGGCGAATCGCATCTGGCTCCTCAACATCTTCCTCGGGTGCTGCGGGAGCGATTGCCTGGGCAGCGCGTTTTCACGGTATTGCAAAACGTCGATGCGCTCTACTGGCAGGTCACCGGAGCACAACCAGAGCGCGTCGAAGCGGTTCGAGTGAGCGAGGACGTTGCCTGCGTGTTCAACTCCACGCCGCTGGAAAAATATGAAAGCTATCGCCTGTGCATGTCGCGATGGCGCCAGGAAGATGAGCAATCGCCCGACATCGGTCCGACTATTTACAACCTCATTGACAGCCTGTTGCGCTTCCTGGATTTGAATCGCTACGCTTCGCACAATGGAACCCAGCCGAAGTTTCTGGTCGATCTGCTGCCCGAGGTGCATGGAGGTTCTTCGGATGCGCGCTTGCGGCGGCTGCTTTCCCGCGTGACCAGTGACGAGCAAAGAATCGACGCCATGCTGCGGAAGGTCGAATCGCAAGGCAGCGTTTATTTGCCCGCGATCAATGCGTTGTACGTCCGCGAATTTCAGATGACTGGAGCAGCGGAAGAGGCTTCACGTTTCTTGCATCACGCCTGCCGCGGGTTGCCCTTGCGACGCAATGGCCATGCAATCGTCGCTGGCGAAGCTACGGACCGGTTCTATGCGCGGACGCTGGAACATGCGTTGGCTTATTTTGGGTCACGAGTGTTGTATCCAGTGCGGCCTGCCATCAGCGAGCAGGAGGCTTGCGAATTCTCCCGCGCGGCCTGCCAACGGCTCCTGCACGATGCGCTGCGCAGCAATCGAAACGAGTTCGATTCCATCGCCCAGAAGTTGGGCTACACGCTGGGCAGTCAACTCTACGACGCCTATCTCCGGGGATGCGTCAGCCGGAGCGTGCTGCGGCATTTATTCCTGGCGCACATCGATGAGCCCGGCAAGGCGCAACAAATATGTTTCGAAGTGGCCCGGAAGGTTCGCGGAAGCCGCAAGAAGCCTTGTGCGTCGATCCAGTCTTGACGTCAGCACCTGGCGCTTGGCATCCAGGTTTTGCTACGGAATGCGCTGCCGGCGAAGAGCATAGTACTCGTTTGTCGGCCGGTCGTCGTGCAGAGCTGGAGTGTGCGGGGCTTCGGCGATGACTTGGTCGAGGCTCAATTCGCGGTCCAAAATGCTGGCAAACTCTCCTTCGGCGGTCGATTGCGGGCCCCACTCGATCAAATCCTCAACTGCCTTAGCTGGCAAGCGTTCGACTAATTGAGCGGCCGTCCGGCTGGGTATGGGATCGTTACTTGCAATGAAGTGAAAACCCCAGCCCCAGAAGCAATGGAAGGTACGGACGTAAGGGAAGGATTCCATCATCGCCCGAGCGACGGCCGCGTCGACCGCGGCATCGCCACCGGGGAACCACATCTGCAAGATGCCTCCCGGCCGCAGACGCTTCCTGACCGTCAGGAAAAACTCTTTCGAATAAAGCAGGCTGGAGCCTGCGGCCTCCATTGGACGAGGGGGATCGATGGTGATGACATCGAACTGTTGCGTGGTGCGCTCCAAATAACGACGCCCATCATCGATCACGACATGCGACAAAGGGGAACTCAGGAGCTGCGGTCCGTCAGGATGGTAATACCAAAACATCCGCGGGACGCTAGGCACCAGCTCGACGACGGTGGTGGGGATGTTCCAGGAAAGCAGCGAGCGATAGGTAGTGCCCATACCGAAACATACCGCCAGTGCGTTTTGTGGAGCATGGTCGAGAAGAGCCAGAGGCAGATGGGCCATCATCTTGGTGATTGGGGTCAGCGTTGTGATGCCAACCCCGTTGACCAACAATCGCTTCTGTCGTCCTTCCCCAGTTGCCACGATGGTTGCGGTATTGTCGCGAAGCACCTCTCGATGGGGAAACTGATCTTCGTAGCCCTTACTGCGGAATACCAGGAGCATTGCCAGAAACGCGACTGGATAAGAAAGCATCCGCTGCCATACGAATTTCCGGGGCACTCGATAGCCCCTGAACCACGCTGGGCTGCGACCAAAGATGAGCCACGGTAACGCGAACAGGAGCAGCACCCAACGCTCGGCCATCAAGGGGAGAAACAGAAATCCAGACAGTAGCGGTCCGACAATACAACCAACCACGTTCACCGCGTAGGCTTTGCCCGCCTTTTCCGGATCGCCTCTGGACCAGCGATCCACAAGCATCGGGGTTAGAAATCCCATGGTGATCGAAAATGGAACAATTCCCAGCGCCAGCCGCGTCAGTACGGAGAAGTGGAACTGGGGGCTGGCACTAACCAGCGGGAAGAGAACGAAGAGGCCTACCTGGGCGGAAAGCATGTCTCCGCCAGGCTGATGACGACGGCTCCAGATTCGATAAACTCGCGACCCAACAAAATTCGACAAGAGATACAGGCCGAGAATCGCGGCGAAGGCATAAACCTCGGTACCGACGTAGGGCGTGAACTGCCGGATCCAGACCACTTCTACGCCCATGGTGGTGCATCCGGTCGCAAGCAACAGGATGAGCAATCTTCTGCTCTCCGCCGGTTGCACGAGTGTGGCTGGAGAAGTCGATGTTTTCACGGGCCGGAGTAGTCTCTCAGGGGCGCGGTCCCACAAGCAGACGGCGACTGCCGCCAAAGCCACCGAAGCATTGAGCAGTGCACCGGCCTTCAAGGCGCCACGAAATCCATAAAGTTCGATCAGAAGCAGGGGCACGATTGCGCCGGTGACTGCCCCCAGAATGTTCGCCAGGTACAGAAAGCTGAAGGCGCGCTGGTCCTGCTGCGAATAGTTGCTCCTGATGGCCAGCATGGCTAACGGTATCGTCGCTCCCATGCAGGCGCACCATGGAATCAGAGTCAGCGCGATGCAAGCTCCGGACCCGACGTACCAAGCGGCGGAGGAGGAGAGCGACAGGCGCACTAACTGAGTTCGTCCCCAGGCCAACTGGTGCGGTACGAGGACGGCGGAGGCTGCGATCAGGAGTTCAGCCCCCGCATAGAGAAGGATTGGAGGAAAGCGGAGTTGGTACGCGTAGCTTCTGATCAGATAGCCACTTCCCCATGAACCCAATCCGAGACCTGCCATGAACATGGAAAGAACAATCGAAACCAGCGCGCTGGTCACTCCAAATTGCGCCATCGACAGCCTCAGCCAGACAATCTCGTAGAGGATGCTGCAAAATCCCGAGATGAAGAAGAAGATGAAAAAAGAGTTCATGAAGGATCAAACTGGAGCGGTACATTCCGGTGGAGCGAAAGCAAGGTAGAGTACCAAGATTCAATGCGGGGTGCCAGGTAGAAGTGACCCTGTCGGCAAAGCGATTTTCTGGGGACCGTTACCTTGCCAGCTAACGGGCGGGTCGTCCTGTGAGGTCCCACGGGCACGCTTTCCGTGATGGCGGTCCCGGTGCAAAATCAGGAAGATGACTGACGAAAGGTTGCCACCCTCGTCCTCCGTCCTCTTGGCGCCGCAAGCGTATAGAAGGGGAGATAATGTTGATGCTGGACCAGCATTGCGAAGGGCTGTGGCAGTTCAGTCACCTGCCCTCGACGCATTCGGCCCGGCATCAGAGCGCCCGACAGGAGGGATTATGACGAGTGAACAACCTGGGAGCGCACCGGAAGTTGCAAGTGTGGAGCGATGGTCGGCCACGGTTGCGGCGTTAGCAGTGGGAGGTGCGTTTTTTGGTTTATGGTTCTGGCTGCTGCCGCAGTGGCTCGGCTTTCGCGTGGAAGCAGCGGGCACGGCCCACTGGCGATGGCTGGCGGTGGTTCCGTCGGTGCTGGGATTCTCCGTTGCTCTGCGCTGCGTTTGGGATTTCGGGTGGACGGGACGCGGCACACCTGCGCCAGTCGTTCCGCCGAAACGATTAGTGGTGGTCGGCTTTTACCGCTACGTCCGGAACCCGATGTACCTGGGCTTTGCGGCCGGGTGGATCGGGCTGTGGATCGTGTTCGGACACGCCGACCCGGTGGCGATCGCCGCCGTAACGGTCGTTGCCCTCGGCATACATCTGTTTGTGGTTTTCTATGAGGAGCCGACGCTGCGCAAGAAGTTTGGGGCAGATTACATCGAATATTGCGCAAACGTAAGTCGCTGGTGGCCGCGGGTGCGAGCCTGGGACAGGCCACAATAGCTGTTCTTCACGCCGCGGTGGGGGCGTTACAGCGACGGCGGATGGGATGCTAATCTAGATTGGCTGGAGCTGGCGTCACCGGCGTCGGTCAGAAAACCTTACCTCAGGGCTGAAGCCCGTGTCTTTCGCGGTTGATCGGCACGGCTGAAGAGGTGCCCTCCCAGGAGAACATCTGTGCCAGCTCTAATGCCGATTGCTGAGTGCTTCTTTGAACTCTGAATCCATTCGCAAACTTTTCGAGCAGGTGCGCGGAGGAAAGCTTTCTCCCGACGAAGCAGTTCAGCGGCTGCGGCATTTGCCCTTTGAGGATCTGGGATTTGCCAAGGTTGATCACCATCGCTTGCTGCGGGTTGGCATGCCTGAGGTGATCTTTGGACAGGGAAAGACGCCTGCTCAGATGGGACAGATTTTCTCGCGACTGGCGCAGCATGACGGCAATATTCTGGCCACGCGCGCGAGCAGACCGCAGTTCCTGGCGGTGAAGAAAAAAGTTCGACGAGCGGAATACCACGAACTGGCGCAAGCCATCGTGTTGCAGCGCGACCAGAAGAAATACGGTAAGGGAATCATCGCCGTGGTTTCGGCGGGAACCAGCGACATTCCGGTCGCCGAGGAAGCCGTGGTCACGGCCGAAATCATGGGAAATGATGTCGAGCATCTTTATGATGTCGGCGTGGCGGGGATTCATCGCTTGCTGGCGAATCGTGGGACGCTGACGCGGGCGCGCGTGGTGATCGTATGCGCGGGAATGGAAGGGGCGCTGCCGAGCGTCGTCGGCGGGCTGGTCGGCGTTCCTGTAATCGCGGTTCCCACCAGTGTGGGTTATGGCGCGGCTTTCAAGGGAGTGGCGGCACTCTTGGGAATGATGAATTCGTGCGCTTCCAACGTGAGCGTGGTGAATATTGATAACGGGTTTGGAGCGGGATATGTGGCGGCCTTGATCAACCGTTTGTAGGTAACTGCCGAGCTTGGCTCGGTGGGGACGGGTCGGAGACCCGTCCCGCGCAAGCTCTTCTTCTTGATTATGATTTTCCTGCGACCTCCAGATTGTTCTGGACGCGGAAGGCGCCGAAGACCTGGCCCGCTCGCATGCCGGCGATTTGTTTATCCGCGGAATTGCTGACCACGCCATAGAGGCTCAGGGTGCCACGGTCAACCACGATTCGGATCGGCTTTCCGGGATCGATCGCGTAACGGCTGAGCACGGGATCGCGATAGATCGCCCGCATGGCGCGAATTCTGAGATCGTCATCGTAATTCGATGCTGGGGCGACTTTGATGTTGCTCACTACATCCTTGACGCCCGCGGTGCGGTCCACCAAATTCACAGCGGAGTCGCGGTCGGTTTCCGTTCGGGCCTCGCCATTCAGCGTGGCTACGCCGTTGTCGACCGAAGCGGTCAGGAAGTTAAACTGGTTGCCGAGTCCCAGGCGGTCGTAGTACAGCTTGCGGTCGAGTTGCGCTTCGAGATTGGCGTCGGCTACGCTCTTGCCGTTTACTGCAATCAGGTTGCGTACGCCCTGGACGTTTGCCGTCTTACGGATTTTCTTGGCCGCATCCAGCTTTTGTTGATACAAATCGACGCTGCCGCTGAGGGTGACGATGCCATCCTCGACCGCGGTTTGCACATTGTGGAATTCCTTCTTGCTTGCGAGCTGATGTGAAACTTTGTCCTGAATGGTGGCGTCGTAGCGGTTTGCGCCCGTGGTTTGCGCCGCCATACCCACGCTCAAAATACTCACTCCCACGAACCAACCGAAACTGCGTAGAAAAGCTTTCATAAACTGGACCCTCCGATCCTGTGCAAGGAATAAACCCAGAGTCTGGCGAAAAGTTTTCATGGTGTGGTCTCCCTTCCACATTTACTAACTGGTTAGTTAAATAGATGCCCGCGGTGGCCCGGAGAAATGTAAAGAATTGTTACGGATTTGACTATAGTCGTTACAACGACTATTATTGAGGAGTGGCGAGGACGGCAAAAGGCGGAGCCCCAGCGACCCAAGCTTCCAGCAGCCTGGAGGAACAAACGTTCGTCGCCTTGCTGCGCACCGCCGACCGACTCCAGGGGCGCGCATCCGAGATGTTAAAGCGGCACGGGCTTTCGACCACTCAGTACAACGCTTTGCGAATCTTGCGAGGGGCAGGGCCGGAAGGGTTGGGGTGCAGCGAAGTCGGGGAGCGGATGATCAACCGCGATCCCGACATTACGCGCTTGCTGGATCGGCTGGAGCGCCGGGGATTGATCCAGCGCACGCGGGAACTGAAAGACCGTCGTGTAATCAAAGTCCGCATTACCCCGGCTGGGCTGGATCTGCTGAAGAGCCTGAAAGGCGAGGTGGAAGGCTTTCAACGCCAACTCCTCGGGCACATGGGTGCGGAACGACTGGAACGCCTCATGAGGTTGTTGGAAGCGGCTCGTGAGAACGCTTAATTGCCGAGGCTGTTTTCGCCGACCACTTTCGTCACGACTTACTTCTTTCTTGCTTTGCGTCGCTGCGCCTCATCACTCAAGTGCACAATCGCG
>Ga0210384_10008694_pt1 | contig 10556 bp, 8 predicted proteins | sample IncBWH2MmetaG_FD_160574 | JGI IMG/M metagenome (GOLD analysis project Ga0210384, IMG submission 160574) | Forest soil microbial communities from Barre Woods Harvard Forest LTER site, Petersham, Massachusetts, United States - Inc-BW-H-2-M | ecosystem: Environmental > Terrestrial > Soil >...
ATGATCCAAAAACATCCTCGACTGAAACCAAACAGCACATTGCAGAAGTAATTTCACATGAAATTGCCCACCAGTGGTTTGGCAATCTTGTCACCATGAAATGGTGGAATGATCTTTGGCTCAATGAGAGCTTTGCCACTTTTATGGCCACAAAAGCTGTGGATAAATTTTATCCAGAATGGGATTTCTGGGATCAATTCCTAATATCTGAGATGACAGGTGGCTTGAGTCTTGATTCACTTAAAACTTCACATCCAATTGATGTCAAGGTAAAAAGTCCATCAGAGGTAAGACAGATTTTTGATGAGATAAGCTACAACAAGGGTGGATGTGTACTTATGATGTTAGAAGATTATCTTGGAGAAAAAAACTTCCGCATTGGATTACACAATTATCTTTTAAAGCACAAGTATGGCAATGCCAAAGGCGAGGATCTCTGGAATTCGCTTGCTGTTGTATCAAGAAAACCTGTAAGAAAGATGATGAACAGCTGGGTCAGGCAAGTAGGGTATCCATTAATAGAAACAAACGTAAAGGATTCCAAAATAAAACTACAACAAAAAAGATTCTTGCTTGAGAACGGAAAATCAAAAAATGGAAATTGGATTATACCGGTTTCTGTAAAAATAGGAGAAAAATTTGTTTCCAAGTTGATGACCAAACCTATTACAATCCCATCTGATGCCCGATTTGATTGGTTTAAGATAAATTCAGGTCAGAAGGGCTTCTACAGGGTAAAATACGATGATGAAACTCTAGATAGACTTGGAGAACTCGTGCTAGAAAAGAGGCTAAGTAACGTAGACCGTTGGAGCCTTCAACATGACCTGTTTGCTCTGTGTATTTCCAATCAAGTATCACTTAAGAGATATCTCGAGTTTGTAAAGTTCTATCTTGAAGAAGATGATTATCTTGTCTCAGCAGACATTGTAAGCAACCTGAATTTCATTTATGGTCAGTTATCTGAGGAAAGATTTGGTGATGAAATCAGAGAATACAACAGAGAATACTTTAGAAGAATATTTGAAAGATTAGGATGGGAACCAAGAAAGGAAGAAAAATCTACAGATGCTCTTCTTAGAAATTCTATAATTGGTTCACTTGGTAAGATTGGTGATGAGGAGATTTTAAGAGAAGCCCAAAGGAGATTTACTGATTTCTTAAAATCAGGGTCACTTAATCCGGACTTGCGTAGTGCTGTGTATTCTCTTGTAGCTTGGAATGGTGATAGGAAAACCTACCTACAATTAAGAAAACTCTACAAAAAGGCCAAAACTCAAGAAGAAAAAGTCAGATTCCTTGGCGCCTTGTCTAATTTTCAGGATAAAAGACTGCTTTCCCAATCATTAGGTTTTGCCTTGTCAAAAGAGGTTCGTTCCCAAAACTTGTTTGTCCCTATCTCAAAAATGGCTGCCAACCAATGTGGAAAGGAATTGATCTGGCCATGGATAAAGAAGAATTGGAGAAAAATAGTAGTAAGGTTTGGAGTTGGTAACCCACTCTTAAATAAAATCATTGGCATAATGTCTATAGAGTCTAGTATCAAAAAAGAACAAGAGATAAAACGTTTCTTCAAAAAACATCTGACACCTGGAACTGAAATGAAGATTGGCCAGACTTTAGAGCGAATTAGAATTAATTCAAATTTTCTAGAAACTTCACGACGAGAATTTGGCATTTGAATTCACATAAAATTGATACAAATTGCTATGAATCAAGAAAAAAGTCAGATTGTAAAATTGAAAAAAGCCTCTTGGAACTCTTTTTATAATTTGAGAACTTGAGAATCATAATCTAATGGCTGACGCAATTTTAACACAGTTTTTGAGCACGGAGTATTTAATTCCAGTATTCCTAGTCACAATATTCATTGCGTCTTTGATCTCGTCGAAGATAAAAATTCCATATACGATGGTTCTTGTTGGAGTAGGAATTGCAATCTCCTTATCTCACTCTACTGGGTTTAATTTTGCTAATATCACCCAGTTCAAGGTTGATCCAAAGCTAATTCTGTTTTTCATAGTGCCGCCGTTAATTTTTGAAGCAATGATGAAAATTAAACATGAAGAATTCAAACAAGTACGGATATCCGCGCTTTTGTTATCTACTGTTGGAGTCCTTCTTGCAACTTTGGTTGGCGGATTTCTCTTAGTTTATGTTGCAGGTTTGCCATATATTGTATCATTTGCATTTGCGGCTTTAATTGCCCCAACAGATGCCGCGATTGTAATTGAGATATTCAAAAGGATCAGAACACCAAAATTACTTTCCACCCTTATGGAATCGGAAGCAAGTTTCAACGATGCTACTGGTGTTATAATATTTTCATCAATAATTGCAATAGCGCTAGCACAGGGGTCAACACTTGAGACGCAGCATGTTGTTAGCAGCATAAACGTAAACATTGTTGAACAGATAGGACATTTTGCGCTAGTATTTTTTGGAGGTGTAGCTGTAGGATTGGCTATCTCTGCAGCTGCACACCGATTGCACAAGCTGATAGACGATCCTTTTTCGGAAGCAGCTCTTTCAGTTGCAGTAATGTTTGGTTCAGTCGTAGTAGCAAATTCATTTGGAATGTCTGGTTTAATAGCAGCCGCTGTTGCAGGACTATACTTTGGAAACATAACTATGCGAAGTGAAAAAATTATCAGCCCTAAGGTGAGAACATACACTTCAAATTTTTGGGAAATGATTGCATTTTTTGCCAATTCACTAGCTTTCCTTTACTTGGGATTGAGCATGGACTTGGTACGGATTGGTCAGAATCTCCCTTTGATAATGCTAGCATTTGTTGTTGTATTAGCTGCAAGAGCCGTATCCACTTATCCAATACTGCGTTTAACTAACAAATTTACCAAAGAAAACATTCCAAGAACCTGGCGAAATGTTGTGTGGATAGGTGGTATGAGAGGAGCATTATCAGTTGCGTTGGTTGCAACACTACCAGAAAGCGAGTTCAAGGAAACCCTACAGACAATAACTTTTGGAGTGGTTCTTGTATCTTTGATTATACAGTATCCAGCTCTAGCAAGATACATCAAAAAAGCATTTCCAGAAACCCTTGCAGAAGAAACGTCATAACTAGAAAAATCGCAATATTAATCTCAAACACAATGTAAGGTAATTTCAATGAAATTTTTTGAACCAACAAAGAGCATCGATGTGTTGATCTCCGAGGGAATTTCACTCTCCAAGCTTAACAAACACAAAGACGCAATTTCATTTTTTGACAAGGCACTAAAAACGGATCCTCAAAATGTTGATGCATTGTACAATAAGGGACTTGCATTAACTAATCTTAATAAAAACAGAGACGCAATATCATGCTTTGAAAAGATTTTAGAAATAGATCCAAAACATGTTGCTGCTATTAACAACATAGGAAATGCACTTGCAGAACTTGGACATTATGAACAAGCCATAGCATCATATGACAAATCTTTGAAAATCAAACCAGATTATGCTGCATCATTTTACAATAAAGCAATTGCAAAAAATAAGCTTGGTCTACATGATGAAGCGATATCTTGTCTTGACCATACCCTAGAATTAGAACCACTAAATATCGACGCGTTAATTTACAAAGGACTAGTACTTGGTAAACAGAAAAAACATGAAGAGGCACTTGTCTGTTTTGATAATGTTCTCAAAATAGATCGTCAACATAATGAAGTTTTATTTTACAAAGGAACTGAGCTTGCAGAGATTGGAAGACATTTAGATGCAATATCTGCATTTGACATTGTTTTAAAAGAACATCCAAAAAATGGCAATGTAATTTATGCCAAATCTCGCAGTAAGGCGGAAATTGGTGAGATCGACGACTCTTTAATTCTACTTGCAGAAGCTATATCATATTATGGTAAAACTATTAAGAATTGGGCAATAAAGGACAAATCATTTAAGAACCTAAAAGAGGATTTACGGTTTAGGGCTCTTGTAAGATAGGTGAAAAGATTGTCTGATGATTTAATAAAAACTGTTCAAAAACTAATAGATTCAGGTAAAGGAGATAGTAAAAGACTGCATGAGATTTTCAATGTCCTAAAACAAGGAACCCCCCTCTATCTTTCAGACTACAAATATTTAGAAAGTCTAACTAGGGCAATTGAGGAACAGCGTCAAATTGCAGAGTCTAAAGAAAAAGATAGGTCAAAAAATAAAAAACAAAATAAAAAATCTGAAATTGGCAGAAAGTCAGAAGAAATTCAATCAAAAGGGGACACTGCTCTTAAAATCCTAAAAAATCGCCTTGCCACAGGAGAGATAACCATTGAGGAATTTCAGGCTTTAAAAAAGGTACTAAAAGAAACCCATTGAATTTTTGTTTTGGATGAATCATTTGTTCTTAAATCTTAAATGTAATCACATCAGATTTGTAATAGGCAGATAAGCATTGCAATTATCACAGTTTAATGTCTATAACAGTCAAGTTGACACTTTACATTGTTGCACTTGTTGGTTAAAGAGACAAATCATTCTTCATAGTGGTGATTAGATTTGTCAAAGTTTGATCCACTACCACCAGCCCCAGTGCTGATGACATGTTTCGGGCATTGTGGCATAGGATTGGGTGCAGAGGCATACAGAAGATTACTGCTTGATGTTGGAGCAGACCCGCTCAAACCTACTCTTAAAGGTGAAAAAGAAGAGTCAAGAGTACTGAAAAGATATGGCAGTACCATTCTGAGATTCCCACCTTCTTACGGAAGTAGTGAGATACCCCTTATCCCAAGGGCATTGTTAATTGACTTGGATCCAAGAGCTGCCAATCTCATTTTACAATCGTATCCTGATCTTTTTGCCTTGAGAGACAAACACGTCATACATGGTTCGGGCGGAGCAGCAAGAAATTGGGCAGAAGGTAGAACGCGATTCATAAAAGAAGTTAGTACCAAGTTTGATATGCAAAAACAAATTTCTGCTCTTTCACCAGAACCAGTAAGGGGATTCTGTGTACCATTTGCAATGGGAGGTGGAACTGGTAGTTCTTTTGCAAGTGGGTTTATTCAATACATAAAAAAAGATACCAAGGAACATGCAACAATTGCAACGCTAGGACTTTTGCCAGAGTTTGGTTGGGACCCTATCATCTTTGAAGCTGCGGCAATAAATATAGTAATGAATTTGGAACACCAAATAAAATATAGTGATTGTTCTATTCTCTTTTCAAATAAAACTTTAAGACAGCTAGCTCATAAATTTGAAAAAAAATTGGAAAAAATTCCGTCAATAATTGATGATCTTCCAAAAGAACAAGAGGTAGGCTGGAAGGATTACCGTGGCATGAATCTGATTGCAGCAAGTGCCATTTCGATGTTTGTTTCATCGTTTGCAAGAGAAACAGAGTGGGACATGTCAAACTACAGGACATGGCTTGCAACAAAACGTCCAAAGTTTGCCATTCCATGGGTAATTCCAATCATATCAGAAGAAAAGATATGGAGTACAGATTTGATGTCAGGTGGAAAAAGCAACTCTATGGAAAGAATAGTAGAGCACATCCACAAAAGAGAAGATGCACTTTTGTTTGATATCGATGAAAACGATGTCAGAGACAAAGGAGGCCCCAAAGACTCTTGCTGTGCACTAGTCAAAGTAAAAGGAGAATTTGATGTCAAAGAAAGAGAGACCCTTAAGGCACTCATCAAAGATAGATTCAACGTTGAAGACTCTAGAATGATTTTTGTCAAGATACCAATACTAGAAAGCGAGCAAGCAAACGTCACAATACTCGTCAACACAAAAGCAATAGGGCCAAAGATACTTGAAATCGCCAGCGAAGCTGAAGCATCGTGGGATGCATACAAGGAAGAATATGGCAAGTGGGGCTTGACTACTGAAGAGTTTAAGCAGAGTTTGATGGATGTAGTTCATCAATTTAGTTAGGTTTGAAACATGGTCGATTTTCACTATCTTGAAGGGATAGCAGGACGAATAAAATCAGACAGACAACAATTAACTAATGTTGAAGCTGAACTTGCTAGAGCTAATTTCAGGATTCATGAATTGCCATTAAAGAGTGTAACCGAATCCACCTTTGCAAAGATGATAGGAGAACAATATCATGATGAATTGGGCGAACTTGAAAAGATTAAAAATGAACTTGTATCTGAGAAAGAAAAACTAACCGATGCAATAAAAAATGATACCAATACTTTTGTAACGGAGATAACTTCTCCTGATCTGGTGATTCCATTAGAATTGCCTCCAAAATTCCAAGAAGGAAATACAATCTTCAAATACAAAAACGGAGCCAAATTTAACAACATATTTGACATATTGAGTGAGCTCCTCGGGCTTAGTGCACCAATATTAGTCAAGGATGTCATGTTTTCATCATCTGAAATTGTTGTCAAAGTTTCAGATGAATATGAAGCAAAACAGAAATTCATCAGTAGCATGAACGAAGTTCAAAAGACTTTATCCATAAAGAGAAGATAAATGTTAGAATATGATGCATATGATAAAAAAACCTTGTTAGAATTTTTCTATTATTATTGAAGAATTTGATTTTAGAGAATGTGGAATTTTTTTATTGCATAAACAGATAAAGTACCTTGGTTTCTGCAAGATGAGTCATTGTGATATGCCATCTTCCTGTTTCATAAGACTGCAAGGTTTGGTAAACCATTGTGTAAGAACCATCAGACTGTACAGTCGTAGTCGAAGTATATGTATTTCCTGATGGGCTTGTCAGGACTCCGGAAACAGAAGAATTTGGATACCCTGTACCTGAAATTCCTATGGATTCCCCCCTACTGTAGGTAGATTTGTCAGTCTGTGAAGTAAATGTATACGAACCAGATGAACTTCCTGGTTGTAGATAGATGGAAAGTGTCTTGGTTTGATCAAGATTGTTCACACTGATATGATACAATCCTGTTTCATAAGATCCTGAAGTTAAAAATGACATTGTGTAAGAACCATCCGGTTGTACAGTCGTAGCAGCGCTGTATGTATTTCCTGAGAGGCTTGTCAGAACTCCAGTAACAGCAGCATTTGGATAACCTGTTCCAGAAACCTGAATGAGGTCTCCCGTTCCGTATATTGCCTTGTTAGTCTGTGCAGTAAATGTATACGAACCAGTTATTGTTGTGGTTTGAGCGGAGTATAAAGATTTGATTGTAATTGGTTGAGTGTCTGTTTGTTGACCTGAGACTAGTCTAAGCTGATAACTTCCTGCAAGTAATGAACCAGAAAGTGGAAAGTCATATGATACAGTTCCAGAAGAATCTGCCCATGTCTTACTGTTCATCACCAAAAATCCACCACTATCAAGTAATTGTACTTGCACCACTTTTAGTGGATCTGCTCCAACTGCTATTATTCTTACTGTGTCACCTGGAAGATAAGCAGACTTGTCTATTACACTAGTGAACTTTGGAGTAGGCAATACAACTTGCTGTACTTGTTGATTGTTCTTATTTTGCAGATCGATTAATTTTGCACGAACATCTGTCATGCCATTTTTCAAGGTATCCAAAGCAGACATGTTATTTCCCATTGAATTAATTTGAGAATTAACCGAACTAATTTGAGAATTCACCGAATTAATTTGAGACTTTAACGAATCAAGCTCAGCTGAATAATCAGGTATTTTTATTGGTTCAGGTTTGGCTTGAATCTGTGAGTTTACAGTTAATATTTCATAAACTGCAGCAGAAGCTATAGCAAGGGTTAAAACCCCAATGGCAACAATTGCGTGTTCCTTTGTCACAATTACAGTTTTGTTTCAAAAATATATAGGAGATACTCATCTGTTGCATGAATTCAAGTAAGAGAGTATTTTTCCATAAGCTAATACTGGGTCTTCATTTCTGTTTAGAATATTGTGTTACTGCTATAATTCCCACGAATACAGCCAGTATGAAATAATTCGTTGGAGGAATTATGATCTGTGTAATATATCCAATTTTTGGAATAACATACGCGACCTTGCCGACATAATCGTATTTTGTTATCGGCAGATCTGTCCCAGGTATAGAATCTTGATTTGCATCACCCTTTGTGCGTAATTCCAAAGGATTCTGGTTTAATATCTGTGCAACCCTGTGAACTATAACCTCGCTCGGAAAACTTGGGTTCTTAAAGACTATGATGTCTCCTATTTTGATATTGTTAAATGGAACATTTGCTTGCACCATGATGACATCGTGTACACTGATGGCAGGCACCATGCTTCCACTTGAAACTACATAAAATGGATTTGCGGTTCCAAGGATTGTTTCGGAACCAACAAACATTATTGTAATACTTAGACCTACTATTATTATCTCTCTGACATGGTTTTTTGTAGAAAGGTTCTTCAATCGTGTAATTGACATTTTGGATCTAGATGTTTTTGCCTAAGGCTGCCCTTGCACTGGTAACTGCAATTTTTCTTGAAAAGAACCTTGTTTGAGCGTTAGCAATATCAAAAACCAGATCAACTATTGTTAGACTAGGAAATTTCATATAATTTTTATATAATAAAGTAATATAAAAATAATATGACATCAGATACCATAAGATGACTACATTTTCTCAAGTTTATTTTGGCCTAAGATCTCTTTACTCTAAATACAAATAAAATTTGATGTAGAAAAATCTTTATCATATACGATGACAAAAGAACAGTAAATACAATTCCTAGTTTTATAAAAGTACAATAGTAAATATTGAAAAAGAATAATCCACACTGATCGTATAGAACATTTCTAGTAAATAATGTAACTTACCGCTGCGGTAAGCGAGATTTATTAATTATTATACAAAAACAAGATAAAATGAAAAAGTCAGCTCATATAAAAAATGTAGAACTGTGGAATTTGCAGGACGATTCGTGTGCAAAATGTGGAGGAACTCTCACAAATTATTCTTTATGTGCAGTATGCAAGCAAGCCATGCAACGCATCTGTATACAATGTGGTTTCAGACATGAAGGAATGTTACATCAGTGCCATTTACACTTGGATGCATATCAAACAAGGCATTCCATGATAGAGAATACCTACTCAGTCGTGGGATGATAAAATGTGAATCCAAAGAGATTCAAACCTTCCCAAGTCTTATCACATTAAAGATTTGAATCATGTAAGATCCTGAGATCAAGATTCCAATTGAAAAATAAATTGAAACTGTAGTAGAGATGATGAATGTGTAGAACCTGGGCACGTATCACACGATTCCTTCCTACAGTTTCAATCTCATAATAATTCAATATCAAAAATAAAATTTGCTTACAAAGAAAACGAATCGGTCTTCTATAACAATCTAGTGATAATCATAAACGATTTTCAAAAGATGTTATTCATTGACAAATATTCCTGACTTTAACAAAAAACACCAAACCAGTATGGAATATCTTGCAATAATTCGAGTAATACTTTGGGATGAAATGACAGAAAACAGAATTATGCAAGAATTAATTCCTAGTTCTACCTAAGTAACTGCTAGAAACGTTGCTCAATTGATATGGAAAACTTGTAGCTAATGAAAAATATAGGATCGTGTTCAAAGACATGTGGTATGATTGTTCTGTAAAATTCTTGGGCAAGTTTTATGAAAAGTGACTCCAAAACAAAAGTATGCGGTTATGGTGTAGGAAATTGCACGTTAGGCCATCCAGCCAAAAGGCAGCGGTGAAACTCCGACTTGACCGCACCAGATATATCATGCAGCTTGATTCTAGATTCAATTCTGACATTATGAATTAAAAAATTGTAGTAGGTTTTCAATGTTGAATTGATCGTATAGAACATTTCTAGTGAATAATGTAACTTACCGCGGTGGTAAGCGAGATTTATTAATCACTATATAAAAACAAGATAAAATGAAAAAGTCAGCTCAGATGAAAAAGTGGAACGGTTGACTCATCATGCCAGATGATTAATGTAGAAGATACATGGGAAATCTGGAAGTATTCGATATGTGCAGTGTGTAAGCAAGCCTTACAAAACATCTGTTTAGATTACGGTTCAAAATTGGAAGGGGCAATACATTAGTGCCATTTACATTTGGATGCATATCAAACAAGACATTCCCTGGTAGAGAATACATTCTAGATCTCAGTTTAACAAAAAAGAACAATCATACATCTAATTTATGCGAACTCCTTTAATGATACACATTGAAGATCTGGTCAATGATATATCGAAGCAGAATGGAAATCATTGCTACGATTCTACAAACTGCAACCCAAGGAGTTACTAAAACAAGAATGATGTATGCTGCATACCTGTCTTATCAACAAATAAATGACTACTTGGAGTTTTTGCTAGGAAACGATCTCCTACAATGTGAGAAGGAAACAGATCTTTACAGAGTGACTGAAAAGGGGCTTAGGTTCCTGAGTAGTTCTAGTGAGTTGAACGAGTTAATCTCTTTTAAAAATTCAGAATTAAATGATCCTTTTGATAGATGAAAATGATTTAATCTGAAGGTCCAAATTGTCAATATAGGTTCAATTTTTGAATTCTATATAGTTCTGATAATATCTGAAGTGTCACACACAGTTAATCTATCATATAGCACAGCCATTGAGAATTCCAGAAATTAATTGTTGTAGATTT
>Ga0210384_10008695_pt1 | contig 10556 bp, 10 predicted proteins | sample IncBWH2MmetaG_FD_160574 | JGI IMG/M metagenome (GOLD analysis project Ga0210384, IMG submission 160574) | Forest soil microbial communities from Barre Woods Harvard Forest LTER site, Petersham, Massachusetts, United States - Inc-BW-H-2-M | ecosystem: Environmental > Terrestrial > Soil >...
CGACAACAAAGTTCGCCGCGTTGTTGGCGCGTAGACGCGCGGCGTATTCGTCAACCGAAATGGCCCTTAGTTCCTCCGGCGATTCGACGAAGGACCACGGATCGGTCTCAAGCGCCAGCATGCGCAAATTCCAAAGCGTTTGGGCATCCTGCTCTGTAAATAATCGGATTTCCACCGGACTCTTCTCCACTGTCATGCCACGAGAATACCAGCGCGTCGGAAACTTGACATCACTCAGTCAGAAACAGGAGACTCTTCCGCAACGTCTGGTGAAATTCACCGATTGTTGATCGGGATTGGAAAGAGGAGGGGTAAATGAGGCCGAATTATGTGGCGGTGTTTGTAGCCGCGCTGGTCTATTGGTTGCTCGGTGCGGTGTGGTTCGGAGTGGTGTTCGGCAAACCGTGGATGGCGCTCGAACATGTTACCCCGGAGCAGGCCAGCGCTATGAATCCCATCGCGCCATACATCATCTCGTTTATTTTGAATCTGGTTATTGCGTTTGTGTTAGCACAACTTTGTGCGTGGCGAAATGCCAACACGGCGGCGCGTGGCGCGGCCCTGGGTATACTTATATGGATCGGATTTCTGGGTCCGGTGACCTACACCACATACATGTATGAAATGCGCCCTAAACAGTTATTCGCCATCAACGAGTTCTACTCGTTGGTGGGGTTGTGCTTGATGGGCGCCATTCTGGGCGCGTGGACGAGGAAAACAGCCTCATAAATTCCTTCGCCATTGCGAAACACCTAATTCATATTTCGCTCGCCGTGTTAAATCTAGGTGTTTAAGTTCATCCACGGGATTGAGGAAAAGTGTATCTGAAGCTGACAAAGCGATTCCGCGACGCGTTAGGCGCGCATATCCGCGAGAAGTACGGCTTGGATATCGGCATCGTTACGGAGCGTCCGCCAAAAATCGAAATGGGCGAGGCGGCTTCGCCGGTTTCTTTTGAACTGGCGAAACGGCTGAAGCGCGCTCCGCGGCAGATCGCGCAAGAAATTGCTGCCAGCCTCGCAGCCATCCCGGGGATTGCAAAAGTTGAAGTTGCGGGTGCTGGATATCTGAATACCTATTTTGACCGCGCGAATTTTTTGCGAGAAGTTCAACGCGAGGCAGGCGCGGTCGCGGTACCTGATCGTGCCGGCAAAATTATTGTCGAGCACACCAGCATTAACCCGAATAAGGCGGCGCACATCGGGCACGTGCGCAACGCGGTGTTGGGCGACACCATCGCGCGTGTGCTGCGGCACACTGGCGGTGCAGTGCAAGTACAAAATTACATCGACAACACTGGTGTGCAGGTCGCCGACGTGGTCATCGGCTTCGTGCACATGGAGAAGAAGAATCTCGCGCAGGTACGCGAGCTGGCCCGGCAGCCGAAGTTCGATTACTTGTGCTGGGATGTGTACGCTCGGGCCGCACAATTCCTGGCGGGAGATAAACAACGCGCAGCGGCGCTCCGCGGCGAAACTCTCAAGGCCATCGAGGCGGGTCACGGTGAAATCGCTGAGATGGGCGCAGTAATTGCGGATGCCATCGTCAGTCTCCATCTCCAAACCATGGCCCGACTGGGGATCTTCTACGAACTGTTGGCGCGCGAGAGCGAGATTTTGCATTTACATTTTTGGGATGCGGCGTTTGCACAGTTAAAGGCCGCCGGGGCGATTCGACTAGCGACGAGCGGGAAGATGGCCGGATGCTGGATCATGCCTGCGAAAGAAAAACCCGGCGCTGAAAACAGGGATTCGGCTGCCCGGGTAAGCCCGGATGCCAACGAAAGCGCAGACTCAGACTCCGATGAAGATCCCAACAATCAAGACAAGATTATAGTGCGTTCCAATGGGACAGTGACCTACGTTGGAAAAGATATCGCTTACCAATTATGGAAATTTGGGTTGCTGGGTAAGGATTTTTTCTATGTTAAATGGCCCAACGCGCCTGGCCCGCGGACTTTATGGAGTACTGCAAGCGAGGGTGGTGATCCGTCAGCGCCAAATTTCGGGGCTCCAGCGACGTCCGTTTATAACGTGATCGACTCGCGCCAGGCGTACTTGCAAGACGTCGTCGCGGAGGGGCTGCGCGCGTTGGGTCACAATAAAGAAGCGGATAACTCCATTCATTTTGCGTATGAAATTGTAGCGCTGACTCCGCGGTGCGCGGCAGAGATGGGTTATGAGCTGTCTCCGGAAGAGACCAAGAAACCTTACGTGGAAGTCAGCGGCCGCAAAGGATATGGGGTTAAGGCGGACGACTTGCTCGACAAGCTGGAAGCTGCAACATTGAGCGAGGTGCAACAGCGGCACGCCGATATGGACAGTGAAACGCAACGGCAAACCGCGCACAAGATTGCCGTGGGAGCGCTGCGATTTTTCCTTTTGAAATTTACGCGTAACGCGACCATCGCGTTTGATTTCAAGGACGCGTTGAGCTTCGAGGGAGAGACTGGTCCTTATTGCCAGTATGCGGTGGTGCGAATCCGTGGGATTCGCCGTAAAGGGATGGAAGCTGGCGCCACGCAGATGGAAGTTACGGCCGAAACGGTGGCGGCATTATTTTCCGGACCGGAAGGCGACGGCTTGTGGGATTTGGTGGTGCTCGCCGGCTCGCTTGATATGGCTGTAGAAGCCGCGATTAAAGGACAGGAGCCAGCTTTTGTCGCGAAGTTCGCGTTTCAATTAGCGCAGGCGTTCAACCTGTTCTACCACCACCATCACATTTTGTCGGAAGCGGATGAGCAGAAACGCGCGTTCTTGTTGCGGCTGACAGAATTGGTGGAAACACAACTCCTGAGAGCTCTGGATTTATTGGGCATCGAGGCGCCGGAAAAGATGTAGCTCTGATTGAGAGCTTCCCGGGAAATTATTCAAAAACGTGCTCAAAACAGCCGCGGATAAATTCAGACGCGCGCCCTTGAAATCTCAAAGGTGCGGCTGCGGTGCGGCCCTACTAATACGACATGAGCATGTGCACTAGGGTGCGCACAGCGCTTCCTGTCGCGCCCTTGGCCATCCACGGTTTTTGCTCATCATTCCAGGCGGTGCCTGCGATATCGAGATGAATCCATGGGGTATCGCCGGTGAATTCCTTGATGAACATGGCACCGGTGATGGCCCCGCCGCCTTTTCCGCTACCGATATTCTGAATATCGCCGACACTACCCTTGATGAATTCGCGGTAGTCGTCATCGATGGGCATCTGCCACATTTTCTCGCCCGCCGCCTTAGAACTGGCCAATAGTCGGTTGGTGAAAGCCTGATCGGATCCGAAAACGCCGGCGTTGACATTGGATAAAGCCACTACGATGGCGCCCGTTAGGGTCGCAGCGTCAATTAAGTGCGTGGCTCCCAATTGCTTGGCAAAAGTAATGCCGTCGGCCAGAATTAACCGACCTTCCGCATCGGTGTTCAGGACCTCGATGGTTTTGCCGGACATGGCGGTTTGAATATCGCCGGGTTTTTGCGCTTTTCCGCCGACCATGTTTTCGGTGGAGGGTACGACGCAAATTACCTTTACGTTTGGTTTCAGGGAGGCTATGGCACGCATGACTCCGAGCATGGCTCCGCCTCCGGCCATGTCATATTTCATTTTTTCCATGCCGTCGGCTGGCTTGATGGAGATACCGCCAGTATCAAAAGTGACGGCCTTGCCAATGAGGCCGATCACAGGCAGATCGGGTTTTACATTTGCGGGCACATAGGTGAGTACCATGACTCGCGGCGGCTCAGGTCCGCCCTGCGCGACGCTGAGGAGCGCGCCCATTTTCAAGTCGGCGATCTTCTGTTCGTCCAAAATTTCGACCGCCAGGCCGGCTTCCCTGCCCATGGCTTCGGCTTTTTCCGCTAGGATTCTGGGGGTCAATTTGTTGGCGGGCTCGTTGACGAGGTCGCGAGTAAAATTCTGCGCTTCGGCGATGGTTCGGCCTTTTGCTAAACCTTTTTCTCCTAGGGGCTTTTGCGCGTCGGAGTAGCCGGTCAGCAATACTGTTTCGATGGATTTGTCGGTCTTTTTGTCGGTTTTGTATTTGTCCGATTCAAAATTGGCGATGACAACGGCTTCGGCAACAGCTTGGGCAAATTCCTCGGTTCGGTCCTTGTCGGGCGCCAGAACCGCAAGCTTCTTTATGGAACGCGATTTTAGATAACGCGCAGCGGCTCCAGTTACTTTGCGCGCCGCAGCACCGTTGAATTGTTCACGTTTGCCGGCGCCAACTAGCAGCAACCGAGAAGCTTTCAATCCCTGGGGCGAGTGGATCAGCGTGAACTCGAGCAATTTGCCCGAAACTTCACCGCCCTTTACGAGCTTACGCAGCAACCCTCCCGATCCACGGTCGATTTCGTCCAACTGGCCCTGTACGGGGTCAGTTTCCTCGAATAAAAAGGAAACGAGTGCGTCTGTTTCAATTTCAGAATAATTCCTGGTGTCCAACGTGATTTGCATACTGCGTTATCGCCTCCGGTTCTGATACATCGCGTCTTCCGCTTCTCTACGAGCTTCCTTGGTGCGTTCATCCTGACGGCGGTCCCAGGATTTCTTCCCTTGCGCCAAGGCGATTTCAACCTTGGCAATGCCTTTGCGGAAGTAAATCTTGAGCGGTATAACCGTCAAACCTTTGGCCTCTGTGCGACCGGCCAACTTGTTAATTTCATTCTTGTGCAGCAACAGTTTTCGCGCGCCCAAGGGTTCGTGATTCCATGGCCCCCCGGGTAAATATTGGGCTATGTGAGCGTTAGCCAACCAGGCCCCGGTGGGTCTAAAATCAACGTAGGCATCTCGGATGTTGGCTTTCCCCTCGCGCAAAGCTTTTACTTCGGTGCCGTGGAGTACTAGGCCAGCCTCGAACTTATCCAGAATGTGATAGTTGTAGGAGGCCGCGCGGTTTTGCGCAACAATCTGCTCCTCAACCTTATCAGCCTTTGCAGATTTTTTGGCGGGTTTAGCCACAACAAGCCATCATAACCCGGGCTGATAAATTAGCGCCACCCGGGTTGTTGTATTTAAAGGACAGCCAACCCGCGAATCCTTGCCCGGCCTCTAAGCCGAGTGTTAGACTTTCGATTGACCAGTCGAGATTCGGAGAATTCATGCGACGTTGCGGTATTGCAACTGTATACATTTGTCTTGCCCTGCTCGCTGCAGGCTGCCCAAAAAACGGGAAAACCGAGTATTCTCAAGGACGTAAGGCCGAATCAATTTCCGATTACGACGGCGCGCTGACTTATTACCAGCAAGCGTTGAAGGCCGACCCGAATAATGCCAATCTGAAGATCAAGGTAAACCAGCTCCGGTTTGAGGCCTCCAATTTTCATTTAAAGCAAGGCCTGGAGCTGCGGAAGAAGGGCGATTTGCAAGCGGCCTTGGCGGAATTCCAGCGGGCTGGGGTAATTGACCCGTCCAGCCCGGTGGCCGAGCAAGAGCTGCGCAGAACCGCCGCAATGATTTCGGACAAGAATCGCGCCGCGGATGCTGCGGCGGAGGTGCCGCCCGAACCTAACGAGCAACCCTTGGCCGCCATGCCTCCAGAGATCAAGCCTCTCTCTCGCGCGCCGATTAATCTGAAGATGTCCAATGACGCGAAGATAGTATTCGATACCGTGGCCAAGCTAGCGGGATTAACGGTGATCTATGATCCGGACTTCCCTGCCCGGCGCATTACCACGGAACTCAACAATGTGACGCTGGAGCAGGCCCTCGATATCGTGTCGCTGGAGAGCAAGGCGTTTTGGAAGCCGGTCACTGAAAATATTATTTTCGTGATTCCCGACCAGCCGCAGAAGCGCCGTGATTACGAAGAACAAATAGTAAAGACGTTTTATCTGGCCAATACCGTGCAGCCGCAGGATTTGACGGAAATCGTGACGGGGCTGCGCCAGTTACTGGATTTGAAGCGCATTCATCAATTGAATTCGCAAAATGCGATCATTATTCGCGACACGCCGGACAAATTGTTGCTGGCGGAAAAAATGATCGGAGACATCGACAAAGCCAAGCCCGAGGTGGTTGTGCAGGTTGAGGTTTTGCAAGCGCGCACCGACCGCCTGCGTGATTTGGGCATTCTTCCCATGCAAAGCGCCTCTGTGACTATAAATCCGAACGCTGCGACGACGACGCCTACAACGGGTACCAATACTACGACTCCGGCAAACAACACGGTGACTTTTAATCAATTGCGGCATTTAAACGGAAATTCTTACGCAGTCACGGTCCCCAGTATCACCGCCAATGCAATTTTGACTGACACCTTCACGAAGATCATTCAGAACCCGGAGATTCGCTCCATCGACGGGCAGCCGGCTAAACTACGTGTGGGTGACAAAATACCGGTGGCCACGGGCAGCTTTCAGGCTGGCGTTGGTGTAGGAGCCACGGGGGTCAACCCGTTGGTGAACACTCAATTCCAATATCTTGAAGTCGGCGTCAACGTCGATATTACTCCGCGCGTGCATCCCAATCACGAAGTGAGCTTGAAAGTGATTATCGAAGTGTCTTCTCAAACGGGCGTTTCGACTATTGGAGGAATTCAACAGCCCATCATCAGTCAGCGCAAGATTGAACAAGATATCCGTTTGAAAGAAGGCGAAGTCAACGTGTTGGGAGGCTTGTTCGAAAAGACGGATACACGTTCGTTAAACGGCTGGCCGGGACTCGCCAAGATTCCGCTGATGCGCTATCTCTTCTCTGACGATAAAATTGACCATCAGGAAAACGAAGTCTTGATCGTCATGACCCCGCGCATTGTACGTATTCCGGAATGGACAAAAGGAAACTTGCGTCCGTTGTATGCAGGTTCTGAGTCGAATGTTCAAGTTCGGCGCGATCGTGACGTTCGAACGCCCACGTCGGAACCGACTCCGGGCGTTCAACAACCTGGGGGAGCGCCCAACCAGAATCCCGCGCCAGTACCTCCGACAGGGACTGGCGGAAATACCGGCGGCAATCCGGATGGAACCGCAGCGGGTTCGGGCGCTGGCCAAGGTGCGCAAGCAGCAAGAATACGATTTGAGCCGAGAGCTGTTTCGCTGAAGGCGGGACAAACGACTACGGTGGGCATTGTGGTAGACAACGTTAACGACCTTTATTCCATACCGCTATTGCTGCAATACAACCCGGCGGTCGTCAGCATCGAAGAGGTCCAACATGGCGGTTTTCTGTCTGGCGGCACCCAGGAAATTGCCATTGTGTCGCGCGTCGACAAGGAGCATGGGCAAGCCATTATCTCCGCAACCCGCCAGCCAAATACACCCGGTGTCAATGGAAGCGGGACGCTGATGGGAATTGTCGTTAAGGGGATCGCGCCCGGCTCGTCAAATCTGTCTATCGTGCAGGTTAACGCCAAAGACTCCCAACAAAGACCAATTCCTCTGGTCAGCGGTGAGGCTACCGTGCAGGTTCAGCCATAGTGGGAGTGATAAACGGCCATGCTGGGCAACGCTAAAAAGTTTTTCCCCGTCCACCGAGTTCCGCGTGAAACGGGGATGACTCTGATCGAGTTGATCATCGCTTGCGCCATCCTGTTGATACTCGCGTCGGCGGCCCTGCCCATTGCCAAGTTCACCGTTATTCGCAGCAAAGAAAGCGACCTTCACCGAGATTTGCGCGAGATGCGGGATGCCATTGATCGTTACAAGGATGCCGCTGATCGCAACCAGATCCGAGTGGAACTCGGCAGTGAAGGCTATCCGCCGGATCTGGAAACACTAGTGAAGGGTGTGCAACTGGGCGCTTCGAGCGACAAGAAGATCCGATTCCTGCGCAAAATTCCAGTAGATCCCATGACCGGCCAACCTGAATGGGGTTTGCGTGCGGTGCAGGATGATCCGGACTCCACCAGTTGGGGCGGAAAAAATGTGTTCGATATTTATTCAAAGTCGCAAGGTATTGCGCAGGACGGCACGAAATATTCGGATTGGTGATTCGCGAGTATGTGTAGATTGAAAAGACGCCAAGTGATGAACGCGAATGCTCGTTCGCAGCGGCACGCGCGTGGCTTTACGCTGATTGAATTGATGATTGTAATTACAATCATCTTTATTCTGCTGGGGCTTGCGGCGGGGCGCTATGACCGTTCGGTAGCTCGTGCGCGCGAGGCTACTTTGAAGCAGGACTTGCAGGTAATGCGCCAAGCCATCGACAACTACACCCTGGACAAGCAATCTGCTCCGCAGTCCATTGAGGCGTTGCAAGAAGCCGGGTATCTGCGGATCGTGCCGACCGATCCGATAACTCAAGCAAAAGATTGGCAACCGCAATTCGATGAAGTAGTGCTGAGCCCTGATCAGACGGGCACCGGCATGGTGGATGTGCATTCCAATTCAGATAAAACCTCACCGTTTGATGGGACGCCGTATAAAGACTGGTAGCTTGATAGGCTATTGTTTGTTGGAAAACTGGGCGAGCTAGTCCTGGTTTGCCGGTCCACGAGTTCGCTTATCTGCGATTTATGGATGCCTCGATTTACCAATAGATGGAAACCCGCGTCTGAATAATAACGAATGCATTTCTCGGATCGCAATGCTGGCGTCTTGTTAGAGCTCATGTACAAGCTCCGCGCTAATCTGAAGTTTGATGGCAATTTGACGCGACGGCACGCCTCGGCTATAGTCAATACGCGGGGTGGAGCAGCCTGGTAGCTCGTCGGGCTCATAACCCGAAGGTCGTCAGTTCAAATCTGACCCCCGCAACCAATTGAGTTGAAACTAAAGGGCTTGTTGGATGCTCCCAACAGGCCCTTCTTCTTTTTGGGAAAGACTTGGGAAAGAAATCAGTTTTCCCATGTCATTTTCCGGCCATGCTGCCCCGAAAAGTTCACCAAGTTTTTCTGCCGCGTCTCGCTCATCTTGCGTGAACGTGTGCGTGTAGTTCTCCGTTACACTGTTCCCGCTGTGATCCAGACGCTGCTTGCGAATCTGTTGTGGTATAGCGAGCGAATCCATTGCGGTTGCGTTCGTGTGGCGAAAGGAATGCAGCCCAACAGATGCAGCACGTTTCTCGCTCTTCGTCGCTTGTTCAACGGCTCGGTCCTTACCAACATATTTCGCAAGGAGCTTCACGTCGGTCTTCGGAATCTCAAGGCGGTTAAGCAGCGTGTTCAACTTTCGCTCAAGCACATTGCCTGCGCCCCACGGTTTCCCTAAAGAAGTTTGGAAAAGGAAGCCTTCTTCCCTTCCGTTTAAATATTCCTTCAATTGGTTACCAAGCCTTGCCGAGATGCAAACGTTTCTGAACCCGGCTTCAGTCTCGGGGCTGTGTTCTGACCCGTTCCAGCCATTCCACCGAGGTCTCTGACCGTTCCTTTCGACCCGCTATGGCCACGCAAGCCTAAATTTCCGGATGGCGGTCTGAGCCTGACGTGCCCGGCGTGCCAGAAAACTTCCACGTTCCAACGATTCGAGTTGATGTACCGCCCGACCTGATTGTGCGGGTCAGTCTGTCGCCAACTAACAATATTTTCGCGCTCATTCCCAATCGTAAATGTTTGCCGCGCTCTGGAGTCTCAAACTCAAATGCTGATGATACTAGGATCGCCTTACCAGTGACGTCGCTTACTCAGGGCCGCAGAGTTTCAACTATGGACCGGAATCTGACGCCGTTAGATGTTCATCTGCCTGCCGATATCATTAAACTGGCCATTGACCAGCACGGCCCTGTAATCCGGCTGTCATACATGGAAATCGCCTCGGGCATTAATAGCTTGTTACACCGAGGCATACCGAACGAGGTTATCGCTCAAGTAGTAAGTGAAACTATCGAAGCTCTCACCAAGGAAGCTGGCGCGACCCTTCGAAACCAGCAGCGGTAATTATGCATGCGGGGCTTGGCGTCAGTCCTTCGCGCAGTACATTTTAATTGTAGAAATCAAGGTAGAGAACAAGTCGACCTTGTCCAACAACGCCACCGCTCCGATTTTTTTAGCCAACGCGATAGCATCCCCATCGTTCCACACGCACATAGCTAAAATACATCCGCTGTTTTGGAGCAGCGGTCCCTTAACAATTTCCGGCGAATAACGCTCCCCATCTGGCATATGCAAGTCCATCAAAACAATGTCTGGTTTCAGAGTGCCAGCCCGTTCAAGGGTTTCCGCGAAGTTAGTTGCTTCGCCCACCACTTCAAGGTCAGAGTCGGCTTTGAGCGTCTTAGCGATTGCGGCACGCATTACGTCGCTGTCGTCTGCAATTAACACTCTGATTGCCATTAGGTGAGGGTCTCCCCGGAGGTTCTGGCATGGGATGCTTATACCCTATGCGTATACCATGTGCCACGATAATTTGAAGGTAGGACGACAAGCACAGCAGATGTGCGCTAACTTCCACTTCTATTTTGTTTTGGAGTCAATTGGAATCAGGTTTTCTACGGCTGAAAATTCACGCTCTACGATTTCGTAGCCAAAATCTTCTGCAAGGTCAGCACATGCGTCCATAAATTCAATTCCCAAGGGCACCGCATCCGCTGATTTCAAATCTACGCCTGCTGCCACTAACGCTTCCACTTTCTTCCTTGCTGCCTCAAGCCGTGCGGTCTTCTCCTGAATCGTAGCCATCGCAATAAACCCC
>Ga0210384_10008699_pt1 | contig 10555 bp, 7 predicted proteins | sample IncBWH2MmetaG_FD_160574 | JGI IMG/M metagenome (GOLD analysis project Ga0210384, IMG submission 160574) | Forest soil microbial communities from Barre Woods Harvard Forest LTER site, Petersham, Massachusetts, United States - Inc-BW-H-2-M | ecosystem: Environmental > Terrestrial > Soil >...
CGGCTTGCTGCATGGAGCGCAGCAACATGGTTTGCAGCAACGGCGCATCCGGTCTGCCCTTGATTTTCTTCATCAATTCGGCATAGTCCGACGCCGACGGCGCATCGCCGCCGCTCAGGTTCAAGCCTACTTGTTTCAGGAAATTCCGGACCTGCGTCAGTTTTTCCTTGGTCGGGCTGGCGTGGATGCGATACGTGCCCGGATGCTTGTATTCCATCAACAGATCGGCAGCGCAGACGTTTGCCGCCAGCATGCACTCTTCGATCAACTTATGCGCATCATTGCGGGTACGCGGCAAGATTTTTTCTATCTTGCCGGACGGGTTGCAGACGATGTAGGTTTCAGTCGTCTCAAAGTCAATCGCGCCCCGCGCCTGGCGCGCGCGCAGCAAGGCATGGAACACTTCATACAAATGCAACAGATGCGGCACCAGCGGCAGGCGCTTGTTGGCTTCCGGGCCCTTGGTGTTGCCGAGGATCGCAGCGACTTCCGTGTAGGTGAAACGCGCAGCGGAATGGATCACCGCCGGATAGAACTGGTAGGCAGTGACATCGCCATCCGGCGTGACGACCATATCGCAGACCAGGGTCAGCCTGTCCACATCGGGATTCAGCGAGCACAAGCCATTGGAAAGTTTTTCGGGCAGCATCGGTATGACGCGGCGCGGGAAGTAGACCGACGTGCTACGCAACAAGGCGTCATGGTCCAGCGCATCGTTGGGTTTAACATAGTGGCTGACGTCGGCAATCGCGACCAGCAGGCGATAACCTTTGCTGCGTCCCACTTTGACCTGTTCGCAATAGACGGCATCGTCGAAATCGCGAGCATCCTCGCCGTCGATGGTGACAAATGGGATGTCGCGCAAATCCACCCTGTCTTCCAGGTCTGCGGCACGTATCTGCGTCGGTAATTTTTCGGCCGCTTTTTTCGCCGCCGCGGAAAATTCATGCGGCACGCCGAATTTCCTGACCGCGATTTCGATTTCCATGCCCGGGTCATCCACGTCGCCCAGCACTTCGACGATCTTGCCCACGGCCTGCGCATATTTGGTCGGTTGCTCGGTCAACTCGACGCTGACCACCTGGCCCGACTTGGCCTTGCCGGGCGAGCCTGCCAGCAGGATATCCTGGCTGAAGCGCTTATCTTCAGGGGCCACGATCCAGACCCCATTTTCATTCAACAGGCGACCTATCACATGGGTGTTGGCACGCTCCAGAATTTCTACGATCCCGCCCTCAAGGCGACCGCGCCTGTCGGTGCCGACGATGCGCGCGGTAACTTTATCACCGTGCAATACGCGCTGCATCTCCTTCTCCGGCAGGAACAAGTCTTCGCTGCCGTCATCCGGGATCAGGAAGCCGTAGCCATCGCGATGGCTGCTGACGCGACCAGAGATAAAATTGTCCTGATTAGCTAAGGCATACTGACCTGATTTGTCTTGCTTGATCTGACCATCTCTTTCCATCGCGTTCAGTCGTCGCACCATGCCATCAAACTCCTCGGGCTTGACGCCCAGTTTGCCTGCAATTGTTTCCACCGTCTGCTTGCCCTTGGAGGTGCGCAGTATGCCGAGAATTTCCTCGCGGCTGGGAATGGGGTATGAGTGTTTATTCAAAAGCGGAAAATATTCTCTATAGTTGAAATACATGCCGTGCAACGCGCGGCTTGCCTAGTTTACCGGACAGCGCAGTAATTACCTAACAATTCTTGTTTTATTACAAGCAAATCCCTTGACATCCTTTGCAGATGGTCTATAATGTTGTTCTTCGCTGCCCACGTGGCGGAATTGGTAGACGCGCATGGTTCAGGTCCATGTGTCTTCGGATGTGGGGGTTCGAGTCCCTCCGTGGGCACCACAATTTGGAAGCCCGTTGATTCGTAATTGGATCAGCGGGCTTTTTCATATCCGCAATAATTTTACCTTCAATTTCCGCGCCGCGGCCATCAAACGCAGAAGTCTTTCGCGCCCCCTCCCCGACATGAACACATTTCCTACGCATCGAATTTATTTAAAATATTTGTAGACGTTTGCAAAAAATAGTATATAATTTCGCCTTTCGTTGCCCACGTGGCGGAATTGGTAGACGCGCATGGTTCAGGTCCATGTGCCTTCGGGTGTGGGGGTTCGAGTCCCTCCGTGGGCACCAAGCTATATTGAAGGTCCGTTGATTCACATGAATCAACGGACCTTTTCATTTCCAATGACAGAAACGCATATTTGCACCAAGCCGCCCCACGTCGCCGACGCTCAGTCAATCCTACACCCCTCCCAATTGCCACCGGCGCCACAAACAAAAACGGAAGCAAATTTTCATTCGCTCCCGTCCTTTGGACCTACTCTTTCGACGCGCCCTTTTTTAGCCAGGCATTCAGCTGATGCGGCCGAATGCTGTCGTACTCTTCAAACGGCTGATGTATCCATGGATTGCTCGGCAAATAATCCAGATAGAAATCCGGCTTGATCGACGAGCAGCCCTTGCACCAGATTACCGCAGATTTAACGTCCGTGACTGCCGGGAAATTTTCGCGCAAATGATGCAGCACCTTTTCCAGCGTCACACCGGAGTCGACCAGATCGTCCACCACCAGCACCTTGCCCTCCAGCGCACCCTTGGTCATCGAAATATACTTGCCTATATCCAGCTGGCCCTGCACGGTTCCCGACTCTTCGCGGTAAGAGCTGGTCGACAAAATGGCCAGCGGCACGTCGAATATCCGCGAAAAAATATCGCCCGGACGCAAGCCGCCGCGCGCCAGGCACAGCACCTGGTCGAACTTCCAACCGGATTCGTGCACTTTCGAAGCAAGTTGCTCAATCGAGCGGTGATAAGCATCCCAGCTAACCCACAAATGCTTATCGTCTGACACTGGCTTATTCATACTCTACCTTCTTTTTTTTCTTTAACTTATATAAATGGGTGACGCAAAACAATGGTCTCTTCACGATCCGGTCCGGTCGAAATCATATCGACCGGTGCGCCGACCAATTCTTCAATGCGCTTGATGTAGTTACGGGCCGCAACAGGCAATGCATCCAGGCTCTTGGCGCCCACGGTGGACTCGGTCCAGCCCGGCATCTCTTCGTAGACAGGCACGCAACGCGCAGCCTCTTCCGCGCCGACCGGGAAGATATCCACGGCCTTGCCATCCACGGTATAGCCTGTGCACAGCTTCAGTGTCTCCAATCCATCCAGCACGTCCAGCTTGGTCAGGCACATGCCGGAAACACCATTGATTTGCATGGAGCGTTTCAGCAGGGCGGCATCGAACCAGCCGCAGCGACGGGCGCGGCCAGTGACGGTGCCAAACTCATGGCCGACGCTGGCCAGGTGTTTGCCGACGCCCTGGTCGGTAGGCAATTCCGACGGGAACGGTCCGGAACCGACGCGGGTTGTGTAGGCTTTGGTAATACCCAGAATGTAGTGCAGCATGTTAGGGCCGACGCCGGTGCCGGCTGCCGCGTTTCCAGCCACGCAGTTGCTGGAAGTGACAAACGGGTAGGTGCCGTGATCCACATCCAGCAAGCTGCCTTGCGCGCCTTCAAACAGCAGGCTGGCGCCCGCCTTGTGCGCCGCGTACAGGGCGCTGGAAACGTCCGCCACCATCGGACGCAAACGCGGCACCGTCGCCAATGCGTCATCCAGGGTTTTCTGGTAATCGACTGCCGGCGCCTTCAGGTAGTTCGTCAGCACGAAGTTATGGTAATCCAGGTTCTCTTTCAGCTTTTCCGCAAAGCGCTCGGCATTCAACAAATCGGCGACGCGAATGGCGCGGCGCGCCACCTTGTCTTCATACGCAGGGCCGATGCCCTTGCCGGTAGTGCCGATCTTTGCGGCGCCGCGGGCCGCTTCGCGCGCCGCATCCAGTGCCGTGTGATAAGGCAAAATAACCGGGCAGGCTTCGGACACTTTCAGCCGCGAAGCGACTTCCACGCCGACGGCTTGCAACTTGTCGATTTCGCGCAGCAAATCCGGCACCGACAACACTACGCCGTTGCCAATATAGCAGGCAACTCCCGCGCGCATGATGCCGGAAGGGATCAATTGCAATGCGGTCTTCTGGCCGCCGATGACCAGTGTATGGCCGGCATTATGACCGCCCTGAAAACGCACAACTCCTTGTGCGTGGTCAGTCAACCAGTCAACGATTTTACCCTTGCCCTCGTCGCCCCACTGGGTACCAATTACGACGACGTTTTTTGCGATTTTATTTTGTGACATCACTCAGCCTACGTTTTTAAGAATCCACTTACCATCATCAAATACGACTGCCCGATTGCAGTCAAATTCGTCCTGTTCACTATCGTGACCCGGCAAGCTTTGAATAACTATCTCGCCTGCCTTACGAAGCTCTACAATTTTTTGACGCAAAGACTCATCCCGGCTCCACGGGGCCAGGATGGCATCCTTGCGCTCTGCCAGAGGCATCAAACGTGCCAATTCCCGCAAATCAAGGGAGAAGCCGGTTGCCGGACGCGCCCTGCCGAATGCCTCGCCCACATGATCATAGCGACCGCCGCGTGCGACAGCATTTGGCAAACCTGGCACAAACGCGTTAAACATTACCCCGCTATGATAGTGGTAACCGCGCAAATCAGCCAAATCTATGGTTACCTGCGCGCTACCGGCCAGCTTGACCAGATACTCCAGCTCATCCAGGGCGGTTGCAATTCCAGCAAGCTGCGGCAAGACCTGGCGGGCACGCTGTATCGCTGAAATGTCGCCATACAGACCCGGCAAATCCAGCAAGGCCTTCCTGACCACAGGCGAAAAATCCCTGGATATGACATCCAGTGCCGGGATATCTTTTGCTTGCAATAATGCAAACAGGCTGGCCTCGTGCTTCTTGGCCTCTGCATCGCTGGCCAACAAGGCGCGCAGCACGCCCACGTGGCACAGATCGAGGCGAACTTCGGAGATATTTGCCAGGGCCAGCGAAGCCAGCACCAGTTCCTGGATCTCGGCGTCAGCTTCCAGGCCCGCATGTCCGTAAATTTCGGCGCCTATCTGTATCGGCTCACGAGTTGCGTGCAGGCCGGACGGACGCGTCTGCAAGACACTGCCGGCATAGCAAAGGCGCGTCACCGAAGCGCGATTCAACAGATGCGCATCTATCCTGGCCACTTGGGTGGTCATATCAGCCCGGACCCCCATCGTGCGGCCCGATAGCTGGTCAACCAGTTTAAAGGTGCGCAAATCCATGTCCTGGCCGGCGCCCGTCAACAGGGACTCCAGATACTCCAGCATCGGCGGCATCACCAGTTCATAACCGTACAACCTGAAATTATCCAGGAGCACACGTCGCAGTTCTTCTATCTTGCGGGCCTCGGACGGCAAGACATCAGCGATATTTTCGGGTAAAAGCCAATTTGGCATGAGAATAAATTCAAAAATCAGTCAAAAAAGATACGATTATAACGATCAGCAATCCACAAACTCCCAGCAACAAGCCGAGAAAGCGGACCTGTCCGTCAGAAAACTGCGCTATGCGTTGCCAAGTCTCCCGCCATTGCCGGGGAAATACAAGGGGCAGCAGACCTTCCAATACCAACATCAGGCCAAATGCCAGGGCTAAAGTCAACATGCTCAACGCCCCCAATTTAGTACAAGATATCTGAACAGACGTAAGCAGGCAGCAATCAAAAGATTGCCGCCTGCCCATTTGCAGCCCGTTCAAATGCCTGCTTGAACGGATCGATAAATTGTTACTTCCCCTTCGTGGCCGCTGCCGCCCCGACTCCTGGTGCTTTAAAGTATTTGAAGAACTCGGAATTGGGGTCTACCACCAACACGTCGTTTTTCGTTTTAAAGCTGGCTCGATAAGCTTCCAGGCTACGGTAAAACTTGTAAAATTCAGGATTCTGGCCAAATGCCTGCGCATAGATCTGCGATGCCTCCGCATCGCCGGTGCCGCGCATTTTTTCCGCCTCGCGATACGCCTCCGCCAGAATAACCACCCTTTGCCTGTCGGCATCTGCGCGAATTTTTTCAGACTCGGCAGCGCCTGTGGAGCGCAATTCATTGGCGACCCGGGCACGCTCGGACTTCATGCGGTCGTATACAGAGTTATTGATCTGCTCCACATAATCCACGCGCTTCAAGCGCACATCGATGATTTCAACGCCGATTTGCTTCGCCTCGTCGGTTACTTTGGACCTGATCGCCTCCATCACCTTGCCGCGTTCGCCTGAAATGACATCACGCACGGTACGCTTGGTAATTTCATCATTCAGTGCCGCCTTCACAATCTGCGACATCCGGTCCTGGGCACGGCGCTCCTCGCCGCCGAAGCTGACGAAATACAGCCTGGGCTCGGTGATACGCCACTTGACGTAGGTATCCACGAGAATATTCATTTTCTCAGCAGTAATGAAGCGGTCAGTCTCCGGCGAGTCTATCGTCAGAATGCGCTTGTCCAGCATCAACACATTCTGGAACGGCGGCGGCAGTTTGAAGTGCAGGCCGGGCTCGCTGATCACAGATTTGACTTCGCCGAGGGCAAACACAATCGCGTACGATTTTTGGTCAACGACAAAGATGGTCGAATAAAGAATCATCAGCGCGATGGCAACCGCAATGATAGAGGATATAAGCCTGTTCATTATCGGCTCTCCCTATCGCGCGAGTCCCTGGAATCCCGGCTGCGGCTGTCCCTGCTGTACCGCATCTCTACCGTCGGCACACTATCGGCGGACTGGCTGGCGGGCGCAACCGGCGCCGGCGCCTGCGCGGCCTTGGCGGCCGCATCCGATTGGGAAATCAATTTATCCAACGGCAGGTAAATCATGTTGTTGCCATTTTTGGTATCCATCATCAACTTGGTGGTACTGGAGAATATTTGCTGCATGGTGTCGATATACAGCCGGTCGCGCGTCACGGCCGGCGCTTTTTGATATTCGACCAGCACTTGCCTGAAGCGTGCCGCATTACCCTGGGCATTTTCCACTACACGGGATTTGTAGCCTTCCGCATCTTGCAACAGGCGGGATGCTTCGCCACGCGCCTTGGGTATCACATCATTCGCATAGGCCTGGCCTTCATTCTTTTGACGCTCCCTGTCCTGGCCCGCTTTTACCGCATCGTCAAATGCCGCCTGCACCTGCTCAGGGGGCTGCACGCCTTGCATGGTCACATTGGTTACCTGCACGCCGGCTTTGTAGCGGTCCAAAATCTGCTGCATCAGGGTTTGCACATCCAGCGCAACTTTTGCGCGCCCTTCATACAACACGAAGTCCATCTTGCTTTTGCCGACGATTTCACGGATCGCCGTCTCGGCAACCTGCCTCATCGCCTCTTCCGGGTCACGCGTGCTGTACAGCCACTCTGCGGCGCTCTTCAGCTTGTACTGGACTGCGAATTGTATGTCGACGATATTCTCGTCGTCGGTCAGCATCAGCGCCTCTTTAGGCTGCTTGTTTTTTACATTGGAACGATAGCCGACCTCAACGGTACGCACTTGCGAGACGTTGACGATTTCATGCCCTTGTATTGGATAAGGCCAGCGCCAGTTAAAACCTGCCACGGTAGAATGGCTGTATTTGCCGAAGGTCGTAATGACCGCCGTCTGGCCCTCTTGTACGATAAAAAATCCGCTGACCATCCAGATGAACGCCAGCACGGCGACGATGACGCCCAAGCCTAATTTTGCGCCGGCAGCATCCGGCGTAAAACCGCCGCCATCGCCACCGCCATTTCCTTTTTGGCCAAACAGGCGACTCAGGCGCTGATTGAAATCACGCCATAACTGGTCCAGATCAGGAGGGCCGTCTGTCGGCTTTTTCCCGTCCTGGTTATCGTTCTTTGAGCCGCGCCCCCATTGGGGGTCATTCAGCGAAAGCGTCAAACCGATTTTTTTTAGAAATGAAACAACCATTCTGTCGTTTTCCAATGAAAATAGTAGGTTGGACTACAAGTAAGCCATACAGCTTAAATTCATGAGCTTCAATTAAAACGCGCGTCGTCCAACTCCACTACCTGGACAGGATTCAACCGTTTTAATGCATCTTCTTTTGCAAATTCGCCAATTGCCTGCCTCAGCATGTCCATTCCAGCACCGGTTTGAGCGCTTAGAAAAACCCTGTGGATTTTATCATACTCGCCCAGCTCCAGACCCGGCTCCATGCCGGCCAAATCGATCTTATTCCACACGAGCAACTGTGGAATATGATCAGCGCCAATTTCCTTCAAAACCTGGTTGACCTGCTCTATCTGGTCCAAACGTACCGGGCTACTGGCGTCGACCACATGCAATAGCAAATCAGCATGTATGGTTTCTTCCAGCGTTGCCCTGAAAGCCGCCACCAGTTGATGCGGCAATTCACGAATAAAACCTACCGTATCCGAAATCACCACATTGCCGGCATCGCCCAGATACAGGCGCCTTGACGTAGTATCCAGTGTTGCAAACAGCTGGTTTGCCGCGTAGGCGCCAGCCTTGGTCAACGAATTAAACAAAGTGGACTTGCCGGCATTGGTATAGCCGACCAGGGACACGGAAAAAGTGTGGCTCCTGCCGCGCGAGCGCCTTTGCGTCTCTCTCTGCCTGTGCAACTTGTCCATTTTTGCCCTGAGGGCCTTCACGCGATCGCCAAGCAAGCGCCTGTCGGTTTCCAGCTGAGTCTCGCCCGGCCCTCGCAGGCCTATACCGCCTTTTTGTCGTTCAAGATGCGTCCAGCCCCGTATCAGCCGGGTTGCCAGATGCTGCAATTGTGCCAACTCAACCTGGACCTTGCCCTCATGGCTATGCGCGCGTTGGGCAAATATGTCGAGAATCAGGCTGGTACGATCTACTACCCGTACTTTAAGGTGCCGCTCAAGATTTCTTTGCTGCGCGGGAGACAGCGCATGATTAAAGATGACAATATCAAGTTTGGCGTCGGCGACTGCATGCGCAATCTCATCTGCCTTGCCTGACCCGACAAACAAGGCGGCGTCGGGACTGGAGCGCTTGCACGTGATCGTTGTAATCGGCTCAGCTCCCGCGGATTGGGAGAGCAGAGAAAGCTCTTCCACACTCGCGGCAAAATCGTCTTTACCGAAGTCAACACCGACTAAAGCGGCGCGCGTAGTCAAAGACATTTTTCCAAGTTGCAACAAACCAAATGATTACTCAGCTTCAGATTCGAGATTGATGCTTACCGCGCGGGCGGGTACCACGGTGGAGATCGCATGCTTGTAAACCATCTGGGTGACCGTATTGCGCAGCAATACGACATATTGGTCAAAAGATTCAATATGGCCCTGCAATTTAATGCCATTCACCAGATAGATGGAGACGGGGATGTGTTCTTTGCGTAACGCATTTAAGAACGGGTCTTGTAACAGTTGCCCTTTGTTGCTCATAACAGCTCCATTGTGTTGTTGTGTTCAGGAGTTGGGGACAATTTATTAAATCTCAAGTGTCCCAAAAGTTAATTACGATATCACTGTAATCTATTTTCGATTTTGGTGCCAGGAAATGCCGGCCCGCAGACGGGAGCGGAGTCCTGTGGCCCCATCCCGTCATGCAGCGCCTCAAGGCAGCCGCTTACTTCTCGGTTTTTGCGAAAGGATTTTTACCCGATCGCATCTCGATACGTAATGGAGTCCCTGTCAGCGAAAAAGTTTCACGGAAATGTTTTTCCAGATAGCGCTTATACACGTCGCCAATCGCTTCCAGTGCATTGCCGTGGATGACAATGATAGGTGGATTTTGGCCGCCCTGGTGAGCGTAACGCATCTTGGGACGTATAGACCCCTTGCGCTTCGGCTGCTGATGCTCGACGGCCTCGATCAGGGCCCGCGTCAGCTTAGGTGTGGACAAGTTGGCCATCGCCGCAGCGTAGGCCGCGTCGACAGACTTCATCAAAGGCGCAATGCCGGTTGATTTCAACGCCGACACATAATGAAATTTGGCAAATGAAAGGAAACTCAGCTTGCGATCGATGTCCATCTTGATTTCATCGCGCCTGTCGCTTTGCAGGCCATCCCATTTATTCACGCCAACCACCAGCGCGCGGCCGGACTCAAGAATAAATCCTGCGATATGCGCATCCTGCTCGGAAATATCTTGTTGCGCATCCAGTAGCAGCAGCACTACGTTGGCTTCGGAAACAGACTGCAAGGTTTTGACGACTGAGAATTTTTCGATTGCCTCAAACACTTTGCCGCGGCGACGGATACCTGCGGTATCGATCAGCGTGTAATGCTTGCCATCGCGTTCAAATGGAATTTCGATGGAATCGCGCGTAGTGCCCGGCATGTCAAACGCAATCACCCTGTCTTCACCCAGCAGGGTGTTGACCAGCGTGGATTTACCGACATTAGGGCGCCCGACTATCGCAATCTTGATGCCTTTGACGATATCTTCCGGTTCCGGCTCTTCGGGGGGGCGCTGCGCAAAAGCGATGTCCAGCGATTCCTCGACCAGGTCAACGACGCCGTCGCCGTGAGCAGCGGAAATCACGTAAGGATCACCCATGCCCAATTCATAAAAATCTGCAGTCACCGCAGTGTATTTCATGAATTGGGCATGGGTGATCCTTACGTGATTTCCGCTGCTCACGGCGACGGCGTCG
>Ga0210384_10008701_pt1 | contig 10553 bp, 8 predicted proteins | sample IncBWH2MmetaG_FD_160574 | JGI IMG/M metagenome (GOLD analysis project Ga0210384, IMG submission 160574) | Forest soil microbial communities from Barre Woods Harvard Forest LTER site, Petersham, Massachusetts, United States - Inc-BW-H-2-M | ecosystem: Environmental > Terrestrial > Soil >...
TGACTGCGCCGCTATCAACCTTGCGGACCCCACGGCAAACTGTTCTCCCGGTTCCTACGCATACCGCCACTACATTCGCCGTCCTGATCAGCAGGTCTATAGTTTCCTAACTGGCGCGCGACACGACCTCTCGTCCACGCTGATTGTCTACGAATTCGCGGGCTCTCGATCTCACAACATCGGCGGCCAGGACTTTCCGACTACAAACTTCGCCGGAAATAGTGCCGATCTCGCCTTGAATCAGAGTAATCCCTACCGCCCAAAGTTCGTCGCGCAGGACGGCTCAAATCTCTACGACCCGACCCAATACGGGGTAACCCAGACCATCTTTCCGACCTATCACGCCACCCAGGTCAATTTTCAAGGAGCGGCATCGCTATCCCGGCGCTATAACTTACACTCGCACTTCGGAACTTTCGAGATGGGAGTGAAGATACGCAACTCGCACTCGACCCAGAACGAAAATGACCAGATTTATGCCACGGCTAGCGGGACAGGTTCTTTTGGCCTGCCCCAAGTTTTGGGGACCTACACGAACCCGACTTATTATGATGGTTCTTTCAAGGTCGGAGGACTCGGCTATGGACCGACTTCCGACTACGCAAAGATCCAGCAAGCGATCGCTGCCGATCTCGCCAGCTCCACGCCAACGCTCTTGTTTCAGCAGCTAGCCAGCGTCCAAAAGTCGCAGGGCGCGTTCTTCGACGCCAATGAACGCGTATCCGCTGGTTACATACAGAACGCAATCTCCGTTGGGAAGTTCCGGTTTCAAGCAGGCGTTCGCTTTGATGAGACCAGTACCGACTTTACGACCCATCAAGTGGACGCAACGGTGATCGACGCCGCCGGAAACCCCTTGATCAACCCGTTCCGTCAGGGTTCGAGCTATTTCAACGCGTTGCCCAGCGTTCAAGTCCAGTATCAGCTCGAGAAAAATACCAACCTTCGTGCGAACTACAGCATCGGCATTTCTCGGCCCAACATCGGCGACTTGGTCCCGACCAAGATCGTCGATCCCAACGCCAGCCCCAAGAGTGTCTCCCTAGGCAATCCCAACCTGAAGCCCACAAAGGCCAACAATTTCGATCTCCTGGTTGAGCATTTCTTCCAGCCCCTCGGAATTCTCCAGGCCGGTTTCTTTTACAAGGAACTATCCGATCCCATCTATCCGACCGTGACGCTCCTCCTTCCTCCCGATCCCAACGCGGGATTTAAGCAATCGCAATCTGTGAACGGACCGAACGCGCATATTGCTGGGTTTGAGGCTGCCTGGGAGCAGCGCTTCTCGTTCCTTCCGGGGCTGGCAAGCGGACTCGGCGTTTCCGCGAACTACAGTTATTCCAGTTCACAAGTTACATTCCCCGCCAATTTCTCCCCGGCCAGTCTGGGCGGCCCGGGAAGAGTCGACCACCCGACGTTGCCCCGAGACGCTCCCAACACTTGGAACCTCGGATTTACGTATGACAAGGCGCGGTTTTCGATGCGATTTGCCGTCAGCCACAACGACGCGAATCTCTTTGCCTTTAACTACGCGCACACCGACGTGCCGACCGACAGGGACCCCATCCTGGGACTAAAAGGCCCTACCGGCGATGTCTATCTTTACGCCCACACCCAATTCGACCTGCAGGGCAGCTATCGCCTCTACAAAGGACTTAGCTTTTTTGCGTATGGCTTGAACCTGAGCAACGAGGTTTTTGGGTTCTACCAAGGTAGCCCCATCTATCCCATCCAGCGCGAATACTATCACCCGACGGTAGCGTTCGGTATGCGCTGGTCGTCCTCGGCAGAATAGAAATGCACTCGGTCCGAATGCCTCCTTCAATGGGGCATTCGGTCGCCGCGCGATTCTCCCATTGGCCTTCCGTGCTGTATCATCCTTGCCGCTGCACGGGCCCCCGGCCCCACCGAAACGAAACAGTGGAAGTGCGTCGATCACTCTTTGTGTCCTAGGAGATCTCCGATGAAAGTCTCGCGCAACGGTTGGGTAACACGGTCAGTCTCGAAAAACGTCCCTGTCTGGGGCACGCTCGCGTGCGTCACGCTGCTCGCTTTCGGCGGTTTCGCCCTCGGTCGTCCGTCCGGCGTCACCTACCATCTGCTCAAAAAATACAGCTTTGGCCCTGCGGAAGGCAGCACTCGCGAATATTTCGACTACATCACTGTCGACTCCGAGGCCCGCCGCGTCTATCTCTCGCATGGCACGGAAGTCAAAGTTCTCGACGCCGACACCGGCTCCGTCGTGGGTAATATCACCGGCTTGAAACAGGATCACGGTGTCGCCGTCGCCGCCGAGTTCGGCCGCGGATTTATCACCGACGGCGCGCAAGCCAAAGTAGTCTTCTTCGATCTCAAAACGCTAAAGATTCTAGGCGAGGCGAAAGCCGATAAAGACGCCGACAGCGTCGTCTACGATCCAGCATCGAAGCGGGTTTTTTCGATGAACGGTGATCCTCACAACTCGACAGTCATCGACGCCAAGAGTGGGGATGTCGTGGCCACCATCGACTTGGGAGGTGGCCCCGAGTTCGCCGTGGCCGATGGCAAAGGCACCGTCTACGTCAATATTGAGGACAAGAACGAGGTCGTGGCGATCGATTCCAACTCGCTTGCCATCAAATCACGCTGGCCTCTTGCGCCCGCCGGCGCTCCTACGGCTCTCGCCATCGACACCGCTCATCGGCGCTTGTTCAGCGCAGGGCGCAGCCCCCAGATGCTCGTGGTCCTCAATGCCGACGACGGCAAAGTGATTCAATCTTTTCCGATCACGGCCGGCGTAGATGCCGCGGCCTATGAACCGGAAACCGGCATGGTGTTTGTCTCCACCCGCGCGGGCGTCGTGCACATTTTCCACGAAGACTCCCCGGATAAATTTAGCGTTGTCGGCACGGTTAAGACTGAATTTGGCGCCAAGACCATGGGCCTCGACACAAAAACACACAACATCTTTGTGGACACCGTCGATTTTGGTCCGGCACCCGCCGCTACTGCCGAGCACCCTCACCCGCAGCCCGCCCCCATCATGGGAACGTTCCACATGCTCGTTTACGGGCAATAGCCCGTTATCCCGGTCGGCGAGCTATCAAGGGGCGCGCTTTAGCCAGCTATCAAGGGGCGCGCTTTAGCGCGCCCTCACGAGTCGGCGAGCCAGGCTGTTCGAATTTCTCTCGCGCCCGACCGACCGCACCGCACCGGTCACGCTTCCACAACATCCGCCGAAGCTTCCCCCGACACGCTCGCGCCCACCTTCTTCGCCTGCGTAGTCGTTATCACCACCACGCTGACCAAGACAAATAAGCTGCCGACGATTGTTCGCGATCCTAGCGCCTCGCCTCCGAGGAAATAGCCCACCAGCACCGCCACCACAGGGTTCACGTACGCGTAAGTGCCCACCTTTGTCGGCGATTCGTGATGAATCAGCCATACATATGCGGTAAACCCGATGATCGAGCCCGCAACGATCAGGTAGGCCAGCGCACACCAAACTTCGCGCGATACACGGGATGGATGAAAATTGCGAAATTCGCCGAGGGCTCCAGCTACCACCGCCAGCAACACCCCGCCCACCAACATCTGCACTCCCGAACTCATCATCTTCGAAGGCGGCAGCGGAAGCGTGCGCGTGAACACAGAGGCTAGGGACCAGGTCATCGACGCAATCATCAAGGCCACCGCGCCGGCCGGTTCGATGGGTGCCCCTCCCAGACTCAGCGACGGGCTCACCAGCACTGCCACGCCCGCAATCCCGATCAGCAGTGCCACGCCCAGCCGTAACGTCAATTTCTGCGTTCGCAGAAAAAGTATTTCCGAAAACGCCATACAGACCGGGATCATCGCCAGCATCACCGCCGCAATCCCCGAAGGCACGCGCTGTTCAGACCAGAACAACAACCCGTAGTCGAGAACAAAAATCAGCGTGCCCAGCAAAAACGCTGAGGCCCATTCGCGTCCTCTGGGCCCGCGCTCGCCCCGCGCCGCGGTCCACGCACAAAGCGCGAACCCCGCAACCGAAAACCGCATGGCTGCCAGCAGAAATGGCGGGACCTCCCGGACACCAACGCGAATCGCAAGAAACGTCGATCCCCAGACAAAATAGATAGTCGCGAAAGCAAGCAGCGTCTTCCAGGTCGGACGATGGGTTCTGGTTTCCATGACAAAGTATGCTGCCGTAAGGGGGCATCTGCCAGTGCTGGGAGAGTAGCTTTACCAGCCAAATCGGACCACTCTCACTGCAACGCACTAGCCTCACGTTGCGTCACTTTTGTTTCGGCTATCGCATGAACGCCGTCGCAAGAAAAAGACTTGAGCCTGCTTGGAAGGAACCCTTGCGTCGTTCCGCAGCGGAAGTCATTTAGATTCAAAATCATTGAGGGAAAAAGGTTGGGTGGGTAGCCCTCTACCGCTGCCTGTTAGACTCGGAGCAGGAGAAACGGTGCGGGCCTTTCAAGTCGCCAACGGAAAATTGAAAGCGGTCACGCAGCCGCTGCCGAAGCTGCGGCCGCGCTGGGCTCTGGTTCGCGTACGTCTTGCCGGAATCTGCAATACCGACCTCGAAATTCTGCGCGGATACCACGCGTTTCGCGGCACTCCCGGCCATGAATTCGTCGGCGAGGTTGCCGAAGTCCGCGGTATCTCCGCGCACGAGCGAACGCGCTGGATCGGTCGCCGGGTCACAGGAGAAATCAACATCTCTTGCGCCGCCTACGGGTTGCGGCCCATCTGCCCGTTTTGTCGGCGCGGCCTCAAGACTCATTGCGCCCGGCGCACCGTGCTCGGCATCCTCAATCACGACGGTGCCTTTGCCGAATACCTGGCCCTCCCGCTCGAAAATCTCCACCCACTTCCCGATGCCATCGGCGATGAACAAGCCGTTTTCGTTGAGCCGCTCGCCGCAGCGTGCGAAATCCTCGATCAACTGAACGTTCACAAGTTCCGCGAAGCAGCCGTCCTCGGCGATGGCAAACTCGCGCAACTTATCGCTCGCGTACTGCGAACGGTGGTGCCGCGAGTGGTGATGTTCGGCAAGCATCAAGCGAAACTCTCGCTCGCGCGTCGCGTCAAGATCGACATCAAGCGCGTAGCCGGCGATGCTGGCGATCTCAAGCGCATCGAGGAAGCTTTCCCGCTGGTCATCGAAGCCACCGGCTCGCCAACAGGCCTGACTTTCGCGCAGCACCTGACCGAACCGCGCGGCACACTTGTGCTGAAGTCCACGTTCCACGGTGCCGGAAACGTCGAAACCTGGCCCATCGTAGTAAAGGAAATTACCGTTGTTGGCTCCCGCTGCGGCCCCTTCCCGAAAGCGATCGCGCTCCTCCGCTCCGGCAAAGTCGATCCTACCGCGCTAATTACAAGAACATTCCCATTGGCGGACACACCGGCTGCAATCCAATTCGCGCAAGAACCGAATGCGCTGAAGGTCCTGCTGAAACCAGATGTGGACCAAAAGCGCGACAAAGGCGAGGTTAGCTAGCTCAATCGATGCCCTTCCCTAGGGTCCCCGTTCCAACGGTATACTGGAAGGCCAGCCCCGAGGAGACAGGTAAATGGGGAATCCGCAACCTCTCGAGGTCGCGATGGATTTTATCAAGCGCATCAATTCCGGGGACGTGACTGCGCTCTGCGAACTAATGACCGAAGGCCATATCTTTCAAGACGCGCTCGGTAAGCGATCCATCGGACGCGAGACCATGCGCCAGGGTTGGACGACGTATTTCAAAATGGTCGCCGACTATCAGGTACATGCGGTCGAATTTTTCCAGACCGACGACCGGCTCGCCATCTTCGGCACCGCTAGTGGCAGGTGTATGGGCGGGGGTCCGGCCCATGAAAACTTCTGGGAGGTTCCCGCGGCGTGGCGAGCCACAGTCCAGGGCGGGCTGATTGCGGAGTGGCGCGTTTATGCGGACAATCAGCCACTGCGCGAGCTGATGGGTGATAGGGTGCCGTAGCCGGAGCACCTGGGCCCGGCCTAGCGCGGCACGTTTCACATTTTCATGAACGAACGCGAACTCACGAAATTATTGGAATCGGTGCGCTCGGGGGAAGTTTCGCCCGCGCGTGCGCTCCAGCGTCTGAAGCACTTGCCGTTCGAGGATTTGGACTTCGCGAAAGTGGATCATCACCGCGCTCTGAGGCAAGGCTACGCCGAAGTGATTTACGGCAAAGGCAAGACGCCGAAGCAAGTGGCGGAAATTGTGCGCTCGATGCTGCGACACAAGGATGGGCGGCAAAATATTCTGATCACGCGCGCGAATGCGGAAATCTTTGCGGCGGTGCGGCGTATCAATTTCGGGCGAGCCAACAAAGGATCAGGGAAAAAACCAGGGAGCGGCAGGAGCGCGGAATTTCACCCTCTGTCTGGCGTGATTACCGTTGAGCGCAGCAACGAGATTTCCGGCAAGGGCACGATCTTCGTCGTCTCCGCGGGCACCAGCGATATTCCCGTCTCGGAAGAGGCACTGCTGACGGCACGCATGATGGGCAACCGCGTTGAGCATCTCTACGATGTCGGAGTCGCGGGAATCCACCGCTTACTGGAACATCGCGAGAAACTAACGAAGGCTCGAGTGATTATTTGTATCGCCGGCATGGAAGGTGCGCTGCCGAGCGTTGTCGGCGGATTGGTGGGCGTGCCGGTGATCGCAGTGCCCACGAGCACAGGTTACGGCGCGAGCTTCGGCGGTGTGGCGGCGCTGCTCGGCATGTTAAACAGTTGCGCGTCGAACGTGACCGTGGTGAATATCGATAACGGCTTCGGCGCCGCCTGCGTGGCCTCCTGCATCAATCGCTTGTGATCTTCGATGTCGTGCGCCTGCGGCAGGCTTTGCGGTGCGGTGCCAGGTGGCAGGAGCCTTGTTGACATCCAAAACAGCGGCTGACAGACTGATGGTACCCGCACAAAAATGCTAAAAACACAGGGACAAACCGTAACCGTAGGTGTGACCGGAGCCAGCGGCGCAGTTCTCGCGCAAAAAACGCTCGCGGTATTGGAGGCGGATCCACGAGTCGCCCGCGTGCACCTGGTAGTCACCGAAACCGGCCAACGGCTCTTTGCTCAAGAACTCGGAATCTCCGCAGGCGATTCGCAGCAGTTGCCCGTGCGAATCCTTGGTGGGCCCACGAAGAAAATCGAAGTTCTGGCCAACAAGGACGTGGGCGCAGCTATCGCTTCGGGAAGTTACGAAGTGGATGCCATGATCGTCATTCCGTGCTCGATGGGAACGCTCGCGGCGATCGCGAACGGCATCAGCGATGATCTGGTAGCGCGCGCCGCGGACGTGATGCTCAAGGAATCGCGTAAGCTGGTGCTGTGTATCCGCGATACGCCGTTCAATCGCGTGCACCTTGAGAACATGTTGCGAGCGCAACAAGCTGGTGCGGTGATCATGCCCGCGATTCCGTCTTTCTATCACCAGCCGAAAACGATCGAGGACCTGGTGACCCAATATATCTGCCGCGTGCTTGCGCAGATCGGCCTGCCGCAAGAAAAAATGTATCGCTGGACTGGCCAATCGGCCACAAAAGAAGCAAAGGCGTGAACAGATTTCACCGCAGAGAGCACAAAGTTCACAGGGACCGAAGATGACGACCAATCGCATCCGCACGGTGCTCGAGATGATCAAGTTCGAGCATTCCGTGTTTGCGCTGCCGTTCGCGCTGACTGCGGCGCTGCTGGCGGCGCGCGCGACGCATCAGCCTCCACGAGGATGGCCGACGCTGCGGCAGTTACTGTGGATCGTGGTCGCCATGGTGGCGGCGCGGTCGGCGGCAATGACCATGAATCGCATCGCGGATGTGCGTTACGACCGTGAAAACCCGCGCACCAAGCACCGCGCTCTCGCTACCGGTGCACTGTCGATCTCCTTCGCGTGGATTTTTACGCTGGTCGCCATTGCGGTCTTTCTGGTCGCGGCTTGGCAACTGAATCCGCTGGCATTGAAGCTGGCGCCGGTCGCGCTGGTGGTGCTGTTCTTCTATTCCTTCACCAAGCGGTTCACGAACTGGTCGCATCTTTTTCTAGGCTTCGCACTGGGTATCTCGCCTGCCGCGGCATGGATTGCGATCACTGGCGGGCTCGATTTGCGCATGCTGATTTTGTGTGCCGCGGTCACGTTGTGGGTTGGCGGATTCGACGTGCTCTACGCTTGCCAGGACATCGACTACGATCGGAGCGCCGGCCTGTACTCCGTGCCGAAGCGTTTCGGCGTCGCCAACGCACTGCTGATCGCTCGCCTAATGCACCTCGGCGTTGTCGGGCTGCTGACGTGGCTGGCAGCGAGCTTCGCGCTTCCCTGGCCTGCATGGCTGGGTATTGCCGTCGTGGCCGCGCTGCTTGCTTATGAGCATTCTCTGGTCAAGGCTAACGATCTTAGCAAGCTCGACGCTGCGTTTTTCGCGATGAACGGTTATATTAGTATGTCGTTCTTGTTGTTCTGGGGCACTGCCACTGCCGTTTGGCGCGTTTGAAAGTTTCAGAAGTTTTGAAGAGAAACATGGCTGAACTGAAGATTACCGACGCGCGGTTGAAGCCGATCGCCAGCAGAGTGCTGGCCGGAGAACGTTTGTCCATCGACGACGGCATCCTGCTGTACCGCTCGCCCGATCTGCTGGCGGTAGGCTGGCTTGCGAACTATATACGCGAGAAGCGGCACGGTAACATCACCTATTTCAACGTTAACCGGCACATCAATCCCACAAATGTTTGCGTGGCGCATTGCAAGCTTTGCGCGTTTGGCCGCGACGCCAGTTCGCCCGGCGCGTACAACTTTGCCCTCGAAGAAATTTATCAGCGCGCTGAGCAGGGCGTGCGCGAAGGCGCCACGGAATTCCACATTGTTGGCGGGCTGCACCCCGATCTGACGTTCGATCACTACCTTGAGATGGTGCGCGGGCTCAAGCAACGTTGCCCCACGGTACACTTGAAAGCCTTCACGATGGTGGAGGTACATTTCTTCTCACGTATCGCCAAAATCTCCATCGAGGAAGTGCTGCAAAAGATGAAGGAAGCTGGCGTGGATTCCTGCCCCGGCGGCGGCGCAGAGATTTTCCACCCGCGCGTGCGCAAGATCATCTGCGACCACAAGACCAGCGGCCAGATGTGGCTGGACACAGCGCGGAAGGCTCACCGGGCCGGACTGCATTCCAACGCAACGATGCTTTACGGGCACGTGGAGACGGAAGAAGAGCGCGTCGATCACCTGGTCAAACTGCGCGAACTACAAGATGAGACGCACGGCTTTGTGGCCTTCATCCCGCTGGCGTTTCACCCCGACAACACCGCGCTGTCGCATATTCCCAAAACCAGCGGATATCTTGATTTGCGCAACATCGCCGTATCGCGCTTGATGCTGGATAATTTCGAGCACATCAAGGCGTATTGGATCATGCTCACGCCGAGCATCGCGCAAATCGCTCAGCGCTTTGGCGCGAACGATCTGGACGGCACGGTGGTCGAAGAAAAGATCTATCACGACGCCGGCGCGAAAACCTCCGAGTTCACACCGCGCGCCGAACTCGAACGCCTCATCCGCGCCGCCGGCCGCGTCCCGATGGAGCGTGACACGCTCTACCGTCCCGTAGACCGCTCGAAGATGCCGCCGATTGTGGCACCTCCGCCACCCGGCCTTGTCTCCCTCACCCTGAACGTCTAGGCTTCACCCATCACATGCAGGAACGTTCACATTTGCGGGAGAGATCATCTCTTATCTTGAGATGTGTCAGGCGTGTCAGCGCGAGTTCGCAAAAGGGCATGCAGGTCTAGTCGCAGACTCTGCTTCTGTTCTAGCCGGCGCCCGCCACGTTCGGCGGCGCTACAAATGCCAGAAGGAGCCTTAGGGGTCAAGGGGATGCGGACTCCAGACTACGACATCCTGGCGGCGCGCGAAGTATAGCAATGGATGATGCGATGTTAGGGTGATTGCCTGCGGCTTCGGTCATGGAGTTTTTTTGAAATTGCGCTTCGGCGACTTGCAATTGCCAGGGTGCATGATGAATTTCGCCGCAAGAGATGCTGCCGCGCGAGTCGGTGCTATAGAGGCAATAGCGCTCGGTCAGAAAATGTTCGAGCGTCCCTCGTTGCGCCTCAAAGACCCCTCCTGCTGGGCGGTATTTGCCTTCCAGAATGACGGGGTGGGCACCGCGATGGGTTCGCTCGCTGGCGTACTTGATCCATCCATCGCCCTTTTCGCATTTCATGCGCGCGCGAAAATAAGGCAGATGAAACCGGGCACGAGCGATGGCGACGGCAACAGAACTGCCCGCGTCGAGGCTGAAGAACCAGACGCCGGGTCTGTGATCGGCGACCACGTAGGTGCGCACATTCAGCTCGGGAAATGCTGACAACCAGGGCAACGCGGGCGTTTCACGGAGGCGCACGCCGGACATGCGAAATGGCACGACGGCGATCCAGGCTTGACCTTCAAAGGTGTCGATCGTCAGCCCAGGAGGATGGTGCGGGCGCAACAGGGAGGCATCAATGGGCCAGTGAGCGAACAGCAGATCGTGCCAGGACTGCGCCATGATCCACGGGCCCGTTCGCGGCGGGCAGGGTG
>Ga0210384_10008702_pt1 | contig 10552 bp, 6 predicted proteins | sample IncBWH2MmetaG_FD_160574 | JGI IMG/M metagenome (GOLD analysis project Ga0210384, IMG submission 160574) | Forest soil microbial communities from Barre Woods Harvard Forest LTER site, Petersham, Massachusetts, United States - Inc-BW-H-2-M | ecosystem: Environmental > Terrestrial > Soil >...
TTGAACCCGACATAGTAGTCCGGTGCGGTGTTATTGAACGCATTCTTTAAAGCACCCGAGTAGTCGGCGGGTACATTGGAAGAATTGGGGACATCGGGCACGTTGTAGACTGGGTTCAATGGCCCTGCCAATCCCGATCCGCCGTAAAAAGCTACTAGAGAGAGAGCGGGCAAGAGCGCATTGCGTGCCGCTTTTCGACTGATCTGACGGTTCACAAGATCAACGTCGGACTCGGCAAGTTCAGGCCGATCGCGCAAAGCTTGCTGAATTAGTTCCTGTACCGATTGGTTCGAGGGGACGATTTGTGCTGACTGCAGCGTATCGGTTGGCACGACATTGACTGACTCGAGCACCGGATCGTCCAGACTCTTTGTGAGTGCATTCTTCATCAGAAGCTCTTGCAGTTGGAGGCTTGTCCGGGCAACGGTTAGATCCTGCTCGCGCTTCGACACCTCGGCTTCAGCTTTCATCACGTCCATGGCCGGGATGCTCTCGAGTTGGAGCTGCTTCCTCGCGTTCTCGAGCGACTGCTGCGCAAATGCGCGCGATTGTTCGTTCACCTGCGACTGTTGGTAAGCGTTCACAAGGTCCCAATAAATGTTCTCGATCTGGGTCACTGTGGCCATGACTTGGTCTTTGAAGGCGATATCAGAGATCTTCTTGTTGTTGCTGGCGATTCGCAGATACCGAAGATTTGGGCCAAATCCAAATCCAGAGAGCAGTTGCTGCTGGAAAGAGAACCGGTACATCGCACCCAATGCCGGGGAAAGATTGAAAAAAGGACTGTTGGTAGTCTGACGATTGTTGTTGAACTCGAAAGACACGCTTGATCCGGTGGCAAAGGCCTGGCTAAAACCAAAATTTGCCTGCCCGGTGTTGAGTTGCAGAAGTGGTACACCATAAATGCGCTGATTAGCGAGAGGGGTTGCCTGATGCTCTGCTCCAACTGACGCAACGATGGTGGGATCATACGAAGGCACAGCCGTGCCGACTCCCAATGTCGATTGCACGAGGCCGGAAGCGCCGGCGCCCGCGCCGCCTGCGCCGGCAGTCGTCCCTCCAGCGCCTGCACCAGGTGCACCAGTACCAAACCCGCCGACACCGCCGCCTGGAGTGCCTTGAACGACTCCCGCATTCACTCCTCGGAAAACGCCGCCTGCCTTCGTGCGCAAAATGTCCATATCCGCGATCGGCAGGTTGTAGCGCGCAATCGCGATGTCCAGATTGTTTTCCATAGCGAGCCGGATTGCGTCTTTGAGTGACAAATACAGTTTTCCATCCCGGATCAGTTGATTCAGCCGCGGAGAGTTCGTGAGCTCAGGTTCAGGCGTAGAACTTGGCGAATAAGCGCTGAGTGGATTACGGGATGACGGCATCTTGAAGACGGAAGAGTAATGGGGTCGAGACGGGCCTGTATTTGCGATGGTGTTCGAATTGGGCGGACTTGTTGGCTGTTGGGAGAAACACGTACAGGCGCAGACTACAGAGCAAAACAGAGATGCGGCAAGCCGCTCTAAACGCGAAGAGCTCCTCATTGCCTCACCACCTCATACGACTGAAGGTCCGCATGTGCAGTGTCGCTCACAACCCATCCATCACGTAGTTGAAGTGTCCGCGAGCCGTATGCGGCATTCGCCTCGGAGTGCGTGACTTGAACAATCGTCGTCCCCTGCCGATTCAAGTCGCGAAACAATTCCATGATCTCCTTTGCCTGCAAAGAGTGGAGATTCCCGGTGGGCTCGTCCGCCAGCAACAATGCAGGCTTGTGGATCACTGCGCGCGCAATGCCCACTAATTGCTGCTGCCCGCCCGAGAGCTGGCTGGGAAACAAATCTTTCTTGGCGACGATCTGGAATCGGTCTAAGCTGTCGGCCACCATGCCCTGTCGCTGCTTGTGCGGGATGTCTTTGTAGGAGAGTGGAAGATCGATGTTCTCGCGGACTGTGAGGTCGTCAAGCAGGTGATAGCTCTGAAACACCATGCCGATGTTCCGCCTGGCAAGATCGGCCCGCTGTTTGCGCTTCATCCCATGAACCGTCTGATCGCGAAACCAATACTCGCCCTCCCAGCCGTCGTCGAGCAGTGCGAGCACATTTAATAAGGAGGATTTGCCCGCGCCCGACGACCCCATCACGGTGATGAACTCACCTTCACGAATCTCGAGGTTCACGCGCCGAAGCACAAAAAATTGACCGGCAGGAGTCTTATAGCTGCGTTCGAGGTTCTTAAGTCGGATCATGTCCCTCCCATATTTCTTGCTTGAACTCACTCGTACCGCAGAGCCACCATCGGATCGACTTTGGCCGCCCGGTAAGCCGGGATGATACTGGCGACCAGCGCGACCACAGAGAGGACGACGGCAACCGAAAGGAACGTAATCGCATCTGTGGGTTTTACCCCATAAATCAGACTGGCCATCACACGCGCAAGCGCGAGCGCTCCCACAGTTCCGACTGTTACGCCCAGTAATGTCGGCCGCATGCCCTCGAACACAATCATGCGAAGCACGTCGGACAAACTTGCGCCCAGCGCCAGCCGTACACCGATTTCCTGCACGCGCCGCCGCACGCTGTAAGACAAGACGCTGTAGATTCCGATCGCTGCGAGAATCAGCGCAAGCAATGCGAATGCGCTGAGAAGGGACAGGCTAAAGCGCTGCTGCGAAAGCGAATTCGTTACCAGCTGGTCCATCGTGCGGACGTCCCGGACAGGAATCGTGCCGTCCACCTCGTGGACAGCGTTGGTCACAGCAGATGAGATGCTCGCCGGATTTGTACTGGAGCGCACCACCAGCGTCATTGGAAAGGAACGCCAGACTTCGCCAGTTGGCACAACAAGCTGACGAAATGGAACGTAGACCGCCGCCGGCGGTCGAGTCTGGTCCAATCCATCCGTCTTGACGTCTCCTACGACGCCGACCACTTCGCGCACCACACCCGGAAAGAAAGTCAGGGTGATGTGTTTGCCGATCGGATCCTCACCCGGCCAGAATTGTTTTGCGAGTGATGCGCTTATGAGTGTGGTCGGTGGTCGTCCCACAACGTCGGTGTGGTCGAAGTCGCGCCCGCGTAGTATCGGGATTCGGAACGCGTTCATGCATCCTGCCGAGATCAGGCGCACATCGACTTCCGGTTGTTCTGACATTGGAACGGCAGGGCGGCCCTCGACTGCGATCGGCTGATGAGAACCATTTCCACTCAGTGGTGCGTCGTCGATTACTCCCGCCGCAACCACCCCTGGCAGTGTGCGGACACGCTCGAGCACGCGCTCGAAAAAGCTGATCTGCTGGCTCGCAGTGGAGAACTTCGCCTGCGAAATTGCCGCCGTCATGGTCAGCACACCATGAAATTCGAATCCCGGGTTCACTGCACGCAGCATCTGGAAACTGCGAATCATCAGTCCCGCACCAATCAGCAGAATTAGAGAAAGCGACACTTCCGCGACGACGAGAACGCTGCGGGTGCGATTGCCGCTTGAGTCCGTATCGGTGCGACCCAGGCCTTGCTTCAGGGACTGGCTCACATTGGCTCGACTCAAGTGCAGTGCCGGTAATATTCCTGCGATTGCTCCCGTGAAGATAGACACAGCAGCGGTAAACACCAGAACTCTGAGATCAATGCCAACTTCAATCGATGCTGGCAGCTTATCCCCAAGAAACGCCATTATGAGGCGAATCCCGAAGTGAGCGTAGGTCAAGCCAAGGACACCTCCCAGCAATGCCAAAAGCACGCTTTCGGCCAGAATCTGACGGATGATTCGAACAGAACTCGCGCCCATGGCGGTGCGGATTGCAATTTCCTTGTGTCGGCTAAACATTCTCGCAAGGGAAAGATTGGTCACGTTGACGCATGCAATCAGCAGAATGAATCCGACGGCTCCCAGCAAGACGAGAAGCGCAGGGCGTACGTCGCTAACCAGGTCCGCTTGCAATGGCCGCACTGCCGCTCCCCAACCTTTATCGTCTGCCGGATATTGCTGTTCTAGCCGACTGGAGATCGTATTCATCTCAACCTGCGCTTGCTTCAGATCAGCGCCCGGCCTTAACCGCGCAATCACCAGGTAGTTGTGGTTGCCCCGAACAGCTTTTTCCTGGTCTGTCCAGGCAAGGGGCGTCCACATCTGAGCGAAATCGGGGAAGCGGAAACTCGGTGGCATGACGCCCGCGACGAGATAACTGGTGCCGTCAAGCGTGATGTTATGACCTACGATGTCCCGATTTGAGCCGAAATGCTCGCGCCAGAAATGGTGGCTAAGTACAACTACATTTGCGTGTCCCGGTTGGTCTTCGTCGGGAGAAAAGACGCGGCCAACCATCGGTTGGACTCCAAGCGTGGAGAAGAATCCACTTGACACGCTGCTCACGTCCACCTGTTCGGGTTTGTCGCCGCCGGTGAGTGTGAAACCCCGAAAGCCGTAGATCGCCATGCTGGCGAAGACTTGATTCTGTACTTGCCAGTCGAGGAAGTTTGCGGGCGAGACCGAGAACGTGCTGATACCTGGAAAGCTCGCTTGCGGAGGCGTATGCCAGACCCGCACCACCCGATCCGGATCGTGCAACGGCAATGAACGCAGCAGCACACCATTCACAACCGAGAAAATAGCGGTGTTGGCACCAATTCCCAGGGTTAGCGTAATGACCGCGACCAGAGCGAAACCCGGCGCCTTGCGCACTTGGCGGACTGCATACCGCACATCTTGTACTAATCCTGACATCACTTCTCCTTATTCGTATCGCAGCGCCACCATGGGATCGATGGTGGCGGCTCGGGAGACCGCAACGTACTTGAGTAAACTATCGAGCTTGGTCTGTGTTGGCCCCGACTCCTGGCGCCACCGTCATCACCGCAACGGACGCGAATCCTGGACGCTTGCGTAACTGCCGCAGCGCATAGCGAAGATCCTGGAGTAAGCCGTTCAAGCGTTCGCATCCTGCATCAGCTTGTGAAGCTCAGCTTCGGCGACGACTTTACCGTCGAACAAATGAATCTCCCGCTCGGCCTGTTTTACGAATCGCGGGTCGTGCGTCACCATGCAGATGGTGGCGCCTTCGCGGTGCAGATCCTGCAGCAACTGCATCACTGCCTCGCCGTTACGGGAATCGAGATTGCCAGTGGGCTCATCGGCAAGCAGTATCGACGGATGGCCGGCAAGCGCTCGCGCAACCGCCACGCGCTGCTGCTGACCGCCTGACAGTTGCGACGGATAATGCCGCACGCGGTGCGCCATGCCCACGCGCTCAAGCGATTCCATGACACGTTTCTTGCGCTCCGCCGAGGGCATTTTCTGGCGATAGGTAAGGGGGAGTTCGACGTTCTCATAAACAGTAAGATCGCCGATCAGATTGAAGCTTTGGAAAATGAACCCGATTTCGCGATTACGAATTCGCGAGCGCTGCGTGAAGTCCAGATTCTCGACCGGCCCTCCATTAAGGAGGTACTTCCCGCCCGTTGGAGTGTCGAGCAGACCCATGATCGAGAGCAGCGTAGACTTGCCACATCCCGACGGTCCGGAGATGGCGATGTATTCGCCTTTGCGAATGGCCAGATGAACGCCGGAGAGGGCGTGTGTTTCGATCTCGTCGGTGTAGAAAACCTTGGTGAGCTCTTCAATTTGAATCAGAGGTTGCGCTGTATCGTTCATAGGCACCCTTTATGAAAATTGAATCGTTGAATCATTGAGAGATTGACTCATTGGAGAGCTCGGCAGAACCGATTTTGCAATGTTTCAATAGCCAGATCCCTCCATGATTCAATCCAGCCTGATCCGGTCAGTGTTGTCATAGCGCGACATGTCTGAAAGAATCACGGTGTCTCCCGCGCGCAAACCCTCAAGTACCTGAATCGAGTTCACAGAAGCGCGCCCTACCTTGACCGGAACGCGGACGCCGCCCTTGCCGTCCGCATCAAGCTTGAACAAACTGATTGTGCTGTTTTCCTGTCCGAATGCCGGGCGTCCGACATAGAGAACGTTGTCGAGCCGTTCCAAATCAACCGTCCCGTCCACACTCAAATCCGGACGAGCTCCTTTGGGGAGTTCCCCTGTGAGTTTTACGTCGACGGTCACGGTTCCGTTCTGTACCGCGGGATCGACCCGCATCACTTCCCCGGAAACCGTGCCGTTATGTGTATCCACCAACGCCGGCTGGCCAATTTGAACGTCGCGAGCCTGCGTCTCGGCAACTTTTAGTTCGGCGATTAAATGATCCGGCTGCACGACTTTCGCCAGCATGGTCCCCGGCGTGACGTGTTGTCCAACTTGCAGAGGCAAGTCCACGAGCACGCCTTCGATTCCGGCCCGCACCTTGAGCGCGTCCAATTGTTTTTGCTTGAGTTCGGCGAGAGCGCGAATCTGGGCCACTTTCGCCTGCTGCTCGGCCAACTGTGATTCGATGGCTTTCTGGTTTATATCGAGTCGCTCGCCTTCAATATTGTTGCGCGTTGTAAGTTCGTCAGCCTTGCTTTTGGAGTTTTTGTAGGCGAGACCTGAAATCACACCCAAGTCGTAAAGCGCCTTATCCGTGTCGGCCTGAAGTTTGGCTTGTGTGTAATCGGAATTGACGGTCGCCGCTCCCGCTTTCTGATTCATCAGATTGCTCTGCAACGTCACCCGCAAGCTCTGATACTCGGCGTCCGCGGCCTTCAACTGAAGGCTGGCATCAACCGCCGACTGTTCCACCTGTGGATTACTCATTTCGAGCAGAATGGTGTCGGCTTTCACCTGCGAACCGGGTAGCTTCAAAATTCGAACGACTGTGGCTTCAGTCTCCGCTGGAATTTGACGGGTGAATTCTTGGCTGGGAATCAAGGACCCCAAGCCGCGGACTTGTCGAAGCATTGACCCACGCTTCACGCTGTCCGTCCAAACTGTGCTCCGCTCAACCTCAGGTGCTGCTGGTTTGAGCCGCGACACCCCCACCGTCGCGGCACCAATGCATAGGAGACCCACGGTCCCCCAAATAATCTGCCGGCGCTGCCTTTGACGCTTGAGCTCTGGCCGGGCGATATCCATTCGAACCAGAATTATGCAAGGTTTCGGCCAGAAGCTGAACGCAGCTATTTCATTGAAAATTATTGCCCTGGCAACCTGCGAAGGCTGTTAAGAGGCACCCGGAATGTTCGCTCGCGGAATTGGCTGTCCATTCCCGGACACTCCATCTACTTCGTTTTCTTGCTTGTCCTGTGAACTGGATCTGCTGCTCGATGTCCGTAAATGAACGCCGAATCTCATGAACGGACAGTATTTCTCGCGATTCCGACTTTCGCTTGACGGCTAAAATGATGATCTCCACGGCGATAATGGCAGTTCCGCTCGTGGCCCTGGAATTGCCGATGTCGCAACTAGCTCAAAATCGGCGTCGCCTCGATCCAGGTTTGAACCAACGGAAGGTAATTCAATGAGTGGGCTGATTCAGGATCTTCGTTACGATGGGTGGGATCCCGCAGATCGAACAACAGTGCCGGGACACTCGCGGCGGAAGCGTCGTGGATGATTTTATTCAGGACTTGCGTTACGGCCTTCGGCAACTGCTCCGTAGCCCAGGGTTTTCTGCGCTGGCCATTCTGTGTCTAACCTTGGGTATTGGCGCAAATGCCGCCGTATTCAGCTGGGTCGAAGGCATTTTGTTCCGTCCGTATCCTGCAGTCGCGCATCAGGAACGGCTGTTCGCACTGGCCGGGACGGCACGCGGCGAGACCGAACCAGGCGGACTCTCATGGCCTGATTTCCAGGACCTGCGCAGAAATTGCTCTCTCTGTGACGAAGTCTTCGTCAGCAAGATTACCGGAAGCACACTCAGCGTTGGCGATCACGCCGAGACCGCGCGCGGGAGTATCGTCTCTGCCAACTATTTTGATGCCCTCGGCGTTCGTCCCATTTTTGGGCGAGGCTTTGAGCCGGGCGAGGACGTCGGCAGTGACTCCCATCCTGTCGTCGTCATCAGCTACCAGATGTGGCGTGATCGATATAAAGAAGATCCGGAAATTGTTGGCAAAGTGCAGCGCTTTGACAATGTACCGCACACCATCATCGGCGTTACGCCCGAAGGATTTTACGGAACCTTCGTAGGTTGGACGATGCAGTTCTGGGTCCCGGCATCGATGGAAGAAACCTTCGAGAGTGGCGGATATAAACTCGAAGACCGCGGTGCGCGATGGATCGAAGCGTATGTGAAACTCAAGCCGGGAGTCAGACAGTCGCAGGCACAGCAGGAAATCTCCGCAATCGCGGCACGATTAGAGAAGAATTATCCGGTCACCAACCGTGGACGCAGCATCGGGATATGGCCGTTGTGGCAGACGCCGTTCAACCATGCTCGAACTATGTTGCCGACACTCGAAGTCATGGTAGCCGTCGTTGCTTTTGTTCTGCTGATCGCCTGTGCGAATGTGGGCAATCTGTTGCTGGTCCGGTCCTTAACCCGTCGCCACGAGATGAGCCTTCGTCTTGCGATTGGTGCCAGCCGCGTGCGTTTAGTGAAGCAGCTTCTCACCGAAGGCCTCATCCTGTCCGCACTCGGGACAGTCGGGGGACTTCTGGTCGCATCCTGGTGCCGGCACGCACTGGTGTTGTTGTTGCCGACACGCTCAGGAGTAGCAATGTACCTGCCTGGGCAAATGGACGCGCGCGTGATGGCAATGAGCGCCGGCGTCTGCTTGCTCGTGACGCTAATTGTGGGGATCATTCCCGCCTTTCAAACACGGCACCTCGATCTGGCCGGACCTCTGAAAGCCGACTCGTCCGGTGTGGTCCGGGCCCGGGGAACGGCTTGGATGCGCTCCAGCCTTGTTGTCTTCCAGGTTAGTCTCAGCTTCATCCTGCTGGTGGGAGCAGCCTTGTTGCTCGAGAGTCTGGAAAAGATTCGAAGCACAAGCCCCGGCTTCACTACGACCAGCGTTGTGACCACCGGGGTCTCATTGGTGGCTGCAGGATACGATGTCCCGCGAGCGAAAGCCTTTCAGGACGAACTGATTGATCGGCTCAGTGTGCTTCCAGGCGTGGAGTCGGCCGCTTTCGCCAGCGTGACGCCGTTGGGCTATATTCCGTACCAATCGACGCCGATCGACGTGGACGGTTACCAATCGTCGCTGGAGGAACAACCTTCCGTGGAATACAACCAGGTGGGTCCGGGGTATTTCGCGACCTTGGGAATCCCCCTTTTCTCGGGCCGGGAATTTGCGCGCAGCGATGACGAGAACGCACCGCTGATCGCCATTGTGAATCGAACCATGGTGACACGCTACTGGGCAGGTGAGGATCCGGTCGGCCGTCGACTTCGAGTGAAAGGTCGTTGGGCGCGAGTGGTCGGTCTAGTCGCCGATTCGAAGTATGAGAGCATGCGCGAAACTCCGAGGCCGTTCTTCTACGTGCCCCTGCGGCAGGATTTCGTGCGCGGGCCTGTTCTGAACATCCGCACCACTCAGTCGCTGTCGAGCGTACGGGCCGCACTCGTCCGCGAAGTGCACGCATTGGACGCGAACCTCGCGCTTTACGAGATGATCACACTCCGGGAACAAGTCAACCGCTCGACGTCGCCCCAACTCGTTGCCGTCACCCTGGTCTCGATCTTGGGAGGGCTCGCGCTTCTTCTGGCCGGGGTCGGCCTGTACGGGGTCATGTCCTACGCGGTGGCGCAGAGCACGCGCGAACTTGGATTGCGCATGGCACTTGGAGCTGGCGCGGCCAACCTGCTCCGGCTCGTGATTTCGCGCGGCCTGCGATTAACCGCAGGAGGTGTTCTCTTTGGTATGGTTGCAGCCCTGGCCGTGACGAGGTTACTCGGCCAGCTTCTCTATAACGTGAGCCCGCACGATCCGATCGTATTCGGACTGGCCTTAGCAGTGATGATCACCACTGCCATCTTCGCATGTCTGTTGCCCGCGTGGCGAGCAAGCCGGACCGATCCCGCGCGTGTCCTCCGAGATTGATTTGCTCCAGATACGCGCTGTCGGGAAATCGTCATCCGGCTGGTGGATTCTCCCAACGAGCGGATGCTGGTCATCTACGGCGCCGGCCACCTCGCTTGGCTACGGCGCAATTTCTCGAGCGACCCTACCCTCCAACTGCGAAAGCTCTCGGAATTCGCGAACTACGCGGGCGTGTCCAAGTAGAACCATGCGTAGCGGCTGACGCGGCAGCCCACGCGGCATAACCAACAATGACAGGCGAACGGCAGGAGTTTGACCCCGGACAGTGATTCGAGGTAATCGTCCTAATCTCATCCAATTCCTAATTTCTATCTGCCGAGGTTGGCGGACTACCGTAACGTCGACATGCCTCAGAAGTGAATGTTAGTTGTGAAGGATGTTGACTTGCGCTGCTTCATCCAGTTGCCCTACGCCTGGAAGTTCCCTCAATGGGTACCGACGTACCCTCAGAAAAGTTTCTAATCACATCTTCTGTCGACTGATTTCCTGAATACTGTCGCTTTAGATCACAAACAGGCCGGTCTGGATCGAGCGCCGGGCCGGAAGGGGGAGTGGACTCGGTATGGGTGATGGGGATTACGCTGCGGGCCTGGCCCACGGCAGCAACGTAGGGAAAGATGGAGTCGGCC
>Ga0210384_10008703_pt1 | contig 10552 bp, 8 predicted proteins | sample IncBWH2MmetaG_FD_160574 | JGI IMG/M metagenome (GOLD analysis project Ga0210384, IMG submission 160574) | Forest soil microbial communities from Barre Woods Harvard Forest LTER site, Petersham, Massachusetts, United States - Inc-BW-H-2-M | ecosystem: Environmental > Terrestrial > Soil >...
CAACAGACGGCCCCGGGTCGGCCTATTGGCCGCGGCAGGCCGAGGCGTACGTCTATCGGAAGACTGGGCTCAAGCGATGGGAGCTGGCAATGAGCGGCCTGCCAGAGGCGAAGGGCACGACGGCGGGCCGGTTCGCCACTCATACTGGCGAACCAGGCGTCATCTACGCCGCCAATAACCACGGACTCTTCAGATCAGATGATGCAGGACGGAACTGGAAGGCTCTGGACCTCCCTTGGCCAAAGCCCGGGCTTGAAGATGGCGTGGAGGCGCTTGCCTGTCTTCCGGAGTGATATGAAAAGACGTTCTGCTGTCATGTCCCTGATCGTTGCGGTGCCGGATGCGCCGAGCAAATGAATCTCCGAATTGCCTCTCGGTTCGGGACGAAGAACCTGGGCGTGTGCTGCGTCGAGCTGTCGATCCGGGTGAGAACGGCGCCGAGATCGCGGAGCGTTTTGCGTTGGCTGAGTACGAGTTCGTGACAGCAATCGTCAACAGACCGCCAAGTCAGCCGACGCGGTTCCCATTGATCGAGGGGCAAAAAAATGCAGTCACTATCGATTCCACCGCTGAGCTCCATGCCAAATCGTGCTGATCGTGACACGGTTGCCTCGAACGCGGTATAGAATGACGTACGGAGTCCCGGCGACCGCTAGTTCACGCACGCCGGGCTCGGAACCGATCCGGCCCAAACGCGGGTGAGTTCTCAGCGCTTCGAGGATTGCAACGATACGTGTAGCCAGACGCCCGCCGGCGTCAAGCTTGTCGAGAGCCACAAAGGCATGAATTTCTTGAAGCCGCGCTCGTGCGAGAGGAGACCAGACAATTTCGACCGATGATCCTCGTTTGACTAGAACCCATCCCCATCTCATAAATCGGATTCGGGTACTTTGGTAAGTTCGCTGCCGATAGTTTCCGGTAGCTCGCAATTCGGCCCACAATCGCGGATTGGACCCTGCCAGATCTCCGGTAAACACCACCGACTTCCAATTTACTAATCCGAACCTTTTTTCAGCTGTCCGTTGCCGGTTCAGGTTTGGGGGGCGTAGTTCAACGGGCTAGACCGCCTGCCTGTCAACTAGGAGATCGCCGGTTCGAGTCCCGTCGCTCCTGCCATTTCAATGCAGAACAAGGTCTGAGTACTCGGGGTGCTCCCCCATATAGTGCCGCACCGTATCACAAACAATGTCGACTTTGAGATTGTGCTCTCGAGCCCAGTTGAGAGCAGTCTCAGCCAGGGAGGACGCAAGATTCATATGACGCAATTTTTGAGGAACTTCAGTGTGAATTAGCGCCAGAATATTTCCGGCCAAAGTGTATTCCAGATATGCGACTTCACCGTTCCGCTCGATTTCGAAGCGGCCCGTCGTTACTTTCTGCGGTGGTCGAGGCTTGCTGCTAAAGATTTCCCACACGGCCATTAGATGTCCCCCTATTCTGCACGGCTAGTCGCGTGCGAGCGCGCCGGAATGTCCGTGCGAGAGCATCCCGGTAGACTCAGCACAAAATCCGGGCCGAATGCCTGGGACGGAGTAACTAAGCCCAACGGAACCGGCAGCGCGGTGACTCTTGAGGCGATTTCCAGCGCGCTGTTCGCCGTGAAGTCGTAGGGATCGGGTGTGGATAAAATTGCCTTGGAAGATCTGCCCAAAGCGTCCATCGCTTCGATCGTCGACGACGCCGATGCCATGTCGCGCCAGTACAGCCAAAATCTCACGGTAGCGCTCGCTCTTTGAAATCGCAGTCTTCTTGGGTTGTTTTTGCGGGGCTACATCTTTGCTTGGGTCCGGATAAGGTTGTCTCTGAACTGCGGCGGGTTGTTTCCCTGGTGACATTTCACACCTCGCGCCAACTCCGGCTCCCCTACCGGCCGGGAAAGTCGTGTTCGCCAGGATGCTGGACCCGTCCGTCTGGACCCGTCCGTTAAGATACACCTGCACCGCGCTGGCGTCACGTCAAGGAACAGAAACCAAATTCTCCGCCGTATGTCGACTTGTCGCGCGACCCGTAACCGATCGTGACAGACGCCCGGCGCCACTGATTCGAGTAAACTCTAGGATGTAGCTTGATATCTCGGACCATTTCTCTGGCGAGCTGTTGAACGGGGGAAGAAAATATGCAGACTCTACGCAAAATCCTCGAACAAGCAGAAGCAAACGCAGTGGCGATTGGCCACTTCAATATTTCGGACCTGGTCACGTTAAAGGCGGTTTTCGAGGCGGCGCGGGACTTAAGCGCCCCGGTCGTCGTCGGAACATCCGAAGGTGAACGGCGGTTCATAGGCGTTCGCCAAGTCGCCGCCATGGTTAAGAGCTTGCGGGAAGAATACGATTTCCCCATTTTCTTGAATGCGGATCACACACATTCGCTGCTCAGTGCAATAGAGGCTGCGAAGGCGGGATTCGATTGGATCGTGTTCGATGTATCGACCTTGCCCTTTGAGGAAAATGTTCGTCAAACAAAAGCAGCTGTCGAAACGTTGAAGGCATTGCGTCCTGACATTCTTGTGGAAGGAGAGATTGGCGACATCGGCAGCGGATCGGAGATCCACGATGCCGCGCCCGATCTGCAGAAAGGACTCACGACCCCCGGCGAAGCCAAACAGTTCGTCGAAGAAACACGAGTCGACACACTGGCTCCTGCCGTTGGCAACATGCACGGAATGCTCAAGAGCATGGTTGCAGGCAGCACCAAGAAGCGATTGGACATTGAGCGAATTCGCGCGATCAAAGCGGAGGCCCCGATCTTCATGACATTGCACGGCGCTTCTGGAACCGACGACGATGACTTACGCGAAGCCATCGCGGCGGGGATTACGGTTGTGCACATCAACACAGAGGTGCGGCTCGCCTGGCGACGCGGATTGGATGCTGCTCTCGCAAAGCAGCCAGATGAGATCGTTCCCTATAAAGTCCTTCCGCAAGCGGTTGATTCGGTGAAGCAAGTCGTGGCGGCGCGATTAGCGTTGTTTAGCACCGGACGGCGTGCGCGCCCTGCTGTGCAGTAGCGGTCGCGCTCCATCCAAGGCGAGCAGCGACAGACAACGGATTGGATTCAACTCCACTAGACAGTCGTGAACATGCCTGGATCGTCAGAAATCCCGAGTCTTTGGCGTCCATTTCATACGCCAATTTTTCGCAATCTACTCCTCGCGAGCGTCGTTTCTGACATTGGTGCGTTCATGCAGAGCGTGGGTGCTGCATGGCTCATGGTTTCGCTCAAAGCTGGGCCCATGTACGTCGCGCTTACGCAGACCGCCTCCGCTTTGCCATTCTTCATTTTCGCACTTCCAGCGGGAGCCATCGGTGACATCGTTGATCGCCGCAAATTAATCCTCTACACAGAGAGCTGGATGGTCGGCGTAGCCCTTGTGCTCGCCGCACTAACTCTCAGTGGGTTCGTCTCACCACTGCCGCTGCTGACTCTGACCTTTGCACTATCGGCTGGCGATGCTTTCGAGTCGCCCAGTTGGCGCGCCGTCTTGCCAGATCTCGTCAAGAAAGAGGACCTTCCCGCTGCGTCCGCACTCAACGGCATCGAATTCAACTTCGCGCGCGCTGTCGGACCTGGTCTTGCAGGTCTGCTGATCGCGGCGGCAGGCGCAGGCTCCGCATTCCTACTGAACGCCGTTTCATTCATCGGTGTAATCCTTGTCGTTGCGCGCTGGAAGCCAGCGCCCAAGAAACGAATTACCCCACCAGAAACTGTGAGTGGCGCAACCGTAGCGGCAATACGCTATGTCCGTTACTCACCCTCCATCCGCACTTTGCTCGCTCGTTCGGGACTGGTGATGTTTTTTGCGAGCGGGCTTCCGGCTCTACTGCCTTCTCTCGCTCTCATCGTAAAGAACAGCCCGACAGCCTACGGGCTACTGCTGGGATGCTTCGGCTTGGGTGCAGTGTTGGGCGCTCTCGTAATGCAGCGCGCGCGATCCCGCTGGTCGACCGAAGCTGTGGTGAGCGGTGGTGTTGCCATTTTCGGGCTCGCCATTTTGGCCACCAGCATTTTGAGATCCTTGCCTGCACTGAGCGGAGTCATGCTGCTGGCTGGCTCTGCATGGATCGTCTTCCTCTCACTTTTCAACGTGCTGGTTCTAAATCACGCTCCTGACTGGGTGCGTGCCCGCGTGCTAGCGATTTCCACTTTGGTTTTCCAGGGAGCGGTCGCTGCGGGAAGCGCGGCCTGGGGCGCTGTCGCTGCGCGTTTCGGCATTGGTGCCGCTCTTTTGTGTGCGGGTGTGGGAACCATTGCTACAACAGCATTGGCACCATTCTTGCGCTTGCCAGACACAACCGTCGACCTAACTTCCTGGAATCACTGGCGATTGCCCACTACTGACGACCACGCCCTCCCGACAGACGACGACTTTGGCCCAGTGCTTGTCACTGTCGAATATCAAGTTGCTGCAGAAGAAGCCGCGGAGTTCCTCGCAGCGGTTCGTCAACATAGACGGATTCGACGTCGCGACGGCGCGCGGAGCTGGGGCATTTTCCGCGACATGGAGAATGCGGAGAAATACGTTGAAACCTTCATCGTCGCCTCCTGGGCCGAGCATCTCCGCCAACACGATCGGTTGACGCTCGCGGACCGCGAGGCAGAGGAGCGAGTCCAGCGATATGTTCGGGCTGAGTCGAAGGTGCGGCACCTAATTTCAGTTGCACGACGGTGACTATGTCTGACTTGTCGGTACCGGATTGTTGCCTCCATTCCAGAACGGTTACCTTCGTCGCTGGCGTATTGGCCAAGGCGTTAAGGAGCGCGTAATCGTGATGAGTCGCGAGTACGCGCAGCGGCGTTACTTCAACGCCCGCCTGAATGAACTTCCGGGCGTATTCTTCGCCCTCGTCACGAAGAATGTCATTCTCATCCACGATGACAAGACCGGGAGGCAAGCCCTTCAACTGTTTGAGCGTTGCCGACAAGGGAGATGCTGCCGTCTTCTTTCGATCCTCTTTGTTCGGGGCGTAGGCATCCCAAAACCATGCCATTGCGGCTCTCGTGAGCCACGGCCCGTTCGCAAATTCTTCGTACGACGCCTGAGACATGCTCGAATCCGTGACTGGGTACATCAACACCTGATAACGAATCGACGGCCCATTGCGCTCTTTGGCGAGGTGCGCGACCACCGCAGTCGTGTAACCCCCAATGCCTGCCGGGACACCTCCGATTGAGTCATATCGTTTTACCGGGACAACTCGAGAGGCATTACTTCAGAATTGCCTGTGAGGAAAGCAGATAATTAAACTTAAACCCGGTTATGCGTATGGTCAGAGCATTTCTCTGTCGTTTCGTACCTTCTATCTCCGCTTCTTGTAATTCCGGATACAATCGATTGCATGGAACCCCATTCGCGAAAGGTCTCGCGGGTCGCCTTTGCCTATCTGTGGTCCATCTTGTTTTGGATGAGTCTTGCCGCTCTGGCTGCAGCGGAGGATAAGGTCCGCTTCTTGGAGAGGGGGCTCCGCACATCTTACTGGACCGCACTCCTTATCGAAGGCGGATTTCTACTGTGCGCGGCGCTGTTGACGCCTCCCATTTTCGCGATCGTTCACCGCTATCCGATCACCAAACCGATTCGAATTGGTCGCGTAGCTGGGTATGTTCTCGGCATCGCCCTTTACATCATCGCCTGCGTGGGCCTCCGTTGGTTTATAGTGGCGCCTTGGAATATTCCTGCTCAGAAGTTCGAACAACGCTCGTTACACACATTGTTTACGGGTTTTTACGCTTTTGCCGAGATAATCTGGAACTTCATCATTGTTCTGGCAGCCGCGCATGCATACGAGTATTTTAAGCGGGCTAGAGACCAGGAACTTCAGTTGCAGCAGGCGCTGGCCACCAGCGAACTCCAAGCGCTGAAGAGTCAGCTTCATCCGCATTTCTTGTTCAATACGCTACAGGGAATCTCAGCTCTGATTGATACCGAGAAAGAGCGCGCCAAAGCGATGGTTCTCAAGGTCTCTCACTTGCTTCGGACTGCTTTGCAGTGTGCGAGCTCCAATGTCATTAGCCTCGATGAAGAATTGAAGTTTGTCGGCGATTACCTCAGCATCGAGAAAATGCGCTTGGAAGACCGACTTGAAGTGCGTTGGCAAATCGACCCCGCCGCGCGGCAATTGCTCGTGCCGCAACTGATCATGCAACCTCTCGTGGAAAATGCGATTTTCCACGGCGTGGCCTGCTGCCGCGGAGGAGGATGGATCGAAATTTCCTCCCGGCGGGCAGGAAGCATGCTGGAGATCGCAATACGCAACAGCGTTGGAGGAAAGCGGCAAGCAGGGATGGGGCTGGGGCTCCAGAATGTGAGAGCACGATTGAAGCACCTTTATGAGGAGGAGGCGACTCTCTGCTTTGAACAAGGCAGCGATGGCGTTGCGGTCGCGAGTCTTGTGTTGCCAGCAATCGGTCAGCAGAAGGAGGCGACGAAAGAAATGTTGGCCTCGAATGTACACGCTTAGCGGAGGGAAAGATTGTGCGGGTATTGATTGTCGACGACGAACCACTTTCGCGAAGCTCCCTCGAGAATGCGTTGAGAGCGAGAAACGACATTCAAGTCCTCGATTGCGCGAACGATGCTGTTGACGCCCTGGAATTACTGCAAAAGAAGCCCTATGACGTTCTTTTGCTCGACATTCAAATGCCGGAATTATCGGGAATCGAGCTGGCCGACCGGTTAAACAAGCGAGGGCAACCGATACCATCGATTGTGTTTGTCACTGCGCACCATCAACACGCGGTTGCCGCATTTGAGAAGCATGCCGTTGATTATGTCCTGAAGCCCTTTTCAAACAATCGTATTCATGAAGCGCTAGATACGGCGATCCGCAGAACGGAAAGCGAGCGGGCCGCGCAGTTTGTGAAAATACTGCCTCAACTGGAAGAACTGTTGTCGAAGTCAGCGAAAATCGCCATCAAGACGAAAGGAAGGATCCTTTTTGTCGATCCGGCCGACGTGGTGATTATCGAAGCTCAAGGCAATTATGTATTGTTACAGCGGACTTCAGGATCGTACCTACTCCGAGAATCGATTTCCACGATGACAGAAAAGCTAAAACCGTACGGATTTATAAGAATACACCGCTCCGTGCTGGTGAACAGTTCCTTCGTTGAGGAAATTCAGCCTTGGAACACGGGAGAGTACGTGCTTCGCATCAAAGGCGGCAGAGAATACACAGTCTCACGCACTTACAAGAGCAATCTGAAATCCCTGGCAAAATTCTGGATTGGCGCTGACACTTTCGTCGCAGACTAGCGCCGCGGCAGTTTCACAGCGAGAGCCAGACACAAAGAGGCCACTGGCTCCGATCGTCGTGGACGCAGCGTCCAGGACTCGCTGGTTCTTTTCTCTTACACAAAAACCACCTAGGTTAGATAGTTCCGTGTCCAGTTCGACCTGTCTTAATTTCCGCGACACCGAGTTTGTGCATCGCAAGGATCTACAGAATCTGGAATTCGTGGACATGCGGCTGTTTTTTGGTGTGTCTTCACAAACTAGCGTGACGGATTTCCGAGAATATGATGCAAGCCTCCAAGATACGGGGCTGGAGGCTGACTAGCTCACCTCCACAAACTCATAAAGCCCAGAAAATAACTCACGTAAATCATTGAAAAGTGAGCTTCCCAATAGGTTCTCGTGTTGGGAACTCGACTTGCTCCAGTATCCGCTCTGAGTATCACCGGGGGCCTGTATTTAGTTCCTGGGCCGATTATTAGTACATAAGTTAATGGAGGCTTCAGTGAATCAAAATTTTCGCAGATTTTTTGCGTTCCCGTGTATGGCGATCTTGGCTCTCAGTTTGAGTATCGTTGTGGCCGTGAGTGCTCAAGTAATCAGCGCCGACCTCGTCGGAACCGTCCTAGATAAGACGGGTGCGGGGATACCGGGCGCGACGGTAGAAGCGGTCAACTCCGAAACAGGAGTTAAGTACAACACTCAGGTAAATGAAAGCGGTGAATATCGCTTTAACAATTTACCGGTGGGCACCTACAGCGTGACCGCTTCCTCTTCCAACTTCGCTACCACTACAATTAACAATTTCCAGCTTGAGTTGAATAAGACCAGCACGTTGCAAATCACTCTGGAAATTAGGGGCGCTGCCACGTCTATTGAGGTCTCAGGTGCTGCACCAGCCTTGGACACCACGACGGCGCAAATTACCAGCACTTTTGACCAGAAGCTCGCGGCGGACCTGCCTGTGTCGTCAGTTACAGGCGGCGTTCTGAATCTTTCGCTCTTGAGCGCTGGCGTCGCCACCGGCGGCGGAATCGGCGCAGGCACCGGTCCAAGCATCGGTGGCCAGCGTCCCAGAAATAACAACTTCACCATCGAGGGTGTGGACAACAATGACAAAGTCGTGACCGGCCCGTTGGTCACGATTCCGAACGATGCAGTGGCGGAATTCTCAGTTCTGCAAAACCAGTTCAGTCCTGACTTCGGACATTCGTCCGGTGGCCAATTCAACACCATCATCAAGAGCGGCACGAATTCGTTTCATGGCGATGCCTACATCTACTCTGAGAACAGAAATTTTAACGCCATCGACCAATCCGTCATCAACAACGGCCTCAAGTCAAATCCGCGCTATGACAACAACCGCATGGGTGGAGTGTTTGGCGGACCGATCATCAAGAACAAACTCTTCTTCTTTGGCGCTTTGGAATATAACCCCATCGGAGCAGCGGCCGTGCTTGGGTCCCCGGTCTGCTCGCCGACATCCGCTGGTTATAGTGCCTTGGCGGCTTTGCCGGGGATTTCAGCGACCAACCTGGCCATTTTGCAGAAGTACGCAGCACCGGCTGGCTCCGTAGACACGACCGGAACGTGCGGTCCTTCTGCCGCCGCTAAAGGCGTAGAAACAGTGACCAGCAACACCGGCGCGACTGCGCCGGTGCCAGAAGGGATTCTTAGCTTTTCCGGTCCCAACTACCTTAACAACTGGGCGGCTTTAGGCAGCATTGATTACGACATATCCCAAAAAGACCAACTGCGCGGGCGCTATGTGTATAACCGCTCCGTGGGAATTGACACGACTGCATTTTTGCCCGCGTTTTATCTGAATGCGCCGACTAAATTCCACCTTTTGACTGTGAACGAATACCACACCTTTAACTCCAACACGCAGAATGAGCTTCGGCTTGGCTATAATCGTTTTGATAATAAAACGCCAGCTGGGAACTTTTCGTTCCCGGGTTTGGATAGCTTCCCCAACATCGTTCTCAACAGCCTCAATGGCCTGAATATTGGACCGGATCAAAACGCACCGCAGTTCACGATCATTAACACCTATCAGTTATCCGACAACATCAGCTGGACACACAACAAACATACTGTGAAACTGGGTATTGAGGGTCGCAAATACATTTCTCCTCAATCGTTCACGCAGAGAGCGCGTGGCGACTACGAATACACCACTTTGCAGCAATATCTGGACGACCTGAGCCCTGATTTCCTCGCTCAGAGAAGCGTAGGCCAATCCACCTATTACGGCGATCAATCCGCTGTCTATTGGTTCGTCAACGACAACTGGAGAATCAGGCAAAATCTTACATTGAACTTCGGCATGCGTTACGAATACACCACCACACCGTTCGGTATTCGCTCGCAAAGCCTGAACAGCCTCGCCTCCGTGCCTGGCGTCGCGGTATTTGATGAACCCCGCGCTCCCAAGAACGACTGGGGACCGCGTGTGGGATTCGCCTATTCGCCCGGCACCAGTGGCAAGACGTCTATCCGCGGCGGATTCGGAATCGCGTATGACATCCACTACGACAACATCGGCATTTTGTCTTTGCCGCCGGAGTTGAGCGTCACGGAGAACACCCCGTCACTTACAGCAAATACTCCGAATTTTCTCGCTGGCGGCGGCTTGCCGCCTGGAACTGGAGGGGTTAAGACGTTTGCAACCCCCGCCTCTGCACGGGCACATACCACGACGTATTATCCGCCAAACGTATTGGACCCGAAGTCCTTGGATTGGACCTTGGGTGTGCAGCACAGCTTCTGGAACGACTACACCGTTGAAGTGCGCTACATCGGCACTCGAGGAATTCATCTCGACGTGCAATCGATTGTCAACCTTGCGGCTCAGACGACTCCTGCTTTGCACCTGCCCACCTACATCGGAAATGTGCCGTCACAGGCTGCCTTGGACGCTTCGACAGTAAACCTGGGCACAATTCTAAATAGCAGTAATGGTATAGTGCCACTTTATGATGCTGCTGGTTTCAATCAAAATGCCCTTACGGCGTTCATTCCAGCCGGATCCTCGACGTATCACGGCTTGGCCCTGCAGGTTACCCGCCGCATGAGCCATGGACTGCAGTTTGTTGGCGCTTACACCTACAGCCACTTAATCGATAACAGCACTGCAGACTTCCACACCACCGACCTCACACCGCGTCGCCAGCAGGACTTTGAGAACTTGTCTGCTGACCGGTCCAACTCAGCTCTGGATCATCGTCACCGCTTTACTTTGGCACTGGTATACGACGAACCGTTCTTCAAAAATGGAAACGCGTTTACCAGGAACGTTTTCGGCAATTGGGAGATCGC
>Ga0210384_10008705_pt1 | contig 10551 bp, 9 predicted proteins | sample IncBWH2MmetaG_FD_160574 | JGI IMG/M metagenome (GOLD analysis project Ga0210384, IMG submission 160574) | Forest soil microbial communities from Barre Woods Harvard Forest LTER site, Petersham, Massachusetts, United States - Inc-BW-H-2-M | ecosystem: Environmental > Terrestrial > Soil >...
GCGATCGAACCGGGCGTGCTTGACGTTGCCTTGCGCGACGTGGTCGGCCGCACCTTTAACAGCATTACGGTGGATGGGGACAGCTCGACCAACGACACGTTGCTCGTTCTGGCAAACGGCGCGAGCGGCGCGAAGAAAATTAACGAAGCCGCCGGCGCGGACTACGCGAAATTCGTCGCCGCGCTCGAAGAGGTTTGCAAAGCCCTGGCGATTGGAATTGTCGAGGACGGCGAAGGCGCGACGCACGTGGTCGAAATCGAAGTGCGCGGCGCGCCCAGTGACGCCGCCGCGAAGCAGGTCGCCCAGACCATCGCCCTCTCGTCCCTCGTGAAAACCGCCATCGCCGGCGCCGATCCCAACTGGGGCCGCATCCTCGCCGCCGCCGGCCGCTCGGGCGTTCCCTTCAATCCTGACCACGCCGAAATCTGGCTCGGGGGAATGAAAATGTACGGCCCGCCGAAAGGCGAGTCGTACTCGGTCGCTCTGCCGCTCGACGAGCGCGCCGCGCACCGCCGCCTGCTCGAAAAAAATGTTTCCATCGTTGTCGACCTGCACAACGGCCGTGGCGGTGCGCGCATGTGGACCTGCGATTTCACCCAGGAATACGTGCACATCAACGCCAGCTATAGAACCTAGGTTCAAGCGGCACAGGCTTTAGCCTGTGGGGTTTAGTCTTTGCAAGGTTCAACCCCTACAGGCTAAAGCCTGTGCCACTCAAACCAATTCAGGTTTCCCACTTCCAATCGACGAACTGTTCGCGCAGTGCCGTCTTGCGGAATTTTCCCACCGAGGTGCGCGGAATTTCCTTGGCGAACACAAACCCATCCGGCAATTGCCACTTGGCGAATTTCGCGCCCAGAAATTCGCGCAATTCCGCGGCGCCGGCCTGCGCTCCTTCATTCAGCACGACCACGGCCAGCGGGCGCTCCTGCCATTTCGGGTGCGGCACGCCAATGACGGCCGCTTCTTTCACGGCAGGATGCCCCATCAGCGCGTTCTCCAGGTCCAGCGAACTGATCCACTCGCCGCCCGACTTGATCAAGTCCTTGCTGCGATCCACCAGTTTCAGGTAGCCGTGTTCGTCAATGTGCCCCATGTCGCCGGTGCGCAGCCAGCCGTCGGGCGACCACTTCCGGGCCTCTTCAGGCAAGTTGTAGTAGGCCGCCGCCACCCACGGCCCGCGCACTTCGACTTCGCCAATGCTGCAGCCGTCGCGCGGCGCCTCAGTCCCGTCGGGCCGCACGATGCGCGCTTCCAGCAGCGATGCCGGGATGCCCGGCTTCAGCCGTTGCGCATATTTCTTTTCGTCGTCCCAGCAATCCATGTACGGCCGCAAATGCGAACTGGTCGCGACCGGCGTAGTTTCCGTCATGCCCCACGAGCAGATGACCGTAATGCCATGCCGGTCGAGCCCGCGCATCAATGCCTCCGAAGTCGCGGCCCCTCCCAAATGCACTCGCACGGGCCATGTAAATTTCCATCGCCCCGGAAATTTCTCGAGCGCTTCGAGAACCCCGATCCAGACCGTGGGCACGCCGGTCGTCACGGTGACGCGCTCTTGCACCATCAGGTCGAGAAGGCCCGCACCATCCGCAAACGGCCCGCTTAGCACGACTTTGGCCCCGGCCATCGCCGCAGTGAAGGGAACACCCCAGCCGTTGGCGTGAAACAGGGATGTGACCGGCAAAATCGTATCGCGCATCGAAATGGCGAAGGAATCGGCGCCGCAACAACTCATGGAGTGAAGAACCAGGGCGCGGTGCGAGTAGACGACGCCCTTGGCGCGCCCCGTTGTGCCGGAGGTGTAGCACATGGCCGCCGCTTCGTTTTCGTCGAGCTGCGGATAGGCGAACTCCTCGTTCGCGTCAGCAAGCAAATCCTCGTAACCGTCGCAGCCGGCCGGCGTATCACCGCCGCCGAACGGCACGACGATCACGCGCTCGAAATTCACGCGGTCGCGGAATTTCTGGTACACGGGAAGCAACACGTCATCAACGATCAGGAAGCGGTCGCCGGCGTGATTCACAATGTAGGCAAGTTCATCGGGGTGCAAGCGCAAATTCAGGGTGTGCAGCACCCCGCTCGCTACCGGCACGCCGAAATAAGCCTCCATGTGCTCGGTTTGGTTCCACAGGAGCGTGGCCACGCGGTCACTGCGGCGCAGGCCAAGGCCGGTCAGCGCGTTCGCCAGGCGCCGCGACCGCCGGTACAGATCGCCCCAGGTGGATCGCGCCAGTCTGCGGTCCGGCCGCCGCGTGACGATTTCCACGTTGCCGAAAATATGGCCCGCGCGTTCGAGCAGCGCCGCCACGGTCAGCGGAAAATCCATCATCAATCCGCGCATGGGCCTCATTTCTCCGATCGAGGATGCCGCATCCTACCATCATATTTCACCAATTTCGTGCGGCTCGTGGCGTCCATCGCCAATGAATTGTCCACATATTTAACAAGTAGTTATACTGCAATCTTTTTGTTGACGGACGTTCAAATTTAGAGCAAGATTCGCCCGGTGCTGAAGTGCGTCTCTTGTCGGAATGTTCTGGGTCCCAGCCCAAGCCCTCCCGATCTCGACCCTGCCCTCTTCAGTCCCCGGTTCCGTGGATCCGCATTGCCACGGCCAGAAGGAGTGTCGCATTGAAGAAACTTTACGTCGGCAACCTGCCGTTCCAGGCTACGGAAGAGCAGCTCAGCGCTTTATTCACGCAGACGGGAGTCACCGCGGCGAATGTCACCTTGGTGCGCGACCGTTTCTCAGGTCAACCACGCGGGTTCGGATTCGTCGAGGTCAATAGCGACGAGGAAGCCGAACGCGCCATCCAAGGTCTGAACGGCCACGATTTCATGGGCCGTAACATTGTTGTGAACGAAGCCCGGCCCCCTCGTGAAGGCGGCGGGGGCGGAGGCGGCGGACGAGGCCGTGGCGGCTTCGGCGGGGGCGGGGGCGGTGGACGAGGCGGCGGCGGTGGGGGCCGCGGCGGAGGGGGTGGCGGCAGGGATCGTGACCGCGGAGATCGCGGCGGCGGTGGGGGCGGCGATCGCCGCTGGTAATCGCGCCAAACCACTCAGGAAACGAGATTGTGATAAGGGGGGAGCCCGCCTTGGGGGCTCCCCACTTTTTTTGAAATATTATCTGCGCCGCCCTCATTTTCAAGAGAATATGAATTCCCTCCTCAGAATGGGCGCCTAGTTCCGTCGCGTGGATATGACACAAGGGTAATACAGTAAGTTGCTTGTTTTCAATCGCTTGACACTGGTACTTCTGTCCCCCCCCAAATGTATCTGTGGTTCCATAGGGAAAAAAACTCCTATTACTTACAGTTCCAATGCGGGAAGGACCATTGCTCCGAATTGGGCATGTGGCCACCCCGGATCGGTACGGCTAATAGGGAGTTCCATGCCACCCTTCAACGATAGCGAACGACATCCGCAGACGTTTCCCAACGTTGAGGGCAACGAAGCGTCTTCCACGATCCGGTTGTCCGAAATCATCTCCGCGCTTTCCTACGCGCTCGACCTGACCGAAGGCCAGCCCATGGGGCATTCCGTACGGGCGTGCATGATCGGTATGCGGCTCGGACAGCAGGTTGGCATGAGCGTGAACGAGCAAGCCGATCTTTACTACGCTCTGCTGCTCAAGGACGCCGGATGCAGCAGCAACGCCTCCCGGCTCTATCACATCTTGAATGCCGACGACATTCGGGCCAAGGGCGACCTGAAAACGAAGGACTGGACTCGCGTGGGTTGGGAGAGCTTGCACTACGCCCTGACTCATGTTGCCACCGGCATGCCCTTCCTGCAGCGCATGCAGAGGCTTTTCCAGGTGGCCCAGACGCAGCAGCAGGATTCGTGCACGCTGGTCAAAATTCGCTGCGAACGCGGTTCCTATATTGCCAAGCAGCTGGGATTTTCCGAGGCCGTGTCCGCCGGCATTTACAACCTGGATGAGCACTGGAATGGGCGCGGCTATCCCGATGGGCTGCGCAAGAACGAAATCCCCCTGTTTTCAAGAATCGCGAATCTCTCGCAGACGCTGGATGTGTTCTTCAACGCCTTCGGCCCCGAGGCCGCCGTCGATGCCGCGCAGAAGCGCAGCGGCCGGTGGTTTGATCCCGATCTGGTGAAAGCGGCCGCTTCCCTGGCAAATTCAGGCACGCTGTGGAAGGGCCTGGACGATGAAAACCTGGTCCGCAAGGTTACCGCGCTGGAACCGGAAAACCGCCAGATGACGGCCACGCAGGATTCCATCGACAAAATATGCATGGCCTTCGCGGAAGTTATCGACGCCAAGTCGCCATTTACGTATCGCCATTCCAACGGTGTGGCGGAGGCGGCCGTGGAGATCGGCCAGTGGCTGGGCATGAATCCCAAGAGCCTGAAACTGCTGCGGCGGGCTGCGCTGTTGCACGACATCGGCAAATTGAGCGTTCCCAACTCGGTCCTGGAAAAGCCCGCGAAGCTGACCTCTGATGAGTGGACCGTGGTCAAGGCCCATCCGTACTACACGTTTGAGATTCTCAACAAAATTCCCGGATTCGAGCGGCTCAGCCAGGATGCCGCCGCGCATCACGAAAAACTGGACGGATCCGGTTATTGGCGCGGCTGGGGGTCGGAACAGCTTTCCCGCTTCGCGAGGATCCTGGCGGTGGCGGACATTTTCGACGCGCTGCATGCCAAGCGTCCCTACCGGGACGGAATGCCCCTGGAAAAAGTTTTTCAAATGCTGCGCAACGACGCGCCGCACGCCCTCGACTTACCGTGCGTCGAGGCGTTGATCGCTTCCAAAACGAATTCCGAACCGCTGGCTTTCGGCCAGCCGGAAATTGCAGTCGCAAAATAAACTAAATAGAAAAGGAGCATGTACAAAATGAAGGTCCGCAGAAACCTTTCCCTGTTATTCATCCTATTTGCCTTCTTTGCAGTATCAGCCTCCGCACAGGATTTTTACTGGAGTTCGGCGAGCACGCGATCGTTGGCCCTTGGCGGGGTTTACGTTCCGTCCACTTCGGACGCCATCGGCGCTCTTACCACCAACCCGGCGGGATTGACTTATCTCAGCAGCCCGACGCTTGACCTGAGCATGTCCGCCGTTTTTGCGCGCGGCTCTTTCAGTAATTCGGCAAACAGTAACAGCACGATGACCACCGCGCCGGGCGTCATCCCTTATGGCGCGTTCGGCATGCCGATCGGCAAGTCGCATTTCAGCTTCGGGGCCGGATTTGCGCCGGACCTGGTCTCGGTTTCTGACTGGCGTTACGTGGATGCTCCCGGATTTGCCGGGGTCACCTACGGGACGCAGGAAAATAAATCCGCGATTCTGGCGGGCCGCGCCATGGTTGGCCTGAGTTACGCTTTCAACCACAAGCTCTCCGTCGGCGTGACTGCAGGCGCCGATTACAACTCGAATACTCTTCACGCCCCCTACATCTTCCAGAGCCAGCCGACGCTGGCGGGCGCGAAAACGCTGCTCGACCTGCACACCTACGGCACCGGCTGGAACATGAGCGTGGGCGCGATGTTTGAGCCCACCAAGAATGTGGATTTGGGAGTGGCCTGGAAGTCGCACACCGTGATCGTCACCAACGGCCTGGCTTCCGGCGATGCCAGCGCCCTGTTCACTGCGTTGGGGGCGAACGCGCCTTCCAACTTTAGCTACCACGCTTCGGTGAAAAACATCCTGCCGCAGTCGGTGAATGCCAACGTCGCCTGGCACGTGAACCCGCGCTGGACGCTCGTGTTCCAGACGGATTGGGTGAACTGGAGCAACGCGTTCGTGAATTTGCCGGTCACGCTGACCAACGGCTCGAATGCCGTCATCAACAGCGTGGTGGGATCCTCGACGCTCGTCGATGGCGTGCCCTTGAACTGGAAGGATCAATACTCCTTCCACGGCGGCGTGGAGCGGTTGCTCACCGAGAACATGTCGGTCAGGTTCGGCTACGCGCACGGAAATGACCCCGTCCCGAGCGGCACGCTGACGCCGATGACCGCGGCCATCATGACCAACCAACTCTCCACCGGCTTGGCTTATCACATGGGACGCTCGCGTTTGGACTTCGCCTACACGTTCGATCCCGTCGCGCAGCAGCAGGTGGGGCAGAGCAACCTGCTCGCCGGCGAATACAACAACAGCACGGATCGAGTCGGGCTGCAGTCCCTCTCGCTCGGGTACACATTCCAGTTTTAAGCTCGCTGCGGCAATCGCGAGCTGCGACGCAGCTACGTCACTACTGAAGCTCAAGTAACGAAACCGGGGAGTCCGCCGTGGCGGATTCCCTGGTTTTGTTTTGCGATACATTCCTCATTGCAAGAACGAGATTGGCCGATGTCTTCTTACGAGGAACCCATGGCAACGCTTCAGGTAAAGAACGTCCCGAGAAACCTGTACGCCGCCCTCCGAAAGCGCGCCAAGTCCAATCAGCGCTCGATTGCTGCAGAGGTGCGAGCGCTGCTTAAAGAGAATGTCCCCACTGCGCGGGAAATGACAGCGCGCCATAAGTGGGTGCGAAACATTCTTCGGTTGCGTGCGAAACAACCAAAATCGAGCGGGCCCTTTCAGAGCGCAGAGGAGATGATTCGCGAGGACCGCGACCGGTAACTCGATTGTTGAGCAAATTGATTCCCAGCTACGGATTACACAGGCTGCAGGAAAACTCAAAGCGCTGTCATTCTGAGCAAAGCGAAGAATCTCTCCTTGTTTCTTATACTTAAATCGAAGAGAGATTCTTCGCTTCGCTCAGAATGACAATACAAGACATTTTTTCCGCAACCTGTTCAGTCGGGTGGGTCCGGAAAACCGAGCCATCCTTTTTCGTCACCCTCCTACTGCAGTTTTCCTCTCAGCTCCTTATTGAGGACTTCCAACTCAACTCCCAAAGTTCCAATTGCCAGTTGCAACGCTTGGAAGGCATCGATTCCGCAGCTATACCTCACTCTCTCGTCCCCTGCGCCTTTGATCTGATACGGACAATAGTAGTCAGAGTGATCCGGCAATTGTTTGGGCTTGCCAAGCAATGCCAGAACTTCGCGGCCTGGACCTTCTTGATCGACGAGGGTCAATTTTCTCACAGCGATTGTTTCGCCGACGCCATCAAGCTTCACAGATACCCCGCACCGATGTTCAGAAACATTAAGGCGCCAAAACTCACGCCGTGGCGGACTTGAACGATTCCACTTTTTCGACTAGGCCGGCGGCGGAGCGGTAGCGCTCGATGGCCATGGCATCGACTCCCTGGCGGATGAGCGCTTCGATGTCCAAGGCGCTTTCGGCCTGGTCGAGTTCCGCGGCGGAGGCGTGCAGGGCGGGATTGCGCGGGAGGAAGATGGGGCAGCAATCGTGGAAGGGTTCGGCGGAAATGTCGTGCGTGCCGATTTTGCGTGCGGCGTCCATGATTTCGATTTTGTCGTCGCCGGCGAGGGGGCGGTACAGCGGCATGCGCACGGCGGCGCCGACGGCGGCCATATTGTGCAGCGTTTGCGAGGCGACTTGCGCCAGGCTGTCACCGGTAATGAGTCCGAGGGCGCGGTTCGTATGCGCGATGCGCTCGGCGATGCGCAGCATCATGCGGCGATAGAGCAGGATGCGAAATTCCTCGGGCGCGCGCGCCACAATTTCCCGCTGGATCGGCTCGAACGGCACGAGGTAAAGCTTCGCTGAAAATTGCCACGGCACCAGGCGCTTCACCAGTTCCCGGGCCACGTGCACCGAGGACTCGCCCGGACGCGCCCCGCCGCCCCAAAAGTGCGCGAAATTCAAGTGCGCGCCGCGCTTCATCATTTTGTGCGCCGCGACGGCGGAATCGAACCCACCTGAAAGCAAACACGTCATTCGCCCGGCCGTGTTGGGCGGAAGTCCACCCGCGCCGGGAATTTTTCGCGCATACACCAGCAGCGATGGACCGGGCGGAATTTCAATGCGGCAAGTTAAATCGGGATCGTTGAGTTTTACGCGAGCGTCGCGGCCACAGGCGCGCAATTGATCCACCAAATACTGGCCGACAGAAACGTCAATGTCGACCGAACTCTGCGGAAAAGATTTGTCGCTGCGTTTGGCGCGCACCGCGAACGTTTCAAATTTCTCGCCGCGAATTTCTTCCCAGGCCGCCCGCCCCAGCGCCGCAGATTATCGTCTCCCCCCCGCGGAACTACTCGAGCGACAGCGTAAAATGCCACTCCGAACACGCGTTCGATGCGCGCGACGGCTTCTTCCGCCGAAGCGCCTTCACCAAATTCCACCAGCAGACGGTCGCCGGGCCGCAGAATCCGCTCGACCGGCAAACCTTCGAGCGCGCGCTTCAGTGCCATGTGCAGTTTGCTCAGAAAGAAGCGGCGATTTCCACCCTTGAGCCACAACTCGTGGTAGTGAACGACGATGATGAGTTTCGACTTTTCCACAGGTTCCCCGGAGGACGGTCGGATTTGCCCAGTATACCAGCCGTACGCGTCGATTGCCCGAGGTTGTGGGCATTTGAATCTGCCGCCAGGCAGATGAGCCGCCGCAAGGGCAATATCGATAGCCAGTTGGTGGCTTGTCCGGAGTGAATCGCGGCTCTCTAGGCCGGCCGATCGGCCCGAAAAAACCTTCGTGTCCATCCGGTACATGCCATTCCACCCTAGGTGATAATTTCTCTTTCGTAACGCATCTGAAACATTCCTCAGTCTATTGTGGACGCGGCTTGAGTTGTGACGTATACCCGAGTACAGGCTAATGCAAAAGCCTGACTTAGTGGGCTTGGCCACGGGAAGCGACCGCAACTGTGTTTGGCGCATCTGATGAATAGTGACTCAGAGCGTCCTGGGTCCCCGAGACGCGGGAGCGAGCGATGTGGGACAAGAACGATTGGGATCAGTTCTTCGCAATCGCAAGCAAGCCCTGGCAACGGCGCCGTCCGCCGCGCCCGGTCTATCCGAGCGGCACAAAGCGTGTGCTCCCCGCCGTTGGCTTTAGCCTCTCCGAACTCGACGATGCGGGGATCAACATGGAAGCCGCGGAGCAACTGGGCTTGCCTGTGGACGCGGCACGGATTGGCGCCTACGGCCCGAATGTTTCGGCGCTGCGCGAATTTGTGCGTTCCGCGCGGCAACCCGGAAAATTGGGATAGTTCCTCGTTACCCTTGCAAAAGCTTTGTTTTCATCAGCGTAGGATTTAGCCTGTGGGGTTCGTCCTTGCAAGGACTAAACCCCACAGGCTGCCCTTCAGAATTGCTCAGGGTAAAAAGCCCGGGCCACTGGAGCCCTTCCTGCTTCCTTCCGCATCGAATGGCCTTGCGACAAGTCCCGCGGTTACTGCTTTGATCAAGCAACCCACATTCTGGACCGCGGCACTTGACGCCGGGAAAAGTTCCGGTAAACTTCCCTTTCTGTCTCTGGACGCTGATGCAAACTGTATCCAACACGACCCTGCTGGCTGCCGCCAACGCGACGGACGAAACCCAGCACGACTTCGACTTCCCGCAGCGCGAGGCGGCTTTCTTCTATGGGCTGTTCCTGCGCGGACATTCCGCCGAAGAGCTTCGACGGGATATCGAGGTGCCGCCCGCGGTGTTGCTGAAGTGGCATCGCGAATCCGAGCGCGACCCCTCGCTGCGCGACGTCTTCACCCGGATGGTCGATTACCGCCGCCACGTTCTGGCCATTTTCGAGGCGCTGGTCGACACCGAATCGCGCCCCCAACTCTTGCAGTAAATCCCAGACGAATACCGATCTGTGCGAGTTCAAGTGGCACACGCTTCAGCCTGTGGGTTTTGATTTTATGTTAGGCCGAAAACCCACAGGCTGAAGCGTGTGCCACTTGCGACCGTGTTAGACTTTGGCGGAGCCCTGCAGAATGCCGGACCGCGAACGAATCGCAATTCGTGACTTTCATCTAAACTGGATTGATTTGATCTGGTTGGTCTTTCTGGGCGGCCTGGCGCTTCTCCCACCTCTTGACGAAATCCACAAACAACTGATCCTGTTTGCGATCCTCGTGGTGCAGCTTCTCGAAGGTTGGGTGGTCGCGCGTTTGCCGGCGCGAGGTCCCGCTTACAGCGTTCTCGTCAAGATTTTGCTGGCCACGCTGCTGCTCGATCACACGGGCGAGATCGGAATCAACAGCAGTTATTTTCCCATCTATTTCCTGCCGGTGGTGAGCGCCGCGATCTATTTCGGGACGCTTGGCGCGCTGGTTTGGACCACCATTTCCTCGCTTGCCTACTTGTCGCTGTTGTTCCCGGCGCTGCAGGAAGTGGATGTGACGCCCGAGGGAAAGGGCATCCTGGCCATCCGCGTGCTTTTCTTCTATATTGCGGCGATTCTGGTGAACCGCTTTGCCGTCGAAAACCGGCGGCAGGTGCAGCGGTTGCAGGACCTTTCAGGCAAGCTGGAGGAAACGAATCGCCAGTTGCGGCGCGCGGAGGCCGGCGCGCGCCGCGCCGAGCGCCTGGCTGCGCTGGGGCAACTTTCCGCCGGCCTGGCGCACGAAATCCGCAATCCGCTGGGCGTCATCAAAGGCTCGGCGGACATGCTCAATAGAAAAGTTGCCGGGTCGGAGCCGCTGGTGGCGGAGCTGGCCG
>Ga0210384_10008706_pt1 | contig 10551 bp, 9 predicted proteins | sample IncBWH2MmetaG_FD_160574 | JGI IMG/M metagenome (GOLD analysis project Ga0210384, IMG submission 160574) | Forest soil microbial communities from Barre Woods Harvard Forest LTER site, Petersham, Massachusetts, United States - Inc-BW-H-2-M | ecosystem: Environmental > Terrestrial > Soil >...
GTTGGTGACTTTGGGCCTGCGGCGTATGCGTTTGTCGACTTTCTGGCGGCTGCCAAACAGCGTTTGTGGCAGGTGCTGCCGTTGAGCCCGACGGGTTATGGCAGCTCTCCTTATTCTGCGCTGTCGGCCTTTGCGGGCAATCCGCTGCTGATTAGCCTAGAACTGCTGGTGCGGGATGGATGGATCGCGGCGGAGCGGATTGGGGGGCTGCCGGGACATGACGGGCCTGCGGACTTTGGGGCGGCGCACCGGCTGAAGCTGCCGCTGATCGAAGAGGCGGCGGGGAACTTTCTCGAGCGGGCGCCGGATGACAAACGTGCGCGGTTCCAAAAGTTTTGCCAGGACAATGTCTCGTGGCTGCCCGACTATGCGATGTTCAACGTTTTGCGGCGAATTTATAACTACAAGAGCTGGAATGAGTGGCCTGCGAAATGTGCGCGCCGACAAGACGACGCGATGACGAACGCGATGAACAAGTATGGCCGCGAGCTCGCCATCGAACAGGTGGTCCAGTTCTTCTTCAACGAACAGTGGTGCGCGTTGCGAGGCTACTGTGCGGAGCGCAAGATTCGTGTTCTGGGCGATGTCGCCATCTTTGTGAATATGGATAGCGCCGATGTGTGGACGCATCCTGAGTTGTTCGAGCTGGACAAGGACCTGAAGCCGGTGCGGGTTTCGGGCGTGCCGCCGGATTATTTCTCACCGACGGGCCAGCGCTGGGGCAATCCACTATATAAGTGGGGGCTGATGAAGGATCGCGGGTTCGATTGGTGGGTGGCGCGGATTCGGCGCGCTCTGACGTTGTATGACGTGATCCGCCTCGACCACTTCCGCGGCTTCGAGGCGTTCTGGTCGATCCCTGCCGACGAAGAGACCGCGATCCACGGACAGTGGGTCAAAGCTCCAGGACACGAGCTCTTTCAGCGGTTGAAGGATGTTTTTGGCAATCTGCCGTTCGTTGCGGAGGACCTGGGGCTGATAACTCCTGAAGTGGATGAACTGCGCGAGCACTTTGGCATGCCGGGGATGCGGATTCTGCAGTTTGGGTTTTCGGATCGCGGCGCGCATCTCTATCTACCGCACCGCTACGTTCCGAACACGGTGGCGTATACCGGCACGCACGACAACAATACGACGCTGGGATGGTGGCGCGAGGGTGCGACCGATGTCGAGCGTGCCAACGTGCAGACGTATCTTCAGACGATCGAGCATGAAGGCGACATTGTGTGGGCGATGATGCGCGCGGCGGCTCGGTCGGTGGCGAATCTGTGTGTCTTTCCCATGCAGGATGTGCTGCATCTGGGCAGCGAAGCTAGGATGAATACGCCTTCGGCGGGGGCAGGGAACTGGACCTGGAGGTATAACCTGCATGCGGTGCATCCTGACTTCGCGGTCAAGCTGGCGGCGCTGATGGAGATGACCGACCGCGATGGCTATGAGAAGCCGGTGCAGGGCGCCGAGGCGGGCAAGCCGGTCGAAGAGGCGTCGAAACGGGCAGAGCTGGGCGCGAACGTTTAGACTGGAGAGGTATCTTTAATTCTTCAGGAGCAACACGAATGCCTCTCTCTGGCGAAGCCATCCGCACCATGAATTACGTTGACGATATTTCTGTAACACTGCGCCGGATTCTTGCGGTGCTGCCATCGTTGACTGACGACGAACGCCAGCGCGTTTCAGATCACATTAAGAAGGCAGAGCCGAGTTACGAATCTGTGATCACGGCTGTCGCGAGCAAGAAGTGAACCAGGCGGCTGCGGTCGAGCCGTCGTTCGAAATTCGCAGGGTTGCTATTATCGGGGCCGGGGTGGCCGGCCGCAGTTTTGCTTTGGCGTGCGCCGGCGCAGGCTTTCATGTTGTGCTGGAAGATGTGATGCCTGCCAATCTGCGGAAGGCGCAGGCGGACTACGCGGACCTGAGCCAGCGAGGAACCGCGGGACGGCTTGAGCTGGCGTTGACGGTGGAAGATGCCGTTCGCGAGGCGGATGTCGCTGTGGATTTCGTGCCGGATGAACTGGAGTCGAAGCTGGAGATCTTCAGCATGATCGACCGCATGGCGCCGCCTAAGACGATTCTGTGCACGCCGAGCGATGCGTTGAGCATCACGGATCTGGCTTCGTGTGTGTATCGGCCGGATCGGTGCGTTGCTGTGCGCGGCAATCTGAGCGGTGATCTGATTCGGGGGGACGCCGGACTGGCGCCGGTGGTGCGGCTGCTTTATCCGGCGGCGGTGGCGGAGTCGACGCTGGACGCGGTGGATAACTTCCTGCGTTCGCTTGGGGTTGAGGTGCGGCGGGAGAGTGATCCGGAAGTGCCATTGTTGATGAAGAACGTCCTGGAGTAGGCTTTCGGTAGATTTCCGGGATGAGTAGCGGCCTGCAGCGAAAATCCGTGGAGGGTGCTTAGGAAGAGGGAACTGTTTGTAGCGCGTTTGCGTAACAAACCACGGGAGTTCCCGTCCAATGAAAGTCATGCGCGCACTATTCAATATCCTTGCTCAAGTGTTTCGTTCGATTGGGGCTAACAAGCTGCGGTCGTTCCTGACGATGTTTGGTATTGCGTGGGGCGTGGCGTCGCTGCTGCTGCTGGTTGGGCTGGGCGAGGGGTTTCGGTCCGGGCAGCGAAGGGGGCTGGCTGAGCTTGGCACCGATCTGATCATGATGTGGGGAGGCACAATCCCGGTGCTGCCGGACCAACATGTGGGGATGCATCCGTACAAGTTGACGGTAAGCGATACGGAGGCGATTCGCGCGGCTGCGCCCGATGTGAGGAACGTTACGGGGTTCATCCAGCGCAGCGATTTGAAACAGGTGAGCGAGTTTTCGAGCGCCGGCGGGCAGGTGATGGGCGTCGAACTGAATTATCCGGACATACGCCATCTACCGATAGCGCAGGGCCGGTTTCTCAATGAGGATGATGTGACCCATCGGGCGCAGGTGGTTGTGTTGGGCCAGAAGATGGAGAAGCTTCTGTTTTCCGGGCATCCTTCGCTGGGCGCCTATATCACGCTGAACGGATACAGATTTCAGGTGATTGGCGTTGCGAGCAAGATTGGACGCGGAAACAATGATGGGGACAATCAGAGAATCTATATTCCGCTGTCTACCATGCTGGAGTTCTTCCCTCTGACGGGAGATAACATACCGCTGGACTCGATCACGTCGATTCAATATCAGCCACGGACCGAGGACCTGAACGAGACGGCGAAGTCCCAGGTGCACCGCATCATCGCCGCGCGGCATGGGTTCGACCCCAAGGCCAAGGAGGCGTTTGAGGAGTGGGACACGATCAAATCGAACCGCATGGTGGGGATGATCTTTACCGCGATGGATATATTTCTCGGCGGGGTAGGGATTGTGACGCTGGCACTGGGGGCGGTGGGGATTATCAACATCATGCTGGTGACGGTGACCGAGAGGACGAAGGAGATTGGGTTGAGGAAGGCGCTGGGCGCGACCAATCGCAGCATTCTATTTCAGTTTTTTCTTGAAGGGCTGGCTTTGACGGGGTTGAGCGGAATCATCGGCATCGTGGGGGCGGCGGCGTTGATGGGAGCGCTAGGAGCGGTCGTGGGGAACAATGACATGGGGTTCGATCCGCCGCGGCTGGTGCCGTGGTCGGCGGCGATGGCGATGGGCTCGTTGATGTTGTGTGGAATTGTGGCGGGACTCTATCCGGCGCGGCAGGCAGCGATGTTGCAGCCGGTCGAAGCGCTGCGGAAGGAGTAGCGGCCATGTTGAGCGATATCTTCGGACAGGCAGTCGAGGCGATGAGACACAATCGCCGGCGCACCATGATCACGGTGGTGGGCATGGCGTGGGGGATTGCGACTGTTGTGCTTCTGCTGGCCTACGGTGCAGGCTTCGGCCAGGCATTTGAAAACATCTTTGCGCAGTGGGGAACAAACATGATCGGCGTGTTTCCCGGGCGAACCAGCGAACAGGCAGGCGGAGAGAAGGCCGGCGTCAAAGTGCGGCTGACCATGGATGATGTCGAACGCATTCAGGAGACGGTGCCGGGAGTTCTTCGCGTGGCGCCGACGGTGGACAAGACGGTTCCGGTGCAGAATGAGCTGCACAGTTTCACCTGGGATGTTACGGGGATCACGCCGGAGCTGCAGTCGATCCAGAAGATGGAGCTTGCCGAGGGCCGCCTGCTGACGCAGGACGATGTGCAACAGCGGGCGCACGTTACGGTCATCGGTTCGGAGGCGAAGACCAAACTTTTCTCCGGCCTTTATGCGATCGGGCAGAAGATCCGGTTGAATGGTGTGAGCTTCGAGATCGTGGGGGTTCTGACACCCAAGATGCAGGAGGGCGACAATAGCGATATCAATCGTGGTGTGAATGTGCCCTTCACCACGATGGGTGATATCAAGGACATCAAGTACCTGGATGGCATCTGGATGGACTATAAGGGCCAGCCGAAGGCGGTGGAACAGGCGCTGCGCAAGACGCTGGCCGCGGCACACAACTACCGGCCGAGCGACCGGCGTGCGGTGTTCGTCGCGAACATCATGGAGCAGCTGACGCAGTTCCGCATTATTTCGCTGGGACTGCAGGTGCTGCTGCTGTTTATCGGTGCGCTGACACTGGGTATTGCGGGCATCGGGCTGATGAACATCATGCTGGTGAGCGTACAGCAGAGGACGCGCGAGATCGGAGTGGAGAAGGCGCTGGGCGCGCGGAGGCGGCATATTCTGTTGCAGTTTCTGGCCGAGGCGCTGGTGATCTCGGGTCTCGGCGGGGCGGGTGGCATCGCGCTCGCCTACGCGGTCGCGAGAATCGTCGGCAAGATCACGTTTTATAGTGCGCTGGCTTCGCATGCGGACGCCGGCGATATTCATCTGATCATCTCGCCGAACAGTGTTCTGGTGGCTACCGTAATCCTGGTGATTGTGGGGACGATCAGCGGGATGATCCCCGCGATGAAGGCGGCGAGCCTGGACCCGATTGAGGCGTTGCGGTATGAGTAAGGGTTGAATGGAATTTTCTGTGATGGGGGCTTATTCCGAGCCGTAGAACATCTCTTCGATTTCTTTGCTGAACATTGTGTCGAAGTCTTCCGGCACAGTGATCTGACCCTTCAGGAAACCGAGACGCTGGACCTTTCCAGCTTTAGTTGGATTTGGCTCTTCGGATTTAGATAGCTCTGGTTTCGGTTTCGGAGGCTGCATGATGCCGTCTTTCATTCGTGATGCGTCTCGATGATAGCGAACTCTAGTTGTCGACGTTTTCTCGTTTGTAGGGTTTCTGCATCAGAGCGCGGGCTTCGTTGACAGCACCTTGCGTGTTGTCGTTGGTTTGGACGGCGAGGCGGTACTCGTTGACGGCGCGGTCGCGCTGGCCAGTGACGTCGAAGATTCTGCCGAGTTCGATGTGGCTCCAGACCTCGACCCACTTGGGGTCGCCGTCGCCGCGCAGGGCGTCGCGGAAGGAGTTCGCCGCGGACTGGTAGTTGCGCTGCATGAAGAAGACCTCACCGATACGATAGGCGGCTAGCGAGCTGTTCTTGTTGGCGTCGAGAGCCTTCTGGTATTCGATCAGCGCCGCCGTAAGGTCTCCCTGGGCGACTTGCTGCTGTCCACGCAGTACGGCAACACGCACGGCGAGGTCAGGGGTGCTCTTCAGCAGCCAATTCTCGGGGTCGATCTGTATGCGGCGGGGGCGACCGAAGGTTTCAACCGAGTAGTGTGAGTCGGAGCCGGAGACATCGACGCGGCGAATCTCGGTTTTGCCGTCGGTTTCGATGCGCAGCTCGACCGGCATGCGGAAGAGGTCAAGATCCTGCTCTACCGCTCCGACAGTGCGGAAGCCTTTGTTGTCGCCGAGGCGGAAGACGGAGTATTTATTCGTGAAGGCGGGAGCGCCGGTCCCGTCAAGCCATTGCGCGAAGAAGGCGGTCAATTCAAGGTTGGACTGGGCCTGAGCGACAGTTTCGACGTTCGAGGTGCGGATGGATTTGTCGGTGTATTGTGTTAGGAGGGTGCGGAGGAACTTGTTGAAGACCTCGTCGCCCATCTCCCAGCGGAGCATGTGGAAGACCATCGCCCCCTTTTCGAGCGTCATCGACTGGAACTGCGGGGAGAAGGGGTCGAGCCGGCCGATGGTGGTCAGGGGCTCGGTGTCGTAGGCCAGGGCTCCGGCGGAGATATCGGTGATGGAGGACTGAAAGGCGTTCTTGCCGGCGGAGTCTTCGAGGTACATCAGCTCGGCGTAGCGCGACATGCCGTTGGTGATCCAGGCGTCGTTCATGGTGGCGGGCGAGATTTGGCTGCCCCACCACTGATGGGCGAGCGTGTTCGAGAGCAGGCGCTGCTCGTTGCGCGCGGTGATGCGGCTGCCGGCGATCGCGGCGATCTCGGGCGCCCAGGCGGCGGAGACGGCGTCGTCGGGCAGTTCGACCAGGTTCATGTGCGTGGATTCAGGCTGGCCGAAGGTACCGGACATGTAGAGGTATTCGCGCTCGCCGGCGCTGGCGAAGTCGTGGGCGGAGTCCTTGCGTTTTTCCGTGACGTAGACGCGCATGTTGCCGGCGGTGATGGGGTCGAGGAACTTGCCCGCGATGATGGTTCCGGGGAAGCCGGGCTTGGTCCACTTGAAGGTGAACTCGGTGCGGTTGCCGGGCAGGCTCCTTTGTGCGGCGACTCCGCTGCCGCTGCCGACTACGCGCTCATCGCCGGGGACGCGGATGTGCATCTCGGCGGTGAAGCGGTTGGTGAAGAGGCCGGTCATGGGGAACCAGCGGCCGGGATAGAGCAGGATGCTTATGGGATCTTCGACGGAGGCGAGCTTGATGCCTTCGACCGGACTGGTATCGGCTCCCTTAAGCGCGCCGGAGTACTCGAAGTGGTAGGTGGTGGTAGTGCCCTTGGCCAGCGGGTTAGCCGGAGTGAAGCGCACGGTGTTGTTGTTGGTGAGGCGCTCGTACTGCAGGGGTTTGCCCTGGGCGTCGGTCGCCTTGGTGACCTGCAGGCCATTGTTCAGCTCAAAGGTGGGGTTGCTCAGCTCTTCGAGCGCGGTAAAGGTGACGTCGGCGGTTGCAGTCAGACGATTCACGGCCGGGTCGAGGTCGGCGTTGATCACATAGCCGGTGATCTGCATCTGAACTTTGACCGGCGCGGCCCACGCGGTCACCGCGACCAGCCACAACGGAAGCAGAGTCGCGGCGGGAATTCGGAGAAAACGAGAAAGAGCGAACATGCAGCTAAAAGTTCCTCAAAGCATCATGGTACAGCTATCAACCCCTATTAGACGCCCTCACTCGAATTTGGGCCACATGGCAGCGGCTTTCCGGCTAAAAGTGCCTCAACTGCATCGGAAACCTGCTGGATCGAACCGGTTCCAGGGGGTGGTTGGAGGGCGTGGCGAACCTCGGCCAGATCGGCGATCATGCGGTCGCGCTGGGGAGTGGCGGCCAGCAGCGGGCGGAGGGCGGCAGCTACGTTCTCCGCTGTGAAGCGGGCCTGCAGCAACTCGGGGACGATGCGTCCTCCGGCGATCAGGTTCACCATGGCGATGGGAAGATTGCCGTCGAAGTCCACCTGAGCGGGATCCCATATCTCAGCCGGGTAGCGAACCAGACGTTTTGCCAGCCGGAAGGTCAGCGGGGAGACGCGGTAGACAACCACGAAGGGGTTCCCGATAACCGCGGCCTGGACCGTGGCTGTGCCACTGGCGACCACGCTGGCGCTGGCGTGATGGAGGGCCTCGCGGGCGTCGGGCACGAGGCGGATGCGGAAGGCCTTCATGGCGGAATCGACGTTCGCCGGCCACCACTCGTCGTGTCCCGCGATGTAGTTTGCCAGCTCCTTGGGGTCGATGGTCGAGGCTACGGGCAGAAGATAGTCGCAACCAAGAGGGAAGCGGTGTGCCATCTCGATCATGACTTCGAGGTTGGCGGTGATCTCCTTCCACCGGCTGCCGGGCAAAAGGGCGATCCACTGCTTTGCCGGGTCCAGACCGTGGGCGGCGGCGTACTCTTCGCGGGAGCTTGTAGGCGTGGGCAGCTCTGCCAGTGGATGGCCGACGAACTGGGCGTCGACGCCACGGGCGCGGTAGAAGCGCTCTTCAAATGGAAAGATGACCATCATGCGGGTTACGCGCTGCTGCACCCAGCGAAGGCGGCGTCGCTTCCAGGCCCAGAGTTGCGGGCTGACGAAGTAGATGACCGGGATGTTGAGTTTTTTCAGTTCGCGGGCGAGCCGGAAGTTGACGTCGGGGAAGTCGATGAGGATGGCGACTTTGGGCCGCCGTTGACGGATGGAGGCTACGAGGCTGCGGTAGGCTCCGTAGACACGGGGCATGTGGCGGATGACCTCAGTGATGCCCATGTGGGCGACGTCTTCCGCGCGTACGATGCGATCGAGGCCTGCCTGCTCCATCTCTTTGCCGCCGAGGCCGAAACAGGCAAGCTGCGGAAATCGCCTGCGAAGCTCCGCGATGACCTGCGCGCCGTAATGGTCTCCGCTGGCTTCGCCGGCCGATAGAAAGATGCGCGGATTGGGTGGTAGGTCGATAGAACCAGTGTAGATTTTTCCTGAGGGATTGCATGGCGAAAAATGGGGCCAGACGATTTCGTGCGGTTATCGAACCTCTGCAAGGAGGGCTTGGGTGGGTTGTCGCCTGGATTCCGTTTGATGTGGAAGAGGCCTGGAAGAAGATGGTGAGGTTGCGGGTGAAGGTCGAGGTGGGCGGAGAGGTCTTCCGGACGTCGCTATTTACGGCTACGCAGCGGGGTGGGCACTTTCTCCTCGTGAACAAGAAGATGCAGAAGGCCGCCGGGGCTAAGGTTGGGGCGATGGTGAACTTTGTAATCGCTCCTGATCTGGACGAGCGTACGCCGACGGTTCCTCCGGAGTTGGCGAAGTTGCTGAAGACGGAGAAAAAACTTGCGAAGTGGTACGAGGGGCTGAGCGAGCCCATCCGGTGGGAGATTGCGAAATGGATTGATGGAGTGAAGAGCGGAGAGGCGCGACAGAGGAGGGCAGAGCAGATCGCCGAACGACTGATGTTGACAATGGAGGGCGAGAGTGAATTGCCGCCGGTGCTCGAGGTGGCGTTCCGCAGGGTTCCGGCTGCACGTAAGGGGTGGGACGCGATGACGAAGGTACAGCGGCGGTCGAATCTGATGGCGGTCTTTTATTATCAGAGCCCCGAGGCTCGCGAGAAGCGGGTAAGGAAAGTGGTGGAGGATTGTTTGAAGGCGGCGAGTAAATGAGGGAGGCACTTCTTACTCTTTTGCTGAACGTGACCAGCCGCTTGCTGCTTCGCAGCGACCGGATGAATGGAATCATGGAGCAGATGCTGAATGCTTTTACTTTCGCCGACAATCGGTTGGTTATTGCGAGCGGCAAAAGAAGATTGTCCGCTGTTTACGTCTCGGCAGGTGACGAGACTCCGGCGGTTTTGGTGTGCCACGGAATCGGCGAGCTGGTCGAATACTGGGGGAGAGTACAGGGCTTGTTGATGGAGATTGGCGTCTCCTCGCTGGTATTCAATTACTCCGGCTATGGTTCGAGTTCAGGCATCTTGACTAAAGCACACTGCGAAGAAGATACGATCGCGGCTTGCAGGGAGCTTGCCGGGCGGGGACACCGGTCGATTGTTCTGCTCGGGTTTTCTCTTGGGACCGGCGTCGGAGCTGCGGTGGCTTCGCGTGTTGCTGTCGATGGTTTGGTGTTGTGTGAGGGGTTTTCAACGCTGCGCGAGGGAGCCATGGCGATGGGTTTTCCGCGATGGTTGACTCGCATAGTGCCGGACGCGTGGGATACGGCCAGTCGAGTGAGCGCGCTTGAAATTCCGGTGCTGGTGGTTCACAGCGATGTCGATGGCCTGTTTCCGTTGTCCATGGCGCAACGCGTCGCCGAGGCTTGCGGATCGCGTGGAATGTTGATCGTGATCAACGGGCTGTCGCATAACGCGCCAATCTTCGCACCGACAGAAGACTACTGGCGGCCAATTGCAGAGTGGGCTAAGCAGAGGTCGTCGGAGGTTTCTATGCGAAGACTGCCCGTAGTTGGGGATTAGTCTGCGCTGAGGGGTTGAAGCGGCGCGGTGGATTCGGTGCCGGCGCCGAGTTCCTGATCACGGTATTGCAGTTGATAGAGCTTCCAGTAGAGTCCGCGATGCGAGAGGAGTTGTTGATGGGTGCCGCGCTCGCGAAGCTGTCCCTTGTGCATGACGAGGATGGTGTCTGCGCGCTGGATGGTCGAGAGGCGATGGGCGATCAGGATTGAGGTGCGTCCGGTGATCATGCGCGAGAGGGCCAGGCGGACGCGTAGTTCGGTCTCGGTGTCCACCGAAGAAGTGGCTTCGTCGAGGATGAGGATGCCGGGGTCGTGGGCGAGCGCGCGGGCAAAACTGATGAGTTGCTTCTGGCCGGTGGAGAGTGTTGCTCCGCGTTCGCGTACGGGTTCGGCGAACTGCCGCGGCAGGGTGCGGATGAAGTCGCCGACATTGACTTCGTCGCAGGCACGCTCTAGGCGCTCGTCGGTAATCCATGTCGATCCGAGGCGGATGTTGTCGGCAATAGTGCCGGTGAACAGGAACGGAT
>Ga0210384_10008707_pt1 | contig 10550 bp, 10 predicted proteins | sample IncBWH2MmetaG_FD_160574 | JGI IMG/M metagenome (GOLD analysis project Ga0210384, IMG submission 160574) | Forest soil microbial communities from Barre Woods Harvard Forest LTER site, Petersham, Massachusetts, United States - Inc-BW-H-2-M | ecosystem: Environmental > Terrestrial > Soil >...
CGGGGACTCGCGTAACGAGATGCTGCAGCGTATCTACGGCACCGCGTGGCCCGACAAGAAGCAACTCGAGGCGTACCTGAAGCGGCTGGAGGAGGCCGAGAAGCGTGACCACCGCCGCATCGGCCGCGAGCTCAATCTCTTTCACCTGCAGGAAGAAGCGCCGGGAGCCGTGTTCTGGCACCCGAAGGGCTGGACGGTATTTCAGACACTCATTGCTTACATGCGCGAGCGCCAGAATGCCGCCGGCTACGAGGAGGTGAATGCTCCTGAGCTGATGGACGCGACACTTTGGCAGCAGTCAGGGCACATGGAGAAGTTCGGTGAGAACATGTACCTCACCAAGACCCCCGATGAGCGTCTGTACGCCATCAAGCCCATGAACTGCCCGGGGCACGTGCAGATCTTCAAGCACGGCCTGCGCAGCTACCGGGAGCTGCCGGTGCGATTCGCGGAATTCGGTAAGGTGCACCGTTACGAGCCCTCGGGGGCGCTGCACGGCCTCATGCGCGTGCGTGCCTTCACCCAGGACGATGGGCACGTGTTCGTCACCGAGGAACAGATTACCTCCGAGTCGGTCGCCATCACCCGGCTGATCCTCGATATCTATCGGGACTTCGGCTTCGAGGAGGTGGCGATCAAGTACGCCGATCGTCCGGCCAAGCGGGTCGGGGACGACGCCATCTGGGATCGCGCGGAAGCCGCGCTGAAGGCAGCCACCGAGGCCGCGGGCATCGAGTACACCCTGAACAAGGGCGAGGGTGCCTTCTATGGGCCGAAGCTCGAGTTCGTCCTCCGCGATGCCATCGGCCGCGACTGGCAGTGCGGAACTCTGCAGGTGGACCTCAACATGCCCGAGCGTCTCGGGGCCTACTACATCGATGAGCACAGTGCCCGGCGCACCCCGGTCATGCTGCACCGCGCGATGTTCGGCTCGCTCGAGCGTTTTTTTGCCATTCTGCTCGAGCACCACGCCGGCAAGCTTCCCACCTGGCTCGCACCGGTGCAGGTGGTGGTGATGAGCATTACCGACCGCCAGATGGAATATGTCCGTCGCGTTACGGAAATCCTGAAAAATCAGGGCCTTCGAGTTGAGTCCGACTTGCGCAACGAGAAGGTCGGCTTTAAGATTCGCGACCACACGCTCAAGCGTGTTCCGTATCTTTTGGTGGCGGGCGACAAGGAAGTGGCCGCGAATACACTTTCAGTGCGCACGCGAAGCGGCAAGGACCTGGGCTCGATGGACCCGGAAACGTTTATCGAACGGCTCCGGGTCGAGCTCGATAGCCGCGGGCGTAAGACGTGGGAGGGTTGACGAATCGCTAGTGCAACAAAGCGGGTGCGGCGCAACGAAGAAATCAGCGCGCCGCAACTGCGTGTGATCGCGGCGGATGGGTCGCAGGCCGGAGTGATGTCACGCTATGACGCCCTACAGATGGCGTCTACTGCCGAACTGGATCTGGTCGAGGTGTCGCCGACCGCCGAGCCGCCGGTCGTGCGCATCATGGATTACGGCAAGTTCCTGTTCGAGCAGAACAAGAAGGCCCATTCCGCCAAGCGCAAGCAGAAGCAGATTCAGGTCAAGGAAGTGAAGTTTCGCCCCGGCACGGGCGAGTCGGATTACCAGATCAAGCTGCGTAATCTCACCCGCTTCCTTACCGAGGGCGACAAGGCCAAGGTGACCTTGAGGTTCCGTGGCCGCGAGATGGTGCACCAGGACATCGGTCGCAAGCTCCTCGACCGGGTTTCCTCGGACCTCGCTCCGCATGCGGTGGTCGAGCAGAACCCGCTCATGGAAGGCAAGCAGATGGTCATGGTCTTTGCACCGAAAAAGAAGTAACGCTCAGCCGAGCCGCTGAGGCTTTGCGGAGCGTTCGCCCGCAGCGGGTGCGCAGGCGCCTTGCGAACGGGGCTAGACAACTGAGGAGTGAACGATGCCCAAGTTGAAAACCAACCGGGCCGCAGCGAAGCGCTTTCGCAAGACAGCGAAGGGCTTCAAGCGGTACTCGGCAAATCGCCGTCACAATCTCGGCCACAAGGGCCGAAAGGTCAAACGCCAGGCGCGCTCCGGCGGCTCGAGTCTCGTGGACCACACCGATGTGGGCCGCGTCGAGCAGCTTCTTCCCTATCACCGTTAAGCGAGCAGCACCATGGCACGAGTGAAGCGTGGCGTGACGGCCGGGCGCCGTCACAAGAAAGTTCTTGGCAAAGCAAAGGGCTACTACAACGCCCGGCGCAAGGTCTACCGTGCGGCAAAGCAGGCCGTCATCAAGGCGGGGCAGTATGCCTACCGCGACCGACGGCAGAACAAACGGGAGTTCCGCGCGCTCTGGATCACGCGCATCAACGCGGCGGCGCGAATATACGGTCTTTCCTACAGCCGCATCATCAACGGACTGAACAAGGCGGGCGTCGAGATCGACCGCAAGGTGCTCGCCGACATCGCGGTGCACGACACGGCGGCGTTTGGAGCGCTCGCCCATCAGGCAAAGACCGCCCTCGGTATCAGCTGACGGCAGGCCACTCTTGGCCGACCTGACTGCTCTCACGCAGGAGGCGCTCGCCGAGGTTGCCGCATGCGGCGACCTGGCTGCGCTCGATGAGGCACGCGTTCGCTGGCTCGGCAAGAAGGGCGCGCTCACCGAGCAGCTGAAGGCGCTCGGCGCGCTGCCAGGCGCCGAGCGACCCGCGGCCGGCGCGCGCATCAACGAAGCGAAGGAGCGCGTGCAGACGGCAATCGAGGCGCGACGTACCTCGCTCGAGCGCGCTGAGATCGAGCGTGAGCTCGCGGCCGGCAGCATCGACGTCACGCTCCCCGGACGAGGGGAGCAGCCGGGTGGATTGCACCCGGTGACGCAGGCGCGGCTGCGCATCGAGACGCTCTTCCGTCGGGCGGGATTCGAAGTCGCCGCAGGTCCCGAGATCGAGGACGACTTCCACAACTTCGAGGCGCTCAACATCCCGCCGAACCACCCCGCGCGCGCGATGCACGACACCTTCTACTTCCCGGACGGCCGGCTGCTGCGCACGCATACCTCGCCGGTGCAGATCCGCGCGCTCCAGGCCCAGGGTGCGCCGCTTGCCATCATCGCGCCGGGGCGCGTCTATCGCTGCGACTCGGACATGACGCACTCGCCGATGTTCCATCAGCTCGAGGGGCTGGTGGTGGACGAGAACATCAGCTTCGCCAACATGAAGGCGGTGCTGCACGGGTTCCTGCAGGCGTTTTTCGAGCGCGAGCTCGCCATGCGGCTGCGCCCGTCGTTCTTTCCCTTCACCGAGCCCTCGGCCGAAGTCGACATGTCGTGTGTCTTCTGCGACGGGAACGGCTGCCGCGTGTGTAAAAACACCGGCTGGCTCGAGATCTCCGGCTGCGGCATGGTTCACCCGAACGTGCTCAAGGCGAGCGGCGTCGATGCGGAGCGCTACACGGGCTACGCCTTCGGCGCCGGCATCGATCGGCTGGCGATGCTGCGCTATGGGGTGAGCGACCTGCGCCTGTTCTTCGAGAACGACCTGCGCTTCCTCAAGCAGTTCGGGACATTCCCCGCATGAAGGTCCCGTACTCCTGGCTCGCCGAGTGGACCGAGCTCCCGCGGGATGCCCGGGAGCTCGCCTCGCGGCTCACCATGTCGGGCTTCGAAGTCGAATCACTCGAGCCTGCCGCACCCCCCTTCAGCGGCGTGGTGGTGGCGGAGATCCTCGCCGCGGAGCGTCACCCGCAGGCCGAGAAGCTGCTGGTGTGCCGGGTGTCGATCGGGCGCGGCGAGCCGCTGCAGATCGTATGCGGTGCGAGCAACGCGCGTGCCGGACTGAAGAGCGCACTCGCGAGGGTGGGTGCACGCCTGCCCGGGGAGGTGACCATCGGCGCGGCGAAGCTGCGCGGTGTCGAATCCCAGGGCATGCTCGCTTCCGCCCGCGAACTCGGCCTCGCGGAGTCCTCGAGCGGCATACTTGAGCTGCCCGACGATGCGCCGGTCGGAATGCCGCTGCGCGAGTACCTGCAACTCGATGAGCCGGTGCTCGATCTCAACATCACGCCGAATCGCGGGGATGCCATGTCCGTCCTCGGCATCGCCCGCGAGGTGGCGGCGCTCACCGGCAAGCGGCTTAGCGGGCCTGCGATCCTCCCTCCAAAGGGGAAGGGCGCGGGTACCTTTCCCGTGCGACTCGAGGCCGCTTCTGCCTGCCCGCGGTTCGCCGGCTGCATCGTGCGCGGCATCGACAATCGTGCGCCCACACCACTCTCGGTGCGCGAGCGACTGCGCCGCGCGGGTCTGCGATCCATCACTCCGGTAGTGGATATCACCAACTATGTCATGCTCGAGCTCGGGCAGCCGATGCACGCCTACGATCTCGCAAAGCTCAAAGGTGGCATCACGGTCCGCGTGGCCCGCTCGGGCGAAGCGCTGACGCTTCTCGATGGCACGCGGGTGACGGCGGACACGGACGTGCTGCTGATTACCGACTCAGAAGGTGCCGTGGGGCTCGCCGGAATCATGGGTGGTGAGCGCACGGCCGTGACGGAAGAGACTACGGACGTCTTCTTCGAGTCGGCATTTTTCTCACCCGCCGCAATCCTCGGTCGCGCGCGCCGCTTGGGTCTCACGACCGATGCGAGCCAGCGTTTTGAGCGCGGAGTGGACCCCACACAGCAGGCGCGTGCGATCGAGCGCGCCATCGCTCTGCTTACTCCGATCGCCGGCGGAATGGCCGGTCTCGTTGAAGTGACCGAGTCCGGTGGGGACCTGCCGCGCCGCGCGGCGGTGCCACTGCGCGCGCGACAGTTGCAGCGGCTGCTCGGGGTAGCGTCGCCGCCGGAGCGCGTGGTCGAGACGCTCGCGCGTCTCGCGATGAAGGTGACGAGCACGCCTGAGGGCTGGCAGGTCACCCCGCCCGCGTACCGCTTCGACATTGGCATCGAAGCGGACCTCATCGAGGAGGTGGCCCGTATCGTCGGATTCGAGCAGATTCCCGAGATCGATGCATCGACACCGCAGCGCTTCAAGCGGCTGCCGGCCGAGCGCCCGGCGGAAGCCGCGGTGCTCGAGGCGCTCGTCGCCCGTGGCTACACGGAGGCCATCACCTACGCCTTCGTCGATCCTGATCTGCAACGACAGCTGTTTCCGGAGCGTGCGTCTGTGGCGCTGTCCAATCCGATCGCGAGCGATCTCTCGGTCATGCGCGTTTCGCTTTGGCCGGGACTGCTGCGGGCGGCGCTGGAGAATATCCACCGTCACGCCGATCGCATCCGACTGTTCGAGCATGGCACGCGCTTCGAAGTGAATGGCGACAGCACGCGGGAGATCGACACGCTTGCCGGAGTTGCCTGCGGTGCGCGGCTCCCGGAACAGTGGGGCGTAGCGAAAGAGCTGCGTGCACCGGTGGATTACTTCGACGTGAAGGGTGATGTTGCAGCGCTTCTCGCCGCGACGGGTGACGCCCGAGCTTTCACGTTCGTGGCGGCAGCTCTCCCGACTCTCCATCCAGGGCGCACCGCGCGCGTGCTGCGCCGCACTGAACCAGTCGGATGGATCGGGGAATTGCACCCGAACCTCGTGAGGGCGCTGGATTTTACATATCCGCCAGTGCTCTTCGAGCTCGATGTCGAGACGGCACTCGCAGTGCGGCGCGTGAGCTACCAGGAGATCTCGCGCTTTCCGCAGATTAGACGCGATCTCGCGATCGTCATTGATGAGGCTGTCACTTTAAGTAGCCTGGCCGAGCGTGTAACCTTGGCGGCCTCAAGCCTCCTGCAAGATCTCCGCATTTTCGACGTGTACCGCGGCCCGGGCCTAGAACCAGGTCGAAAAAGCGTTGCTTTAGGCTTGATTTTTCAGGCTATTTCTCGCACTCTAGCCGATGACGATGTCGAACGCCTCATGGCCTCCGTGGTGGCGGATCTGCGCGAGAATCTCAACGCAAGAATTCGAGAATAAAGAAATGGCCCTGACCAAAGCGGAGATGGCGGAAGCTTTATTCAACCAGCTCGGTCTGAACAAGCGAGAAGCACGCGAGTTGGTGGATCTCTTCTTCGAGGAAGTTCGCGCAGCCCTGTCGGGTGGTGAGCAGGTGAAGCTCTCCGGCTTTGGCAACTTTGACCTGCGCGACAAGAACCAGCGTCCCGGTCGCAACCCAAAGACCGGCGAGGAGATCCCGATTAGCGCACGGCGCGTCGTGACGTTCCGCCCAGGGCAGAAACTGAAGGCACGGGTCGAAGCGTATGTTGGAGCCAAAGAATAACGCGCAGCTACCGGTAATCCCGGGTAAGCGTTACTTCACCATCGGAGAGGTGAGCGAGCTTTGCGGCGTAAAGCCGCACGTGCTGCGCTATTGGGAACAGGAATTCCCGCAGCTGAAGCCGGTCAAGCGCCGCGGCAATCGTCGCTATTACCAGCGGCAGGACGTGATCGTGATACGGCAGATCCGCAGCCTCCTCTACGATCAGGGCTTCACCATCGGTGGGGCGCGCAACAAGCTCACCGGGGAGGAGGCGCGCACGGATGTCTCGCAGAGCCAGCAGATCGTCAAGCAGCTGCGCGTCGAGCTCGAGGAATTGATGCGAATCCTGCGGCGCTGAAGCTGCGGGCGCTCGAAATCGGCAAAGCGCGTATCATTCGCACCTGAGCGCAGCCCTTCCCCAGCCGCGCGCGTTCGGGTCCTTCAAGAGCAACAGAAGAACAATAGTGTCGGAGCGTGGCGCAGCCTGGTAGCGCACTTGCATGGGGTGCAAGGGGTCCCGAGTTCAAATCTCGGCGCTCCGACCAGCCTTTCAGAAGTTCCATAAAAGAGCGTGTGGACACCTTCATGGACACCCTGTGAAAGCGTGGGTGCAGCGTCAGTCTCCGTGAGCTGAATCAGGACTGGTAAGAGGTTGCCGTGAACAAGAGGCTGTTTGCCGAGCTCGTCGAGAGCATGACGCAGATGAACGAGATCGCGCGTGGTGAGCGCGCGCCGTCGCGTGAGTTCCATGTCGATGCAATGGCCATCAAAGCACTGCGCTCAAAGATCGGCTTAAGCCAGCCGAAGTTCGCTGCCCTGCTGCACGTGAACGTGGGCACTCTACGCAACTGGGAGCAGGGCCTGCGCGAGCCGACCGGACCCGCTAAGGCACTCCTCATGGCAATCAGTCGTGACCCAACGCACGTGCTGAAGGCGCTGGCGGCAGCGGCTTAATTGCAGACCGTCAGTAGGCCGGCGCCTCCTCAGGAGCGACGTATGCCGCGCCGCGGAACGCTGGGCAATTTCAGTCCCGGGGCGGACTTTCGGGGAGCTTCGCTTGAACGCTCACCCTTGAGCCACCGCTCGGCATCGGACCTAAGCCAACCTCGCCCGCCGCCCGCGCGCTTTTCCGGGAACGTGCCCGCGCGCACCCAGCGGTAGATGGTGCAGCGATGTCGACCGGTGATCTGCTCGATATCGTGCGTGTTCAATACCTGATCGATTCCCGTGACGCGCGCCGGTAGCGGACGCTCCGTAGCCTGAATGCCAGAGGTCGTCGGTTTGGGCGGACGGCATTTCAGTAGGGTGAGAGATAACTGAAACTGCTGTTTGTCTATTGCCATGCACTGATTCCCCACATTGGTTGGTGAGCTCACCGCGTTCTTTCGGCGGCGCGTTCGCGGACCGAATCTCTTTGTCGGGCCTGTGGGAGCGTGTGTCCCCTCAGGTGCCGAATGAATTCGTCCGCCAGCCGTTCCCGATCCGTCAGCACTCGTGGCAGGTGGTTCGCGAAGTCCCGGACGTCGCCGGCGAGAACGACCTCGTCTTGAGCGTCCAGCGCCGCGGCGACGTTCATCCAGCCGGCAACAACAGCCTTCCGAGTCTCCACCAATTTGGCGTGAGCCGGATCATGGTCCGTGCGCGTACGGGAAAGCTCGGACACGATGCTTTCTACGGTCTCGCGCATCGCGTACGAGGTGCGCCGCCCCTTCGGTCGGTAAATGTCGTCCCGCGCGGCTCGTTTGGTTTGGCCTCTTACGGACCTTGGGGTCGCATTCGCCGCGATCCCTTGCTCCCGCATCATGCGGGCGAAGTCCTGCCGCCACTCCCGCAGCATGGCCTTATCGATATGGAGACGCCGACCGCCGATCCCCTCGGCCTTGACGACCAGGTGCACGTGCGGGTGCTGTTGATGCGTGTGGAGTGCCATGGCGTACCGGTGCTTGGTGCCGAACTTCTCGCGCGCGAAGGCCTTTGCCGCCGCCAGCACTCGTTCCGGAGGTGTCGGCGCCGGCATCGAGAGCGTGATGTTATGCACCAGCTTGATACGGGATGCACCGGTCATTTCATCGCGCGGCTGCCGGTACTGCCCGGCGGAGAGCTCCAGGTGCCAGCTCCTGAGCAACTCTTTCTGGTCATCCTTGGACACGCGCTGTCGGCCACGGCGGCCCGCGTGCGACTAATGGTCTGGCGCACATCCTCGAGCGCCCGGCCGCTCAGCGCCGGATTGCGGGAAATCTGGGCGAGGAGGGTGCCGAGTCCGGCGAGGACGACGATGCTTTGTTTGAGCGCCGCGAGCTCTTTAGCGGGAAGCGGTGGGTTCACGGCCACGTGGGCCCGCGCCAGGGCGGCCAGATAAGCCGACGACTTCATCCCCCGCTGCGCGGCTCGACGCGCGATTGCATCCCCGTCCCCCGGACGTAGCCGAATGGTGATCCGGTCCGTCGCCGGCGTCCGTGGACCGGTAGCGTATGGATCGAGGCAGCCGGAGTCCCCGATCGAGCGGATGGTCGAAAGGGCCAGCGCTGACTCCGACACGCCCCGCGAACGAGCGAGTGTGGCGAACCACTCCTTCTCATCCGGAGTGACGCGAACGGTGATCGAAGGCAGCGGCGATCGGGAAGAGCGGCAGCTCATGCGATCGGCCCGATCTGCTGCAAACGCGGACACTCCGCTATCCTGCCCTCACACCAATTCCTTCCCCGTGCACGCAGCTCCCGCTGCGTGAGTGGCGTGTTGAATCTTCGGCGGCAGGTCTCGCCTGCCCGTGATGGGGGCCCTGAGTTGCGCGCTATGGATGTTGAGCGCCGAGCGGGCCGTAGCGTAGGCAGACAACAACCACGGTGCATGAAATCAATTCCGAGCCCGCGCAGTCCGGCTTCGACGGGGGGCAGGTCGTGGCAAGGGGAGAACGGCTTGGCCGTCAGGCGCGATCGTGTTGAGGCTAGCGACGGGCTGACGGTCGTGGTCGACCTGGCGACGAGCTCGGCAATCGCGGCGGAAGAGATGAAACGCCTGCAGCCAATGACGACGCTGGCGAGCTGGCCAATCCGGAGCAGTCCGTAGATAGTGTTGCGGGAAATGCCACCGAGGAGCTTTCGGGCTTCCTGGATGGAGTAGAGCGCGCGGTCTTGCATCGTGCCCTCAGTGCGGTGCAGGGGAGCCGGATCGAATGTTATTCGCCCATCAGGGGAGTAATAACTGTTGACACAGCCGCGTTGGGCACGTTGCGGGTGTTGCAAGAAAGAGGCTAGAGAGGTATTGGACGTCTTTCGGCAGAAACTCCAGATTCTTTTCCGCTAATTGTGGCGTTTCACGGTCGATACTCCGACAAAATTTTCACTCGCTTTCAAACAAATCAAGGAGTTCCAAAAAAGTACCCCCCTCGAAGCGGATTCAAATTTTAACTCGTCTGGCACGCCCTCTCGAGTTGTCCCTCCGAGTCCTTTCGCGTCCCGAGCGCTGCTCAACGGAGCGGGGGCGGCAGTGTCGACCGGCGGCGATCGACCCGAGGAAGCTCGCGACAGTCCGCTTCCTGGAAGATCAATGCGCCTGGGCTGCCATCTGTCGAATACTGATATTCTTTTAGGCCGAGCCAGCCAGACGTCGTACAGCGGATAAGGAGAAATTCCGTGGCGAATGAATCCGATAAGCCCGCCCGCACAATCCTGCCGATTCCCGATCAAAAGCATGTAGGTCTGACGACCTACGACGCCAAGGACCCGGATACCAAGTTTCCGCCCATCGAGCCTCTGCGGCCACCGAAGGGCGCACCCAATGTGCTGATCGTGCTCCTGGACGACGTGGGTTTCGCTGCTTCCAGCGCTTTCGGTGGGGTCATCAGCACACCCACGGCGGAACGACTGGCGAAGGGTGGTTTGAAGTTCACTCGCTTCCATACGACAGCCCTTTGCTCGCCTACGCGCCAAGCGCTGTTGACCGGGCGCAATCACCATTCCGTGAACATGGGCGGCATCTGCGAAGTCGCGACCTCGGCCCCCGGCTACTCCTCCGTACTGCCGAAGGACAAGGCGCCGTTGGCGACGACGCTCAAGCTCAATGGCTATTCCACTGCGCAGTTCGGCAAGTGTCACGAGGTCCCGGTGTGGGAAACGAGCCCCATGGGACCCTTCGATCAATGGCCAACCGGCGGCGGTGGCTTTGAGTATTTCTACGGTTTCATCGGTGGAGAAACGAATCAGTTCTACCCCGCGATCTATGAGGGCACGACGCCCATCGAGCCCGATAAGACCCCCGAGGAGGGCTATCACTTCACCGAGGACATGACCAACAAGGCGATCAAATGGGTGCGCCAGCAAAAGGCGCTGATG
>Ga0210384_10008708_pt1 | contig 10550 bp, 12 predicted proteins | sample IncBWH2MmetaG_FD_160574 | JGI IMG/M metagenome (GOLD analysis project Ga0210384, IMG submission 160574) | Forest soil microbial communities from Barre Woods Harvard Forest LTER site, Petersham, Massachusetts, United States - Inc-BW-H-2-M | ecosystem: Environmental > Terrestrial > Soil >...
GAGACGCAGGGCCTGGGCTCCAGCGGCTTCCACGAGTCGCAGCAGGACACCTACGAGCGCTCTGCCACCCTGCCGGACACCCGTTGGTTCTCGCAGCAGGTCAGCCGGATCTCCCACGAACAGCTCGGCATCCGCCCCGAGGTCGTACACCGCTTCGCCGGTCTGGACGACGAGGACGAGGCCGCGCAGGACGCAGTCTGGGACGCGCGGGTGTCCGGCGGCCGGGCCACGATGAACGAGGACCGGGCCCGGCTGCACCTGCCGCTGTTCTCGTTCCCGGAGGCGAACAAGCCCTTCATCAGGACCAACCGTGGTGTCCTGTTCGTTGAGGGCGCATCCAAGCTGGCCCCGGCCGGTGTGACGGTAGAGCCCCCCGCTCAGCCGCCCGCGCTGCCCGGTGCCACGCCCGGCGCGAAGCCCGCTGCGCCCGGCGCGAAACCGGCCGCCCGGCCGGTGGCGAAGTACTCGGAGAGTGACATCGACAAGGCCGCTGAGCTGGCGGCTTTCAGGAATTGGGCACGGAAGCCGCGAAACGCGGGCCATGTCTTCACCTTCAACGTCGTCACGCCCGATGACGCACCCGACCTAGCCGATGACCCCCGTGTCGTCTGGAGTGCCTGATGGATCTCACATTCGCCTACGCGGCCGACATCACGAAGTCGGAGCGCGACGCCGAAGGCAACCTGATCGTTTACGGGTCTGCCACCAATCCGACCAGCGACCTCGACGGTGACCGCTGCGACCCGGCGTGGCTCAAGCGCGCCATGCCGGAGTGGTTCGAGTGGGGCAACATCCGGGAGATGCACGGCCCGATCGCGGCCGGTGTCGGTCTGGAGATGACCGTCGACAGCGACGACTACCACGTGAAGTCCAAGTGCGTGGATCCTGTCGCGGCAAAGAAGATCGTGGAGGGCGTCTACAAGGGCTACTCCATCGGGATCAAGAACGGCATCCGCGAGAAGCGGGACGGCCAGAACTGGATCACGGGCGGCACCATCGTGGAGGTCAGCTACGTCGACCGTCCGTGCAACCCGACCGCCAAGCTGGCCTTCGCCAAGGCGGCCACCGTCGGGGACGACCTGGACGTGCTCCAGCCCGTGGAGGCCGACCCCGCGCCGGTCGCGCCGAAGGTGGCGCTCCCGAACGAGTTCGAGTTCATCGTCAAGGACGCGAACGGCGAGTGGTACAAGCGGACCTTCACCGCCCAGCAGCGGCACGACCTCGCCCAGTCCGGCGCGGCGCTTCCCGACGGGTCCTACCCGATCGAGAACGGCGAGGATCTGGAGAACGCCATCCACGCCGTCGGCCGGGGCACGAAGCACTCGCACGACGAGATCCGCCAGCACATCGTGGCCCGCGCCAAGGCCCTGGGCTTGACTGATCGCCTCCCGGCTGGCTACCTTCCGAAGAAGAAGGACGCGGAGCCGGAGATCGTGAAAGCCGCTCCGCAGCCCGACAACACCGTGGCGGTAGCTGATGCCGTCAAGGCGGCAGTGGCAGAGGTCATGGCGGCCTCCTCGGAGCGCATTGAGGCGCTTGAGGCCCAGTTGACGAAGGTCCTGGCGACGCCCGTTCCCGGTGGTCCTGTCCTCATGTCTCCCGACGGTCCGACCATGGACAAGTCGCCGGGGGCCGAGAAGAAGGCGAAGGCGGACACCCTGCGGAAGTACGCGCAGAAGCTGGACGCCAAGATCGCTGAGGACTACTACGCCCTGGCCGACCGCGTGGAGCGCGGCGAGTCCTGACCTCACCTGGAGCCCATCATGGGGTACACCTCTGACCCGAACGTCTCCCCTCTGGAGATGATGTTCAAGGGTTGCGACGGCGCGACGCGCGCTGAGAAATTCGAGCGCTACAAGGCGGGGCTTAACGAGTCCTTCGCCAAGGGCGACTCCGGCAAGTACGGCTTCGCCTACGGGCGCGGCATCATCCCGACCGGCCTCCCCACGTCGGCGGAGAAGGTGTTCGAGAAGGTCGCCAGCCTCACCAAGGCGATGAGCCCGGACCAGCTCGCCACGATCCAGGGTGACATCGACATCGCCCGGACCATGATCGCGGAGATCACGAAGGACTGGACGACCACCAACCCGCTCTCGACCGGCGTGGTGCCCTACGACCTCCAGGCTCCCGCGAAGGAACTGGTACCGCTGCACACGCCGCTGCGCAACAGCACCTCGCGCAACAACGACGGTCGCGGTCTGGCCACCCACTGGAAGCGACTGGACTCGATCAACAACGCTGGTGGCTCTACCGGCTCGACCCTGGCCGCTGCGGGCAACCTGAGCCCGTTCATGAACAGCCAGTCCGACACCGCCGCCTTCGGGCCGATGACCCTGCGTCGCGGCAAGAAGATCAACTACAACATGACGGACCAGACCGCCGCGTATGTCGAGATGGGCTACTCGGACATGGTCACCTGGGAGGCGCAGTTCGCAGGCGCTGGCTTCCAGGATGTCCGTCAGCTCTCCCGCCACGCTCTCCTGTGGACCCACCTCATGGGTGAGGAGAGGGCGATCCTCTACGGTCGCGGCTCGGCCGGTAACGGCTACTCCGGTGCGGTCTCCGCTCCGGTGATCTCCGCAGCCGACTCCGGCGCGTCCGGCTCACTGGCGGCCTCCGCCTACAAGATCATCGTGCTGGGCCGCGCGGGCTTCGGCGCGACCGTGCAGTCCAACGAGGTCACCGTCACCCCGACCGTCAGCCACGGCATCACCGTGACCGTGTCGACGGAGCCGGTGGGTGCCCTCAACTACGACCTGTACGTCACGGCGGCGGCAGGCGGCACCGGTACGGAGACGTTCCAGTACAACTTCGTCGGCAACGTCACCACCTTCACCTCCGTGGCCACCGGGGCGGCGCTTCCCGCCAACGCGGACACCACCGCCGACGCCAACGGCTACGACGGCTGGCTCGGCACGCTGCCTGCGAACGGCGGCTACGTCAACCGGGTCAACGCGAAGCTGTCCACGACCGCGCCTGGCTCCGAGTTCCAGACCGCGTTCCAGAAGATGTACCAGCTCAACTTCGCTGAGCCGAACGACATTTGGCTCGACCCGAACGTGAAGGTAGAGCTGGGCAACATCCTCCAGAACAACGCCCAGAACCTCCCGTTCCGCATCATGATGAGCCAGGACGCGGGCACGATCGGCGTCGCGGTCACCGGGTTGCAGAATCAGCTCACCAGCCAGATGGTGCCGCTCAACGTGCACCCGTTCATGCCCCTCGGTTGCGTGATCCTGCGCTCCACCTCGATCCCCTACCCGGCGGCGGGCATCACCGCCACGGCGGAGATCCGGACGGTGCAGGACTACATGGCCGTCGACTGGCCGCAGGTGCAGTTCACCTACGACTCCAGCACCTACTTCTTCGGAACGATGGTGCACTACGCCCCGGCCTTCTCCGGCCTGCTTCTCGGCGTGCAGTGATCCATCCGTGATCGGCGGCCCCCTCCACGGGGGCCGCCCCCACGCCCGGAGGCAGTCATGTCCGTAGTCACCAATCAGGTCACGGTCGGCTCGTCGGCCATTCTCGTCGTCCCGGCCCCGTCCGTGCCGCCCGGCGCGGAGTCGGCCGTGGTGCTGTCGAACGGCGCTGCCGTGGTCTACGTGGGCGGCCCCGGCGTCACCACGGGCACGGGTCTGCCGATCCAGATCAACGGCATCATCAACATCGGCGCACTGGGCAACAGCCCTCTGTGGGCCGTCTGTGCCACGTCCACGGTCCTCAGCTACCTGACGACCACCTAGGAGTAGCAATGCCAACAGCGGTCAAGGCGTCGCCCGCGAACCTGGGCGTCAACTTCAACATTGAGGCCAACGACTACACGGGCGGCACCTCGCGCGTCACCATCGTGGCCGTGGGCCCGCACAAGTTCGCGGGGCCCGGTGTCCGGGCCGTGCTGGCGCGCGTCAACACCTACCTCGGTACGACGCTCTCCGCCGCCAACGTGGACACCCTGCTGGCCAACCACGCCGCGAACGTCCAGATCAACCGGACGCACTGCGACTTCCCCTGCATGACGGCGGACGTGGCGACCCTGGTCACCAACCTGACCTCGGACCTCCAGGCAGCCGGATCGGTGGTGGCCGGATGACCGACACGGTCAAGGTCTGCGCTCAGGGCAGCAACGTGGCGGAGGTCGACGCGCCGTCCGGTGCTCGCTACAAGCGCGACAGGGAAGGGATCTTCCACATGCTCCCCTCCGACGCCGCCGTGATGGCCAAGGGCGGCGGCTTCTATCCGTCCATGGCCGGTGCCACCCGCAAGAGCGTCGGCTTCCGATGCGGTGCCTGCGGTTTCGGCAGCTTCGTGAAGACCTGTAGCCGCTGCGGCGGCGAGTGCGAGAAGGAAAGCTGATGCCCCCGAAGGGTTGGAAAAAGGGCGACGGCCCGATCTGCCTCGAATGCTGGCCGGGCGGCTGGCCGGAGAACAGCGGGTCGGCTTCCTGCTCACACGGCGACTGGTCCCGGACTGTTCCCGCACCTGTCGTGCACAAGCTCGACCTGAGCACGGAGGTCGTCTCCGAGGCCGTGGCCGAAGTCATCACCAAGCTGGAGGAGGAGGCATGAAGATCCCGAAGAAAGTCGTGCCCACCTCCAAGGGCCACAAGCAGGTGGAGGTGTGCGACCCACCGCACTGCGGCTGCGCCGTCGCCCCGCCCAACGCCGGTCGCATGCGCTACAAGGGCCTGTCCCTCCCGGCCGGTGCCCACCGCGTCTCCATCAACCACGTCATCACCCGCGCAGACGGCACCGTGGACGTGATCGACAACGCTGCGGTCCGGTTCCGGAACCCCTTCAAGAACCTCTGGTGGCAGCTTTTCAAGGCTCCCGCCGTGGAGCGGAACATCGTCCTCGCCAACCACCGCGCCAAGGCGCTTAGGAGCCAGTAATGGCTACCACCGTCGTTGTCACGGCCAAGGGCCGTGAGATCATCGTCAACTCCATGAAGGGCACCGCGACCGAGCCGAAGGTGCTGGGCTGGGGCATCGGCACTTCCACGGCTGCCGTGACCGACGTGGCTCCCTTCATTGAGGGGGCGGAGACGCGCACCACGGGCACAAGCTCGGTGCAGACCACCACGACCACCAACGACACCTACCAGGTCGTGGGGACGCTCACCTCGCTGTCCGGCCAGACCATCGCGGAAGTGTTCCTGACGGACTCGGCCACCAAGCCGTTCTCCACCACCTGGTCCATCGCGCCGACCACGACCTCCGGCACCACGGGCACGACGGCGGCAAGCTACACCCCGGCGAACAACACCTACATCCAGTGCGAGGGCGAGGTTATGCAGGTGACCGCCGGTTCCGGCACAACCTCGCTGACCGTGACCCGAGCCGTCAATGGCTCCAGCGCTGCGACTCACGCCAACGGCACGACGATCACTCTCGGCAACCCTCCCGGTAATGCCGTGGCAAACGCCTCCATGTACCTGCATGCCTCATTCACCGGCCTGGCGCTCAACACGGGGGACTCAATCCAGTCCACCATCCAGGTCAAGTACACCTGAGTGGAGTTCTGGTGGCCAGCGAACAGTTCGTGGGTGCCAGTGCCGTCAATACTGGCACTGGCACCAGCGCCACGCTCTCATATCCGGCCGGACTTCAACCTGGCCACACCTTGATCGCTGTGATCTCTATCGGGGTTGGCAGCAGCGTTACTCCGACGGCGGCTACTTGGCCAGCGTCAGGCAATGCCTGGACGGCCCTAAAGGCTGGCAATTCCGCTCTCAGTGGCACCATCACGAACCGTGGGGAGATGCGGTACCGGGTTTTCAGTGCTGGTGATGCCACGACGAACCAGACAATCACCCTGGCCCAGACGGGCGCGTGGGCTTGCGTTACTATCGCCTATTCGGGCGGTGTCGCATCAGGCTCGGCGTTCACTGATACTTCCTCAGCGCTGACCACCGGTCGCGCCTCAAGCACCTCTGTGACAGCCCCCGATGAGACTAATATAGGTGCGGGCCTTGGAGATGGCCCACAATTCTGGACCGTTGGCGCTGTCACTTCATCCGATCCGGCCGGTAGCAGTACGGTGACCATGACGGGGCAGGCGGCTCCATGGGTCTCACGGGCCAGTGGAGGCATTTCTACTTCACCGACAGCATCGATTGCACTGTTCGACACGAATGGGCCGGTGGGCTTTAACGTCGTTGATACTCTTGCACTCACCAGTTCACCGACTTCTGTTGCAGTTCCATTTGAGTGCACTTTGTTCGCCGCTGGACCTACACTGTCACGACATGGGACAGCAGGGCATGTTAATGGCGCAGGTGTCTCGTCTATTGATTTCGGAGTACTTGCCGCAGGAGATGTGGCACTGCTGTATATCGGCGTAGGAAGTTCATCAAATAATGTGGCCTCGATATCTGGGGGCGGTCCGGCCACTTGGACCAGAATAGCCGGAATTTTTACGGATAATGCCAGCACGCCGTTCAACCATGAAATATGGATGGGTGTTAGTACTGGGACCGGCACCACCGTGGCTACCCTTACTTTCGCATCGGCCATCGGCTCGACCTTCGTAGAAATAGCTCCCCTGCTAGTGACGCCCAGCCATCCCGTCAGGTGGTCGGCGCACGCGGCAGGCACTCTGAATAACGCCTCCTCAACCACGCTCACATGGCCTAATATGACGGCACTTTCTCCGGAAGGAGAAATTTACTTCGGCCATATCCGTGCCGAGGGGGATGCGGGGACAGCCAATGGCAATTGCACCTCTCCGGGATTCACGACAAAATATGAATCCGGTTGGCCTTCGGGTGATGCGGAATACATCTACAAGCTAGGTGAGATTTCCACCATCCAACCCGTGGATAGCTGTTCTACTGCATCCACGAGCCACAGCATTGCCGTACTTGTCGGCTGGGAGTATGGCAAAAATATGATGGTAGGCCAAGCCGTCCGGCGGGCCAGCAGCTTCTGAGGGAGACGAGATGCGTCAGCTATTCTTTGCCGCAAACGGCACAGCCCCGACGACGGCAGCTATGGCCAAGGTTGCCACCGGTACTGCCATCAAGACGTTGCTCCAGATTGCCCCAAATACCCGCGAACTATACGTGGTGGAATGGGGTATCTCATTCGATGGCTCGACCGCAGCTACTCCGGTGGCCTGCGAGCTGCTGGAAACCGACGTAGCTGCGACCGTAACGGCGCATGTGGCAGCCGGGGTGCAGCCTTACAACAACAACCGCTCCGCAGCCGCAAGTACTGTAACCCTGGGCACTGCCGCCACGGGCTATACGGCTACCGTCGAGGGCAGCACGACGGTGTCGCGCTTCGGAGATATCCAGTTGGTGGCCCCAACGAACCAGTACCTCAAGCAGTGGCCGATGGGGAATGAGTTCGTAGTGGGGGCTGGAAAGTTCCTGCGAGTACGCGTTACGGCTCCCGCCACAGTCAACGCCTGGTGCTATGTGATCTGGACGGAGTGAGCGGTGCGCGCTGGCCGGTCCGCGCCGCAGCGGATGTACGTGCACATCACTCCCAAGCTCATCGTGGCGCAAGGAGTGGTGAACTTCCAGACGCTTACGACCACTGTTTCGTTGACGAAGTCGTTGACGCTTGCCATTTCGCCAACCTACGGGAGCACGCTGGTGACCAGCAGTGCACTTGCCAACAAGGTCGGAAAGATCATGGCTGGCGGCGTCATCACCGGAAGCGTCCTGGCCGTGCTCATCGGCAAGATCCTCAAGCCGACCGTGACGACCACCGGCACCGTCTCCGAGATCCGCTCCCTGTTCCGCACCTGGACGACCTCGGTCACCACGACCAGCACCAAGGCCAACAAGGTCCAGCCGGTCTACGCGGGCGGCGTGACTACCAGCGCCGCCGTCGCCTTCATCCGGACTCTCAGCGTGCTGCTCTCCTTCGGCGTCCTCACCTCCTCCGTCCTGGCGGTCAAGATCGGCAAAGTGCTCGCGACCACCTCTGTGACCGGGCCTTCACTGATGCGCTCGGTGGCGGCTGGTTACAAGACCTCGGTGACGACTTCGGCCACCTATACCAAGGTGGCCACTTTCATGCGGACCTGGGCCGCCTCGGTCACCACCTCCGGCGTCCTGGCGCGCCAGGTCGGCAAGCTGCTGGCTGCCGGAGCGCTCACCACGGGCGTTCTGTCGCGCCAGTTGCAGCGCCCGCTCGGCGCGGGCGTGACCACGACCCCGCTGCTGACGCGGCTCATCGGTCGCAGCATGGCCGGGGGCATCACCACCACCCCGAACCTGTCCGTGTCCCGCATCCGCTTCCTGACCCTGGTCGGGGCAGTGAGCAGCACTGGAGTCATAACACGGCAGATCAGCCGAAACCTGGCCGATACTGTGGCCACTTCCGCGACGCTTGCCGCCGTCCGGCAGCGCTTCGTGCTGCTCACGGTGACCGCGACGACCTCGCCCGCGCTCGCCCGGCAGATCGGGAAGCAGCTCGCAGGTGGCGTGGCCATGACGCCGTCCCAGATCGTGGAGCTGGGCAAGTCGTTCGCGGGCGCGGTATCGACCTCGGGCCTGGTCTCGTTCCGGCAGTCCCTGGTGCGCAGCTACAACACCACGGTCCTCACGGGCGGCTCGGCCTCGTTCACCAAGGTCAAGCTCGTCACCCTAGCGGCTGCCGTCTCCACCACGGGCGCACTGATCCGGGCGCTGTCCGTGACGCGCGCCGGAGGCGTGGTGACCAGCGGTGCCCTCCAGCGGCTCATCGGCCGCACCAACAGCGGGGGCGTGTCGACCACGGGATCTCTGGGGCGCAGCATCTCGCGGACTCTGTCCGGCGCTGTTGGGAGCAGCGCAGTGTTGACACGCTCCCTGGGCATCATCCGCGCGGGCGGCGTGGTCACGACCGGAGCCATCGGCCGGACCCTGGCGGTCACGCGCGCCGGAGGGGTCCTGACGACCGGCAGCGTGCTGCGGGCGCTGGGAATCCACTACACGGCCGGGGTCACGCTGAGCCCGTCGGTAGTCCTCTCGCGGCTGCGCTTCCTGACCCTAACGACCGGCGTCACCACTACCTCGGTACTCCAGCGGCTCGTAGGGCGCATCCTGGCCGCGCCGGTCATCACGGGGGCCAGCCTGGCGAACCTGCGCTTCCGGCCGCTGCTGCTGACCACTACGGTGACGACCTCCGTCAACACCCTGATCGGCAAGCTGTACGTGCGCAACCTGGCCGCCACGGTGAGCACAAGCCCGACCCTCACGCGGGCCCTCACGCGGGCCTATAGCGCCTCTATAGTCACCACCGGGGCCCTCGCCCGGCTCATCGCCCGCGTCCCGCTGACGACCGGCGTAAGCACCACGGCGACCGCCACCAAGATGGTCCTGCGGTCCTTCGCGGAGACGGTCTCCACCTCCGCCACGCTCAACGTCGTGCTGCACTACGGCGCACGCGCCTGGGCCTTCGGTCAGCTCACCACCCGCTGGGTCTTCGGCCCCCTGATCTCCCGGTGGAAGGACCACTGATGCTCTCCATCACGTCGATAGAGACCAAGTTCGTGCAGCTACCCACAACGCTCACGGTCTCCACGGGCATCGGCAACCCGTCCGCCGATCCTGTGTTCATGGCGTTCCTGTCCACCAAGGCGGAGCCGGTGTCCGGCGACTGGAAGACGGGGTCCTGGGTGCAGTCGGCGTCCGGCGGCTGGCTGGCACAGTGCCTGGTCGGCCCCGGAACCGGCGGCGTGATCACGCTGGCCAAGGGCCAGTACTATGTGTGGATCAAGATCGTTGATCCGACCGAGACTATCGAGGAGTGCGTGGCACTTCTGGCGGTGACGTGATGGTCGCACCTCAGGTCGGCCCGACGACCTTCCACCCGTCCGTTCCGTACATGACCACGGAGTACTTCCGGCACCGCCCGACCGGCCTGGCGCTGGACATGCTCTCCCCGGGCATCAATGACCAGCGCCTCCAGGACGCTGAGCTGGCGGACATCATCCTGGAGGCGTCCGCCGACATGGACGCCTTCTGCTACGGGGCGTCCGGCGGCGTCCTGCGGGCGACCACGGACACCGAGGTCCTGATGATGCGCCTGGACCGGTTCGGCACCTTCCGGCTGACGCCGCGCTTCACGCCGGTCATTGCGCTCACCGCGCTGTCCTACGGCCCGGACGCCACCTTGATGACAGCGCTGACGGATCTCTCCGCCGCCCACGTCGAACCAATCAAGATCAACGTCCCGGCGTTCCCCTTCACCGGCAACTCGTCGGCGGGCCCGCTCCAGTTCGGCCCCATCGTCACCACGGCACGCGACATGCGGGTGCAGTTCTCCTACATCAACGGCTTCCCGCTCACCTCGCTCACGGGCGGAATCTCGGTCGGAGCCACGTCCTTCACCGTGCAGGACCCGACGGCTATCTACGTCGGCACGCAGCTCATGCTGCGCGACCAGGAAAACGGCACGGAGCCGGTGGTCGTGACGGGCGTGGCCGGGTCCGTGATGAGCTGCGCCCCCACCGCCTACGCCCACCCGGCGGGGACCTTCGCGGACGGCCTGCCGCAGCCCATCCTGGACGCCTGCGTGGAGATCACCATCGGCAAGCTCAAGCGGCGGGCGGGCA
>Ga0210384_10008709_pt1 | contig 10549 bp, 6 predicted proteins | sample IncBWH2MmetaG_FD_160574 | JGI IMG/M metagenome (GOLD analysis project Ga0210384, IMG submission 160574) | Forest soil microbial communities from Barre Woods Harvard Forest LTER site, Petersham, Massachusetts, United States - Inc-BW-H-2-M | ecosystem: Environmental > Terrestrial > Soil >...
TTTCAGGTATTGGGCTGTCGGTCGGTGCCCCGCCTTCAGCGAGATCTGGATGTCCCCGTCCTGCGAGCCGATGGTGCCGGTGTTGTTGTAGGTGAGGTTGATACCGCTCACGGGCATACCGACGTTGTCGACGAGCGTGCCAAGCTCGGCGGGAGGAATCACCTCGCGAATGGCATTCTGGATCCTGGCGAACTCATTGGCGCTGTCCTCGACGCGCGTGCCGACCTGCAGGCGCACGTGCATCAGGATCTGCCCCGAATCCACTGCAGGGAAAAAGTTGCGCCCCAGCAGTGGCACCAGTGCAAATGAGGCCACAACGATGCCGAGGAACCCCACCAGGAACGGGCGGCGGTGACTGAGCGCACGCTGCAGCAGACCATGATATAGCCCGCGGATGCGCTCGAACTGCTTCTCGAAACCAAGCTGAAAGCGTAGCAGCGGATTGCGCGCCGCCGGCGCCGCGGCTGCGGCCGCATCCGCGCGGGCCGCGTGCCGCCGCAACAGGTACTTCGCCATCGTCGGCACCAGCGTGCGCGACAGGATGAAGGAGCTGATCATGGCGAAAATGACCGCCTCTGCCATCGGTACGAACAGAAAGCGCGCGATGCCCTGGAGGAAAAACATCGGCACGAACGCGATACAGATACACAGCAACGACACGAACGCCGGGGTGACGATCTGTTTGGCGCCGTCGAGGATCGCCGGCTCCACATCCTTGCCCTGCTCCAGGTGCCAGTTGATGTTCTCGATCGTCACGGTCGCATCGTCGACGAGGATGCCGACCGCCAGCGCGAGCCCGCCGAGCGTCATGATGTTGAGCGTCTCTCCAAGGGCAGACAGCGCGCTAATCGAACCCAGGATCGCCAGCGGAATCGACGTGGCGATGATCAGCGTCGAGCGCCAGCTGCCGAGGAACAGCAGGATCATCAGACTGGTGAGCGCCGCCGCGATCACGCCCTCGCGGGCCACACTACTGATCGCCCCCGTTACGAAGACCGACTGGTCACCGATTGGGGCGACCACCAGCGCCGCAGGCAACATCCCCTTGAGCTGCGCCATCTTGGCCTTGATGCCCTGAATGATCGCGAGCGTCGAGGTGGCGCCACTTTTTTCCACGGTCAGCAGCACCGAGCGTCCACCGTCGACGTGCACGATATTGGTCTGCGGCGGGTAGCCGTCGCGCACCTGCGCAACATCCCGCAGGTAGATCATTGCGCCATTCACGGCCTTGATTGGCAGGTCGGCGAGCCCGCTGATGTCCGCAGGCGAGTTGTTGAGCTGCATCGTGTACTCGAACTTGCCGATCTTTTGCGTGCCCGCGGGCAGAACCAGATTCTGCGTGGCCAGCGCAAGCGCCACATCCTGGCCAGACAGGCCCCGCGCCTGCAGAGCCGCGGGGTCGAGATCGATCTGCACTTCGCGCGTCTTACCGCCGAAGGGTAGCGGCAGCGATGCGCCCGGCACGGTGACGAGCTGAGTGCGAATCATGTTGGTGCCGAGATCGGAGAGGGTTTGCTCGGACATTCCCTTCCCCGAGAGCGCGAGCTGGATGATGGGAACCGTGGAGGCACTGTAGTTGAGCACCAGCGGCGGGGTGATGCCCGCGGGCATCAGCTTCAGCTGGGTCTGGGAGACGGCAGTGACCTGCGCGTTGGCGGTGCGAATGTCGGCACCCGGCTGAAAGAAGATCTTGACGACGCCAAAGCCCGCATACGAGACACCCTCGATATGTTCGATATCGTTCACCGTAGTGGTAAGCGAACGCTCGAACGGCGTCATGATGCGACCGCTCATCTGCTCCGGAGGCAACCCGGTGTATTGCCACACAACACTGATGACCGGGATCTGGATGTCCGGAAAGATGTCGGTGGGCGTGCGCAGCGCGGCGAGCGTGCCGAAGATGAGAATCAGCAGCGCGAGCACCACGAACGTATAGGGACGGCTCAGTGCGATACGGACGATGGCGAGCATGTGAATGGCCTGAAGCGAGTTGGATTCTTACCGCGGGGCCCCGCCGGCGTCCTGAGTCGCCAGCCCACCGAGCGCCGCCCAATCGAGGTGCTCGCCGCCGGCAACCAGCAGGCGCAGCAAGCGATCGTGCAGCAGGCTTCCCAGCGGCATCGGCACCCCCAGGCCCTCGGCAGCGGCCAGCGCCAGGCGGATGTCCTTGTAGGCGAGCGGCGCGGCGAAGGCGGCCGGCTCAAACCTGCCCTCGGCGATGAGGGGTCCGTAGGTCGTGTACGGAGCGGCGTTGAACACGGTGGCAGTGAGGAGCTCGATATATGCCCGACGATCGATGCCGGCCTTGCCGACGAGCGCGACGGCCTCGCCCATCGCCTCGATGGCGGCCGCCGTCAGAAAATTGCCGCTGAGCTTGACGAGATTCGCCGCCGCCGGCTCGGCACCGATCGGGATCGCTTTCTGTCCCATCGCACCCAGCAGCGGTTGACACGCCTCGATCGTCGCCGGATCGCCGGCGACCACGATGAACAGCTTACCGGCCGCCGCCATGGCCGGTCGCCCGAACACGGGCGCGGCAAGGTAGCGCTGTCCGGCTTGCGCATGCGCCTGAGCCAGGCGCCTGGAGAGCGCGACGCTGATCGAGCTCATCGACAGATGAATTGCGCTCCGCGGCAGATTCGCGATGAGCCCCGCTTCCCCGAAGGCGACCTGCGATAGCGCATCATCGTCCGAGAGCATGGTAATCACCGCTTCAGCATCGCTGGCTGCGGCAACACTGCTCGCCTCGCGCGCCCCAAGCTGGATGAGCGCGGCGGCTCGCCCGGCAGTGCGATTGAAGACGCTGACCTGGTGACCGGCCTTCACGAGGTTGGCTGCCATGGCCGCGCCCATGTGTCCGAGTCCGATAAATCCGAGTTTCATGGAATCATCTCCCTGGTAGTCGGCAATCAGGCGCGTTGCAGCGGTGCCATGAATTCGGGACCGACGGGATCGGCGACCGCCGTATTCACGATGCGTTCGATCAGCGCCCGGTCCGCACCATCGAGCGACCAGTCCGCTACACCGAGTGCTGCTGCAACCTGATCCGGACGACGCGCGCCCCACAGAGCCACGCTGATGCCCTGATCGAGCATCCACCGCACCGCCAGCTGGATCACACGCCGGTTGAAGCTGCGCTGTGCGAGTTCATCGAGGCGTCGCACGGCGTTCAGGTACTGGGCGAAACGGGGCGGCTGAAACTTCGGGTCGATGCGGCGCAGATCATCGCCCTGGAAAGTGGTGTCCGGGCGCATGCGCCCGCTCAGCAACCCGCGACAGAGCGCGCCGTACCCGAGGGTGGCGATGTTGTTGGCGCGGCAGTAGGGAAGGATCTGCGCTTCGATGGCGCGCTCAAAGAGGTTGTACGGTGATTGCAGCACGTGCAGAGGCGCAACCCGGCGAAAGGCCTCCATCTGCGCCACCGAGAAATTGCTGACACCGATGGCGCGGATCTTGCCGTGCTGGTACAGCGTGCGCATCGCCTCGGCGGTTTCCTCGATGGGCACGAGCGGATCGGGCCAGTGAACCTGGTAGATGTCGATGTAGTCGGTGCGCAGTCGGCGCAGCGAGTCATCGATCTCCTGCATGATTCGGGCGCGGCTCGCATTGCGATAGATTTTTCCATCGCGCCATTCAAGACCAACCTTAGTGGCAATGACTGTGCGTGCGCGCAGACCGGCGACTGCCAGTGCCTGACCGACAATCTCCTCGGAGACCCCAAAGCCGTATACCGGCGCCGTGTCAATCAGGCTGATCCCCTGGTCAATAGCGGCCCGGATGGTGGCGACCGCGGCACTCTCATCGGTCCCGCCCCACATCCAGCCGCCCATCGCCCAGGTTCCGAGCGCCACCCGCGAGACGCGCAGCTGAGTACCCGGAATGTCAACGGACTCGGTTTGGGTTTCGTGCATCTGAGTCTGGACTGACTGTCGCATGGGTGACGTGCTCCTCAACATTTCTTGCGGGCCAGATTGCGCCGCAGGCATTGCCCGGCCATTTCCGCGCGCCGCGGGAGTGTGTCGGTTGAAACGTCGGCCCTGGAGCAGTCGGCGGCCGATTCGGCGGCAGACCAGGTCGGCGAGAAGGCCCCCTACTCCAGGTGGGCCGGGGAGCAGCTCGGAAGGATCAATACAGAACTTCGACTGCGCAGTCGAACGTGTAGCCTACCCCGCGCTCCGTGACGATGAACCGCGGTTGCGACGGATCCGCTTCAATCTTGCGCCGCAGCCGCGCCACCTGAACGTCGATTGAGCGGTCATAGACCTCGTTGTCGTATACGCGACTCGCCTCGAGGAGCTGGTCGCGTGTGAGGACCCGTTGCGGGGCACCGAGCAGGGCGGCGAGCAGATTGAACTCGCCATTCGTCAGGTCGAGGGGCCGTCCGTCGAGGCGCTTGAGACGCCGTGTTCGCAGGTTGAGCTCGAATTCGGCAAAGCGGTAGGCACGAACCTTGTGCTCCCGTGCCTGCGAGAGCGCCGCGCCTTTCGTGCGTCGCAGCACGCTCCGGATGCGTGCCAGGAGCTCGCGCGGACTGAAGGGCTTCGTCAGATAGTCGTCGGCCCCCAGCTCAAGTCCCATGACACGGTCGGCCTCATCGCGCACGCCGGTGAGCATGACAATCGGAATCGCCGAGCTGTCACGGAGCGTGCGCGCAATCGCCATGCCATCCTCGCCGGCCAGCCGCAGGTCCAGGATGACAAGATCGATGGCTTCGTCCGCGAGAATCCGCGACATGTCGCTGCCGTTCGCCGCCACGCTGGCGCGCAGCCCGTTATCCCGGAGATACTCCTCTAACAGCGCACGGATCTGCGCATCATCATCGACCACCAGGATGTGCGGTTGAATCGTTTCCGACATGCCTGCAACCTCCGGCGCCCGGGCCCGCGCAATCTACCACGAAGCACGCGAGCAGCGATTCGTACCACCTTCAGGGCGCGAGCCGCTGCGTTCCAGTTGAGGGGTCCGGGCGAGCCGCACCCAGTGCTCGCGCGAGTGACTCGGCCAGGTCGCGGCTTTGCAGCGGCTTGTGCAGTACCTCCTGTGCGCCGACGGCTGCTGCCTTCTGCGTCAGCTGCGCGCCGCCGTGGCCGCTCATCAGGATAATCGGCACGCCCGGGTGAATCCGCCGAATCTGGCGAGCCAGTTCGGTGCCCACGAGATCCGGCATTGCCTCATCAGTGAGTATGAGATGGAAGCGATCCGGCTCGGCCCGAAACGCTTGCAGCGCCGCGCTGCTCGACTCGAATCCCACGGGCTGGTAGCCGAGGCCGGCGAGCGTCTCCCCGGCGAGCGCCAACAGTGGCCGCTCGTCGTCCACGATCATTACCGTTTCACCGTGTCCGCGCGGCAGCTCGGCGACCGCCTCAACGACGGGCTTTCCGACTTCGCCAGCCAGTGGCAGCCAAATCTCGAACTTCGTCCCTTTACCCGCAGTCGTAGCCACGTCAATGGCGCCGCCGAGCTCGGCAACGATGCCGTGCACCAGCGACAGCCCAAGCCCGGTACCTTCGCCCACACCCTTGGTGGTAAAGAACGGATCGAACATGCGCTCCAGCACGGCAGCCGGGATGCCGGTGCCCGTGTCGCTAACGACGAGCCGCACATACGCCCCCGGGGAGACCGTACCGCGCGAAAGGGAGCGCTGCTCGCTCAACCGGATGCGCTCGAGAGCCACGCTGAGTACGCCACCGCGCTCCATTGCATGAAGTGCGTTGGTACACAGGTTCATCGCCACCTGGTGCAGATTCGTCGCATCTCCGATCACCGCCGCGTCACCGGCCGCCAGTGTCTTCTCGAGGCGAATCCCGGCCGGCAGGGAGGCCGCGAGCAGTTCGAGCGTTTCCTCGATCACAACCTGAACGTTCACCGGCAGGCGCTCACCCAGCCCGCTGCGGCTGAAGCCGAGAATGCGGTCAACAAGCGTCTTGGCGCGCCCCGCGGCGTGCATGACATTGTCGAGGTAGCGCCGCATGGCGCTGCCGGCAGCGGCATGCTGCTGCGCAAGCTCTCCGTACCCCAGAATCGCGCCGAGGATGTTGTTGAAGTCATGGGCGATACCGCCGGCCAGCGTCCCCATCGCCTCCATCTTCTGCGACTGCCGCAGTTGCGCTGCCAGGTGTTCCTTCTCCGCTTGCGCCTGCTTTTCAGCCGTAATGTCGGTCGTCGAGCCGACCAGGCGATACGCCTTGCCCGTCGGGTCGCGCAGACAACGGCCACGTACGAGCATCCAGCGCCACTCACCGTCAGGTTGACGAATGCGGTATTCGCACTCATAGCGCGGCGTACGTCCCTCCAAATGATCTTGCAGCGCGGCCTCGACGCGCGATCTGTCATCGGGGTGCATCACGATTTGCGCCAGCCAGGCGGCGCGAGTGGTGATGGCACTGTCGGTGCTGAGCCCCGCCCACAGTTTCGCCTTCGGCGACAGGAACAGGCGATCCGTGGCGACGTCCCAGTCCCAATGTCCCTCGTTCGCTCCTTCCATGGCGAGCGCATAGCGCTCCTCGCTTTCACGCAGCGCGCGCTCGCCGGCCTCGACTCGCCGTAACTGCCGCGACAGGCCGGCAATGGTTACCGCCCCCAGCAAGGTTACGACGAGCGTGCGCAGAGCGAGGCGCAAGGCCTCCTCACGCCACGGTTGCAACGCGACCGCCTCTTCGCGAGTGACCGCGAGCTCCAGCGGCGTGTCCCTGACGCGCGCCACGGCGACGAAGTCCCGCTTGCCGTCGATGGGATTCACGAAGCGCTGGCCCAGCGCGATCGATGCGCCCAGGAGCTGCGGGAACTTCTGCCCGAGCGCGCTCGGCGTCGGCGGGTTGCGCACCAGCAGCGTCCCGTCCTCGCGCAGCAGGTGGAGCGCGCTGCCGGCACCCAGGTTCACGGCTCGATAGAATTGCTCCAGATCTTCGAAGTCGACGATTGCCGTAACGACACCTGCGAATCCCTTGCCATCGTCGAGTCGGCGCGAGAGTACTACTCCCGCGCGGTTTTCGGACCGCGTCACGAGCGGCTCGCTCATAAAGAGCCCCCTCGCGGTGCCATCGCGCTGGGCTAGGAAATAGGAGCGGTCCGAGACATCCAGGTGCGGTGGCGCGGACCCGCGCGATCGGAAGCGCTGTACGCCCTGGGCGTCCGTGATCGTAAGCAAGCGAACCTGGCGCACTCCCGCCGCGCGGTTCGCAAGCACCTGGTCCACACGCGCCGGCTCGAGCTGACGGCCGACGGTTTCATACCAGCGCGCGGTATCGTTCAGCAGCAGATCGATTCCCTGCCAGGTCCATGCAGTCTGCTCGGCGAGCGCCTTGGCTACGTTGTTGAGCTCGCGATTCGTCGCCACGAGAGAATTCTGATGCGCGCGCCAGGCGTCATAAGCGGACGAACCCGCAAACGCGAGTACGACCAGGACGCCGAGCACGAGCGCCCCGAGGCGCAGGCGCCGGAACCGGTTGGCGCGGTCGCGGGAAAAAGAGGAATCGTCTGGTGAGGGCATTCGAGTGCGGCTACGCGCTCACTCTCGGTGCACCGATGATAGCGCGCACCGCGTGCAGCAGCTCACCGCGGGTCAGGGGCTTCGCCAGCACCTGCTCGACACCCGGCATCTGCGCGGTCGTCCCGGTAGCGCAGAGCCCGCAGCGGAACTGACCCGAGATCGCAATGAGCGGCGTGCCAGGATGTGCGGCCTGAACTTCACGCAGCAGCTGCGCACCCGCATGTTTGGGCACGTAAACGCCGGCGATGACGAGGTCCTCTGAGCCGCCGCGCTGCACGCGGCCCGGAGCGGCCTCACGCACGCGATATCCCGCTTCGCTCAGCCACTCCTTGAGCAGCGCGCGCATGAGGTCGTCTTCCTCGTATATTGCAATGCGTGACATGGCTCCCATAAGCAAAAGGCCGCGGCGGGCAATAAATGTGCGCCAGGCAGTGTTCGCGGTGATTTCGCAGCGTTAGTCTCTTTGTTTCAATCGTAACGCGCGCGGCTCGCCCGTGAACGTGAGCAACGAGCAAGTTCAACGGCGACCTTAGGGCTCAGGGCTCGACGCTCACGATCGGTGGCTCGTCGGTCATGACACCGATGGCGGCCGCCCGCGCGCAACCGTGACGCTCGAGGATGCTCAGCGCCTCGGGAACCACTTCCGCTGCGCACGCGATCAACAGTCCGCCCGAGGTCTGCGGATCGCACAGCAGTGCCTGGTGCGCTGCTGCGAACCGCGGCACGAGCCGCACCTCATCCCCGTAGGAGGCCCAGTTGCGCGCCGAGGCCCCGGTGACGCAGCCAGCTTCGGCCATGGACAGCACATGCTCGAGCAGCGGCACCGCGGCCATTCTCAACCGCGCTCCGAGCCGCGCGCCGCGGCACATCTCGAGCAGATGCCCGAGGAGCCCGAAGCCGGTGACGTCGGTCATGGCGTGAACCCCGGGAAGCCCGGCGAGCTCAGGACCGGCGCGATTGAGGCAGGTCGTCGTCTCGATCATCGCGCGGTAATCGGCAGCGGAGAGCTGCTGTTTCTTCAGCGCCGCGGACAGGATGCCTATCCCTAAGGGCTTGCCAAGGATGAGCGCATCGCCGGCCCGTGCGGTGGAGTTGCGCTTGAGATGCCGGGGATCAACCAACCCGATGACGGCGAGCCCGTAGATCGGCTCCACCGAGTCGATGCTGTGACCGCCGGCGATCGGGATGCCGGCCTCGGCGCAGATCGCTTCCCCGCCGCGCAGGATCTCGCGGATGACCGGCAGCGGGAGTACGTTGACCGGCATGGCGAGCAGGGCGAGCGCCAGGATCGGTCTGCCGCCCATCGCATATACGTCGGACAGCGCGTTGCTGGCCGCGATGCGTCCGAAATCGAACGGCTCATCGACGATCGGCATGAAGAAATCCGTGGTGGCCACCACGGCCTGGGTCTCGCTCAGCTGATAGACCGCGGCATCGTCGGCGCTCTCCGTGCCGACCAGGAGGTCTGCAAACGGCGCCGCCGCCGCGCCCTTGAGGAGGTCCGCGAGCACGCCCGGTGAGAGCTTGCAGCCACAGCCGCCGCCATGGGAGAGCGACGTGAGTCGCGGTGTTGGAACAGGCGGCACGCTGCTCATAGAGGTCTCGCCCGCACAGGATATGGCGGAAGGCAGCAGGAGTCGAACCTACCAGGAAGCGTCTGACGCCCCCTCCTGGGTTTGAAGCCCAGCCGCACCACCGGGTACGTGTGCCTTCCACATGCTGTCGGGGCGCAGCACGTGCGCATCGCGCACGCGCCGCGTGTAACCCACGCGATCGAAGAACTCCAGGATCTGGATCGTGCGCTTGCGCCCGAGTCCCACGGCATCCCGGAAGTGGGCGGCATTCACGCCGCCGTGCTCGCCAGTGTCTGCGCCGATCATCTCGGCGAGCTGCGCGATGCGCTCACGAGCGTAGAACAGATCGTGCACCACCTGGTAAACCGTGCCCTGTGCGACCTGCTTGCGCAGCACTTCGCGCACGCGCTCTTGCGGCTCGCGCACCGCGGCCGCCAGCTCCCGCACCCACGGCGGATCGAAGCCTCCGGCGGCGAGCAGCGGCTGCAGCTTGCGCGCGAGCAGCTGGTCGCTCTCGGTGAGCGTCACCGTGTGCTCGGGCAGGCGCAGCCAGGCGCCGCTCACGAGCAGCAGCCGCTCGCGCGCCAGCTCCTCGATGAGCGCCCGCCACAGCGGGGCCGGCATATCCGGCAGTGCGATACGACGCAGCCGTCCGACATCCGGTCCGGGCTCGTCGGGGACCTCTGCATGAAAGCGGCGCAGAGCCGCGAGCGCCGCCTCGCGCAGGGATTGCCAGCGGGCGGCCGGCAGCACGAAGTGCTCGCCGCCGGCGGCGACGGTCAGTACCCCGGAAGGCAATAGCAGCCGCTCGGCGGGGCAGCCGGTCAGGCGCACGAGCTCCGACACCTTGAACCCGCAGGCTGCCTGTTGCAGCAAGGGCGCGAGGCCCTCGCCCGAGAGCAGCCGCTCGAGCGCGTCGAGATACCCCATACGAGGCGCAGAGCGTCGCTGGCGCGCCGGTGCAAAGGGGTCGAGCACGGTGCCGCCGCCGAGCGTGCGCCGGCCCTGTGCGTCGCGGACGATGAGCCGATCGCCCGGTACGGCGCAGAGCGGCGTGTCGAACACCAGTTGCGCGCGGGCCGACTCGCCCGCCGCGAGGCCCTGCGCAGTCAGCGGCACTACGTGGGCCACCCGGTGCGTGGTGCCGAGATGCACGTGCAGCGGCGACCACGCCTCGAGGCGCGCGCCGCTGTCCGCGAGCAGACTCATGCGCACGTCGATCCGCGTGGTCGGTGCCAGGGCGCGCGGATCGGCGAGCCAGTCGCCGCGCGACACGGCGCTCTTCTCCACCCCCGCGAGGTTCAGCGCGCAGCGCTCACCGGCGTGTCCGGCCCGTGCGGCGCGATTCTGGGTGTGGATGTTGCGCACCCGCGCCGCGAGGCCCTTGGGCATCACCGCCAGCGTGTCCCCGACGTGCACCTGTCCGGAGAACACCGTCCCCGTCACGATGGTGCCGTGACCGGCGAGCGTGAAGACACGATCCACG
>Ga0210384_10008711_pt1 | contig 10548 bp, 8 predicted proteins | sample IncBWH2MmetaG_FD_160574 | JGI IMG/M metagenome (GOLD analysis project Ga0210384, IMG submission 160574) | Forest soil microbial communities from Barre Woods Harvard Forest LTER site, Petersham, Massachusetts, United States - Inc-BW-H-2-M | ecosystem: Environmental > Terrestrial > Soil >...
CGTTGATTGCCCCGCTGTTGCTGGGCGTGCTGTTGCTGGTTGTTGTGGCCTTGACGCTGCTGTTGTTGGGCGTGCTGTTGCTGGCTGTTGCGGTCCTGAGGCTGCTGTTGCTGGGCGTGCTGTTGCGGCTCTTGCTTTTGGGCCGGCTGCCGTTGCTGCTGAACGTGCTGTTGCTCGGGTTTGGCTTGCTCCTGCTTGCTCTGTTGCTGATCGGGATGGTTTTGCTTTTCGCCGCGCTGCTCCTGCTGTGTATAGGCTGGAGCGGCAAGTCCAAGAAGTAAAGACAGAACTGCCGTGCTGATAGCGCCAACTAGTTTCATATATCCTTCCTCGCGGAACTATTCGGTAGCTAATGTTTGCTCTAGCGCAAGCTTCCCGTTGTCGCGTTGATCGCGCTGCCGATGGATTCGCCGGACACCAGAAGTTCAACTCTCCGGTTCTGCTGCCGGCCGGAGGAGTCATCGTTTGAGGCGACCGGTAAAGTGTTGCCGTAGCCTCGGGCTGAGACCGAATTCGTCAATACACCTTGTTGCACAAGGTAGTCGCGCACGGATCCGGCACGATTCTCAGACAGTGTTTGATTCATCGCATCGCTACCCACATTGTCCGTATAGCCGCCGATTTCGATGCTGAGTCCAGGGTAGGCGAGTAGAATGCCGGCGACTTTCGCAAGCTTCTCTCGGGCGCCCGGCTTCAACGAGTATTTTCCGGTGTCAAACAATACGTCGGACATGCTGACAATGAGGCCGCGCGCACTGTCGCGAGTCTGAAGAATGGAATTCAACTGCTCGGACAATCGCGTGCGCATCGCCACTTTGTCGGTTTCCGCCTGTTGCGCGCTTTGTTGTGACTGCTGCGCGGCCAAGCGGGATTGTTCTGCATCAGCCTGGGCTGCAGAAAGTGCAGTGGCTGACGTGGCAACGTCGGCGCGGGCATTTGCTGTATCGGATTCTGCCTGAGCCTTGGCGGCCCGGGCGTTGGCTGCATCAGATTCGGCCTGACTCCTTGCCGCTTGAGCATTCGCGGTGTCGGACTCGGCTTGCTCTTTCTGGCGTATCGCGTCATCAGCCTGCCCCTTTGATTTCGCTTGAGCATCCGCTGAATCCTGACGCTCGTTTGCCAGGCGTAGCTCGCCCATCTTCTTGACAGCGATTTCGCGAGCATCTTCAGCAGTCTGCACTGCCTCGCGGGCGACCGCGATCAGCGGCTTGTTTTCGATGTGTTTTCTGGTGGCATATTCATCAGCGTTGTTCATCAACCGGACCGCACGCTGATAGCTGTCACTGGCATACTGCTCGGCGCCCTCGGATTGAGCGATGCGCAGGGCATTGCGCGCCTCGAAGAACTCCAATGGCAACCTGGCATTCAGAACCACGGGGTCGAACTTGTAGCCGGTGGGAATGTAGCCGCCACGCTCCATGAGTTCGTACTTCGCATTTACCGCCTCGGTAGTTCCCCTGGTGTCATCCCGAACCACGTTCTCAAGGACGACCAGGTTGCTGGGCTGCCGCACGGCATAATAAGGTTCTGCGGTAACAATCAGAGCGAAGGCCTGAAGGTCGGTGGTCACGCGCAGTTTGCTGCGATGGTTTTCGCCGACTAACACCTCGCCCAGGTTCATGGCCCGGCCTTCGGGCGAAATCGCCCACAGAACGTACGTCAGATATTCATTGCCGAAGGTCGTCGGCTTCCGCAGGTTGCCAAATTCCGCGTCGATCTCAATCGATCCGCGCTTGCTGTTCACTTCGGCGTTACCCTCCGCGGAGCCCATCAAGTCGGTGCCCGCGAAATCCAGCTTGGTGGAACCGCTGCGATGCTTGTAGTTGACGGCCTGCACGCTACGGCTGACCACGGTGACGTGGAATGTCGGCGTGTGAGCCATGGGTTCAATGGCCACGGTTGTTGGTGAATTGGTTTGAGCAAATGCGCTCATACTGAGGGTGATTCCGACTGCTAACAAGAGGTTTGATTTCAAGGTATCTCCTTACGGACAGACGTTCGTCCGACGTGTTGCGTTGTAGTGAATGTTGTGGGCGTGCGTTGAGGGCTTCTTGGCTGGTTTTCCCCTTATATCATCCTTGATACATCCACATCATCCTTTAGGTGCCGACGTGGATTCGGGAAAGGGAATTAAAGAGTCCAAAAACATTCAGGATCCACAGAACCACGGCAATGACCACGACGCCGTTCAAAATTGATTTGATGGTCCCCTGCATGGGGATGAAACGATTCACCAGCCACAGGAGGACACCCACCACAATGAGAACTTCGAGCAGTTGAATTAGAGGCATAGCTGTTCACCTTCCTTATTTCGCGGGCTTACACCTCTTATACGTTCTGACGTGTTGCCCTTTTGTGCGTCCGAGAGTTCTTAGGGTCGAATCGGATTAGCGGTAGATAAACAATAACGGGTGAGGACTTTCGTGTCTGAGCAAGATAGCTCACATGCCGAGATTAGATGGTCTGATTAGGCCTTTGTGCGCAAGACTGGATACTACAAAAGGGCGAGTCTCAGCGACTCTTACGATTCGGTTTTGGCGAGATTCGCTCCCTGGACAGCCGAGGTCGGCTGTCCCTACGTGAGTTTTTCCGCAGACTGAGACGGGGCAAGCCCCGTCTCTACAGGTGGAGGAACTTGTGTCGTCGCGAAAGCGATGCCCGGATATGAACCATAGTGGCGCCCGATCAAATCACCGGTCTTTCAGCGTGGCGGTTGTTGCTCAGCGGCATGCCGCTGAGCGGCGCATCGGGACTATCGGCAACGCTCAACCCCACGGCATGCATCAGTCCCCAGGAATACTCAAATTCCTGTCCACAGTTCAAGCAGACCTGGTACGTCCGTTTCTTGATCGTGAAGACCGCAGTCCGTTGGCGGTGATGGCATCCGAAGGCAAACTGAAACATTTGCAGCAGCGGTTTCATAAATCCTCAGCTCGGTTCCGGCGCTCGCAACTCCCATGGGCATCCAGCCAATCGAGCAGAGAGCGCACGCTGGCGCGAGCCAGGGCGATGGAGCAATCCGCGGCTCCGTAGTAAATATTGATGGTGTCGCCATCGGGATTTATGGTGTAACCGCAGGGGAACACGACATCATCGACGTCGCCGTGACGTTCGTACTCGGCCTCGGGGCCAAAGATCCACGAATCCCCTCGCAGCAGGCATTTTTCCGGGTTTTCAAGATCGAAGAGGGCCAAACCCAATCGATACAGACAGCCGGACGGCGTATGCCGTACTCCGTGATAGAGCACGAGCCATCCTCTGGACGTCTCAATCGGGGGCGGCGACAACCCAATTTTATTTGCGTCCCACCAGGCACCGAGGCGCGCTTCTAACATAAGCCGGTGTCTGCCCCAATGGCGCAGGTCGGGAGAGTAGGAAATCCACATGTGGGCTCCGAGGGTCGTCATCGGCCGATGAATGAGCGCCCAGTAGCCATTGATTCTTCGCGGCAGAAGCGCCGTATCTTTGTCATCAGGCGGCATGATGACGCCGTAGCGCTCGAAACTTCGGAAGTCTTTGGTGAGAGCCAGGGACACTCCAGGACCACCGCGCGAATAGGAGGTGTAGGTGACCACATATTGCTGAAGTTCGGGCACGAAAGTGATGCGGGGATCCTCAATGCCCCAGATTTCCTCGGGAAACTCGCGTGGGCTGGGCATTAAGGTGGGTTCGCGGTCAATTTCCCATCCATCGACACCGTTGCGAGAGCGCGCGGCGCAGAGATGGGATAAACCGCGCCGGTCTTCGACACGGCAGAGGAGCAGAGTGGTTCCATCCGGCAGCAGGGTGGCGCCGGCATTGAAAACGCTGTTGATGGAGTACGGCCAATCCTTGCCGCTGAGGATGGGGTTGCCGGGGTGACGCAGAAGCAGCGGCGGGTAGTGAGTGCTTTCGATGTGCAAAAGGGTCGCTTCGGGAGCAGTCATGACTTAGTTTTCCGGCCTTTCAGATTTCTGCAGCGAACGCATTTCGAGGAGTGCCATCAGGAAAGACAGCGAGGATTCCGCACCCTGATTCTGATTGACGCGGTCGGGATGCAACCCGTCCCGGCAGCCGCCGGTTTCAGGATCATAAAGAGGAAGTTGGAGGTCGTTGTCGCCCAGAAACCAGTTGAAAGCCGACCAGGCTTCGCTGCGCCAGCGGCGGTCGCCCGTCACGCGATACGCTTCGAGACACGCGGACACTGCGCCGGCGGCTTCAATGGGTTGTTGATCGAAGCGGGCCTTTTCGCCGCCCTGGTGATAAAAGCCCTGCGATCCGATGGGCACAAAGTGGTGGTTGGTGTCGCAATGCTGCGTTTTCAACAGCCAATCCAGCGCTTCGAGACCGGCGAAAACCATGCGATCGTCCGCGCAGGCCGAGCCCACGACCAACATGGCTTGAGGCAATCTCGCATTGCCATAGGCTAGAACGTTCTCGAACCACTTCCAATCCTTGCGGCGGGTTGCCTCATACATCTCGTGCAATCGCCGGCTGAGTACGGATCTCACTTTCTGCGCGTCGCGGTCTCCCGGATACGAATTGAGGTATTCCTGAATTCCGAGCAGGGTGTAAGCCCAGGCTCGAGGGCTGGTGAATTCCAGAGCGGGGGGGAGGGAAAACTCGAGCAGGCGGCCGGCAGCACCCCTCATTCCAGGATTTTCAGATCGAGCTAAGAGGGTTCCAAGAGCCCACAAGGAGCGGCCGTGAGAGTCTTCCGACCCCTGGTCTTCGATCCAGCGGTGGTCGTAACCGAGGAAGTTTCGGAATCTTCTCTTTTCCGGATGAAAGGCATGCTCCAGGAATGCCAGATAGCGAAAAGGCCAATCTGGGTTGATGGATTCGCTCTTCCCGAACTGGTCTTTGCCCCTGTCCTTGTCCAATTGCGCCAGGAGCACTGTAAAAATGAGGGCGCGAGCATTGTCGTCGGTGGTATAGCCTTCGGCCCGATTGGGGATGGTAAAGATCGCGTGCTGCAACATTCCTGTGTCATCGGTTAACGCGTTCACGTGACTCAGTTTTAGTGTGGGCAGTTGATTCAGCGTTTTCGGGGTAGCGCAAGCCGAGAACTGGACCCGGGGAATGTCCATACGATCGCTGCGAACCCGGGTAAAACTTTCCATGTAGCCTTGCGCGGCTCTTTTCCAGACCATATCGCGCGCGAAGAGGTAGGCGCGTTTACGCATGGCATGGCGCAGTGCGGGCGTATCCAAGAGCTCGATGGTCTTTTGTGCGATAGCGTCGGGATTTTGGAAGGGAACGAGCATGCCGCGGCGGTCGTCCAACAACTCAATCGCGTGCCAATAGGGAGTCGAGATGATCGCTTTGCCCGCACCCAATGCATAGGCAAGGGTTCCGGAGACTACCTGCGCCTCGTAGCGATAAGGAGTGATATAGATATCGGCTGCGCCAATGAACTCGGCCATTTCCTCAGGGCTGACGAAGCGGTCGTGGAAGATGACTTGCGATTCCACTCCCACTTCCTTGGCCAAAGCCTGCAAGCTGGCTCGATACTTGTCGCCTTCGCGACGGAGGATGTGAGGGTGGGTGGCGCCAGCGACAATATAAGCGGCATTCTTGTGTCTGGACAAGATCTGCGGCATCGCTTGAATGACGTTTTCAATTCCCTTGTTGGGCGAGAGCAGGCCGAAGGTGAGGAGCACTGCTTTTCCTTCGACACCAAAACGGTCCTTATAGAAATTGGGATCGAGAAAGGGAAGGTCGGGAACGCCGTGCGGAACCATGTCAATCTTGCTGCCGGGCACCTTATAGATTTCCTGCAAAAACTGGGAGGAGAGCTGGCTCATGACAATAAGGCGATCCGAAAGCTCTGCAATCTCTTCCATCACCACGAGCTGATCGGGATTCGGCTCGCGCAGAACCGTGTGCAGCGTGGTTACCGCGGGCATCTTCAAGCCGCGCAGCAGATGCAGAATATGGCTTCCGGCGGGGCCGCCGAAGATTCCATACTCGTGCTGCAGGCACACCATGTCGATGTTATTGAAGTTCAAGAATTCAGCTGCTTCTTGATATGACGTGAGGTCGTCCTGTGCGAGCGACCATCTCACGCGCGCGGGATAGTCATATCCTTGTTCTGTGTCGTTTACCGGCAGGGCCAACAAGCGAGCGGTTCCGTACTCCGCGGATATAGCCGCGCACAGGTCGGTGGTGAACGTGGCAATTCCACACTGTCGCGGAAGGTAATTTCCGATCACCGCAATTCGACTTGGCAGCGATGCCTTTGGCCGCAGTCTTGGAGGAACCGCTGGCACTACCGTGGGGCGCGGGGGGAGGGCTTCGGCTTCCAACACTTCATCCGGCGGCATGGTGATTGGCAGCGACATTAGTCCTTAGCTTCCTTAAAGTACAGGTGGTGAATGAGGTCGAGTTGCAGGAATTTGGCTTGCAATTAGTATTCAATGAAAGAGGACTTGAGGAATGGTCAAAATTGACCAGATGCATCATTTCGGCTCAGCGACTGCCGCATACCCCACTTGCTTGTCGAGGCAGGAAGGGCGCGAACCGAAGACGGTCAATCTTGACCAGTTGTTTGCGGATGATCTGTGCCATAGTGATAGGAGCAGATCATTTGACGAGGGCTATGGCAAAACGTGAGTGTTCGCAGTGCGGTGGTGAGTTGGTTCTGGCGGTGCGTGCTAACCAGCCGCAGACGAATAATGAAGGGCCGAGCCTGCTGACTAGCGCCTTTACAAGCTGGAGATGCGGCACCTGCGGCAGTGCCTTTACGGCAGCGCAACTTCGAGAAGACAAGCGCGGACGTTCAAAGCCTACCGAACACGCGTGAGGGCTTAGCGGCACACTGATTCGCAGGATCTTGCGGTGCTAGTCCCCCGACGGCATCAGTTCGTCGGAGGCCTCCCAACAAGCAGCCATCAGCGAAGGGTCGGTCAATCCTGGATCGACTGTTAGATCCTTCATGCTTAGATCCTCGATATTACGATCCTCCAAGCGCGGATCGGCGACGCCGGTGAACTGCGCCTCCTCAGTTGAGCCTTCGAGCGCTATGGTGGACGAAGCGCCGTTGGTGATGACCTGCTGCACCGCATCGAAGTATCCGGTTCCGACAAAGCGCTGGTGCTTTACAGCTTCATAACCGGCCTGCTGTTCGCGGAGAAATTCCTTTTCCTGCAGCCGAGAGTAAGCGGTCATGCCGGCTTGCTTGTAGCCGCGCGCGAGTTCGAACATGGCGAAATTGAGGGTGTGGAATCCTGCCAGAGTGATGAATTGGAACTTGTAGCCCATGGCTGCAAGTTCGCGTTGGAAGCTGGCGATGGCCGCGTCGTCCAGATTCTTCTTCCAGTTGAACGAGGGCGAGCAGTTGTAGGCTAGCAACTTGCCGGGATGGACGTGGTGGACGGCCTCGGCGAATTCGCGCGCTTCCTCGAGGTCGGGCTTGGACGTTTCGCACCAGAGAATATCCGCGTACGGGGCGTAGGCAATGGCGCGGGCGATGGCAGCCTTCAATCCTCCTCTAATGTGGTAAAAGCCTTCAATGGTGCGCTCGCCGGTCAGGAATTCGCGGTCGCGCGGGTCAATGTCGCTGGTGAGAAGATTGGCGCTGTCGGCATCGGTGCGCGCCATGATCAGCGTGGGGACGCCCATCACGTCGGCCGCGAGCCGGGCTGCGACCAGTTTCTGGATTGCCTCCGTTGTGGGCACGAGCACTTTGCCGCCGAGGTGACCACACTTCTTGGCCGATGAAAGCTGGTCTTCAAAATGAACGCACGCGGCACCCGCTTCGATCATGGCCTTCATCAGCTCGAAAGCGTTGAGGTTGCCGCCGAATCCCGCTTCAGCATCGGCGATGAGGGGAGGGAACCAGTTGATGTCAGTATTATTGTTTTCGGCGTGGTGGATCTGGTCGGCGCGCATCAGCGCCTGATTGATGCGGCGTACTAAGTTGGGCACGCTGTCGGCGGGATAGAGACTTTGGTCGGGATACATCTGGCCGGCATTATTGGCGTCGGCGGCGACCTGCCAACCGCTTACATAGATGGCCTTCAATCCAGCCTTAACTTGTTGGACGGCCTGGTTGCCGGTCATGGCACCGAGCGCGGGGATGTAGGACTCTGCTTCGTCATCCAACAGGTTCCATAGCCGTTCCGCGCCGCAGCGCGCGAGGGTGTGTTCGATCTGGAACGAGCCGCGGAGACGGTTGACGTCGTGTTGGTTGTACGGACGCGCGATACCGCGCCACCGAGGGCTGGTCTGCCAGTTGCTGATCTGCGAGTCACTGGTTCGCGAGTTGCCATTTTTACTGTTGGAAGTCGACATGAGTTTGTCCCCGCTCAAGAGTTTCTGTCCCTCATGCAGTAGATGCCGGATTGCACTTCCCAGGCAAACCGCGCTGTCCGCCCTGTTCTACTGGTCCGAAATGACCTAGTGCGCGGGACTTGCACCGGTGAATGGCTATGATGTTGACTATGAACGTTATGACTTTTCTTCAAAACGATGCTGCTGAGAACCAGACCCCGAGCCAGATGGAGGCGGGCATTCTTACCCCGGAAGCACGCGCATTCCTGGTGAAATTGGGGGCTGCGTTCGAGCCCCGGCGGCAGGAACTGCTGGCGCGGCGGCGAACTGTGCAGCAGGACATCGATAACGGCAAGCTTCCGGACTTTCTGCCGGAGACGGCTGGAATCCGCCAAAGCGACTGGAAAGTGGCGCCGATACCGAAGGACTTGCGCGATCGCCGCGTGGAAATTACCGGTCCGGTCGATCGCAAGATGATCATCAACGCATTGAATTCGGGGGCCAATGTTTTCATGGCCGACTTCGAGGACTCGAATTCGCCGACCTGGAATAACAATATTGAAGGCCAGCACAATCTGTGGGACGCGGTTCGAGGAACGATTCGGTACGAGAGTCCGGAAGGAAGGCGGTATCAAGTTGGGCCGAATCCGGCAACGCTGTTTGTGCGGCCGCGAGGATGGCACCTGGACGAAAAGCACTTCCTGGTGGACGGCAAGCCGATCTCGGCGTCGCTATTTGATTTTGGTCTGTTCTTTTTTCGCAATGCTAAAGCGTTGCTGGACAAAGGGACTGGTCCTTACTTCTACCTGCCGAAGATGGAGAGTCATCGGGAGGCGCGGCTGTGGAATGACGTGTTCTGTTTTGCTCAGGATGAACTGGGCGTTCCGCGCGGATCGATACGCGCCACCGTCCTGATCGAAACGATTCTGGCTGCATTCGAAATGGACGAGATCCTTTACGAATTGCGCGACCATTCCGCGGGGCTGAACTGCGGACGCTGGGACTACATTTTCAGTTTCATCAAGAAGTTTCGCGCGCATCCTGAATTCGTGTTGCCGGATCGGTCGCGCGTCACGATGGAGCGGCATTTTCTGAGCTCCTATGTCGAATTGCTGATTCATACCTGCCATCGGCGCGGCATCCATGCGATGGGTGGAATGGCGGCACAGATTCCGATCCGAAACGACGCGGCTGCCAACGAACAGGCGCTGGAGAAAGTGCGGCGCGACAAACTTCGCGAAGTGCAGGCCGGCCACGACGGTACATGGGTGGCGCATCCGGGCCTGGTTCCGGTGGCAAAAGAAATTTTCGATAAGTACATGCCGGAACCGAATCAGATTTCTCCGAATCAGAAATCGGCGCAGCCACCGAGCCGGACGGTGCAAGCGCAGGACCTGCTCGAGGTTCCGAAGGGCGATATCACTGACGAAGGATTGCGTTGGAACATCGATGTGGGATTACAGTACCTGCATTCGTGGCTCCAGGGATCGGGCTGCGTTCCGATTTACAACCTGATGGAGGATGCCGCGACCGCGGAAATCTGCCGGGCCCAGGTGTGGCAGTGGGTGAAGCACGGTGTGCACCTTCAGGACGGCCGGCTGGTGACGGAAGACATGGTGAAGGATATTATTCGTCAGCGGGCAGCGGAGTTGGGCGCTGAGTCTGGTAATGACGAAAAGTTGCGGCAGGCGGCCCGAGTGCTCGAAGAGTTGACGACGAGCCGGGAATTTGCGGAGTTTTTGACGCTTGCCAGTTATGACTTATTGGATTAGAACGTCAAGGCATGGGCGCACGCAGAGGTCCTCCCGCCAACCTGCAGATTGACGCAGGCTTTCTCTCGCAGTTACGGGAACATGTTGCCGCGCGCGAGATCGAGCGCGGGATTGCGAGTCTTCGATCGCAGCAGGACTTGATCGCAAATCTCGATCCCAGCCAGGAGAACGCCGCTCGCCTGCTGGCGCATCTGGCGATATGGATGGATATCGGATTCAGCGGGCCGCCCCTCCAGGAACTTCTGCACCGCTTTGAACACTCAGAACCAGAATTGCGGTCGAAGCTCTCGATCGCCGACTATATCTGCCTGCGCATGGCGGAGGGCATGTCTGCGATGGTGGAAGAGGCGATGGAAACGGCGATTGGGCATTTTGATTTTGTCCTGAGCTTGGGGAAAGAGCTGGACGACCGGTTTCTGCTGGCCATCGCTTGTTTCTGGAAGGGTCGCTGCCTGCGGAGAAGAGGCGAGTACGACGAAGCGCTGATCTATACCGGCAAGGGGAGAGACCTGGCGGTCGGGTT